>Ga0335397_10000682_pt1 | contig 45267 bp, 37 predicted proteins | sample MAT04_FD_205740 | JGI IMG/M metagenome (GOLD analysis project Ga0335397, IMG submission 205740) | Freshwater microbial communities from Lake Fryxell liftoff mats and glacier meltwater in Antarctica - MAT-04 (spades assembly) (version 2) ... | reverse complement strand
GAACCACTCTCATCCATCCCGAACTGAGGTGTGAAACGCTGTTGCGGCGAAGATAGTTGGGGGGTAGCTCCCTGCAAAAATAGCTCAATGCCAGGTTGATATTGGAAAAAGTCTTCTTCTCTATCTATACAGAGAGGAAGACTTTTTTATTTGATCTAGGTAAGGTTGCTCACTGCAATTTGTGTCGTTATATCTTGATGCCTTTTATTCATATTCGGTGGGTTTTGATGAGAGCTCGTAGCTGTCTGAAATGGATGAGGTTGAACTTAGAGTAATTCTACGAGTGGCTTATCTATTCAGGGCAACCGCATAAAAACTAGACCGCTTAGCCCGTAAGGATTTCAGCTATAAGTATTTTTGCTCATGATTTTTTGAAGCTCTTGATACGCAAGGATTCCAATTTTTTTATGCGGTAGCCCTGCTTATCTATTAGAGTGACTTTAATCATTGCTCTTTAAAAAATGCAATCTTTAATCCTGTGAATCCTAATCAAAATTCTCTCAAGTTGCTGCTACTTTCTACCCCGGTAGGTGCCTTAGGTTCCGGATTAGGGGGAGGAGTAGAGCTGACGCTGCGGAGCATTGCGCTGGAGTTAATGACGCTAGGACATTCGGTATCTGTCCTAGCTCCTGTAGGTTCGGATGTGCTAGGGCTTTCGATCTTTCAGATTCGTGGCAAGCTCCACACGAGTGCTCAGACTCAGAGGCGTAATGCTCTGATTGAGATGCCTGGAGATTCTGTATTAGCAAATATGTGGGCACATACCTGCAAAAATCAAGGAGAGTACGATTTACTGGTGAATTTTGCTTATGATTGGCTGCCTTTTTATCTCACTTCTTTTTTCAGTACCCCGATCGCCCATTTAGTCAGCATGGGTTCTTTGACCTTAGCAATGGATGATGTGATTGGGAAGACGGTTAAGCAGTTTCCAGGCACTATTGGTGTGCATAGTCGAGCGCAAGCAGAAACGTTTGCGTTTGCAGATGATTGTCGATGCTTGGGAAACGGCATTGACTTAGAAGCCTATGATTTTTGTGCCGAACCTGAGAATTATTTAGGTTGGGTGGGGCGAATTGCGCCTGAGAAGGGAATTGAAGATGCGATCGCCGCTGCCGATCGCCTGGGCATTCCGCTTAAAATTTGGGGAGCGATGCCCGACTCGGATTACTGGGACGAAATTTGTTTGACCTATCCTGATGCTGCGTTCACTTATGAAGGATTTCTGTCTACTGAAGCTTTGCAAAAGGCGCTAGGTCAGTGTCAGGGGCTGATGATGACCCATAAATGGGTGGAGGCGTTTGGAAATGTGGCGATCGAAGCACTTGCCTGTGGCGTTCCGGTGGTTTCTTACAAACGGGGTGGCCCTGCTGAGATTGTCCAAGATGGCGTGACAGGCTGGTTGGTTGAGCCAGATAGCTTAGATGGACTGGTAGAGGCGATCGCCCGTTTGCCACAAATTGATCGCCAAGCCTGTCGCCAACGTGCCGAGGCAGAATATTCGATGCTGGCAATGGGCGATCGCGTAGAAGCTTGGTTCTACGATATTTTAGAAGCCCGATCTTAAAATTCTAACCACTGTAAATTCATGCGCCCTTGCACTGTTCCCGCTCCGCTGCGTCCCGGCGATCTGCTTTATGTCATTGCCCCTAGTGGAGCGCTCAGAGAGTTCACTGCGTTTCAGAAAGGAGTTGAGATTTGGCGATCGCGGGGCTATCAGGTAGAACTCTGTCCAGGGTATGACGATCGCTGGGGCTACTTGGCGGGAACGGATGAGGGACGGCGATCGCAGCTTGAATTTGCGCTCAAAGATCCAGAATGTCGAGGAATTCTCTGTGCCAGAGGCGGTTATGGCGGGGCGCGATTGCTGGAGAACTGGCAGTGGGTAACCTCCGAACCAAAGTGGCTGATCGGGTTTTCGGATATTACTAGCTTGCTGTGGCGCTTCAGCCGGGAAGGGATTTCTGGGGTTCATGCGCCGCTGTTGACAACTTTGGCGGCAGAGCCAGACTGGTCGGTGCAACGCTTGTTTGATTGGGTAGAGGGGCGGGCTGCTTCGCAGATATCGCAAGGGTCGCTGTCTCCTTTAAAGGGCGAAGGATGGGGCAATGGCAAGACTAGTGGCATTCTGCTGCCTGCCAATCTCACTGTGGCGACTCATTTGTTGGGAACGCCTCTGCAAGCCTCTTTAGAAGACGTAATTTTGGCGTTTGAAGATGTCACCGAAGCCCCCTATCGCATCGATCGAATGTTGACTCAGTGGCGGATGAGTGGAGCCTTTGAACGGGTGAAAGGCATTGCCTTGGGGCGATTTAGCCAGTGTGAACCGCCTGCGAATGTGCCCAGCTTTACAGTAGAGGAAGTGCTGCGCGATCGCCTTTCTGACTTGGGAATCCCCATCGTTTCAGCCTTGCCCTTTGGTCACGATGGCGAAAATGCTGCCCTTCCCGTTGGCATTCCTGCCCAGTTAGATGGTGAGCAAGGAATCTTAACTGTAGGCGTTGCTTGATATGCTAGAAAGTGCGACTCGTCAAGATAAAAAAACTATGCCTGTCACCAGTCCATCCACCAATTCACAAATGTCTAATGCTTTTCCTCTGACCGCAGTGGTTGGGCAAGAAGCAATTAAACTCGCGCTTCTGTTGGCTGCGATCGATCCAGCTTTAGGTGGTGTAGTAATTGCAGGGCGGCGAGGCACAGCAAAATCTGTCATGGCACGCGCCATTCATGCGTTATTGCCCCCAATTGAAGTGATTCAAGGCTCCTACTGCAACTGCGATCCCAGCCGTCCTAGCGAGTGGGATGACGAGACGATCGCCCGCTTTAGCCAATCCACCGAATCTACCGAACTTCCCACCGAAATCGTTCCTTCCCCCTTCATCCAAATTCCCCTAGGCGTGACGGAAGACCGATTGCTGGGTTCAGTTGATGTAACTCAGTCGATTAAGCGAGGCGCAACTATTTTCCTTCCCGGACTTTTGGCGGAAGGACATCGGGGCGTGCTGTACATCGACGAAATTAATTTGCTAGATGACCAGGTGGCGAATTTGCTGCTAGGGGCGTTAACCGACGGGCGCAACCAGATTGAGCGGGAGGGCATTAGCTACCAGCATCCTTGTAAACCTCTGTTAATTGCTACTTACAATCCCGAAGAAGGAGAATTGCGGGAGCATTTTTTGGACAGAATTGCGATCGCCCTTTCTGCCGATGCCGTCTTGGGGCTGGATCAGCGCGTTGCAGCAGTAGACCAAGCCACCGAATACGCCGATTCTCCCCAGGCGTTTCTACAACAGTACGCCGATGACCTGGACTCGATGAAAACCCAGATTATTCTGGCGCGGGAATGGCTCAAAGATGTTCAGATTTCTCGTGAGCAAATTACCTATCTGGTCAACGAGGCGCTGCGGGGCGGCGTTCAGGGGCACCGGGCAGAGTTGTTTGCTGTACGTGTTGCAAAAGCTCATGCCGCATTGGATGGACGAACCGAGGTGACTGCGGAAGATTTGCGGCGGGCGGTGGAACTGGTGATTGTGCCGCGATCGACGATCGTTCAGACCCCGCCCGATGAAGCACCGCCGCCGCCACCGCCGCCGCCAAAACCCCAGGATCAGCAGGAGCAACAGGATGAGCCGGAGGAAGAGGAAGAGGAAGACGACGATGAAGAAGAGGACGAGCCGCCTGAGCAAGAGCCTCCAAGCGTTCCAGAAGAATTTGTCTTTGACCCAGAGGGCGTAATTCTTGACCCGACGGTGCTTTACTTCGCTCAAATGGCGCAAAAGCGGGGCAAATCGGGCGCGAACAGTATTATTTTCTCTGAAGATCGGGGGCGCTACATTAAGCCGATGCTGCCTAGAGGCGGAAAGGTGCGGCGGATTGCGGTCGATGCGACGTTGCGGAGTGCTGCGCCTTATCAAAAGGCACGGCGACAGCGTTATGAGCAGACGCAGGATAATTCGCTGTCCCGTAAAAAGGTTTTTGTGGAGCAAGGAGATATTCGGGCGAAGCGACTGGCTCGGAAAGCTGGCTCGTTGATTGTATTTGTGGTGGATGCGTCGGGATCAATGGCGTTGAATCGGATGCAGTCTGCTAAAGGCGCGGTCATGCGGCTGTTGACTGAGGCTTACCAAAACCGGGATGAGATTGCGCTGATTCCGTTTCGGGGCGAACAGGCAGAGGTGTTGCTGCCTCCGACTCGTTCGATTTCGGCGGCACGGCGGCGGCTAGAGCGAATGCCGTGCGGAGGTGGATCGCCACTAGCGCACGGGCTAACTCAGGCAGTGCGGGTCGGCACAAATGCGCAGAAATCGGGAGATATTGGGCAAGTTGTAATTGTGGCAATTACCGATGGGCGAGGCAATATTTCCCTGGCGCGCTCTTTGGGTGAGCCGGTGGTGGAGGGAGAGAAGCCGGATATTAAGGCAGAGTTGCTGGATATTGCCGGGAAAATCCGAGCTTTAGGGATTCAGCTATTGGTGATTGATACCGAGAATAAGTTTGTTTCGACGGGGTTTGCTAAAGAATTGGCGAAACATGCGGGGGGAAAGTATTATCACTTACCGAAGGCGACCGATCAGGCGATCGCTGCCATGACCAAAGGCGCACTCCGCGACATGACCCGTTAAAAAGAATCACGATCGCCCTCTCGTTCCAAGCTCTCCGCTGGGGAACAAGGCGCAAAAAACCCACAAAAAAAAAGAGCATTGCTAGCTAACAATGCTCTCGTCGTTTTTACGTAATGGATAAATTCTTGATGACTCAACAGATCTAAACAGGGAACTCAATCGAAGATGCTTAAGGGTCAGTCTGCAAAGCCTGGGGCTGTAGATACGTCACCATCTGCTCTAGTCCGCGCTGAATGCGACGGGTCACAGTCATAGGGCTGACCCCAATGCGTTCGGCAGCTTCTTTACGAGAAAGATCGTTAAAGAAAACAAACTCGATCGCCGCTCTAGTTTTATCTTCGAGCTGACAGAGGGCGTGCTGGAGCTGCTGACGGTCTTCTTCTAACCGCTGGATGACCTGGTAGTGGACATCGGGCAGAGTTTCGCCAAGGGTAATGGAGGAATCGATTTGCTGAGAAACTGTGGCATCCAGGCTTAAAGGGAGACGATTTTTGACTGCCATTTTGATTTCGCGCCATTCGTAGAGAGAAATACCGAGTTCATCGGCGATCTCAGAATCGAGGGGTTGCCGTCCTAAATTCTTAGTCAGTTCGACCCGGACTTTTTGCCCTTCTTTCTGTAAATCTTGCCAGCGGCGGGGGACTTTGACCGAACTGCTGCGATCGCGCAGAAAATGCAGCATTTCGCCCCGAATATAAGGCACTGCAAACGAGCTAAAGGCACAGCCCTGAGCGGGATTGAAGCGTTCGATCGCCCTGATCAAGCCTAAATATCCAATTTGTTCTAGATCCTCATAGGGTTCAGCACATTGATGGCTGACCCGATGAGCAATCTTGCGAACTAATCCAGCGTTAAGGCGGACTAGCTTGTTGCGGAGGGCTACTGAAGGCTTATGCTGGTATGCCATCAGCAGTTCCATGCTACGGGAGCGGAGAGAGGATTGAGCAGCTATCATCTTAAGAATCCACCTTGCGATCTGATCTGTTGCCATGCGTCCGATATGGCTCATTGTCCGTATTGAGAACGATGCGAACCATCGTTATTCCACGGGGATAGAATTTTATCTCCGTAGATGTGTCAGCAGAAACACTGACCCTACGGACACGGACAAAAAGATCGATGACAAAAGGCTTGTAAAACGCTGGATTAAATTGAAGCGATCGCCTTAAAGACAAATGGCTTAAAATCTAAGTAGGTCTGGATTTGAGATCGTTTCTGGGTTGAGCGCGATCGCCCTTTTAAAGAGTGCTACGACTGTCTGCAAGTCTATAAACCTCTCGTAGGGCAGCTTGCTACTTCCGTACAAAAAACTTAATTCACTGTCACTTAAGAGACTAAGAATATGAGCAACACCAGTAATTTTAGAGAAGCGATTCGGCAATCCAAAGGTCAGGCTCTAGTTGGACCTAATGTGATTGCTAACGCCTTGCCCTACCTTGGCGGCGGTTTGATTCTCACTGCACTAGGAACCTATGGTGGTTTGAGCGTTATTCAAACCAACCCCAGCATTTTTATGCCCACCTTTATTGGGGCGATCGTGCTGCAACTTGTTCTTTTCTTTGTGGCGCGCGGTGTCGCTGAAAAAGGCAATAACGCTGTGGCTCTGCCGCTATTGGCAACCTATAGCCTGTTGACGGGATATACCTTGAGCGGTCTAGTGTCTGTGGCTCTAGGTACAAGTGGCGTTGGCATGGGTGGCGTAGTCGCTGCGGCGCTGGGCTGTGGTGTAACCTTTGTGGTGGCACGGCAGGTGGGTTCTAATCTATCGGAGCAGGATGGCAATGCGCTGTCTCAGACGATTCGCTTAGGAGTGATTGCCCTATTGGTTGTAATGGTTGGGCAATTGATCAGTTCGCTATTAGGCTTTTACACACCCACTTGGTTAGAAATTGGTATTTCTGGAATTGGCGTTTTGCTGTTTGCAGGCGCGGCTGTGGTAGATTTCCATACGCTGCCTCGCATTTACCGGGATGACCAAGGCATTCCGGCGGCTTTGTCGATGTACTTGACTTACATCAACCTGTTTATTTTTATTCTGCGGTTCTTTCTGGCAATGAACCGCAATTAGGAATGGAGCGTTAGTCACCTGGTTAATCACCTGAATAGCTTGAGTCGGGCGTGAGCGATCGCGTCCGACTTGCTGTTGGGGGGTATTGATGCGGTAGGCTGAAGAAACGTGATGAAAATGTTGATTTAAAAACTTAGGACTTATGAACGATAGTCTGCTTCTGGTGGTTTATCTAAGCATTTTGGTGGTACTGCTAGCGGGTGTTAGCTGGTTTTTATTCCGCCAAATTTTTAAAACTCGGCGGGTGGAAGGAACCATGACGCGGCTGCAAAATAAGCTGAATGAGGAAAAGGGAACCGCGAAGGAGCATTATGAGTTGGGCAGCATTTTGCTAGATAAGCAGCTTTATAAACCCGCGATCGACCAATTCCAAAAAGCTCTCAAGGCCAAAGACCTAGAAGGAGCTGAAAATACTGCCATTATCTACAACGGTTTGGGGTTCACCTATGCAGCGCAAGAGCAGTACGACTTGGCAATTAAGCAGTACAAAGAAGCCCTCGAAATACAGCCTGGATATTCAACGGCTTGGAATAATTTAGGGTTTGCCTACGAGAAGAAGCAATTAACGGCTCAAGCCCTCGAAGCCTACGACGAATCTTTAAAGTCTGATCCTAAGAATTCTACGGCAAAGCGTCGGGCTACATCCCTACGCAAGCGCTTAGTCCCTTCTTCTTAGAGTTTAGTTAGGCGATTTCCGGCAAACAAATTACCCGCTGTCTTCGACTCCGCTCAGCCAGCTTGCACCCTGAGCGAAGTCGAAGGGTAAAATCTTTGCCGGAAATCGCCTTAGATCTACTTGCTTAATTGACCCTTGCCGCTACAGACGATCGCACCCGATCGTCTGTAGCATCTTACATACGGTGACAGGAGGCTTTTAGAGTTCTAATGCTGCCCAATCAGGTTCGCGGTAGTAGCGGGTCATGTCGTCAAATTTTCGCAGCTCTGCTCGATGCACCCAGATTTGGGGCGCATCTACGTCTAACGCTTGCTGACTTAAAGAAGTAAGCGTTTGGCTAATTTGCTGGCGGTCTGCCGTTGCTGCTGCTTCGCCGAAATAACCCAGGGTGACATGGGCGGTAAAGTTATATTGCTGCTCAATGCCTAACGCAATGAGATCAGGGTTTTGGTAGATAGCTTGACGAACCTGCAACACCCGCTCATAGGAATCTTCTTCTCTGGGGGCAAGGCAAATGCCGATCGCCCGAGTTCTCAGGAATAACCCCATCACTTGCCAGTAGATCGGTTTTTCTCCTTGCCTGCATTTCTTGAGACTTTGGGTAACTCGTTGCTGTAGCTCTGGCTCGAATGTAGGAGATTCGCTGGCGTGGCGATAGGCGCTGTCCCAAATGAGGTCGGCGAGGGTCATGTGGAAGCTGGAGGGGGGCACCGGAAAAAATACGCCTGGATCAAGCTGCGCAATAATTTGCTGTTGATAGCGCTCTAGATACTGGTAGAACGCGGTGTTTTTGTCATCCTCGACCCCAGGCGGAGTCAGGACGGTGTAGCCAGGAAATGGGGTGGCTTCAATTTGCCCTTCTGATGGCTGAAATTTGGGAGATGGCTGGATATGCTGTACTTGAGACTGGTAAGCCTCTGGTAGGGTCATCCGCGCTACTCGATTGACGTAAATTTGATAGGAGTCGTCCAATCTACCTGTCCTCTTTTTCCAACGGGGGCGATCGCATTTTATAGCTTCAATTAATGTAACGGGAATCTGAGCTAAAAATTAGGGAGCGGGGCATGGCGATTTATTTCTTTTGGGGAGAAGATGACTTTGCGTTGGGTCAAGCTGTAGCGGCACTGCGCGATCGCACGGTTGACCCAGATTGGGCGAGTTTTAATTACGATAAGCTGCCCGCAGATCAGGCTGATGCCGTGGTTCAGGGCTTGAATTTGGCAATGACTCCAGTGTTTGGATCGGGGAGTCGGCTAGTTTGGTTGGCGGATACCACAGTGGCGCAGCGGTGCCCAGATGATTTGTTAGGGGAACTAGAGCGAACTTTGCCTGTGTTACCTGAAACCACAGTGCTGCTGTTCACTTCTACGAGCAAGATGGACGGACGATTGAAGTCTACAAAATTGCTTCAAAAGGTGGGAGAGATTCGGGAATTTTCGCCAATTTCGCCCTGGAAGACAGATTTGCTGGTGCAGAATGTGCGGCAGGTGGCGCAGTCGGTGGGCGTGAAGCTAACGAGTGGGGCGATCGAGCTGTTAGCAGAGGCGGTGGGGAATAATTCTCGGCAGCTTTATAGTGAGCTGGAAAAGCTACGGCTATATGTCGGAGCCAGCCAGGAGCCAGTGAATGACGCTGCTGTGACGAATTTGGTGACAGCTCATACCCAAAACAGTTTGCAGCTGGCAGCGGCGATCCGACAAGGCGATACAGCGAGGTCGCTGACTTTGGTGGCAGATTTGTTTAGCCGTAATGAGCCTGCTTTGCGGATTGTAGCGACGTTGGTGGGGCAGTTTCGGACGCGGCTCTGGATTAAGCTGCTAATGGAGGCAGGAGAACGGGACGAGCGAGAGATTGCGCGGTTGGCGGAGATTGGCAATCCGAAGCAGGTTTATTTTTTGCAGAAAGAGGTGAAGCCTCTGCGGTTGGCGAGCCTTCAGCAGACGTTGCCGATTTTGATGGAGTTAGAGTTTGGGCTAAAGTTTGGGGCTGATCCGTTGGAGCTGATGCAAATGAAGGTGATGGAGCTGTGTCAGCTTTATCGCTGAGTTTTCTTTACAGAATCTTTTCTACAAGATTGCAAATGCGTGGAACTTCCCACCTGTAAAATGATTCAAAACAATTAATCGTACTTAATAATTAGGGTCTAACCCAAGTGTCAGCTATGGTTATTGCTCAGCAAATGTCTCACTTCAAGTTCAAAACCCTGCTCGCTCGATCGCTGATGGTGGGGGTGGGGGCGGCTGCCAGTTTGTGTTTAGGGCTGGTGCCGAGTTTTCAAAGTTCTTCGGGTGTGTCTTTTAGTAATGCGGCTTATGCCCAGTCTATTTCTAACTCGGATGTGCAGAACTATGCGCGATCGGTGTTGGCGATCGAACCTTTACGGCAGTCGGCATATGAGCAGATTAAGGAGATTAGTGGCAGCGTGCCTCGAATTGAGTGCCATCGTCCTAGCAGTTTGAACGATTTGCCGGATAACGTGCGGCAGATTGCAGCAAATTATTGCAATCAGGCTATTTCTATTGTTGAGGGAAATGGTCTGACGATTACTCGCTTTAATGAAATTCGGGTGGCGCAGGATGCAGATTCGTCTTTGTTGAATCGGATTCAGCAAGCGATTATGGAGTTGCGGTAAGGGTTTGCGTCTTGCTTCCTGTTGAGGGTGTTCTAACGCCCCATACCCCTCGATAGGAGGCATTGAGCTTCTAAGACAGATAAATTGTTGGCTTTCAAAACGGTGCAGGGTTTGATGAGAGGAGCGATCGCCAGCTTCTCCTGTTTTTGGAGACGGGCGATCGCTTCATTTGTGGCGGGTTGAAATTGCATTAGCCAGTTTTTTAGACCGGGATTATTCAGGATGGCTGCGGGCTGAAAGGCGTTGCGATCGACGACTAAAAAATCAATGTTGTATTTTCTAATGAAGCCTTGAAGTGTGGATAAAGAGGGGCTGTATTGAGCATTGATGAGGTCGATCGCTCGTTGCCGAATTTGATTGTAATAGCCTAAGTGAAACGGTAAGGCGTACTCTTTGGAAACTAAGATCGATCGCTTGCTAAACGCTGGAATATTGTCAACTTCTTCAGCCAAGGAAGCAATCAAAATGTCTTTGGGTTGTTGAGCAAAAAACTGATAGATTTTAGGTGCGCCACCAATGATTTGAGATTGCCCTTTAAGGAAAACAGAAGGGAAGAAGGGGGTGAGCAAATTGGCGAAGACGAAGATTGTGGTAAGGGCGATCGCCACTTTCACTTTCACATCATTTAAGTCTTTCTGAAACAATCCCACTCTCAATTTTTCTAGCCCTAGTGTGATCCCAATTCCAGTTGTAATCACCATTACAAACCAAAAGCTATGCCCGGTAAAACGACTGGGAAAGTAGAGGCGGGGCAACAAGATATGCGCTAACAGAAAAAGGCAGAGCGAAGCATACAGCAGATCACGCAGAAGCGTAATTTCTTTAGAAACTAAATGAGAGAGAGGCGATCGCTTTCTAAAAACAGGAAAGAGAACGCTTAGTAGAATGATGGGTGGAACGAATCTAGGAAGAATGGCGCTATCACCGCTGATCCAGGTTTGCCAAAAGTCTTGATTAAAGTAACCCAATCTGCCGCCTGCTCCAAACTCTGGCATAGCTTGCATTTGGGCAGCGGTGACCATAGGATTAAAAGTTGACAGATTGGGGAAGAAAGCAAGGATAATAGCGATCGCCAGTCCTGCCCCCATGAGACTAAACTGATAGCGCGATCGTTGTCTAGAAAGCTTCGGTTTTCCGTTCTCCCACTGCACTAACCGCATTAATAAAGTGCCCGCCTCTACCAGTGCCAAGGGTGGATAAAATACGGCTTGTAGCGCCACGCTAATCATGCAAGCGATAAAAGATTGTTTGAGCAAGTAATAAATAAACGCTAGAAACAACGGATACAGAAATGCCCTTGAAGTTCCTGTAATAATTTCATCTCGCATCCAGAGTCCCTGATTCAAGATCAGCGTCGTCAAAAAAGCACCAAACGGCACTGGAAATAGCTGCATCACCACGCCAAAACAGTAGGCGGAAGTCAGGAAACCCAAAGCGATCGGTAATAGTTTAGCCAGCAGTAAAGGCTCAACTCCTAGTTGCGCAATGAGATGATAAAAAGCTTTGTATCCTGCTGGATTAATGATCTGAAAATAATCCGCAATAATGTCGTTGGGGAAAAGAGTGGGGTCAACAAACCGATGCATCCAAAAAATATGTTGTCGGGCATCATCTTGAATTAAGTAGGCATGACTGAAAGCATTAATCAGTGAAACAATGCCGTAATAAAGCGGAGCAATGCAGCTTAGAACAAACCAGAACATCCAAGAACTTTCTTTAGATTGTTGATTAAAAATTGGCGTGTTTAAAAGTTTTTGTAACATAAAAGTTCTGCCAGATCTCCGCAAGAGTTTACCATGATGAAGTCCTCACACTTAGCTCTGGCGAATGACTGCACACTATCCCCGCGATTTGATTGGTTACGGGCGCAATTCGCCTCACCCTCAATGGCAAAACCAGGCTCGCATTGCAGTGCAGTTTGTCATTAATTACGAAGAAGGGGGAGAGAGCTGCATTTTGCATGGTGATGCGGCATCTGAATCTTTTTTGTCGGAAAGCGTGGGAGCAAGTCCGCTGTTGGGGGTGAGGAATATGAACATGGAGTCGATGTATGAGTATGGCAGTCGGGCAGGATTTTGGCGGCTGCATCGGCTGTTCACGGGGCGAGGCTTGCCTGTAACGGTTTATGGGGTAGCAATGGCGTTAGAGCGCAATCCCGAAGCTGTGGCGGCAATGCTAGAGGCAGATTGGGAAATTGCCAGTCATGGCTATCGCTGGATTGATTATCAGTATGTGGGTGAGGAGGTGGAGCGGGAACATTTGCAGCGGGCGATCGCCATTCATACCCAAGTCACAGGTTCTCGTCCTTTAGGCTGGTACGCGGGACGCATTAGCCCTAACACCCGGCGCCTAGTCGCAGAAGAGGGTGGCTTTCTCTACGATGCTGATAGCTACGCCGACGACTTACCTTATTGGGTCAATGACTACGGTAAACCTCACCTTGTCATTCCTTATACCTTGGATGTGAATGATATGCGGTTTGGCACTTATCAAGGCTTTAATTGCGGTGATCAGTTCTTTGCTTACTTGCGTGACACCTTCGACGTTCTCTATGCGGAGGGTGCTACGGCTCCCAAAATGATGAGCGTGGGTCTCCATTGTCGCTTGGTGGGCAAACCCGGACGAATCGCTGCCCTGGCTCGTTTTTTAGACTACGTGCAAGAACATGAGCAGGTTTGGATTTGTCGTCGGATTGATATTGCTCGGCACTGGCATAAGCATCACAAGTCCTAGAGGCTGTTTGAAAAGTATCGCCAATCATCTGTAGGGGCGTGGCATTCGGTCAAAAAGTTCTCGGACACACCGAAAAATGGTCGCCCGAATGCCGCGCCCCTACTCGCGGATGTCACATCTACGACTTTTCAGACATCCTCTAAGGTTAAATTGTTACAATTGAGAGTAATCTTTTATGAAGCTGTAAAGTCTGACCTGTCCCATCAGGGCTAAAAATTTGTTTGATTAGGTCTGAAATTAGTAATAATTATGAATGAAGAGAAACCGCTAGAAAATATCCAACAGCCAGCGGCTAAGATCTCAGAGAATTTAGAGCAAATGGAACAACAGCCCATGTCTGCCGAAACAAATCTACAAACCGAAAGCGAATCACAATCTCAGGTCGAAAATCCCGTGTCTGAGCAAGCAAGCGGCGAAGAGGAGTTTATCCTCAATGCCGAAGCAGAACCGTTTGACCTTAGCCCAGAGCCAACGACAGAAGGACAGGACGCCCGTGCTAGAGAATTAACTCAGAGCATTGATACGCTGAAGGCTCAGCTCAATGATCGCTCAGCTCAAGTTGAAGAACTGACGAACCAGCAAAAACGTTTGGCAGCAGATTTTGAGAACTATCGTAGACGGACAGCAAAAGAAAAAGAAGACCTTGAAGTTCAAGTCAAAATTGCCACTATCAACGAACTGCTTTCTGTAGTGGACAACTTTGAACGAGCGCGATCGCACATCAAGCCGCAAAACGAAGCAGAAACCACTATTCACAAGAGCTATCAAGGCATCTACAAGCAACTTGTAGACTCCCTTAAGCGCATTGGTGTATCACCTATGCGGGCAGAAGGTCAGGACTTTGACCCGAACCTACATGAAGCCGTGATGCGGGAACCCACCAGCGAGTTTCCTGAAGGTTCAGTCATGGAAGAGCTAGTGCGCGGGTACATGATGGGCGATCGCATCCTGCGGCACGCCCTCGTCAAAGTCGCCGCTGCCGCCAATGAAGATAGTCCTGAAGATGAACCAGCGGATATGGGCTAATTTATTTTCCACAGGTTTACTTTCACAGTGCCAATGGTTTTCTCCCATATGTGGCGATCGCGAGCCTCTGCATAGGTTTTGCGTTCACGACAAAGTTTTTCGCGTGTGCTTGATCGTATTTCCTAGAGATTGCGGAATACTGCAGCCAAGGATGAAATGGGTTCTATTGAGCCGTACTCATAGTTGTGCGCTCATTCACTCGAACACTGACACGAACGCGAATTATGGGAAAAGTCATTGGTATTGACCTGGGCACGACCAACTGTTGTGTAGCCGTTCTTGAAGGCGGCAAACCTGTTGTAATCTCCAACTCCGAAGGGGGGCGAACTACGCCCAGCATTGTCGGATTTGGCAAAACAGGCGAAAGGCTTGTGGGGCAACTTGCTAAACGGCAAGCCGTCACCAACGCTGAGAACACAGTTTTTAGTATCAAAAGATTTATTGGTCGTCGCTGGAATGACACCGAACAAGAGCGGGGTCGGGTTCCTTACGTTTGTGTCAAGGGGCGAGATGAAACAGTAGACGTGCAAATTAGAAGCAACGCCTACACTCCGCAAGAAGTTTCCGCTATGATTCTGCAAAAATTAAAGCAGGATGCCGAGAATTATTTGGGCGAAACAGTCACTCAAGCAGTAATTACCGTTCCTGCGTACTTCACCGACGCCCAGCGGCAAGCCACCAAAGACGCTGGAACTATCGCAGGTCTAGAAGTTCTACGCATTATTAATGAGCCAACTGCTGCTGCCCTGTCCTATGGATTAGAGAAGCAGCACCAAGATCAAACCGTTCTGGTTTTCGACTTAGGCGGCGGCACATTCGATGTCTCTGTCCTGCAACTAGGCGATGGCGTTTTTGAAGTTAAAGCTACGTCTGGCAACAACCGCTTAGGCGGCGATGACTTTGATAGTGTCTTAGTTGAGTGGATGAGACAAAAGTTTCAACAGCAAGAGCAAATTGACCTCTTGACTGACAAAATGGCGCTTCAGCGTCTTAGAGAAGCTGCTGAAAAGGCAAAGATCGAACTCTCCACCATGCTCAATACCACCGTCAATTTGCCATTTATCATGGCAGATGATACGGGACCCAAGCACTTGGAAATGGAACTGACCCGCGCCCAGTTTGAAGAATTAGTTGCGCCCTTAGTGCAAGCCACCATCGACCCTGTTACCCAGGCGTTGAAAGACTGCGACCTCTCTCCCGATCAGATCGATCGCATTATCCTGGTCGGCGGTTCTACCCGTACCCCAGCCGTTCAAGAAGCAATTCAAAGCTACTTTGGCGGCAAAACTCCCGATCGCTCTGTTAACCCCGATGAAGCCGTAGCGCTGGGCGCAGCCATTCAAGCAGGCGTGCTGGGCGGAGAGGTCAAGGATCTGCTGCTGCTAGACGTTACCCCCTTATCCTTGGGCATCGAAACCCTGGGTGAAGTCTTTACCAAAGTCATTGAGCGGAACACCACGATTCCGAGCAGCAAAACCCAAACATTTTCCACTGCCACAGATGGTCAAACTTCTGTTGAAGTCCATGCGCTACAGGGCGAACGGGCACTGGCAAGAGACAATAAAAGCTTGGGTAAATTCCAGCTTGCAGGCATTCCGACCGCGCCCAGGGGCGTTCCTCAAATTGAGGTATCCTTTGAAATTGACGCAAACGGCATTTTGCAAGTTTCAGCCCGTGACAAAGGCACCGGACGCGAGCAAGGCATCACCATCAGCAACACTGGCGGATTGAGTGATGCTGAGGTCGAGCGGATGCGCCAAGAGGCAGAGCTTTACGCCGAAGATGACGATCAACGCAGGCAGCTTGTAACGCTTCGCAACCAGGCAGATAGCTTGCTCTATAGCTATGAATCGACCCTGCGAGACAGCGCCGACTTGATCACCGACAACCTTAGACGAACGGCAGGCGATCGCGTCTCTGACTTACGGGCAGCTTTGGCAAACCGTTCTGTCACTGTTGAAGAGATGAAACAGCGCCTAGAAGCACTTCAGCAAACGTTGTACACCATGGGCGAGTCTGTTTATCAGCAGGCGGCTGAGACCAGCTCAAGCAGTACCGGAAGCAGCAATTCGAGCAGCGGCGCACCCGAATATGCCTACGCGGCAGCGGCTCCTTGGGCAAGCGATACCTCTGAAAGCAACGGCTCAGAGGACTATAGCACCGACTTTGCAGACGATGAGACGATTACGGCTGACTATGAAGCAGTCGATTAAACTCAGCGTCACTTCAAGGGCTTGAATCTAGGGGAGATGAGCTTCGGTCTGTCTCCCCTGGTGTTTATCTCACTACGAATGAGTCAGAAGGCATAATTATGGGCATACCCCGAACTGATAGCTGCCAAGAATGAGCAAGAAAGACCTCAGGGAAGCCGATATCTGCGATCGCTATATTACTACTGCAATCTATAAAGCAGTCTGGAAAAAGAGTCAGGTTCGCCGTGAGTATTACTTTACGTGGCTAAAGATGCATCTAAGGGGTAAACGAGTTGAGACATCTGCTCAAACCATCAGCAGTTCCCTTGCTGATTAGTTTAGGATGGAGAAGGTGGAAAATCTCGGCAATGAGCTATCATGGCGCAAAGAAAAACCCCACCTTTAAATTCCTCATCCACTTACTCAGCAACGCTCTATGGCAGGTGATTACTACGAACTCCTTGGCGTTCAGCGCAACGCAGACAAAGAGGAACTGAAACGCGCGTACAGACGGCTTGCCCGTAAATATCATCCTGACGTCAACAAAGACGCAGGTGCCGAAGAGCGCTTCAAAGAAATTAACCGAGCCTACGAAGTCCTCTCAGAACCCGAAACGCGATCGCGATACGATCGCTTTGGTGAAGCTGGAGTCGGTTCAGCAGCAAACCCCGCCGGATACCAAGACTTCAGCGACCTCGGCGGCTTTGCCGACATCTTCGAGAGCTTCTTCAGCGGCTTCTCAGGCGGAGCAGGGCAGCAACAGCAGCAACCCGGACGCAGACGCGGCGGCCCCACGCGAGGCGATGATTTACGCCTTGACCTGAAGCTAGATTTCCGAGAAGCAATTTTTGGTGGCGAAAAAGAAATTCGCATTAGCCACCTAGAAACCTGCACCACTTGCAGCGGCTCCGGTGCAAAACCAGGCACACAGCCACGGGTTTGCTCCACTTGTACAGGCGCTGGGCAAGTGCGTCGAGCTACCCGAACGCCCTTTGGCAGCTTTACTCAGGTTTCTGTTTGCCCCACCTGTAACGGCACTGGGCAAATGATCGAAGATAAATGCGACGTGTGCAGCGGCAGTGGACAGAAGCAAGAGGCAAAGAAACTCAAGATTACGATTCCTGCCGGGGTCGATAATGGCACGCGCCTGCGGGTTTCTAATGAGGGAGACACGGGGCAACGCAGCGGTCCTCCGGGAGATTTGTATGTTTATTTATTCGTTAATGAAGATGCTGAATTTCAACGAGATGGCATTAATATTCTCTCTCAAATTAAAATTAGCTACTTGCAGGCAATTCTAGGCGATCGCATCGGAGTTGAAACCGTAGATGGCCCCGTAGAAGTCACCATTGCCCCCGGCACTCAGCCGAACACCACCCTTACGCTAGAAAACCGAGGCGTTCCGCGTTTAGGCAACCCCGTTAGCCGAGGAGACCACCTGATGACGATTGCGATCGATATTCCCACCAAAGTTAATCATGAAGAAAAAGAGCTACTAGAGAAGTTGGCGAAAATCCGGGGCGATCGCCTCAGCAAAGGCGGTGGATTCCTGGGAGGACTATTCGGGGGATGAGTAACCTAACGCCCGACGCTCAACTCGACCTCCGGGGAACTCCTTGCCCCATTAACTTTGTCCGCACCAAACTCCGTCTAGAGAAGATGGCTCCTGGCTCTCTCCTAGAAGTTTGGCTTGATGCTGGCGAACCGATGGAACAGGTGCCAGATAGCCTCAAAATGGAGGGGTACAGGATTGAGCAAATTGAAGATCACACTGACTTTTTTGCCCTCAAGATTCGTCGTCCTGATCAAATAGCTGAGTCTGAGCTATGAGTGCGGGCAGCGATTCCCAAGTTGTCCCGCCGCCAGTTGGCACTGTTGTTGCTGTTCAAGCTAACTATTACCGGGTCAGGCTAGATACCTTCATTCCACCGGAGGCAAAGGGAGTTGATTACTTACTCTGCACTCGCCGATCGCGGTTAAAAAAGATTGGGCAGCAGGTGATGGTGGGCGATCGCGTTGCTGTTGAAGAACCCGACTGGGTTGATGGCCGAGGCGCAATTTCTCATGTGGAACCCCGCCAAACTCAAATGGATCGTCCGCCCGTTGCCAACGCCAATCAAATCCTGCTGGTGTTTGCGCTGGCAGAACCCAACTTAGACCCGTTCCAGCTCAGTCGTTTTTTAGTCAAGGCTGAATCTACGGGCTTATCTGTCAGTCTTTGTTTGAATAAAAGTGATTTGATTACGCCAGAAACGCGGCAAAAATGGTGCGATCGCCTCCAACAATGGGGCTACAATCCAGTCACCATTAGCCTCCATGAAGGCAGCAGCTTAATCACATTACAGCACCAATTAGCTAACACCATTACCATCGTTTCTGGCCCTTCTGGTGTGGGTAAATCTAGCCTCATTAATCGACTTATTCCTGCTATTGATTTAAGAGTTAACTCAGTTTCTGGCAAACTCGGTCGAGGACGGCACACGACTCGCCATGTCGAGCTATTCCGGCTACCCGGCGGCGGTTTACTAGCCGATAGCCCCGGTTTTAATCAGCCAGATTTAGACTGTACACCGACTGAACTAGCCCAATACTTTCCTGAAATACGCCAACTATTATTAGAAAAGTCCTGTCAGTTTAGCAACTGCTTACATCGTACCGAACCTAATTGTGTGGTGAGAGGAAATTGGGAACGGTATGACCATTACTTAACTTTTCTAGATGAGACGATCGCCCATCAAGAAACCCTTAATCACTCTAGCGAAGCTGAAGAAAGCACAAAGTTAATGAATAACAAAGGCGAAAATCAACTACAAGTTGAGCCTAAATTATCAGCCAAAAAGTATCGTCAGCCCTCTCGTAAAACCCAAAAGCAAACGCTTCGAGATCTCTGTCATGACATTGAACAATCTCAGACAGAAAATGATTAACTTGCCTCTTAGAGGACGTTTGAAAAGTTGTCGGTGTGACATCAAGGTGTAAGAGGATGTCTGAAAAGTAATGAATAGGACTTACGCATTGACAGAAAAGCTAAAATAGCAGTCATGATTTTCAGCCCTTTGAGCTTGATTTTCCTATTCCCTACTCAGCGATCTCAACCCAAAAAGGGGGATTTATGAAAGGCTGAAACGAAGTATTTGCGTTGGCACACAACATGGCTCATTTGTACAGTGCGTAAGTCCTATGAATTACAAGATTCTTACACTCGATCCCCCCAACCCCCCTTACAGAAGGGGGACTTCAGAACTTCAAAGTCCCCCTTCTGTAAGGGGGATTTAGGGGGATCTTCGAGATTGAAGTGCTTGGTAAAGACTTTTCAGACATCCTGTAAGAGGATGTCTGAAAAGTCGTGGATGTGACATCCCAGGGTGAGGGCGCGGCATTCGGACTACCATTTTTCGGTGTGTTCAAGAACTTTTTAGACGAATGCCACGCCCCTACCGATGATTGGCGATACTTTTCAAACATCCTCTTAGGGCAACTTTATCCATTTTGTAATATCTTACACAACCATCGGTTTTTACGGACGTAGTGACCTGTTTTTCTGATTTCTCAGCACACTAAGTCTTCATTACTCACGTAGAGATCCTCGTGAAACTATTGGGTTCTTCAGCAAGTCTTCAAACAGATTGCCCTGTCAGACTGAGCTTCTACCTGTCTCGGCGGGGAATAATAAGAAAGCTGAAGGGTGTCAGAATCTGCTGTAAAGATGGCTGCACCTGGCAATTCATCAAGCGAGTAATGCTGCATGAGCTACTGCTTAAATCCTGCCTGTCCCAACCCCGAAAATTCTAATACTGTTGACCAATGTGCAGCTTGTGGGACTAATCTTTTGATGCGCGATCGCTATCGTGTGCTCCAGGCATTAGGGCAAGGTGGTTTTGGAGCCACATTTGTAGCGAAGGATGAGTCTTTACCTGGTTCTCCCTACTGCGTGATTAAGCAGTTGCGACCCGCAACCACTTCTTTTCACGTCTTACAAATGGCGCGAGATTTGTTTCAGCGAGAAGCCAAGACTCTTGGAAAAATTGGCAACCATCCCCAAATTCCGCGCCTGTTAGACTACTTTGAGGTGGATCGAGAATTTTATTTGGTGCAGGAATATGTTAGCGGCTCAACGCTACAGCAAGAAGTCAAGCGATCGGGCCCTTTCAACGAAGCCGGGATTAAACAGTTCCTCAGCGAAATTTTGCCGCTGATGCAGTATGTCCATAGCCAACAGGTAATTCACCGCGACCTCAAACCCGCCAATCTGATTCGGCGCTCTCAAGATAAAAAGCTAGTCTTAATTGACTTTGGCGCAGTGAAAGATCAGGTTAGCCCCATCCTATCTACCGCCTCTGAACAAACAGCACTGACGGCATACGCTATTGGCACACCGGGCTATGCGCCTCCCGAACAAATGGCAATGCGCCCTGTCTATGCCAGTGATATTTATGCTTTGGGAGTCACTTGCCTCTATCTTTTAACCGCCAAGTCGCCCAAAGATATGGCGTACGACCCAGCGACTGGAGAATTGGTCTGGCGAGATCTGGTTCATATTAGCGACCACTTGGCAGAAGTCCTCAAAAAAATGCTGGAGGTGTCGGTTCGACATCGCTACCAAAACGCCACTGAAGTGCTGCGAGCGCTAGAACTAGAGCCTTATATGGACAGTTTGGCGAAGAACATGGCAAATCAAACGGGGCGAACCTCTCGTCATGATGCTACTTCTACCACCGATCGCGGCGATTCGACTTCTTCTTCGTTACCCTCGTCCTCTCCCTCTGCTCGCATGGCTGCTGCGATTCGCGCCCGTCATGCCAAGCATCATTCTGAACCCACAAGCTTGCAAACTAGAACATTGGGTCATCAAGGGGTACAACAGGCGATCGCCGCTACTCCATCTCCTGAAAAAACATTGGGCAAAACCTCAACCAGTATTCCCAAACCAACGGCTGCTGCTTTGTTAGAGGCGTATGCCAAAGGCAAGCGAGACTTTAATTCTCATGACCTGAGCTTGCTAAATTTGGCTAAAACAGATTTGTCTGGAGCCAATTTTCACCAGGCAAAGCTCCATAAAATTAATCTACAAGGAGCCAACCTATTTAATGCTGACTTTGGGAAAGCCAGCCTAAGTCAGGCAATGATAAAAAATGCAAATTTGTCGAGAGCCTACTTAAGTCACACTGATTTAGCGGGTGCCGATTTGCGAGGGGCAGACTTGAGCTACTCCTATCTCAGCAATGCCAATTTACGGGGAGCCAACCTGTGTGGGGCAGATTTGACCGGAGCAAAGGTTTCGACAGAACAACTGGCACTGGCAAGAACCAATTGGGCGACAGTTCACCCAAACGGCAAGCGAGGATTGTGGTAAGTTTTGGATAGTCTAGCTTTTCCTAACCCATGCCTGATTCTTTGCCTCAAACTACTTCAAAAAATCCCAAAAATCCGCGTAAGCTTGACCCCCAACTTTATGCTCAACTTCAAGCAGAGGCAAAAGCCCCTTATCGCGGGCTGAGAAAATTTGTTTATTTTGCCTGTGGCGCATCAGGGGCGATCGGGGGAGTTGTGTTTCTAACGCAATTAATGGCAGGGCGCGATATTGGTAATGCCTTGCCCAATTTTGCCGTTCAGATTGGGATTGTCGCCCTCATGGTTGCGTTATTTCGCTGGGAGCAGCGGTCGGAGCCGTAAACCCTAAAGGGCAATGGAAGAATTTAAGACAGATGTATTGATTGTGGGTGGCGGCGCAGGGGGCACTGCTGCTGCTATTCAAGCGGCTCGGCGGGGTGTGCAGACCACTTTGGTCAGCGAATTTTCTTGGCTGGGCGGCATGTTGACGGCGGCAGGGGTCTCAGCGCCTGATGGAAACGAGTTACGGGCATTTCAAACAGGAATTTGGGGCGCGTTTATTAAAGAGCTGCAACAACGGCAACCGCAAGGGTTAGATCACGCCTGGGTGAGTTTCTTTACCTATGAACCTAAGGTAGGGGCAGAAATTTTTGCCGATTGGGTCAAGGCATTGCCAAACTTGCGTTGGATCAGTCACCAGACTCCGCTAGAAGTAGAGAAACGGGGCGAAAGAATTACAGGGGTGAGGTTTGCCGATTTTCTCATTCGAGCCGAGATTATTTTAGATGGGACTGAATTAGGGGATGTGTTGGCGCTGGCGGAGGTTCCATACCGTTGGGGGTGGGAGTGGCGACCCCTCGCGGGTATCTCGAAGAGCGCGCAGTGGGGAGAGCCAAGCGCTCCGGTTCAAGCCAATGAGATGACTGAGAAATATCCGGTTCAGGCTCCTACGTGGGTGGTGGTGCTGCAAGACTTTGGGCGGGGAGCAGTAGCACCGCAAATTTCGGCTCCGGTTGGGGATGTGCCGGGCGCCTTTGCGGGGGCGGGGGCGGGGTATAGCTGGGAGCAGTTTTTGAATTATGGGCGATTGCCTGAGAATCGGTTCATGATCAATTGGCCTCAGCAGGGAAATGATTATGGGGTGAATTTAGGGCGGTTAATTCAGTCAGATGGGGCACGCCAGGAGTTTTTGCAGGAGGCTTACTGGCATTCTCAAAGCTTTGCTCGGTTCCTGCAAACACAGCTTGGGCAGCAGTATGGACTGGCAGATAATATTTTCCCGGCGCATGAGGGGCTAGGGGGGGGTGCGTTTGCGTTGCACCCTTACTATCGGGAAAGTCGGCGAGTCAAAGGATTGACGATCGCCCATGAGCGAGATATTTTGCCGATTGCGGGCGGAACCGTGGCGGCTCTACCAATCGATCAGCATCAATGCTGTGAAGCGATCGCCATCGGCAACTATGCCAATGATCACCATTATCCTGGCTACGATTTCCCCCTCGCGCCCAAGTCTATCCGCTGGGGGGGGCGCTGGACGGGCACACCCTTCACGCTGCCTTATCGGTGTTTGATTCCCGCCAAAACTGATGGGCTATTGGTTTGTGAGAAAAATATTTCGGTATCCCATATCGCCAATGGTGCCACTCGTTTGCAGCCTGTCGTGTTGGGTATTGGTCAGGCAGCAGGAATGGCGGCTGCACTGTGTGTAGAAAAAGGGTGTCAGCCGAGGGATTTGCCAGTGGGCTTGTTGCAAGCGGCACTGTTGGCAGATGCGATCGCCCCTGCTGCCGTGATCCCTCTCTTCAACTTGCCTCCCGATCGCCCGGATTGGCAGCACTGGCAGCATCACTATCTCGACCATCCTGACGAGTATCCGTTAGATGGCTATTGTCCTCTTAAGTTGCCTGTTAGGACAGTTGTAGCGATCGACGACAGCTCTACATTTACCGGAACTTTTCAACGTCACGCTGAACAAGACTATACGCTTACAGTGTCAGCAGATTCGGTAGATCAAATATTGGCGCTTGTCACTCTCTATCCTGAGATAGATCAACAGTTAAAAGAATGTTGTGAGGGACAATTTATAAAAGTTTGGGGACGGCTGAATCAATCAGGAAATTGGTTACTGGTGAAATATTTAGAGACCCAAACCTCTGATAATCTAAGGGAATGACGCAAAACAGACTTCCTCACTGGTTCCTCAGCATCATGATGCTGATTGTTACGTTGTGGCTGAAGCCCGCTGCTGCTCAAGCAGGCATTTGTCCGGCGCAGCTTTCAGATAAAATTTCGGCAATTACCAACCGTTCTGAGTTTCGGCGATCGCGCTGGGGAATTTTGGTGCAAACATTGGGCGACCGCCAGACGCTTTATGCTCAAGATGCCGAGCGATATTTTATTCCTGCTTCCAACTTAAAATTGCTAACAACGGCAGCAGTGTTGGAGGTCTTGGGCGATCGCTACACCATCCGGACTTCCGTTTATCAAACTAATTCTGATAACGTCGTTTTGCGCGTCGTCGGACGAGGTGATCCTAGCTTGACAGATGCTGAACTCGACCAGTTAGCAAAGCAAATTCGCGATCGCCACATTACACAGATTAACCAACTCATTGCCGACGACCACTACTTTCAAGGCGATGCCATCAACCCGACTTGGGAATGGGAAGATGTTCAATCTGGTTATGGTGCTCCGGTCAATAGTCTAATTCTGAACGAGAATCTGATTGGCTTAACGCTTTTTCCTCAGAGCTTGGGGCAACCACTGCGAGTGGTTTGGGATGATCCGGCAGAAGGAACCCGCTGGCAAATTGACAATCGATCTAGAACAGTGGCAGCAACAGCAGAGGAGTCTGTGCAAGTAGGGCGCGATTTGGAGCGATCGCAGCTCAATGTTCGAGGGCAGCTGCGAGTGGGATCGAAGCCAGAAACAGCGGCGATCGCCATTACTCAACCTTCCCGCTATTTTCTTCAGCGCTTTAAGCAAGCACTGCGCCAACGAGGCATTCAGGTAGCTCAATCTTTTGTGGCAACGGAACTTACTGAAACACAAGGAGCAGAAATTGCAGCGGTAGAATCTGAACCCTTAGCGAAACTAATTGCTGAAGTAAACCAACAGAGTAATAATCTCTATGCCGAGAGTCTGCTAAGAACTCTAGGAGTTACGCAATCTCCACAAGCAGACTCTAGCTTAGATGCGGGGCTAGAAGCAATGAAAAAAGCTTTGTTCCAGTTAGGTATAGATTCGGCAAGCTATAACCTTGTCGATGGATCTGGCGTATCTCGCCATAACTGGGTCACACCTGAGACTTTGGTGCAAACTCTTCAAGGGATGGCGCGATCGCCTAACTCTGCGGTCTACCGAAATTCTTTAGCAGTTGCAGGCAGAATTGGATCATTGCAAAATCGATTTCTCGATACACCCGTCGCGGGAAAGTTTCAAGGAAAAACCGGGTTTGTCAGTGGCTCAACCGCTCTATCTGGCTATTTAGAACCGCCCGATTATTCTCCACTAGTGCTAAGCATCCTGATTAACCAATTTGATCGACCTACCGAGGAAATTCGGGAGGCGATCGATGAGATTGTAATTCTTCTAGCACAACTGCAAAGGTGCTAGAACGGGGAAGGCTTGCTTGTTAGATAAGCTAAACCAACCCATTATCCGAAATCAACTCTTCGCGTGTCCCAGCCTTGACTAGCTCGGGGCGATAATCTGAGGGCTGAACTTGATATTTCACCAGGTTCTCTAATTCCTGAAGCTGACTAATGGCTTCAGCACCTTCTAATTTCATCAATTCGCGATCGTCTCGCATTTCTGTCCAGGTAATTCCATAGTCAGAAACGAGGAATCGAATCAGATGATTTTCCGCCAAGCTCACCATAAAGGATGCGCTGTTCATTTGACCACCACAGGTGTAGCAAGAAGCCAGATACCCCCGGCGCTCTAGCACGGTTGCCATAGCCTGAAGATTCATGACTAGATCTTGAACAAATTGGCGGTGTTGCTCCGCAAGTCTGAGAAACATACTTGTCCTCCTTTCACCACACGTAACCCCATCATTCTAAATCTAATTTAAGAATTTCTTAAAAATTCGGCATCAAGATTAAAGCTATTGGCTTTAAGTGGCTTCGGCATTGACCTAGAGTATCGACTCAGATCAGTGTCCAATCCAAATTTAATTTGGCGCTTCAACAGGGTATCTGACCCCTCAAGATCTAAAAGTATCTATCACAACACTCAAGCTGATTCCACAAGCTCTCTTGTGAAAAAATCTCAAATTTGGGTAGACCAGGGTTGTTTACCCCTTCAACCTAACGTTTCAATAGCAGATTTGTCGAGACTAAAGGGATTAAACTCTTAAAGTCGCATTAAGTCGCATTAAATTTACCTAGTCAACTTGCCACCAGCCCAAGGCAGGACCCAATAGACGAATCGTTACCCAGTAGGCAACCAGCCCCCCAATACCTAGCCAAGCACCGAATGTACTCCACTTCACAAACTGAGCAGCTTGACCCTTTTTGATGGGGATAAAGGGCAAGACGTTTTCCTCTTGTCCATATTTATCTCCCAGTGTTTCCTTGCGGCGTTTGGAATCACCCATGACTTTATATCCTTAAATCGTGCTTCAAATCGATGATATCAAGAGATGGATGCTCCTGTCTTTTAGTCGCGCATCTTCAGCTCTTCGGGATGGCTGAATAGGCTAGCATCAATGTAATTAATCCGGGCTGAGGGGCTGAGTGCTGCGAGTACCTGTTGCCCATAACTGCGGTGGTTAACACGGTTGTCGAGCAATGCGACAACGCCTTGGGTTTCTCGAATGGGGGCGATCGCCCGTTGTAATTCGCTCAAAGTTTCGGGCAATAAATAGAGCCGGAACCAATCTTGGTGCAACTGCTTGTGGTGCGCTACTCGCCCTGCGACCAAAGGATCTTCCAATGACGGGATAGGAAGCGTGGCGATGATCAGTAAATTTGGCGCAGGTAGAACCGCCTGATGCTGCCGCCAAAAGCTCCAGCCTGCAATTAACACACCGTGGTCATCTAAACAGGTTTTTTCAACCTGCACCCGCGAGCCGTATTCAGCTGCCAGCATTGATCCCACCTGTGCCTTTAAGGGAACATCTTCGACTAATACAACCGTCAGACCCTGGTTAACGGTATTGGTTGCCCCCAAGAGCGCCCGAATTTCTTGCATCAACACGGGCTGAAATTGGGGCGTGTTGGGCATCGGCAATCGATCGGGCACGTAGAGCTGAATTAACTCAGTTTGGCGATCGACCGAAAACTTCAGGCAAGTTAAGTCTCCCAAGCCCATCTGCTGCCGATAGGTCTTTGCCTCAGTTTCAGAATCTAAGGTGCCGCCAATTAGCACCACGGGCTGCTGTGACCAAATAGGCTGGAGGTGCGATCCCACTTCGACGGGGCTAGCATTGAGCAAGAATTGTCCTTGATGCCGCATTAGAGCGACCCAAAGCAGTTGTTCGCCAGCGCGAAGAGCTTGCCCAAATGACTGCCAGGGCAAAGGCAGATAGCTTAAATCTGCTTGATCGGCATGGCTCTTTTGTAGCGATTGGTAGAGTCCGTCTAAAATTTCTTGCTCTTGGGGATCAATTAAGTAGCGATCGTAGGGATTGACAGGATGTTGGAAGATTGAGCGCGTGAGCTGAACTCGTGTATCGCGAATTAGCTCTATCTGCTCTGGACAAGCCACCATCAAAGCATCCCAATCTTGGGGGTGCAGTCGAGTGGTGAGCTGATCTCGAGTCCAAGTTTCCAGGTCGTCTACGCCATCAATAATAGTGGGAATGCCAGCCGGAAAGCGTCCTTCGTTGTGGAGGCGATCGCTTAACCAAGCTTCGGGAGTGGTGAGGAGCAGTCCTTGAAAATCATCGGTGGGGAAGCGATCGCCCGTCCGAATCACCTTATTAGTCTGAATCCACTGCCGCAGCCGAGGAAACTCCACCATTAGCAGCCGTTGCTGCACCGCCTCCGTTGCCACTAACACCACAGGCTCTTGCCAAATTAATAGCGGCATCAGGTAGCTCAGACGGTAGCGCCCATGATAGCCAGAGGGAGCGCCCGCCTGAATTAATGCACTCCGCCCCAAGCGCAATGCCCGCGCCACCAACCGCGCCATCGTTAGGTGATGATGCCAATATGGCTCACCCTGCTCTCGCAGAAAAGCACGGAGTTGTTGATGGACTTCGACCTCAATCACGAGTTTGCACGTCCTGTTCTACCGAATAGCAATTCTAGATAAAACTCATTGTATTTCTAAAGCCTGACTCTTGGTTTGATAAACGCTGAGATAGTGTGCCAAAAGCCTTCTAGCATCAACTTCTGACATCAATCGGCATTTCACCATAAACAAAAAGGGTCTAACTCTAATTTCGTTTTTAGGGGCGGGTTCCCAGATGCTTAAAAGAACCCCCCTTTCAATTGGGGTGATGTTGTATTTGAGAGGGTGAGACATATCGCACGACTGAATGGAACAACAGGGAAGGGAAGTCAATAAATCAAATTAGAACCACAAGTTAAAACCTGCGATTCAAGCGCCAAGCCTAGATTCTACACTTCTTTCAAAACCAGTCAAAACCAGAAAACTTGTCTGCACCCATCGTTCTCGATCAAATCAGCCGCTGAACTTAACCGCCTGCTGCAAAAACTGCCATCACAATGACAGATAGCAATAAGCCAGGGCTAAGCATCAATATGAGCGTGAATAATTCGCTAAGTTCCATATCACTCTCCTCTGTGGCGCTTGGAGCGCTGGATGGTTAAACGCTCCCCTATTGTGGGGTGAGGATCAAATTTGTGCAAGTTTGAGGCTGAATTCTGCGATAGACTTTCCCTGTCGTACTCGGCAATGAAGCACTGAGTCAATCACAATGGCGAAAAGTATGTCGAAAAATTGGAGCACTATCCGTCAACAATCAACACCGTACTTATTTTTGCTGCCTGCCCTCCTAGTTTTAGGGCTAACGGTGTTTTATCCGGCTATCCAAGCTTTTCTACTCAGCTTTACGCGCTACGAGTACGATATTACCCAGCCGCCGCAATGGATTGGGCTAGAAAATTTCCAGCGACTACTGAAAGACAAGGTTTTTTGGAAAACCTTGAGCAATACTATTGTTTACTTAATTGGCGTAGTGCCTATTTTGGTGATTGCGCCCTTGGGGCTGGCGATTCTGGTTAATCGCAGAATGCCTGGGGTGCGATGGTTTCGGGCTGCTTATTATACGCCCGTTGTCATTTCGATGGTGGTGGCGGGTATTGCCTGGAGATGGCTGTATGCCGAGACGGGTTTGTTCAATCAGCTATTAATATGGCTGCGTCTTTCTAAAGAAGGGTTGCCCTGGTTGACTAGTCCCAGGTTTGCGCTGTTTAGCGTGATGGTGGTCACGATTTGGAAAGGGCTGGGCTATTACATGGTGATTTACCTGGCTGGACTGCAATCGATCCCGGCTGATTTATATGAGGCAGCGGCGATCGATGGTTCTGATGGCTGGCGCAAGCACTTAGATATTACGGTGCCTTTAATGCGTCCCTACCTTTTTCTAGTGGCTGTGATTTCTGCAATTTCTGCAACCAAGGTCTTTGAAGAAGTCTATATCATGACTCAGGGTGGACCTCGGAGCAGTTCTAAAACATTGGTCTACTACGTTTATGAGCGAGCGTTCCAAGATTTAGAAATCAGCTATGCCTGTACTATTGGACTCGCGATGTTTTTGCTCATTCTCGTTCTGTCCGCTGTCCGCTTAGCGATTAGCCGTCCAGCATCTCCCATTCTGTAAAACCCTTACCATGTCCGACTGGATTTATCCTTATCCCACTCTCTATCCCGGCACGCTCATTCAGCGCTACAAGCGATTCTTCGCAGATATCGAGCTAGATTCTGGAGAAACGATTACGGCTCACTGTCCTAACACGGGGCCTATGACCGGGATTTATATTCCTGGCAACCAAGTTCAAGTTTCCCTCAGCAATAGCCCCACTCGTAAGCTGCCTTACACCTGGGAATTGATTGAGGTGCATGATTTACAGCCGACTTGGGTGGGAGTGAATACGGCGCTGCCCAATCGGGTCATTAAAGCGGCTTTAGAGGCACGCCTTTTTCCAGAGTTGGGAGAATATCAACAGATTCAAGGGGAAGTTCCTTATGGAGTAGATAAGAAGAGCCGAATCGACTTTTTGCTGACTGGCGATAAGATGCGATCGCTTTACGTAGAAGTCAAAAATACAACTTGGACGGATGGGCAGCTCGCATTATTTCCCGATTGTGTGACCACGCGAGGACAAAAGCATTTACGGGAACTGACGGCACTCTTGCCTCAAGCGCGATCGGTGATGCTCTACTTGATTAACCGGGGAGATTGCACTCAGTTTGCTTCAGGCGATCGGGCTGATCCGGTTTATGGCAAGCTGTTGCGAGAGGCGATCGCCCTCGGCTTAGAAGTTCTGCCCTGTCGCTTCGATGTAACTCCTGAAGGTCTGCGCTATCTGGGCTTAGCCGAACTGAAGCTTTAGTAAGGAAATTTACCAGTTTCTACAGAGACACTTTTAGTAAAAGTAACTATAATACAAGAATTGAAAGTCTCAGTTAGCTGTTGTAAAGATCCTCTATCCCATCAAAAACGTGTTTGCAACCACACTATCTCACCAAAATTCTGCGGCTCTACCGACTGACTTGTTTGGAGCGATCGCCGATTTAAAGCGCGAACTTAACGCAGTCGTTCTGGCGCACTACTACCAAGATCCCGACATTCAAGACATTGCTGACTACATTGGCGATTCTCTAGGACTTTCTCAGCAAGCCGCCAGCACCGAAGCCGAAGTCATTGTGTTCGCTGGGGTTCACTTTATGGCAGAAACCGCCAAAATTCTCAATCCTCATAAGCTCGTCTTACTGCCCGATCTCAATGCAGGTTGCTCTTTAGCCGATAGCTGTCCTCCTAAAGCCTTTGCCGAATTTAAGGCGGCTCACCCCGATCACATTGTCATCTCCTATATCAACTGCACCGCCGAAATTAAGGCGATGAGTGACATCATTTGCACGAGTTCCAATGCAGTCAATATCGTGCGTCAAGTTCCTGCCGATCAACCCATTATTTTTGCCCCCGATCGCAACTTAGGTCGCTACGTCATGGAGCAAACTGGGCGAGACATGGTGCTTTGGCAAGGAAGCTGTATGGTACATGAAACCTTTTCAGAAAAGAAGCTTGTTCAGTTGCAGATTGCCCACCCCGAAGCCGAAATCATAGCCCATCCTGAATGCGAGCCGCCTGTGCTGCGCCACGCTAGCTATATCGGCTCCACGACCGCGCTCTTGAACTACAGCCAACGCAGTTCGCGATCGGCTTTTATTGTTGCCACCGAACCGGGCATCATTCACCAAATGCAGAAGCAAGCTCCCGAAAAGCTGTTTATTCCTGCCCCACCGATTAATAATTGCATCTGCAATGAATGTCCCCACATGCGACTCAACACGTTGGAGAAACTTTACTGGGCAATGAAAAATCGGACTCCTGAAATCACCTTATCAGAAGAAATTCAGGTGGCGGCGCTGCGACCCATTCAGCGGATGTTAGCTATGAGCTAATGAGCCGCTGATGTGATTAGCTACAGGTTAGAGAGCAGCAAAGCGATCGCTCGCCGCAATTAGGGCACTCCGAATTCCCGGTTCTGTCATGGAGTGCCCTGCATCGAGAACGACAATAAACTCAGCTTCAGGGAAGGCTTGGTGCAGATCCCAGGCAGAAATCATCGGGCAAACCACGTCGTAGCGACCTTGAATAATCACAGTGGGGATGTGGCGAATGCGATCGCACCCATTCAGCAACTGATCTTCTGTCTCTAAAAATCCCTTGTTAACAAAGTAATGGCACTCAATCCGCGCAAAGGCATCAGCGAACTGACTGTCGCCAAACTTTTGCTGCAAGTCAGGATCGAGTAACAACTTGCTAGTGCTTGCCTCCCAAATCGACCAAGCCTTAGCAGCTTCTAAACGGGCGATCGCATCAGAACTGGTCAACCGTCGATAGTAAGCGGCGATTAAGTCATGTCGCTCTTCAGGCGCAATGGGCTTTAAGTAATCTTCCCAGGCGTCTGGAAAAATATAGCTGGTGCCTTCCTGGTAAAACCAAGCCAATTCCTTCTGGCGCAGCAGAAAAATGCCCCGTAGAATTAAACCTTTGCAAGACTCAGGATAGGTCTGGCTGTACGCCAATGACAGCGTGCTGCCCCAACTGCCACCAAATACAACCCATTGAGCAACGTCTAAATGGAGGCGGAGCTTTTCAATATCGCCGACTAAATCCCAGGTTGTATTCTCTTCTAGCTCGGCATGGGGAGTACTACGTCCACAGCCGCGCTGGTCGAACAGAATAACTCGCCATTTTTGGGGATCAAAGTATTGCCGATAAATGGGATCAATGCCGCCACCAGGCCCGCCGTGGAGAAAAATAACGGGTTTGCCATTGGGGTTTCCGGCTTGTTCAAAGTAGAGGGTGTGAAGGTCGGAAACCTGTAGATTTCCCGTGTTGTAAGGGGCGATCGCGGGATAAAGTTCTAGCATCAAATCACATTCCATCATGACCTGCTCAAAAGGATAGAGTATTTCTAGAACCCTTAAGATTTAGATATTCAATATCTCTTTAGCCATGTCTCTGCCGACTGCCGCCCTGCCCAAGTTTCAGGATGGACAAATCATTTATCTACAGCATAAAACAATGCGTCTTTATGCCGAAACCATTCAAATCATCAAATCTCGGCAGCTATGCTGGGCGCGACCGCTGGCACTGATACAGTTGCTGGATGAAGTAGGCATTAATCCTGACCAGCCTTTAATTCTTTACGACTTGCGCCAAGGCTCAGACTTACTCTTGCCTATATCGCTCTTCCGTGTAGCCCTAGATACAGATGCAATTCCAATCATCACCCAACTTAATGTTCCTAAAGACGACCTATCGGGAGAACAATCGGCAGACAATAGCCAGATTTCTCTTCCACTCCTTCAAAACTTTATTCGCCAAATTTGGCAAGCTCATCCAGAACAATTTTTTGAATAGTACATTCCTAAATGACAAAGAGCTACAGGCTAGAAACTAGCCGAACTCGACCCGCATCCATTTCTGACATGAGCAGTTCTAGCGCTTCATAATCTACATCTGAAATGTGCCCTAGCCGAGTTAACTCATAATTAATCTCATTTTCAATATCAGGAGTGAGCTGTCTAATTGACAGCGCTTTTGAAACTAATTTACGAATCATATAGGTAGTTTTCATAGCAAGTAACACCACGAAACTGTTGAAGAAACTCTTCTAGGGCTAAATCAATCTTCCGTCAGATACTTGTCAGCCTGTATGATCCGTAGCACCTTTCTAGAATGACGGCGATCACGAGACTCGTAACCATAATGGCTGTTTGCTAATGACTCTAGTCATATCTTTCAAGTCAAGCGATGGTTGGGGGGCGCTGGTTTAGGGGTTTTCCTGAGATTACAGATATTCAGTGCTATCGTCATCATCCTAACGTTGTAAATCTGTGAACCTATTTGCCGTAGACCAACTTAAATCACGAATACTAAGTAGAACAACCTAATTAAAGTAAATATAGATAGCCTTGAAAGCCTTGCTGAATCTAGATGGAATCTTGCGTTTATTTAGGTTTACCTACTTACTAGAGCTTGCTAGATTTTGCTTACTTGTATGTTTTTATACTTTTTATTCTGATTGATAACGCTAGTGTTGCTTTAGTTCAGGTCATTGTTTTTAAACTTCAACAAATAACAACGTAAGTTTTCCTGATTCCTACCTTCAGCCAAAGCATTGCATTAGAAATCTAGGTCAAGAACGGGGAAACGATAGCAAAATGCATCGGCAAATATGTAGCCGTGAGAACACTTACTCAAAACTTCAACCGAAAGAATTTGATTGGTGAAGATTGCACAAAGTGGCTTTACTTGCCTAGTCTCTTCTAGAACTGCAAGGTTATGTTCGTTTACATTCATCTACAGTCTTGGAAATCGTTCCTGACCTTTCGTTGAAACCCTCCTATCAGAGTCGAACAATGCAAACAATGCCAAGCATCCTTACTCATTCCAGAATGAAAATTGTTGAGATTCAGGGAGATATCAATGCAGAGAATGCAGCCACACTAAGAAAAAATCTTGCAGACATGGTTTCTGCCCAGGAAAATTCTTCACTGATGGTAGATATGCGCCAGGTTATGGCATTAGACAGTGCTGGGTTAATGATATTGGTGTCTACGCTAACTCTGGCACAGCGATTGAATAAGCAGTTTGGGCTATTTGGAGTTTCTCCTTCTGTTCGTATTATTTTTGAGTTAACTCAGTTAGACCGAGTGTTTGAGATTTTGGAGAGTCAACCTTCCCTAGAAATAGATTTAGTAGCTGCGTAAGGTAAGCTAATCGTCATTTGAATTCCAGTTCAGTCGTTAATCGGACTTAGTTTCAGCGCAGAAATTATGCATTCTACTATATGTAGATCAGCTTAGGGATCTGCATTGAAATAAAGTCCCAATGGGATGCGTTAGCTGAGATCTTGCACCACTCGCAACACCCACCCGGAATTGAAATTCCGGGCTAACGCAACGAAGTCCGTTAAAACTGACTCAAGAACTTGGCAGACAGGCTTTCAACCCATTTCAACGGGTTTTGTCTATTAGCCCCGAATTCATTCGAGGGTGGGCTATTGAGAAAGGTGCAAGATCTGAGTTAGCTTTCTAGCCCCCTAAATCCCCCAATTCTGGGGGACTTTGAAAGGCTCGGAAGTCCCCCAGAATTGGGGGATTTAGGGGGCAGATCGGGACGTTATTTCATTGCTACTCCCTTATCAGTAGCGCTGATCACTGGCTGGCTGAATCTGAGGTAACTCTGTTAATCGTGCCGTTCTTGACTATAGTGGGTTATTGAAACCCAGTCCGTTGAGAGCGTGATTACCGTGGCAGTTGCCGTTGACCAGCTATTAACTCCAGACATTTCTCGCCCAGCTCGTTATTTGGGTAATGAGCTGGGGGCTGTTCATAAACCGTGGGAAGCGGCAAGGGTTCGCTGGGTTTTGACCTATCCCGAAGTGTATGAGGTCGGTGCTTCTAATTTGGGGCACATCATTCTTTATAGTATTTTGAACGTTCAGCCTAGGCAGTCGTGCGATCGCGCCTATCTTCCGGCTGCTGATCTAGCTCAGCAACTCCGCGCCACCCAAACGCCATTGTTTGCGGTAGAGTCTAAGCGATCGCTCACCGACTTCGACATTTTGGGCTTTAGCCTCAGCTACGAGCTAGGGGCAACCAATATTTTAGAAATGCTGGACTTGGCAAACATTCCGCTGACCTGGAAAGAGCGAAATGCAGGTGGGGTCTGGAATGTTGAGCAAGGCAGCTACCCTCTAATCTTTGCAGGTGGACAGACTGCCACCTCTAACCCAGAGCCTTATGCCGACTTTTTAGATTTTGTGGCACTGGGGGATGGCGAAGAGCTTCTCCCTGAAATTGGTCTGATTTTGGAGCAGGGAAAACTGGCAGGATTAAGCCGGGAAGAACTGCTGCTAGATTTGGCACAAGTGCCTGGAGTGTACGTCCCCCGGTTCTACGATATGGTGGCAGATGGCTCGGTTGTGCCGAATCGGGCAGATGTGCCTGAGCGAGTGTTGCGACGGGTGGCAACTCCCATTCCGGCTTATTCCATTGGGTTAGTGCCTTATGTCGAGACGGTGCATGATCGGTTGACCATTGAAATTCGGCGCGGCTGCACTAGAGGCTGCCGCTTTTGCCAGCCGGGAATGCTGACTCGTCCTGCACGGGATGTGGAGCCAGCGCAAGTTGTGGAGGCGATCGAGCAGGGAATGCGGGCAACGGGCTACAACGAGTTTTCCTTGCTTTCTTTGAGCTGTTCAGATTATTTGGCTTTGCCAGCGGTTGGCGTAGAGATTAAAAATCGCCTCAAAGACGACAATATTTCCCTTTCTTTGCCCAGTCAGCGGGTCGATCGCTTTGACGAAAACATTGCCAATATTCTAGGCGGCACCCGTCAAGGTGGTCTGACGTTTGCCCCAGAAGCCGGAACGCAGCGGATGCGCGACATCATTAATAAAGGGCTGACTAACGAGGAGCTATTGCGCGGGGTTAAGACCGCTTTTGAGCAAGGCTGGGACAAGGTTAAGCTCTATTTTATGATTGGGCTGCCTGGAGAAACCGACGAGGACGTGTTGGGGATTGTCGAGACGATCCGGTGGCTTCAGCGGGAGTGCGGCAGTAGGGGTCGCAAGCGCATGAGCTTCAATGTGACGATTTCTAACTTTACGCCTAAGCCGCATACGCCGTTCCAGTGGCATTCGGTGTCAACGAGCGAGTTTAAGCGGAAGCAGCGGTTGCTACGCGAGGAATTCCATACCATTCGAGGGCTGAAGGTTAATTTTACGGACGTGCGGATCTCGGCGATGGAGGATTTTGTGGGACGGGGCGATCGCCGCCTAGCTCCCGTTGTCCGTCGCGCCTGGGAGTTGGGTGCCGGGATGGATGCCTGGTGGGAAAGCCTGGAGCGGGCGTATTCGGCTTGGACAGAGGCGATCGCTGAGTCTGATTTAAGCTGGAAGTATCGGCAGGTCGAAAGCGGCGAGTGGAATATTTTTCAGGAGCAGGCGGTCGCCGAGATGCCAGTAGCACCCTCGTATGATGCACCGTTACCCTGGGATCATATTGATACAGGAATTGACAAAGAATGGCTAAAGGCAGATTTGCAGAAGGCACTTGAGGCAGCGATCGTGCCGGATTGTTCGTTTGATGGGTGTTCTCATTGCGGCGTCTGCGGCACAGATTTTGGTCACAATGTGGTGGTGCCGCCGATGCCTATTCCCGAATTTACAGGGCAGTTTGTGCCGAATGTAGAGCGGGCACAGCGGGTCAGAGTTTGGTTTGGCAAGTTGGGCGACATGGCGTTGACGAGCCATCTGGATCTCGTTCGTTTGTTTGATCGAGCCTTGCGACGGGCGGTACTGCCCATTAGTTTTTCAGGTGGGTTCCATCCCATTCCTAAGTTTGCCTTGGCGAATGCCTTGTCATTGGGCATTACCAGTTCAGGGGAAATCATTGATTTTGACCTAACTCGCTTGATGGATCTAGATGAGTTTCAGGCTAGGTTAGCGGCGCAGCTCCCGTCTGATATGCCCGTCTATCGCGTCGAAGAGGTTGCGCCCAAGTCGCCCTCAGCCACTCAGCTCTTAGAAAAGGCTGAATATTGGATTACGGTTAGTTCTTCAGAAGCTGCGGCTTGGCAAACTTGGGTGGATGCGATCTTGGTGGCAGAGGAGATTACAATGGAACTGACCACAAAATCAGGTCAAGTCAAGCAGGTAAATTTGTGCGATCGCCTGTTTGCTCTCGATCTGCTCCCGCCCCACACCGAACTTCCTAAGTTCCTGCCAGTTTCATCAGATTGGGCGACCCTTCGCTATATTGGCAGTTGCAAAAACGATGGCACCCTGTTACGTCCTGAGCACGTCATTTACCTGTTAGAGCAAGTTTCTCAGCAAGAAGTCCACCTGGTTCATGTTCATCGTCAGCAGCTACTCCTGGCTGAGATTTGAGACATTTTTAAGATTTCTAGAGATTTCTTATTAAAATGTTTTATGTCATTGATGGCGTAAGAGTGTCTCTGCGTTATAATGCTTTTTGAGAGAAGCTGAATGTGAGCGAAATGTTTAGGTTGCTGCCAGTGGTCTTCGGCATTGCATCTTGAGTAAAGTTCACATCTGCCAAGCCTTTGATTTCAATTCGATCGCTGGGTGTCCTTTTTTATAGATCAGTTATCTATGAAAAAGCGGGTGATTCAGTCGGTGACTGTTTTATCGCCGTGATCAAACGTCGTGGAACTGTTTGTTCCGTTGCATTTTTTGGGGCTTTCCCTACCTGAGAATTGATTCTGGGCAGGCATTGATTATGCTTTCCTTCTCATCATGTCAGAATTTTTCGTATTACCCCGTACTAAGTTGCAGCGTGGATGGTGTTTGTGAAGCCATTGCCTCCATGACTGCCAGTTTTTGAGGAACTTGAATGTCAAAGCAAATTATTATTGCCGAGCAGCATCGGATTGCCGCCGTTTTTTCAGAAGATCAAATTCAAGAGTTAATTGTTGCCAAGGGCAGTCATCAAGTTGGAGATATTTATTTAGGCATTGTTGAAAATGTTCTCCCTGGCATTGATGCCGCTTTCGTGAATATTGGCGATAGTGAGCGCAATGGATTTATTCATGTAACAGATTTAGGACCTTTGAAGCTGAGGAAATCGGCAGGTTCGATCACCGAGTTGCTGGCTCCGCAGCAAAAGGTGTTAGTCCAAATTATGAAGGAGCCAACCGGGAACAAGGGTCCTCGGTTGACCGGGAACGTTAGCTTGCCGGGTCGGTACTTGGTGCTGATGCCCTACGGTCGAGGCGTTAACCTGTCTCGGCGGATCAGAAGTGAGGCAGAACGCAACCGCTTGCGGGCGCTGGCAATTTTGGTAAAGCCTGCGGGCATGGGCTTGTTGGTGCGAACTGAGGCAGAAGGTATTCCCGAAGAAGCCGTTATCGAAGATTTGGAAACCCTGCAAAAGCAGTGGGAGAACGTTCAGCAAGAGGCTGGAACAACTCGCCCGCCTAGCCTGTTGAACCGAGATGATGACTTTATTCAACGGGTATTGCGCGACGTTTATAGCAGCGAAGTCAACCGGATTGTGGTGGACTCGAATACTGGGCTAAAGCGCGTGAGGCAGTATTTGACGAGCTGGAGTGGAGGAAAAACTCCCCAGAATGTGTTGATTGATCAACACCGCGATCGCATTTCTATCTTAGAGTACTTCCGTGTTAATGCAGCCATTCGAGAGGCGCTGAAACCCAGGGTAGACCTGCCTTCTGGGGGCTATATTATCATTGAACGCACTGAGGCTTTAACGGTTATTGACGTTAACTCTGGCTCGTTCACTCGGTCGGCAACAGCCCGCGAAACGGTGCTTTGGACGAACTCTGAAGCGGCAACTGAGATTGCTCGGCAGCTCCGGTTGCGCAACATTGCTGGGGTGATCATTGTTGACTTCATTGACATGGATGCTAACCGTGACAAGCTGCAAGTATTGGAGCAATTCAACAAAGCGCTGCGGGCAGACAAGGCTAGACCCCAGATTGCTCAACTTTCTGAGCTGGGTCTGGTGGAATTGACCCGTAAGCGTCAAGGACAAAACATTTACGAGCTATTCGGACGAGTCTGTACTACCTGCGGTGGACTGGGGCATTTGGTGCACTTGCCCGGTGAAGCAGATTCTTTGGCGGCAGAACCGCTAGAAACTTTCCGCACTGTGGCAGCGATCGCCGAACCCCGCAGTTTGCCGACGCGGGAGCCAGCTCGAGAAGTTTGGGAAAAACCAGGAGATGACCTGGACATGGATTCTTCGGCTGATCTACAAGAATTGGATTTGGCAAACCACCCGAGTTACTCGCCTAGCAGAGGCGGTGAAAATCGTCGTCGTCGGGGTCGAGTGCGGGTAGGCGAGCCAGTTTCTAGAAGCACACCCAGCAGAGTTGCCCCAGCAGAAGTTGCGAATGACGATCTAGGCGACTCTTCAGACCATGATATTGCGATAGAAGAGACTCCTGTTGCTACTCCTCTGCCGACTCGTAACCCTAATCGGGAAGCACGACCTGAGAAGGTTGCGAATGGGCGATCGGCTCGGCGTGAGCGTTCTCCTGCTGAACCTCCTCAGGTGATTTCGGTAGAAATGACTGAAGAAGAGCAAGATGTTTACTCGTTTATGGGTATCTCGCCGCTGATTTTATCGACTGAACCAGTCAAAGATCCAAAATCGATCATTGTCGCTGTGGCGCTCCCAGGGCAGAGTACGCGGATGCCGAATGGAGCTTCTGTGATGTTGCCACCCCCCCCTAAGCCGAACGTGATGGATGCCGCTCAGGAGTCAGATGAAGCGGATGATGTTGATGAGATGGATGAGGCAGAGCGTCGAATGGAGACAGTTCTTGATTTAGAGCCTGAAGTGATGTCTGTTTACACTGCTCCGGTTCTAGTTAGGCCGGCTGAGCTAGAGCCTCTGGAACCCATTGAGGACAGAGCTGCCGAAGATAGTACGACCGAAGATGGTATCGCTGAGGATAGCACCATTGAAGATGGTGGAGACAACACCCGTCGTCGCCGTCGTCGCCGTTCTTCTACTGCTAATTAAGTCCTGCTGCCCGTTATCATTAAAAGCTTTGGCGTCATGCTGAAGCTTTTAATGGTTTGAGCGATCGTTATGATTCAGCAACTCAGTTTTTTGCAACTCTCAGAATTATTAGAGACTTCCGGCTCCCACTATCAGCGCATTGCCGGGGTTGATGAAGTCGGGCGGGGTTGTTTATTTGGTCCTGTTGTGGCGGCGGCTGTCATTTTGCCAGTAGAGGCGGCAGAGAGTTTGGCGGCGGCAGGTGTAACGGATAGTAAAAAGCTTTCGGCAGCGCAGCGGCAGCGACTGGCAGAACGGATTCGGGCTGTAGCGATCGCCCATCAAATTGGAGTTGCCTCAGTGCAAGAAATCGATCGCCTCAATATTCTTCAGGCTTCTTTGCTAGCCATGAAACGAGCGATCGCCCGTTTGGTAGTGCAGCCTGACTTTTGTTGGGTCGATGGCAATCAAAAAATTCCTCATTTACTCATTCCTCAGCAAACCCTGGTGAAGGGCGACGAGAAATCATTGGCGATCGCGGCGGCTAGTATTCTTGCAAAAGTTTGGCGCGATCGATTAATGGTGCGCTTGGCGACCCGGTATCCTGGCTATGATATTGCGACGAATAAAGGGTATGGCACCGCGAAGCATCGGGCAGGGTTACAAGAGCTAGGAGTAACCGCGCAACATCGGCTATCGTTTAGACCTTGCAGAATCAATCCGTCTGAGCCAGAAGATTAGTTGCAGACCACTGGGAGGCGATCGCTACATCGGATGCTTCGAGCTGAGCAGTTGCCCAACTTCGGTAATCGACCAAAAGCTGATGCATTAACCGATGGCGAATGGTCAACAGAACGCTGTGCAGCAAAGCGTTTCCCGTGCTTTCTAATAAGGATTTGGGAGTGAGCCATAACAGAGGCGGCATATCTACCTGGACTTCTAAATTGGCTCTGCCAATCAGATAAGTGACCTCGTTGATTTGTTGCGGCGCTAGGCGACCGTTGAGGTTAAGGCTAAATCGTTGGTTAATGTATTCAACACCTCGAATTTCGCAGCCCACGGACTTTAGATGGATGGTTCCATCTGGCTCTGCCCAAACTTGCATATCGACGATAGGTTGGACGCTGAGCATGATAAAACTAACGGGCTGCATTTTTAGTCGAAAGCAGTCTGCACTCAGTTGCTCAGTGCGATTGGGGTCAACTAACGCTTTGATAAGTCGCTGGGGTTGCCGTAAGTAGTGCTGAATGGGAATGGGCTGGTCGGGAACAGCTAATTCCACCGATTGGGAGGCAGAAAACCGTGTAAGCATATTGACTAATAGTGAAGTGAGGGCTGACTCCTATTCAATAAATTTTACAGGGTTTCCGAGTAATCCACCTTGACAGAAAGAAATATATCGTTCGGTAGAGTCATGCAGTAAGGATGGTTTAGCGCGTTGCAGTTCAAAGGCAATGTTTTATATTGTGCGCGTCTGCTACCAAAATGCCTAGAATTAAGGCTGATAGATGGGCTGTATCTCATCCCCCGATCCTTTGTGTGCGCTACTAGCCATGAGCCAATCTTCTTTGCTTCCTGCTGAAATTACTCGCGTTTTGCCCGATTCGATCGCCGCTGAGGTAGGCTTTGACGTGGGCGATCGCTTAGTCAGCATTAATGGGCAGCCTTTGCGCGACCTAATCGACTATCGTTTTTTGTGTGCCGATGAGTTCTTAGATTTAGAAGTCTTAGACATCAAGGGCAAAAAACACCAGGTCGAAATTGAAAAAGACTACGACGAAGACTTAGGGCTAGAGTTTGAGACGGCTTTGTTTGATGGTCTGATTCAGTGCAACAACCACTGTCCGTTTTGCTTTATTGATCAACAGCCTCCGGGTAAGCGACAGTCGCTCTACTTTAAAGATGACGACTATCGCCTCAGCTTTCTCTACGGCAGCTACCTCACCCTCACGAACTTGACGCAACGAGAATGGGATCGAATTGCCCAAATGCGCCTGTCGCCACTTTACGTTTCGGTTCATGCGACTGAGGTGGAGGTGCGGGTGCGGCTCCTGAAGAATCTGCGTGCAGGACAAATTCTCGACCAGTTGAAGTGGTTTCAAGATCATGAGTTGCAGATTCACGCGCAGGTTGTGGTTTGCCCTGGAATTAATGACGGCGAACATTTAGAGCAGACGTTGATGGATTTGGCACAATTTCATGGCGGCGATGTTCCAGCGGTTGCTTCAGTGGCTGTTGTGCCTGTGGGGTTAACGCGCTTTCGTCCGGCGGCAGATGAGTTAGTGCCCGTCACGCCAGAAAAGGCGCAAGAAGTCATTCATCAGGTGCAGCGGCTACAAAAGAAGTTCCGTCAGCAGTTTGGCAGCACGTTTGCTTGGTTGGCAGATGAGTGGTTCTTGATTGGCAAGGAAAGTTTGCCGCCAGAGTCTCATTACGAAGACTATCCGCAGATTGGCAATGGGGTTGGTTCGATTCGACAGTTTCTGAAAGAATTTAAATCAGCGGCAAAACGGCTGCCTATCAAAGTTGACTCGCCTCGGCACTTTACTTGGGTGGTAGGAAATGCTGTAGAGCAGGCATTTCAGCCAATTGTGCAACGGCTAAATCAGGTTGAGGGATTGCAGGTGAAGATGGCGGCGTTAAAGAGTGGGTATTGGGGGCAACAAATTTCGGTAACGGGTTTGATTACGGGGCAGGATATTTTGCAGACATTGAAGGGAGAAGACCTTGGGGCTGGAATTTTACTACCGTCATTAATGCTGAAACACGATGATGCGAAATTCCTAGATGATATGACGGTTACTGAACTTGCTCAGCAGCTTGGTACGCAGATTTGGCAGATTGGCAGTATTGAAGAATTGTTAGAGACTTGCGTGTCGCCTGCCTCAGAGGATGTCTAAAAAGTCGTTGATGTGACATCAGGACGTAAGGGCGCGGCATTCGGACGACCATTTTTCGGTGAGTCCGAGAACTTTTTAGCCGAATGCCACGCCCTTCCACATGGCGATACTTTTCAAACATCCTCTCAGAGTAAACAGCAGCGGCTACACACCCAGCTTCTTGCAGACTCTTTGCAGAAATAGCTTTGCTTTTCGGGAAGGAGTGAGGGTAGGAATGTTGGCAAGATATAGAGGCTTATGGTCGAAGAAATCGTTGAGTTCTGTGAGGATGACCTGAAGGCGTTGGGTAATGTTTTCGGTGCGGTACTCTTCTAAAAAATTGGGCTGAGGCAAGAGAGCGGGGGTTTTAGATTGGATGACGTTGAGGATACGCTGGATATCGTATTCCTGAGAATATCCGGCGATTTTGTGGCAGTTGAAGCCTGGATCGAGGTAGTCGGAAAGTCCACCGTTGACGCTGGAAAAGACTTGGCAACCACAGGCGATCGCCTCCATAGGCTGTAACCCAAATCCTTCGCTCACTCGCTGTTGCGCCCAATACTCAGCGGAGTCGTATAAATAAACCTTCGCCTGATTAAATAGCCCGCCTAGATCTTCCACATAGGACTCTACGACCCGCACGTTGCATTGTTGTTTGAGGGCGGGAATCAGGCGGTGGAGGAGATACTCCGAAGACTTGCGGGCTTGTACCAAAACGTCAATATCGCGCGATCGGTTAAGGTTGCGGAACTCGTCAGAAATTTGGTTAGGGAGATAGTAAATTAGCGAGTTAGGAGCCTGTTGTCCCCAGTAGCCCAAGGTGTTGCGACTGACGGTAATGATCGGGACAGCGGCAGATAAGTTAAAGCCGTAGCCAGCGCTGTGGGCGTGATAGATCGCGTTGTATGCCTTGAGTTTACTGGCAAGCTTGGCGACATCAAAGCCCCAGCTCATGACAAATATCACGTCTTGCAAGTTATTGCTTTGAAGAACGTCGTCGAGAAACAAGGTGTTGGCTTCGCGTTGACGGTAGGTGACAACTTCGGCAGAGCAGAGCTGCTGCGCTAGGCGGAGGGTTTTGAGTTCTGCCCACAGCCCACCGCAGGCGAATTTACCGCCTGTACCGGGAACGAGAAAGTAGAGTTTTCGCATGGGGCTACCGAAGAGGGCGATCGCCTGGGACAGATGCCTGCTGGCTGGAGTACATGGCTCGCAGCACCAGCGCCGGATCGACCCAGTTACTCTCGTATTTTAAGCCCCAGTGGAGGTGTGGTCCCGTAGTGCGCCCAGTCATGCCAACCCGACCAATCCGTGCACCAGCCGGAACGTCTTGTCCTTCGGCAATCTGAATACCGCCCTCTCGGTCAATCATGACCAGTCCATTGGCGGTTTGTTCAACGTGCCCTTGCATGTGACAGTAAATATGCGTCCAAGGGCCTGATTCCAGCACCACTGATGTGCCGCAGTTGGTATTATCGGTAACTTCTACTATTTTGCCGGGCCACCAGTTGCGAATGTAGCTGCCTTCAGGAGCCGCCATATCTAGCCCATAGTGAAACTCTTGGGTGTAGCCACCATCGGGAGAGGAGCGATAGCCGAAGGGAGAAGTATATTCTTGAAAGTCTTCGACCGGGAAAGATGCGCCTGACCATTCATTACTGACGGCAGCGAGTTGCACAGCGGCAATGTTTTGGGCAATGGGCTGTTGAGCAGAGTCTGCTGCACCACTGTTGATGGCAAGGGCATGTCTCTGGGTGCTTTGAGCCACCTGTACTGGAGCTGATTGAGATTTATTCTGGGCTAATTTACCCGATGACTGGCTTGACGGCTGAGAAGGCGTTTTTGATTGGGGGGAAAGTTGAATCAGAGGGGGAAGTTGCCCTGTGGGAGAAATTTCTAGCTTTTGAGCCAAATCCTGGGTAGGGCGAGGCGATGATAGTGAATTTGAGGCAATTTTGCCTAGATCCAATGCCCTAACCATATGTTGCCCCATTTCTAGGACAAAGAAACCGCATAAGGTCAGCCCTGTCAGCAGCAGAATTCTTTTGACTGATCGTCCAATGTTTTTTTGTATCATGAAGGAGCACAGACTTTACGTTTAACTTCTTTAACTCTTCCAAGCTCTCAACTACTGAATCAGTCAAAATTCAGAATTTGGCAAGACAGAGCAAGAATTAGGCAGATTACCAGGGAATGAAATGCTGCGGAAGGCTACTAGACACAGAATGCTAGGGTTATTTCTAAAAAAAGAATCCGCCCTGTCAACAATAGCTGACCTCCTAGAAATTGCACAGACCCATCTATTAACTTTTTTCAAGAATTCCCAACAATTACCTAGAGGAATGCTGTAACACCTCGAACTTACCCTAATTTAATCTTTTGCCTACAGGGAAGCACTGAGAGGATGTCTGAAAAGCTGTGGATGGGACATCAGGGCGTCAGGGCGTGACATTTGGACTCCCATTTTTCGGTGAGTTCAAGAACTTTTTAGCCGAACGCCGCGCCCCTACAGATGATTGGCGATCCTTTTCAGATGTCCTCTGAGAGATCTTAGGGATCTGGAGGAATCTTGTGTAAACCTCAGCAAGCTATTAGCGTTATTTGGGTTGACAAAGCTGGCGATCGCTTTCCTCTATGTCTGCATTTGTTTTGAGGTAGTCCTGAACCCAACTACAGCCGTATTGCAACAAGTCCAGGCTGTCAATTCGCTGCACATCCCAAAGAATCACAGTTTGGTCGTCTCCTGTCGAGGCAAGAGTTTGACCATTAGGGCTAAATTCGGCGTTGCTGAATCGATGTATGATTTGCCCTCATCCCCGACCCTTCTCCCTAGGGAGAAGGGAGCTAGAACTCCTGTCCCCTCTCCTTTTGGGAGAGGGCTAGGGTGAGGGCAGATTTAGGAAT
>Ga0335397_10000680_pt1 | contig 45294 bp, 31 predicted proteins | sample MAT04_FD_205740 | JGI IMG/M metagenome (GOLD analysis project Ga0335397, IMG submission 205740) | Freshwater microbial communities from Lake Fryxell liftoff mats and glacier meltwater in Antarctica - MAT-04 (spades assembly) (version 2) ... | reverse complement strand
TAGATGTAGAACATCATCAAAGAATAGGTCACCTGTTTGGCCCACTCCCACAAGAGATGAGAGATGATACTGCTTTCATGGATCGTATTCATGCGTTTGTTCCGGGCTGGGATTTTCCTAAATTAAATAAAACGTACTTCACCAGTCATTTTGGTTTGGTAAGTGATTTCTTAGCGGAGTGTTGGACAAGGTTAAGAGACAATAGCAGAATTTCATCCGTACTGCCAAGGATTGATTTCGGTGGCGCATTAAGTGGCAGGGATACTACTGCAGTCAATAAAACCTTGAACGGCTTATTAAAGTTGATGCAACCCAATCCGGCAGAACCTATCTCAGATGAGTTATTGGAATGGGCTATAAAAATATCACTGGAGTATCGCAGGAGAGTAAAGGAGCAACAGAAAAGAATTGGTTCGGCCGAATTTAGAAACACCCATTTTAGTTATCGTATTGGAGAAGATGGTGTAGAAACATTTGTAACCACACCGGAAATACACAGCGAAAATACCATCAGTGAAGATCCCTTACCACCCGGCCAAATATGGGCGTTGAATGCAGGTGGGCAGGAAGAAACAACAGGGTTGTACAAAATTGAAATTACCGCAGGTCCCGGTTCTGGTGTAAGAATATTAAACAGGCCTGCACCTCCACAATTTCAGGAAAGCGTACGATATGCGGAACAGAATTTATACAGCAAATGCAAAGAATTGATTGGCGACCGAGATCCTCGTACACATGAGTTTTCAATTCAGTTACGAGCCTTTGATGCTTCTAAAAGTGGCGATGGTATGGGCATGGCAGTTTTAATAGGTTTATGCAGTGCTGTATTGGAGAAAAATACGAAGGGCGGTCTTGTTATTGTTGGCCAATTAAATTTAGGCGGCTCTTTAGATATGGTTTACAATGCGGTAAACCTTGCAGAGATAGCAGTTGAAAAAGGTGCAACAACATTACTAATACCCCTCAATGCAAGAAAGCAATTGAATGAACTTTCAGATGACATGATTACAAAAATCAACATTCAGTATTATACGGATTTGAAGGATTGTTTGGTGAAGGCGTTGTTGGATTAAACAAGCAAAACATTTCCATACCATTTCTCATTGAAGCGATAATGATAATACAAAAGATCAGTAATTAAAGATGAAGAGTATTGTAAGAGTAATATTTTTTTTAAGTGTTTCTATTATTTTTAATTCATTTTTAATTAATAGATCAGCCACCATAAGTATTTGCTCCTGGAACCTTAAAGATTTTGGCAAATCCAAATCCAATGCAGAGATTGAGTTTATTGCCAACACCATAAAAAATTATGATATCGTTCTAATTCAGGAAGTAGTGGCTAAAGATCCAGGTGGCGCACAGGCAGTAGGAAGACTAGGTGATGCTCTAAACAGGAAAGGAACAAAATGGGATTATCGTATCAGCGAAGCTACCAGTGGCGAAAATTCTTATAAGAGAGAACGTTATGCATTTTTGTGGAAGCCAGCCGAAATAAGCCTTGTTGGCAGACCGTGGTTAGAAGTAAAATATAATGCGGAAATAAATCGTGAACCTTTTTATGCAACATTTTCTGCCGGTGGTAAATCCTTTACATTGGCGAATTTCCATGCCATAACCAAAAGTATGCAACCCGAAACAGAAATAAAATACTTCAAATACCTACCAGCAGAATACCCTGATTTAAATTTAATATTTTGCGGCGATTTTAATGTGCCCCAAAGTCACACCGTTTTTAATCCATTAAAAAAAATGGGTTACCAACCCGCATTAACCGATCAAAAGACCAGTCTGAGGAATGATTGCAGGAATGATGACTGTCTGGCATCTGAATTTGACAATGTTTTTTTTAATGCTAATAAGATTACAAAACAAACTTCGGGAGCAATTCATTTTTATAGGTTTTTTCCTGATTTGAAAGAGGCGAGAACTATATCAGATCATCTGCCGATATTTTTTCAATTCACTGTTAAATAGTCCTGAAGTTAATTAGATAAATTATGAATGAGGAATTGAATGACTATTGCAATTGATCATGCGGAGTATCGTGTTTCAGTATATCATTTGAATACTTTTAGTGTATATATATTCATTAAAAAATTGTCGGTAACATGACTTAAAGAATTTTTATACTAAATGAATATTTACCAAGCGCGGTAATAGTGCAATAGGACATCAGAAAAATATGATAATTTGCTGGTAATGATTTTTCTTAAATAATCTTGTCGACTAAAACATTCATAACTATATAGAGCAGGAGCAATGAAAAACACATTTTTTAAGCAGATTTCATTTTGTTTATTATGAAGGATGAACTTCAAATATCTGCGGTATTGATTCGTAAATACAACTTGGGCGATCTGGAGTATTTTAAAAGCAGGTTTCATCCGGTTGATGATTTATTAATTGCGAAAGCTTGGGAAAATGCTCAGTTAAAAATCCAGAATAGAGAAATTATCAAAGATGCCCAAAATATAGGGCGGCATGAGCATCAAACTGCAGAAGATAAATTTAAGTCATTCGATAAGCAAAAGACAAAACTCAATTCTTATCTCCTCCAGAACTTTGATCCTAAGGAATTAAAACTAAGTGCTGAGAATACCGAGAGGCGTTTTAGACATTTGCTTGCCCTTGAATATGTAGAGTTAGCATCTGTGGATTTAAAAAAATTATCGCATGCGAAAACACTTTCTTTTAAAGAGCGGGTAAGCAATCTTATAGCTCGTTACTTTCTCATCATTTTAGTTATAGGAGGTACAGGCATTTTTGTTGCACCTAAGATCATTGACAAGTTTACAGACCCAAATAAGTTAGGGCTTAAACTATATGAAAGCAAGAAAAATAGATATCAATTTAACGGGTCGATCTGTAACGATGGGTGGACAAGCCATTCACAGGGCCGGGGTACTTGTTCACATCATAACGGAGTCGATTATGAGTTTTACAAAGGCGATTACATTAAGTCCTTGGAGGTATGTGTAGAGGAGGCTAAAAAAATTTCATGGATAGACTAAGGGAAGGGGCATTTCAAAATCAAAAAATTAAATTAGTTGGCAGAATAATTTATACTACAATGAATTTTCTTAAAAAAATCTGGTCAAAAATAAAAAGTTTGTTTAAGAAACATTCGGTTTCTGAAGGGAGTGCTATACCAGTAGAGATACCATTCTTCAATTTCGTAAAAAAAGAGCCGATACTAAACCAAAATACCCTGAAGGAAGAATTGATTCTTTTACGTGGGTTTCAAGCTAATTTGGATATAAAATACGCAGCCATTGATGCACTCATTGTATCTAATAATCGGGATATAGACTTTCTTCTATCAGAAATAATCAATTACTCAAACAAAGCGCACGAATTCACCGAGGTATTATTTTGGAAAGGAGTATCAGAACTTTCCTGTAAATCGGCAACTGATTTCAATATCTTTTTTGAGGAGCGATTGCTTTTAAAAGGTTTTCAGAAAAGAGAAAAACTTAGAAAACAGGCGGATGATATTAATAAGAAGCAGGTTAAACAAAAACTGACTGAAATAGAAATTTTGATTTCTCAAAGCAGACTCCCGGAAGCCAAGGCATTACTAATTGAAGTTGCACCTTTTATCAGACCTTTTTATGACAAAGAAATACTGCGGATAAAAAAGGCAAAGAACTTGATCAAGGAAAAAGATTTACATGTCTTTACTAAAAATCAGGAAGCAATTATAAAGCAGCAAAAAGAACATGCAGATCGTATAAAGCAGCTAGAAGAGGAAACCGTTGCACTAAACAAGAGCAAAGTGGAAAAGGAAAAGTTGTCATTTGAAGAAAAGGCAACTTTGCGGATTGGTAAACAGCAAGGATTAGAAAGTCTTTTGATAGAAAAAACCAGTTGGGAAGGTATCAAAAATTTCTTAACAGTTAATCAGATTGACAGACTTTTTCATTTTACGGATCGTTCGAATTTGTCATCTATTAAGAAGATGAAGGGACTTTTTTCGTGGCATTATTGTGATAGAAATGGTCTGATAATTCCTGTACCAGGAGGCGATACCTTCTCAAGACAGTTGGACATACGCCACCAACTTCACGATTATGTAAGGCTTAGTTTCGTCAGGGATCACCCAATGAAATTTGTAGCGAAGCGAGATGCAAGAATATTTGATCCAATTGTATTAGAGATTGCACCGGAAGTGTGTTACTTCATCGAAACAAGATTTTCAAATAAGAATGCTGCTGCCAGCAATCACCTAAACGGCTCTGAGCTGGAAGATTTAAAACTAATTGACTGCAGCATATTCAAGAAAAGTTATTTTGACCTGGATCAAAATGGCAAAGAACTATTCCAGGCTGAAGTGATGGTTAAGACATGGATACCGCTGGAATATATATTAAATATTAATAGTTTGTAAAATGATATTAATTGAAAGCAAAAGGAAGAAGCTTGAAACAGTTTTGGCAAAATTCCCCAATGCCCGAATTGTAGATATAACTTCAAAAGCAACGAATGCGCTAGTAAAATTTAGTCCGTTTTATCCTCATGGCGATATTCCTATTCCTTTTTCTGAGGGAAAAACCGCTATGTCTGTAGAAGGTATCTGGCAAGGGTTAAAAGTGTTTTCAAGTCATGATATTGATGAAGAAATGTTTAATAATGACTCAATGAAAAATCTAAAAAGAACAGTTAAGAAATTTGGTAAGCCTCTTGGTCATCGCAAAGGTGTTAATGGAACTGAGCTTTTGAGTTATCTAGATGCAAGGATCGAAATTTATCTGCCTGTTTATAAATGGGTGTTGGAAAATAAGCTGTCGGACATTTTGATTAGGCTCAAGGAAGCATCGAAAAAGGAAAATATTGTACTTCTCGACTATGAAACGAATACAAATGTATTAAGTTTTAAAAAACCACTTTCTCATGCATACCTGGTTAAAGCCTTCGTAGAAGGTACGTATCCTGATAAGCTTACAATTTACGAACAACAAGCTAGAGAGACGGCTGGGTCCGCAGGTGTTTCCCAGTCACAAACCGCTATTAAAAATTGGGCAAGCAAACCAGGAACTTCAGAATTAAATAACAATAACAATCAGTCCACCTTATTTTAAAACTAAATACCTATGTCTTTTCCTATACTCTTGATTGTATTTTTAATATTGTTGCAATTGTATGTATTTATTGTAGTGTGGAAAAAGATAACACGATTCAAGTTCTTCTTCCCAAAATCCTTCAAAGAGGTAACAATAAGTAAATTTTTAATTCCTAAGGCTGTTCTGAATGACCCTCAAAGCTTTAATAATTACATAGAAAACCTAAGCGCAATTAACAAGGTTGATATTGCTGACGAAACGCTTGAACAAGTTGAATTGCTTGTCCTTCCAGGCGAAACAAAGAAAGATCACAAGGACTTTAATGAGGTGATTAAATCTACCAATGCATATCTATCAAAGAATAAAGGGGCGTCCGCAGATTTCAATATCCTCCAGGATATATGTGAGCGGCATTTGCAAAAAGTAGATAACGAAATAGGAAACCTCATAAACGTTCCGCTTTATATAGGGTTGGCCGGAACATTTGTTGGTATTATCATTGGATTGTTAGGCATAGATTTTTCTGCAACTACAGAAGGAACAACCACCACTATTTCTTCGGAAAGTATCAGTCATTTACTCAATGGAGTTACTTTCGCAATGGTTGCAAGCCTTGTGGGCTTAATATTTTCGGTCGTGAATTCTGCTCTGGGATATAAGCCTGCCGTATTTCAAAACGATACAGATAAAAATCACTATTATGATTTTATTCAAAGAGAATTATTGCCCTATTTAAATGAAGGGGTAGCGGGTACTTTGGGCAGCTTCAGGGATGTGTTAAATCAATTCATAAAGAAGTTTGGCGATAACATGGACGATTATAAAGAGTCCGGTCAGTTGCTGAACGACAATTTGCAAAAACAACAATTTGTTTTAGAAGAAATAAATAAGTTGAGCATCACAAGAACCGCTACTAAAATAGCGGAAGTATTTGCAGGTTTAAAAAAATCTTCAGAGCATTTAGAAAAGTTTCAAATATACCAGGAATCACTAAATGAGCAGGTTGAAAAAACGACAAAAGTTACCAGCGATATTTCTACGGTTATTGGCCAGTTTAAGGATTTTAACTTTAATCTAAAGGCGATTACCAATGGCAGTTTGGCAACGCTTGAATTACAAAAACAGTTCAAAGACTCACTCGAAAAACACTTTCCAACTATTGAAGATCATCGTGAAATATGGCGGAGGCAAATTGATGAGTTGAATCTGGATATTAAAGACGTTTACCAACAACTTTCTGGTTACTTCAAAACCTCTACTGAAGAAATACAGACATTTATTGGAGCAAATAACAACTTCTTTTCTGGCATTGAAGAAATTCAAAAAGCCATAAATCTATTCGTTTTAAACTCCAGCTTGCAAAAGGAAGAATTCACCATTATAAAAGACGAAATGATCAATTTACGCAACGATTTTAAGGAATCTCAAAAGCAGTCTATTGACACAAACAAGGCTTTGATCGATGCATTAATAGGATTAAACATCACGCTCAGTAAATTAGAATCACCTGTTCAAAACTAGTAATGGCAAAATCTAACGAAAAAAAAAGGGATTTCTTCTGGCTAAGCTATTCCGATTTAATGACAAGCTTATTTTTTGTCATGCTGGTTTTGTTTGTATTGGTCTACACGATGCAAAATAAAATGATCGGTGAACTGAAGGTTAAAGAACTTGAGCTTAACCGTATAAGAGAAATTGAAAAGGCGGTAAATAATATTGATAAACGTTTCTTTGTATATGACAGCATTAATAAAAAGCATATACTAAACATTGACTTCAATTACCCCGCAAGCGTTTCGAATATTAATTCTATTAGCGATCCTAAAAATATAAAATCAAAACAGCAGTTGATAAATGAATTTGTTCAGGCCGGATTCGAGATAAAAAAGCTTGTGCAAAAGTTTCCTGATATTGAAAACATCAAATACCTGCTTGTAGTCGAAGGTCAGGCATCAAAAGATGGCGCGGCTGTAAATGATGATCTCAGCTTTCATCGAGCCCAGTCTCTCATTGAATTATGGAAGTCCAGAAATGTAGGGTTGGATAATTTAAAAAATTGTGAGATAGTCATTGCAGGAAGTGGCGAAAGAGGGATTCCTAGAATTGAACCGGACATTCCGCCATCAAATCAGCGTTTTTTAATTACAATTATTCCGAAGATTGGGGAGATGAAAAAATAATAATATATAAAAGATGTATTTTGAACCTGTTGTGCGGTTAGGCAGCAAGGGCATGTTTTAAATGATTGATTGGTTTGTTATTTTTATAATTCATTGATTGTAATATGGTTACTGCGGCAATTTTGGTAATAAGCCTTGTCGTTAACCCTTGTAAAGATTTCGCATAGTTTCTCTTTAGCATCATCTGATCGCATAGTTGAGAAAATAATGTTTCGATCCTTTTCCTACATTTTCTGAACACCGGATGCCAGTGCTCCTGATCCTTCTGATTTGATCTTGCAGGAGTTTCTAATTTAATGTTACAGCTTTCAAATAAATCAATCTTTACTTCTTTAGAGATATATCCTTTGTCTCCAACTAAAGTAGCATTACTCATTTTGCCGTACTTAATTTTTTTCAAAACATTCACATCATGTACACTTGCTTTTGTTAAATCCATACTGTGAAAAATACCATTAACTGATGTTACCAAATGTAGTTTATAGCCATAATAGTACTGCTTGCTTATTGCCGAATATCCTTTGTCAGGCTTAGTTTCAAAGGAATCATTTCCAAATTTGCAACGCTTTTCCCTTGCTATTTTACATATTGGAACAGGAATGGAATCCATTAAAAAAATGTCTTCGCTTTTATTTAGTTCATCACTAATGAACCTGGTTACTTCATGTATAAAAAGATGTAACCTTCTGCGTCTTGTAGTCGGTAATTGCCAGTGCACAGCTTTTGGCAATTAAGCGTGCACAACATTTGGTAAATAAGGATGCACAATTTGCAGGAACGGATGCATGATGTGTTATAAAATTACAGGGTTTTAATTGGCTTTTTCAAAAATTGTTTTTCTGTTTTTTAACCGGACACTTTCTCCGGTCATTTTGATGATTTCGCAGTGATATAATAACCTGTCTAGTATGGCTGTTGTTATGACCTCGTCACCGATAGTTTCGACCCATTCCCTTGGTGATTTATTTGTGGTAATAACCAGGGATACTTTTTCATGTAGTGCATTAATAAAATGAAAAAAAATATTGGCTTCATTACGGGCCATCGTTATAGTCATGATATCATCGATGACGATTAAATGTGCTTTTAATAGCCGCCTGTAATCTACCGTGGCTGATCTGGATATGTCTTTGTTCTTTAACAAGGCCATGATCTGCTCCATTGGTCTGAAGTAGGCTCTATAGCCCCCTTCTATAGCATGGTGACATAGCCCTGCAGCAAGGAATGATTTCCCTATACCGTTGGGACCCATAATAACCATATTAAAATTCTGATCCAGCCAGGTAAGTTCTTTTAATTGCTCCAATCTTTCGGAAGGCATACCATCTACCAGTGAACAGTCGTATCCATGAAGATCATAGGTACCAGGTAGCCTCGCCGTCTTTATTTTTCGTTCCTGATCTTTATGATTGCGGTATTTGATTTCTACCTCGAGCAGGTTTTCAGCGAACTCTAGGTAACTAATGCCTGCGGCTGAAGCCTGGTCTGCCATTTGTTGTACCTGCCCGCCAATGGCAGATAATCTCAACTGCTTGCAGTGGCTGCTGATTTTGTCTTTTACTTTCATGTGTTATTTTTAGTAATGAATAAAAAATATTGTTACTGACTATAGCTAATGCAAAGTGAGTAGATGATCATCGGTAAAGTGCTACACTTTACAATCATAATAAAATTTGCCTGATCATCTCTCACATTGCACCGCACTATTTGCTAAAGATTTTTTCATAGTCCCCCAGGTCTCTTTTATCAGGTGTTGTTTCTGCCTTTGTGGTATTATCGGGATCCATTAAAATGACCTTTCCAATCGCAGGAGCTGCAAGGGATTTATCCTGCTCCGCGTGCATCGTAATTAATTCTAAGAAGGTAGCAGCGCTCAGGTAGCGCTCCTGCACGCATTTTTCCAGCACCGTGTTTACCAGCGCTTCATTGCGCCCCTTTATTGCCTCACGGATAGCCTGCACCTGATCCCGCAAATACCGCCCTTTTACATGTCGGATCAGTTCAAAATATTGTGCGGCTAACGATGGGTTGGTGAATAAAGCGGCTATATCAGCCACTAAGTCCTTTAATTTTTTCGTCTTATCCCGCTTGTGATCGGTATTGATGACTTTATTGCCTTTGCTTTGGGCTACAGGATGTTTGCACAGGAACTTTCTTTGCGCATCATGTACATGCAGTTCATCGTCCTTTATCCATATCATGACTGTGATATCTTTTTTATAGGTTCCCTGCGGAACGGAATAAAAGTTTCCCTGGTAAGCAATGGTATTATCAAGGCGCACATAGCGCATAATGTAAGACGGGAGTATATGGATGGATGCCCAGGGGATTAAATATTTCCTTTCTATGAGCCACTCCTGTGAAGGAATCTTCCGGGTAGTGGTATGTGGCATGCCATTACCAGTTCTATCCAGCCAACCCAACACTTGCCCCTGCAGTATGTGTATGTCATAAAAGGCTCTGCCATACAGGAAATTGTTTTTTACAAATTTAACTACGTTCTCGACCTTACCCTTACTTTGAGGATCTGCTTTACGGCAAAAATGAAGGCCAAGCGCTTGCTCTACAACATAGTTCTTAAAATCCTGTGTTAGTAATAAGTCTCCCAGGTTCTCGTCTACCAAAAACAGTCTGTCCTGGTCATATACCACTTCGGTTGGCTTGCCCATAAAAAACTCAAAGGCTTCTTCATGAGCGTCTATAGCTGTTCTGGAAGTAAATGGTATAGCTGAAAAACGAACAAACTTCATTCTTGAACGTGATAGCATCATTACGAAGAAATGCACCTTCTTCCGCTTTTCATCTGCATTCCGAAGGATATACTGACCAAAGTCAGCCTGGGCCTGAAGGCCATAAGGCAACTCTTCGACTACAAAATATTCCCGGCTGGCCTCTTCCAATGTAATAGCATACTTCTGACGGATAGCCATAACAAAATTATAAACAGTCTTGGGAGAGATGACCGGAAAACGTTTATGGTGTTCTTTTAACCAGTCATGTACCTGAGCTGCGCTGGCTGCAGGATGAGCTTGCAATCGCTCTTTTACAAACGACTCGAAAGTGCCTAATAGTTTAGTGCGTGAATCTTTTTGCAGGAGGAATTCCTCATACTCAGCTTCACTCATAGCTAAATATTTAGCTACCGTACGCCTGTTCATTCCTAAGAGTTCAGCTATTGCCAAAATACTTAGTCCATCCCGTTGTAACTGTTGAACTTGGTGATACATCATCCAGAGTGTCATTGTTTTATTATCCATATTTGTAGGCCTGTTTAACGGCCAGCAAAGCTGGAACAATTAATAATGGATCATGCATCCCCGATTACAGCAACTGTGTACTCTTATTTACCGAATTTGCGTACTGCTATTTACCGATAATGAGCACTCTTATTTACCGAAACTGTGTATTGCTATTTACCAAAGTTGTGTACTGCTATTTACCGAAAGGTGTGTACGCTTAATTGCCAATTTGTGTGCATTGTTAATTGCCGATCACAGCGTCTTTTATTAAAATTACTTCTGTCAACCAATTGCGGGAAATCATTTTTGTGGTCCTTTCTTATTTTACTCCATAAGTAATTTTCAGAATCAATACCGATTGATTCTGCACAAATACAAAGAGCAATTATAGTACAGTCGTTCATCTTTGGCTTGTTTGGATAAAACTGCAAATTGTCATCTTCATTTAGTTTAACTTGTAAAGAACTTTTGACAATTTCATAAAATTTATCGAAATTCGTTTTGATGTTGTGCATTGTAAGTAATTGATGTTCAAACTATTACAAGCAAAAACCATACTAATCTATGGTGGCACAACATCTTTTTTAAATTTATTTTCTAACCGCACAACAGGTTATTTTGAAGATAATGTCTCTCTTTTTCTTCAAAAAAGCGGATAAAACGTGATAACTGGTCTATTTATTAAAAAAAAGAAAATTAGAAGTTTTTTTTTTATATTTAACATTCCTTGTATAAAATAACCCTAAACAGCTCATATGCAATTATGTATGCGAAGACTCTTGCCTTTTGTTAATTCCCTTATATTTATTTCACTCCTTTCAGGATGTACAAGCAATTTTAAGAAAAATGATCTCATTTATTCTGACTCGGATGTAATCGGCATGCCCTACCAAAAAGCGGATCAAATAAATATCGATGTTTATGTAGATGCCACAACTTCGATGGAAGGATTTGCAGTGAATAATTCTTCTAAATACAGCCAGTTTCTGGATCAGATTGAAGCAGTTAGTCAGTCTGCCTGGAAAAAAGCGGATATTAAATTTTTCAAATTTGGTAAAACAATAAAACCAATTGACCGGACTCAGTTTTTACAAGCAAAAAATGAACTAAGCTTTTACAGGGAAAGGGGGGTATTTGAAACTACATATATTGACAGCGTAATAAAAAGCACTGACTCAAAAAGGCTAAGTGTCGTGATAACTGATTTGTTTCAAAGTGAAGGCGATGTAAACAATATGGTCAACAAAATCAAGGAGAAATGTTTTGCTAACAATATGGTCGTTGGCATTTTAGGGATAAAAACTGATTTTAAGGGGACTATTTACGACGTGCCGGGTCTGCCTCCGTACTCACTGCAATCAACAGAACGCCCATTTTACGCAATTGCGTTTGGCAATAATAGCAATCTGGAGTTTTTGTTTGATGCACTCAAAACGCAGCCTTTTATAAATGACGACCAGGTACTTTTATTCACAAGGAATATAGTGCAATCATTTAAAGTATCTGTGATTAAAAACAAAGATTCAAAATTTGGAAATAAGAAGACGGTAAGTGCAGATATTCATAACCTATTTGACTTTAGCATGAATGAAAAGGCGAAAGAAGCCCGCTTCGATTTCGAGTTAAATTTAACAAGCAGAAAGCGGACAGCAGATTTTTCGGAAAAGGCTATAGAAATTTTCGCCTTTAAAAAATCTTCAACTGATTCAAAATCAGTGAGCAAGGATAGCGTACCTAGCAGTGACCTCAGTTTGGAAAATATAAAAAGAACTGGAGGCAAAATAACCGGGACACTGGTTCTAAGCAATTCTGATCCCATCGGCAATTACTCTTATATAGTTTATTTAAAATTGAATGAGTTATCTGGCATGGTCACTCCAAAGTGGATCAAAGATTTTTCAACTGATGCACCCGTTCCGAAAACCGCAACTGAAAGTAAAACACTTAATCTTGACAAGTTATCTTCAACCTTGCTTGTTGCAAATGCATCCATTGCTCCCACTTACATTGCAAAATTTTACCTTAATATTTTTAAACGCTAAGAGTTATGAATAAGAGTCCATTTAATTTTCTCGTTACAATTGCTTTAGGTGCTGTTTTATGGATAGTAACAGCTATTTTTTACGGCGGTTCATTTAGTGAGTCTTTGATGCTCGCAACGGCAACTCCTGAAGAGTTTCTGGGAAATTTTCGTGTGGTTCTTGGTATTGCTGCTTTGGCTGGCATTATTAATTGTCTTTATTGGTATTATTACGGAGGCCAGGATTCTTCAGCTGGTGATCTTAATAAGGCAAAAAAAATATGGCGAACCTCCTTTATTTTGCAAATTATTGCATCTGCTGCACTTTTATTGGCGCTGGTATTTATGAATTTAAAAGAGGGAATACTTACTACACAATGGGTGATCACTTTTGCTTTACTTTCTCTACACACTTGGATTTTCTTTTGGCTCTGCACTTTCTTAATGTCGCCCAGAAATGTAAAATTCATACCACTGTTTAAATAGTTATTCACTCAAATAAGTAAAAATGCCAAAGAATTATCTTATAGGTATAGGAGGTACGGGGGCTCGCGTAATTGAAGCTGTAATAAACTTATGCGCTGCGGGTTATGGCCCTGATGAACTTTCTATATTTATTGTTGATCCTGATGCTGGGAATGGTAATCTGACCAGAACAAAAAATCTTATTGCAAATTATAAGAAATGCCGTGAATCCCTCACCCGCACATCTGACAACAAAACTTTCAAAACAGAAATTAAAATACCTCCCGATGAAAAAGGGTTTGTTTGGGAAATATTTACCGACAAAGGGGCGACACTTTCAAGTTTTATTAACTACGAAAACATGAAGCAAAATAAAGCAGATCTTGCTGAATTTGCCTCCGTGTTATTTACCCAGCAGGAGTTAAATACAGAATTAAATGAGGGATTCAGAGGTCACCCATCTATCGGTTCGGTAGTGATGAGCAATCCGGATCCCGAACGCTATCCTTTTAAAATGCTTTGGGATGATCTAGCTGAGCGAAAAGTTAATGATGTTAGAGTATTTCTGGTAGGCTCCGTTTTTGGCGGCACGGGTGCCGCCGGCTTCCCCACTTTTGGGGCTAAACAAATATTGAAGTACCATCCTTCAGCTAAAATAGCGGAAAATAAAAGTAAAATTTTACTTGGCGGTGCTTTGGTTTTACCTTATTTCACATTTGATCTGGATAGTGAAACTTCGGAAAAAATGTTTGTTACTGCCAATGATTTTCCATTAGCCACCAAAGCAGCCCTTCAATATTATAATGAGAAAGATCTTGGCTTTGATGAAATTTACTTTATAGGAGATTCTTTAGGACAAAAGGTGGGAAAGTTTGGAGTAGGATCAAAAAAGCAGGAAAATTTGCCGCACTATATCGAACTGGTATCAGCGCTTGCAGCATTTGACTTTTATAAAAATGATACTGTTAAAGAAATTCCCGACAAGATGCTTTTTACCGCCTGCAGGGAATCAGATAAAGTTTCGTGGGAATCTTTGCCGATCACACGGAATGTCGAGGGCATTCGCAAAGAGCAGGGGATATTAAAAAACCTGCTTACGACAATGACGGTCTTTGCTTATTCATATTTAACATTTGGGAAAAAGATTCTTGGTACGAGTCACAAGGATATAAAAGAGTCCTGGTACAGAGAAAACTTTAATTTTAATGATAAGGAGCAAACAGATAAAGAGAAAGATCCAAGACAAAATCCAAATAAAGACATTTTAGATGATTTCGAAAAATTTTTAAACAACTTTTTATTCTGGATTGCATCCATGGATGATGATTCCGGAAGAGTGAATTTTATAGATCGAAAGGCATTGGTCAATGGCGAAATGGTAATGGGTAAGCCTATATTATTTGATCCTGAAAATGACATAACAAAAGGTAATATTGCCCATTTCTTAAAAGGTCAAACCTCGAAAAATGAAGACTTTCCCATTTTTAAGACCAAAGGATTAAACGGTGTCAGGTTAGATAAGAAGATTTCGAAAGCCTCTGATAAATATCTAAATATTTTCTATGAAGCCGCTGCAAAATATTCTCAATCCAATTATAATATTGAAAGCTAACAATAGTAATAATCAACTTTATTAATTCTTATGTCGCATCATTTTTATTTGCCGCAATTATCGGGAGAAAATATAGCAGTACCAAAAGAGCATGGACACTGGAATAATAATGACAGAAAAATCATTCTAAGTATCAGTGATGCTATCACTATTGATGAGCAAGCAAAAGGCAAAGGAGTTTCTTCAATTCCGGATATATGGGCAAGACCACTTTTATTTCAGTCCGCCATTAAGCCGAAATCGCATCACCCGTTAAAAGCACTTTGTACACAAGAGTGGAGAGGATTAATGAGTTTGCTTGCCTTACATAAAATTAAACCGGAACTGGCAGATTTGGAAATCGTTGCCATTACACTTGATGGCGAAACATTTTCGACAGCTCTTAGGAATCTCATCCCCAGCGATATTCAACTCGAAAAAGGGGTAAATTACCGGTGGACGAATGTCCTGATGATTAGGTTTAAGGGCATCCCTGTTGGAGCTTTTTCTCCCAGCACACTAGTTTATACTGGTGTTGATTATAATCAGAAACTCGTAAATCTTCCTTTTGCCTTCAAAGATAAAGAAGGGTTTCTGGCTCCCCCGGAAACAAAGGAAGATGGATTAGAATTTCTTGGTGAGTGGTTATATACTCTTCAACAGAAGCTCAATCAATTATTCTATACAGATCAGGCAAATCCAGATCATCTGGTTGTTGGCAATATTAATGATATGATAAGTACCTGGTTAAAAGAAATCAGGATAACATTAGGACTGAAGGAGAATGATTCAATTGATGTGAAAACATTCAAAGTCGCAGAAGATATTGTGGAAGTGAAAGGAGTGTCCACTTTTTTAAGTATTTATAATATTTATCAACAATTACTTCGACCTCTTAAAGAGGAAAATGCCAATCAAGAAAGTTTGTATTCCGAGATTTTATTACGATCGGCTAGAGCAAGTGAAAAAAAGGTCATTGTGATAAATGAAAAGATAATTAGCAGTCCGGTAAATATTTGGAAAGAACTACGGCCAAGATCTTTAGATTTGGCAGGTAATGGTAAAGTGATTATCGAGAAATTTTTTGATAAGGCAAGCGGGGATGAAATTGATAATGTGGATTTGGGCAAGGATAACGGAATGTGGATTAGACCCGAGCTTTATTTTTTAAGCGACAAATTATTGCGATCAAAAGATGGGGAATTGCTGAGCGATTCAGAATCAGAATTAAATATATCGAAAAGATTTATTTTGCCATTTAAAAAAGAAATATTGGATTTCTTTTCTGCTAAGGAAATAAAAGAAGACCTAAATCCTGTTTACATAGAAGATTCCAATTTGATAAAATTTTCTTTTTATCTGCCAGTAGGGGAAACCAAATATAAGATTGAAAAAACTTATAAAACCAAGGCGGCACAAAAAGAAGACGGTGAGATTATAGAAATTGATGCTCCCATTATAGAAATATTTCCAAACTATCTGGGTATAAATTGGAAAAAATATTTTTTGTTTCATGGAAATGCTGAAAGATATTTAATTAGCCCCGTTGCAGAAAAAGGAGAATTAAAGAAAATGGCCAAGAGGGAACATGAGTTCAGTGAAAATGGCTATAATGAAAAAATCAAGATTTATGAAATAACTGGGGACAATCCATTTCCAGAGGCTATTGAAATTAATAGTACTTCTGGAGATTCTTTAGGCTTGATAATGATTGGAAAAAAAGAGAAAAAAGAAAGATTAAAGGATAAATGGACGATCGGTATCGATTTTGGAACTTCAAATACAAATGTATTTAAGAATGGAGGGGAAGACACTGCTGAAAGATGGGTATACAATTTTCCTGAATATTATAGAACGGTCACGAAATGCAACAATATTTATAGAAAAAAAATTCTGGATAATTACTTTTTGCCTACTGAGAGGGTTGAACTGCCGATTCCTACCACATTAAAAGTTTATAGTAATGATGCTACGACAGACCTAATGTTACTTGATTATTTTATTTACTATCCTATAGGTTTTAAATTTCCAGAAAACATCCTCTCAGATTTTAAGTGGGATGGGCCTGGAGCTGAAGATTTTTTAGAAAGTTTATTTTTTTTATTGCTAATAGAAGTTGTAAAAAATAATATCGCGGAGGTTCATCTCGCTTCATCATATCCCAAAGCTTTTTCAAATGATAATATCACTGTTTTTAAATTGAGATGGGAAAAGGTATTTAATAAACTTTTGAAACCTAGTAACAGCAACTTAAATGTTGTAAACATACATGATAATACTGTATCTGATAATTACGTCAAAGTGATTGTGAAAAGCCCAGTTTTTCGAACAGAAGGCATCGCTGCTGGAGAATATTTTGCTCATGCGGCTACAATTCCTGATATTAATGATAGAGCTAACAAAAAAATTGCTGCAATATGTCTTGATGTGGGAGGTGGAACAACTGATATAAGTATTTGGTATTTAGATAATATAGAATTCGATGCATCAGTATTACTGGCTGGCAGACAAATATCTAACTTGCTTCAAAAAAACAGTAGAGTAAGAGAGCTACTATTTAGCAAAGAAGCAGCTATAGCGTTAGAAGAAAAAAGTAACGCAGCGCCCTTTTTCTCAGCACGGCTAAACCTTATTCTAAAAAAGGAGGAAAAGCAGATTAAAGATAATTTAGTTAACCATAACAGTAATAAAGATGTGCAATGGCTCCGCCAAATTATAGCTCTGGAGTTTGGTGCGTTGTCATTTTATGCAGCACAGGTATGTATTTCGACAAATGAAAAGGTGGGCGGATTACTTTCTAGGATCGCAAGTGATGGCATTAATTTACATTGGGGTGGCAATGCAGCTAAGCTTATCAATTGGATAGACCATGGCAGATACACCCGCGACGGAAATGCTTCTAAAATTTTAAACGCGACATTTTTTAAATGTCTCGACGATGTAGCGTTGGCCGAAAGATCTGTCAAACCTAAAGCATTAATGCAATTGCAGTCACCTGGCCATAAAAGTGAAGCCTCTGGAGGATTAGTAGTTATGGATCTGTCAGGCAGTTCAGATGAGAATAAAATAATTTCTGCAGCTGGTTTTCAAGATGAATTTTTTATGCCTGGCGAATTTGATGACGCCCGGGCAAATTATGCAGGAATTGTTTGTGGTGAAAATATTGAATTGGTCGATGGAAAAATTGAATTTTATAATACAATGACAGGGAAGGACCTTTTTGATAGTGATAACAAAACTAAGTTTAAATCGACATCACTGGCCCGCTTAATAAGATTTGTTGATATACTCAATTTTTTCGGAATCAAGCACAATGTATTTACAGAGGAAACCAAAATCGTATTAGGCGAAGCCGAAAAAAGAATTATACGCGATGCCGTTTTCAGTGAGTTTGTTGCTATGCAAAAGAAAACAGAAGATAAAAGACTGATCGAACCTATTTTCATTTTAGAGATTAAATTTCTCCTGGAAATTCTCAAATCTAAAATGATTTAAAAATGAATAAATGTTTGGGAATTGATTTAGGTACAACCTTTTCTTGCGTAAGTTATATTGACGCTGATGGACTACCACAAATAATATCCACTACTGAAGGGGCTGAAACAACCGCTTCAGTGATTTGGTTTGACGGAAAGGTTGCTTTTGTTGGAAAGAAGGCAAATGACAGAAAAATAATGCCAACATCACCAGTGTACGAATTTGTGAAAAGGGATATGGGCAAGGTGATGGGCATAAATACACGCTATAATGTGAATGGATTTTATTATGGTGCTACAGGCTTTTCTGGAATAATTCTACGTAAATTAAAAAAAGAGGCATTTAATTTTTTTAAAAAGAAAGGATTAATTGCTGCCGATGCAGAGGAGAAATCAACGATCATACCTGCAATAATAACAGTGCCTGCTTATTTTGGGGATCTGCAAAGACAGGAGACAAAAAATGCAGGATATGCAGCAGGGTTCAATGTAATTTCTATTATTAATGAGCCGACGGCTGCTGCCCTTGCATATGGTAGAATTATTCAGCAGAATAAAAAGGTATTGGTGTTTGATTTAGGTGGCGGCACTTTTGATGTGACCATTCTTAAATTCAGTAACGAAGGAAGTACCGTTTTGGCTTCGGATGGTGCCGACGAACTTGGCGGTAAGGATTGGGACGACATCATTATGAATTACCTTTATTCGGAATACCGTAAAAAAACCGGATTTGAGATTCCCCCGGATCTGGGATGGGAGATACAACAAAAGGCAGTAGAGGCGAAAATGGAATTGACCAATAATCAAGAGGCAGTTGTTATCATATCTACTGACCAAAGTGATTTAGAAATTCCACTATACAGAACTGATCCTAATGCTTACAATGAATTCTCAGAATTTGATATGGACGAGAACAGGCCATTTTATTTTGAAGAAAGGGCTTCGAATTTATTATCTCTATGTAGAACAATCTGCACAAAAGTATTAGAAGCGGCGAATATGAATTGGGGCGATCTGGACGAAATAGTTTTGGCGGGCGGTTCCTGCAGAATGCCAATGATTTCCAAATTGCTTGAAGAGATCTCTAAACGTAAACTCAATTTAAATATCCCTGGATTCAGCTATGATACTGCCATAGCTATAGGAGCGGCAATTTACGGATCTCACAAAACCTTAGTGAATGATGTCAGTTCGAAGACGATAGGCATAGAAGTAAAATCGAATGGTAGGCCTTATATAGAGCATTTGATACCAAAAAACAAATCGCTGCCTGCACTGTATGAAGGAAGCTTTAAAGCGGAAAATAACGCAGTGCTAAAAGTCTACGAAGGCGATTCACACAGGCCAGATGAGTGTGTGTTAAGAGGTAGATTAGAACTCGGCAATCCGGAGGGAGAAGTGAAGATTATTTTTTCAGCAGACAGTCAAGGCGTTTTGAACTTTCTCGTGGAGTTTGGCGAGGGAAGAAAAAACGAGTTAAAAATAAGTAGCATTGATGATAGCGTGAACATTAATGAACTAAAGGAGAAGGTACAGGCAATTGAAATTCGCTTATAATAACTAAGAAAATATATAATTCAATGAGTGAAGATAAAATCTTATCAGGAGAGTCATGGTATGAAGAAGGCAAAGCCGTAATCGGAGGTGATATGGGATCTGGTGTTGCTCATCCTCCCCAAAAAATTATTGCGAAAACTACAGTTGTTGAAAGAATAAGTGAGGCCATTGATAAAGGTGGGATGACCGAACTTAATGAGGATTTTGATGAGGCAGAAGGTGATTGGAAAACTATTAGATCCGCCGATCCATTTGGGATTTTATTTCTTGATTATAAACTGCATAAATTCATCGATCCAGATTTGGTAAAAAAACATTACTTGTTACTGGAAAAATTTTGGAAACGGAAGGTGGAAATTATGAATACGGGTGGCAATCGTGTCGCTTTTAAAGCAAAATACGGGGATGGAACAGTGGATAACTCATTAAATATTCTAAAACGGGCTTATGAAAAAATAAATTCTACTGATGGTATTGAAAGATACTTCACGGAATTAAATAACGCTCGATTACAAAGAGGCGAAGAAGGACTTAAAGACAGTATCGAGCATATGATGCTGGATGGAAGTGCAGATAAAATGGAAATCGAACTTTGTGTAGATCGGGGAATAAAGTATGGTCTTAGTTCGGCAGAGACTGCCTTGATAATAAAAAATAGTTTTAGTTTCCACAATTTTAAGCCATATGGATTGGTTTCTGGTACAGACATTTTGGACCAACTCTTGTCAGTTGGCGCCTGGATGACAGAATATAAAATTGCAGAGGCTGAAAGAACTAGGACAGAACGGGAATCATTACGGATCCAAATACTGCCGGGAAAGTATGCATTCACCATTGAGGAGATTGGTAGAATTTTATTTGATGACCCCGATGAGGCGAAGGAAATAATAAAGGAAGATTTGCTAAAGCAGGTGGTAGCTCAAAAAGATATAGTGTTAGCCAGAGAAATAAGTAGCATTACAAATAACACCAAAGATATACATGCCGCATTTCTACAAATTGTTTATAAGCTTAATTCCAACCTTCCGTTTCCCTTCATCAATGAACAAATGGCCGAAAACATTCAGCAGCTTACTTTGATGTTTTTTGAAAATAGTCAATCCAAAAAGGCGGGAAAGGAAAGCATTACCAAAGGGTATTTGGAAATATGGCTTAAAGAATCTGACAAAGTATCGCATGAAAAGTTAATTACTATAAGAGACAATGCGGAAAACCTGGATCAGGCATTTCTAGCATTAGTCTATAACTTTAATCCACAACTACCTTACAGGTTAGCCACAAGCATTCCAGTTAATGATAAGAAAGAACTTTCCGGGAAAATTAATGCTAATGGCGATAATTGGCTTGCTGCGAAAGAAGAACTTTTCAGTGGTCTGATTACAGCATGGCTTGAAAATACTGGTCAAGCTGTGATTGCAAATAAGTGGCTTGAGATCAGAAGCAATTTTTCGTCTCAAGATATCGGTCTGGAATCCTTCCTCCACTTTTTAGATGAGGATTTAGAATACTCTTCTCTTGGGCCTTCCTTGTTGAACATTGATTATCCAGCCATCCAAAGCGGAAAACTGGTTCAAACTCATTTAACTTTTACTCTTAAAAACAGGGGCTATAATGTAGCAAGTCTTTCGTTCTCAAAAGATATTCCAGGAATTTCCTTATCGGTAAAATCATTGGAATTTAATAAAGCATCCGGTGACATCCAACAATCTGTAACGCTTTCTATTGATAGCTCTGTTCTAATAAAAGGTTTTGACTACAATACTACTATTATCGTTAAAACTACAGCAAATCAAAATATTCAAATACCGATATCCTGTAAAGTAGTTTTTCCTAAGAACTCATTTGCTCTTGAAATAACAAAGTATGCTGCGATTATAGCCATTTTCTTTTGCGCTGTAAGATTAATTATTTCAATATCAAATGAGGGTTGGTTGAATGGCCAGTACGATTATTTAATGGAATTCAACCAAACCTTAAATTATGGTCCTAATGTTACAATATTTGGCTGGGCCTTTCTTTTTTTTATGAGTCTTTCAATATCCGGGATATATTATCTAGTAAAATTTTTGAAACATGAAAGCAATTAAAAAATTTGCCGAATTACCAGCATTGATTATAATTGTGATAGTACTTCTTGGGCTATATCTGGTCTATATTTTGATGATATTTTTAGCCAAACTTTTTGTTTTTCTGGGATTCAATCTTTTTGTGGTTATTGATAATTTTATGAAAGTCGAGTCATTTAGCCCTATAGTTGTATGGGCTTTTCTTGGCTTAATGATTGGAGGTGTTTTGGGTGTGGTAATTGCTGTAAAAAAATATAAGCTTTCAAAAAAGCTAATTATCTATCCAGTCAGTGTTTTTTTATTTTTCATAGGGATATTTTATCTTGTTCATGATGCACCCACAAACTCTGGCTCTACTTTAAAATCTGATGAAAAACAGGTTGAAACGATACAAACAGGAGTTGTTAGCGATGGGGTAGCTTCTTTCATTGCCTCTCGTGATTGTTCCATAAGGGCAACTCCCTCCTTGCGTAGTAAAAAACTTCTTTCTATTACAAAGGGTACAAGGACGGAATACCTAAAAACTACGGTAGATTCAAAAAAAAATATTTGGTATAAGGTTAAACATATCGATTCGCAGACTGGGAAACAATCAATTGGATATATTGTTGGAGGTAAGGGCGAGTAATTGGCTAAAACACTTATGTTGTTTTGACGCATTGTAAACAGTGAATCAATTTGAATTCAAAAGCATCATGACAAATCCAATAATCATAATTTTGCTTCTGGATAAAAAATAAAAAAATGGCGAGAAAGCGAAAAAAGTTTAAGATACCAAAAACGCTTATGCTTTTTTGTATTATCAGCTTTATCATAATGCTGATCATCGGAATATTAAATAAGAGATTTCATCTCCCTGAATTAACCATCATAAATAGTTATGTTTGTTCGGCCTTTGCTATTTCTTTTTTTTTAATTGTTGGCATTTATGTAGTATACCAAGTGAAAAGAAGCTAAAGTTCATTCGATATCTCCCCCTTACAACATTTTGACAAAACAGAATATCGCCAATTAAAATTTTGCTAAAAAATAGTCGTCAAAACTATAGCAGCTTTTTTGTGAATTCTAGAAGGAATGGATTTAATAAGATGAATAGTCAAAGCTTCGTTATAATAGTTTTTCAATAGTTCCCCTTGAACTAAATTACTCATGAAAGTTTTTTTTATTTTTGTTACCAGGGTCAAAGTTATTCACAGACGTAAATTACTATGCCATTACAAAAAGAATGCTCAACCAGAAATAGAAGTAAAATATTTTAAATTTTATCGTTAGAATTCCCGATGTGAATTCAATTATCAGCGGTAATTTTAATTTACCCCAATGTCACACCGTTTTAGTCCACTAAAAATGAGGTACAAATCTGCTTTTGGTTGCTCAAAAAAACGGCTTAAGGCAGGATGCCACTGGCGATGATTGCTTAGCATCTGAATTCGGTATTTCTTTTATGATGCCAGTAAAATAAGTAAAACAGGTTCCGGCATTATTCCTTCCTATACATCTTTTTTAAATGTCTAAGGGGCTTAGAAAATCTCCGATTATGTTTTGGTATTTATTAAATTCAATGTGAAATAGTTTTGCTTGTTTTGATAATGAGGCGTATTTAATTAAGATACCTTATCTAAAATTCGATCCTATGAAATTATTATGATTAGACATTGTTAACTGAATACCTAAAAAATTGATATGGGAAAGTTGTTTACTATTACGTCAGGCTTAGAAAATTTGGGCGCATTGAAAACTGGAGGCCAAGGATCTGTTTATAAAGCAAAACGTGGTGGAACTATTGTTGCAGTCAAGTTGTTATCCACGCCAATACACTCCAAAAATAATTCAGATAGAAATTTTCTAACTTTTCAAAATGAAGTTGAGAAGTTAAAAAAGGTTAGTCAGGAACCAAATCCGTATGTGGTTAAGATATTAAATTCGGGGCTAACTGACTCTGGCAACTTTCCTTTTATAGAAATGGAATATATTGAAGGACCAGATATAGAAGATTTGCTCACACCACCACATGACCCTTTTTTTTCAATAGAAGAAATTATTAAAGTAGCTGATCAGTTGGCAAACGCCTTGTCCCATTGCCACACGGTTAAAGTAATGCATGGCGATATAAAGAGTAATAATGTAAAATTAGATAAGAGCACAGGCAATTATGTGTTACTTGATTTTGGGTTGGCAATAATGTCTGATGAGGAACGACGAACAAGCATGCGTCAGGCAGGCGCGATTGAATTTATGGCTCCTGAACAAAATGATGGTATAGTATATTTTCAAACCGACGTTTATAGCTATGGTATTGTATTGTTTGAATTACTAACAGGTAGTGTGCCTTTTCCGTTAACGGACAAAGGAGAAACATCTCGGAATAAAGTAATGCTGGGGCATGTAGAAAAGCCAGTTCCAGATATATTGTCCCAGAGAAGATCGAGGTTGCCATCAAATTGGAGTGAGGAAAAAAAGGAACAGGAAATGAAAGTACCTGAATGGGTTACAAATGTTGTTTACAAATGTCTTGAAAAATCTCATAACAATCGCTTTGTCAACGGAATGGAGCTTCATAAACACATTCGCTATAACTATTTAATAAAAGGGCCAGGCGGGACTATGAATACTGACGATCCTGGAAAGCTCTCCCCCGTGGATGGAGCCCAAATACCTGACAGAATTACGCCAATATTAAAGTCCAAAAAGCCTGAAAAAAAAACGATTTTTGCTGCTATACTTATCATTTTGCTTGTATTGGAAATTGGCATAAGCTATAACTTAGGCGAAGTGGATGAAAAAAAAGGCATTCAAAAAACTATTTTAACCGATATTGGGGTTGCGACAATAGATTCGTTGAACAAGGACACCTTTCTCTATTCACCGGATACTTTAATCTTGCAATTCAAAGGACCCTTCCCGGAAGTTTCAGATCCAGGTATTAAAGGCCTTCCGAAGTTTCTTGCCGATGTTAATTTGGATGGCATATTAGATTTTGGAAGATTTGTTGGAAACAAGCCCAGAATATTTTTATCATTTCAGCTGGGTATAAAAGGTAATTCACGCTTTTCAGATTCCTCATACCAGTACAATTCTTATATAAACATCGATAAAGGTATTTTGACAAAAACAATATGGCTTCAGGACGTTAACAAAGATGGCAGGTTAGATTATTGTAGGTATGTGGGCGATTATCCTAATATTAGAAAAGCGGCCTTACTTAGTACACCAACTGGTTTTGATGGGGATCATTACTATGAGTTTTAGTCGGCCGCACAAATTCAGTTTATCAGAATTGTGATCGGTAAATAACAATGGATAAGAGTGCTCAGTTTGTGTAAAAAAGCGTCAAAACTCTTGGTAAATTAGAAGGCATGATCCATATATGATGCCCTTGTTGTTTTGTGGTGAGGCGAATTGTTAAGTCCGGGTAAATTAATTCAAGTTCAGAAGCATTTTCGCTTATCTTTCGTTTAAAGAAAGTCTTCCATTCCATTATTAATTTTTTCAATGATCGCAAGAATCCTTCTTCGCCGCTCTTTGCATTTCAATGCGAGGGAGACCAATAGGTTTAGGCCGCAATTTCTAACGAGTCATAGGGCACAGGCGGCTAGTTAACGGTAGCCTTAGGAGTACAAAGCGATGAAATTTTCAATAAGTTATCCACTAAGAAAGTTTTTTTTAATAGCACTAGGAGTGGTGCCAGAAATCATCGTTCATTTTTGGAAATTTCTCACCTAGCCACAGTTGTCTGACCAATACTTCCTTATTTTCAAAATATTGGGCTAATAAAAGATAATATATAGCATTCCCCTTCGGGTCGGGCTTTCCGCTGCAATCCTTTGCGCTCGCAAAAGGATTTCCGCTGCAACCCTATTGCACTTTTTCGTCCTGCCTTCAGGCAACCTCCTTCATTTTACTTCGTTGCGTTCCGTAAACTCCACTTCACTTCGTTCATTCAGTCAGTAGCCTTTCGGCAATGAACATTACACTACGTTTACCACCACAGCAGCATCCCGCAGCCACGCACAAATCCTGCACGGGAAGCTGCCAGCCATCGCTTCTTCGCTCCGTAGGATGTTGCAAGGTAATATGGTCTCTCTCCGTCAGTCGTCGATAAAAAAAGATGCGCCAAACCATCCCGCTATTGCAATTTTCCTTTTTATAAACGTTTAAGGAAATTGCAAAAGCGGGATGCCGGAGGTGCTCCGCTTCGCTGCGCAGTTTGTCACACTTTTTCCTCCTCCTTCCTGCGTTCGGGCAGCTTCTGTGTCCAGTATGCCCCTTCGTTCATTTCGTCCTTCGTTCCGCTCCATTGCACCCGTTCGCAGCCAGGCTTTTTGCTTCAGGTCATGGCATCCCGCACCAGAGCTTCGCAGCAATACCGGCGGGATGCACATGTCCCCTCGCAAAGCCATCGCTACAATACTTACCGGGTTCCATTATGCTCCACTACGTCCTCCATTCACTTCAGTCGCATCCAGTCCACTCGCTGCCTTCTGTTGTTGTGCTCGCCTTGCGGCCACCGGCTGCGTTGCGGGGCATCGTTGGCACATACCTGCGCTTATAAGGCTGACGCCTTATGCCACACGATACCCCTTCACTGTGCGTCCATCGTCCCGCTGCCGCGGGGCTTTACTGTCCGCCCCAGCCGGTGGCACTCGCCGGCAATTCCGTCGTGCCTCCTCCATTGCCTTGACGACGAGCAGCCTAGCTCCGGTGTGGACAAGTGTGCCACACCGGCCAAGCTTCTTTTGGCCGCAGGCGCTATAACCTTTCTGCTACGCTTCTTGAGCATAAGCTAATCAATTATTTGAGACATCGAATTGCTTACAAATGTTTCATTGAATACTGCAAGTGCAATTGATTTAAATTCGTTAATTTTTCTAAATAAATTTATTTAAAGCCATGTACGATTTACATCAACTAGGATGGTATAGTTTTCAACAATTATCATTAACGGTCGCCAGGGAAGTTTTTGGTCAATCGTCTATGTCTTTCTTAGGTTCCAATGACGGTGGTAGGGATGGTTGTTTCGTTGGACGATGGATTCCGACATCAAATAAAAATGAGATAATGGAGGGCCAATTTGTATTTCAATGTAAATTCACAAGCCAGGCAAATTATAATTTAAAACTTTCAGATTTGAAAGATGAACTACCTAAAGCTAAAGTACTTGTTGAAAATGGACTTTGTGATATATACATATTAATTACCAATGCTGGTATTTCTGGTAGGTTATCCGAAAAAATACAAACAACATTGAAATCCGTGGGCGTAAAAAACATTCTTGTTTTTGGCGCAGATTGGTTAACTCAAACGATAAATGAGAACAAGCGTTTAAGAAGATTAGTGCCTCGCATTTATGGTCTTGGTGACCTTAGTCAAATATTAGATGAGCGGGTTTACCTACAAGGCAAAATGCTACTTGCATCATTGAAAGAAGAATTAGCAAAAGTGGTAATAACTGGATCTTATCAAAAGGCAGCCAAAGCATTGGATAAATATGGCTTTGTATTGCTTATTGGTGAACCAGCTGCAGGCAAAACAACTATTGCATCATTACTTGCGATGGGTGCTTTGGACCAATGGGGTGCCTCAACTTTAAAGCTAGATACCGCGGATCAAGTTGTACATCATTGGAATCCTGATGACCCTTTCCAATTCTTTTGGATAGATGACGCCTTTGGTGTAACACAGTATGAGTCTAATTTAGTTCAAAATTGGAATCACAGAATGCCGGAAATCAAAGCAATGATTAAAAACGGTTCCAAATTCGTAATGACCTCTAGAGATTATATTTATAATCGGGCTAGGGCAGATTTGAAAGAGGGGGCGTTTCCAATGCTTAAGGAAAGCCAGGTTGTCATTGATGTACATAACCTAACACTGATCGAAAAAAGACAGATGTTGTACAATCATATTAAGCTTGGTACACAGCCCATTGAGTTCCGAAAAAAAATAAAACCTTTTTTAGAATATATAGCTGGATTGTCGAGCTTTATACCTGAAACTGCAAGACGATTAGCTTCACCATTTTTCACTAAAAATCTCTACATTTATGAATGGCATTTGGAAGAATTTGTTACTAAGATGGAGAGTTTTTTGGTTGAGGTATTAGATGGTTTGGATAAAGACAGCCAAGCTACGTTGGCCTTAATTTACATGTCCAATGATAATTTGCCAAGTCCAATAAATCCAAAAAAGGTTCATCAGATCGAAGCAATAAAGAGAATGGGTAGTTCTTTAGGCGGATGCTCCAACGCTCTAAATGCTATGAGAGGCAATCTGGTTCAATTTGTGTACTTTGAAGACAATGCATTTTGGAAATTTAAACACCCTACGATTGGGGATGCATTTGCAATACATGTGGCTCAAAGCCCGGAATTAATTGAAGTTTACTTACAAGGAAGTCAGATTGAAAAACTCCTAAACCAAATAACTTGTGGGGATGTTGGTATTGAGAAAGCTATCATTGTTCCAAAAGCTTTTTTTCTTTTAATTCTGGATCGTTTAAATCGATTTACTTCAACTAAATCTTTTAAATCACAATATTTAGCTGTCTGGGGTGCAAAGCGACAGTTGCATCAATTTCTTTCTAACAGATGTTCAGGTGAATTTTTGATCAAATATTTAGAATCCAACCCTACATTGTTGGAGCATGTTACACAACCTGGCTTAAACCTTGATTCCGTATCTGAAGTTGACTTAGCTTGTCGTTTACATCACTTTAATTTACTTCCTGAATCGCATAGGCTAAAATTCATAGAAACGGTTTCCTCGTATGCTATCAAAGGTGAGGATCTTTATGCTTTGAGGTCATCAAGAATTCGCAAAGTATTTAAAGAAGAAGAACTAATTAACTTAAGAAAAAAAGTAAAAGACGAACTAATTCCTGAAGTGGCTAATTTGACAAAAAGCTGGCAAGGAAATTACGATTCAACTTCCGAGGCCGATGCCTATATGGATTCTTTAATTGACATATATAAAACTTTAGAGGAAGAATTTAAAGAAGATAGTGCGATAACTGATGTAGTAAAAGGTGAGATACAAAAAGTAAAGAATTGGATTGAAGAAAATACATCGGATGAACAAAAAGTTCCCAAAAGAGAAAAATTATCCGATGCGGGTACTGTATTGAATGTTAATGAGGAGAGAAGCATTTTTGATGATATTGACGTAATATAATAGCAAATTGAAGGCAATTACATGGATAATATACTGCAGGGATAAAACCTTGAGCTGGATTTTTTTAATGAGCCAGGCACAAGCACTGCTATTAAATTTCGGTGGCGTCGCACTCTTGTACTTTTTATCTTTATGGAGCGAATTACAAACTCACTAATTTACCCCTTCGGCAGTATAGTTTAACATTTAGGCCAGCGAATAGGCAAGTTATGCCAATTCAGTCGGCAAGGTCTGCGCTCCGTTACACTCCGCTTGCCTTCGGTTTTTACAAAAAAATCTCCACCTTCCGTTTCGCATTGCTGCGCAAATTTTGCTTACTCCAGGTAGTATTTTTTTCTAAAAAACCTTGCCTTCCTACCCACGCTGCATTTTGGTTGCCTATCGCTGGCCAAATGTGGTGCTTTGCCACAAATGTAAAAAACCAGTGGTATTAAATTTATGATGCCACTTACAATCCGTTGCTTTCATCAAACGCAACAATTTTTTCCGGATGCTCAGTTCTTCATTTTATCAAAAGGCAATAATGCTGGTAAACCAGGGTTAGAGCCCTGGACAAATTCATTTATAGCAACTGCTCCCAATGCAGAAATGAGAGATTTTTATTTCTGGCTTACCTATGGTTTATTCAAGGCACAAAGCTTTAAAGTATTTCACCGCGGTTCTGTTATTCCATTTATCAATCTACAGGAAACAAGGGATGTGATTATGCCCGCTGCAAATATTATCTATCCGCACTGGCAAGAATTTAAAATCATACTGCAGCAATTGGAATTATTAGAGCAGCGTAAAAATAACCTTGCGCAAATTCTCAAATCAACTGCTACTGTGCAGGAGTATCTTATCCGCAATTACTTTATTCAAAACGGCATTAAAACCTAATGCTGAAATACAGTCCAACATAAAAAAAAATAGATTGCACTTTGAGATATGACAGGTGAAAGTTGTGCCCTAACCATGACCATCATTTATAATAAAATGGGGAAACCTGGCCAGGACTAATTAAGGCAGAAGTCGCGACTCATTCGCCGAAAGGAAAACAAAAGTGCCTGACCGTAATAACCCGTTTTTGCCTAAGTGGTTTTTAGAAAGCAAAAATAACTTCGGCGGCCAACAGCACAGCCCTCACAAAAAAAACCAAAAGACTACGGCATAAACACAAAACCAACCGCACAGCCCCATCTTTTATTCCGTTTCCTTTTGGTTTTTTTATCGCCTTCGTTGTGAGAAGCTTCTAAAAACTCACATTATGCAAAAGCAGCTTCGTATCATTACCAACAGGCGTTTGGCAGTTTGTCCATTCAGCAGCAGTACCTTTTCAGTGCCTCCCGTTCCACCATTTGTGTTCAGCAGGCATTTTCAGCGTCGCAAAGTTTATTATCATCCTTTGCCAGGTACCGCAGTGTATCATTTTAAGTCTTCTGGCTGGTATATCTGGTGCTTTCCATCAGGTCGCCGCCAATTAGCAGCACTTCCTTTTTAGGTTAGTGCCTTTTTTTGGGTATGCCTCCCAGTGGGGCATACCCGCTTTTATTTTTCTTATTTGAATCACAACTCTTCAACACAAAAAAAAGCCCAGGTAAAACCTGGACTTTGCACCACACCCGAAAATCACCACAACAATCGGAATGACTACTTTTTAAATCGCCTGATCAACACTTTCAACAACAGCGTAACAATAAAGCTAACCACCGCACCGACTGCAGCAAGCAGCATGGTTTTACCCAGGTCAGCGCTGTTGATATTCGCAAATATAGTGAGCAGGGTTCCGGATACCGTTCCCGCCTTGGTGGTATTATCAAAATAATGTTGTTCCATTTATTCTCCCTCCACAGCCGTTTGACTCACCACACCGGCAACCCCTCCGGCCAATGCCAGGTATCCGGCAATTTTAGTAACTACAATTGGTAAAGCCATTGGAGCAGTAGCAATGGTAGTACCCAATGCGGCCAATATCAAACTGATATTTCTTAATTGCTTAAAGAAGGGTGGAGTAGGAGCCTTCGCCCTTTTTATAATCTCATTCATAATACAATGATTTAAGTACTACAGCCGGTTTTACCAAAACAAAATGGAGATTAGTTTATTTTGATTGCCCGGTTGAAGTAATGTTTAAGAAAATTGTTTCCTGCCGGTCGATTGCCTTATATACCAGTTTAACCAGTTTCAAAAAGACAACCCTTGATTGAATAACCTTTCCGGGGCCTGTCAATGTTGAAACCGGGGCGATACAGCCCCTCAGTTCCTTAATGGCATCGTTGGCAGGACGTAGCAGGATCAGGCTCCTGTTTACTACTCCCTTCACCAATAAATGCCCACCAGATTTTTTGCTGTATCGCCTCACCAGTTGGTACTCACCCTCCGGGATACTTGAAATGCCTGGTTTGTTTTCTTTCCAGGGCAACTCAATGGTATGGCAGAGCGCCAGGACATTCAGTTGCAATACTCCATTGGTACCTCCAGGTAAATAGGTCCTCACCAGTTCCAGTTTCATATATTGGTTCTCCATTCGACCGCTGTTAATTCAGTTAATAAATCCCACTGTGTTTGCATCTCAGAATAGTTGAATGATTTTAAAAAATTGTTTCGTTCATCCAGGCTGTTATAAAAACACCTGGGTAAATAATGCGGTCATGATATCCCACTGGTTCATGTTTGTTTTTTTTAAGATTAAAAAAATTGTTTCTTTCGCTACAAGCCCATAGTGAATTTAAATCCGGCATTCCTTTTAAATGGAATTGAAGGGCGGTTTAAACACCATTCACTTTCACCAGCGACAAAGCGTTATACGATCCGTTCTTCAAAGGATATTTTACGCCATTTACATCCTGGTAAAACTCAATACCCAGTGCCAGAAAAAGCGGATGAGTACTGTTTGCAGTTACTATGTTTTTAAGATTGATGACTGCAGTTGCAGTTGGATCCCACGCAATTTGTGCAGTCTCGGTGGTATTCACTTCAAAGGTTTCATTTTCAAAATCTACCGCAGAGCCGGCAGAAATAATTTTAAAATGAGTACTACCGCCTGGTGCTGCCACCATGTTCAGGGGGATAAAGGAGGGAATATCCACGGTCAATTTTCCAGTAACCCGGACAATTGCAGAAGTAAACGGAGCAAACAGTGTAGTGCCGAGTTTACTGCGGATATTAAATTCAAAACCCTCCAGCAATTCCGCCTCCCCGTCAATCACATTGCGTTTACCACGGATACTAGTGGTGTCCGCCTGCAATACTTTTACCATCTCCTGGGTAAGTCGGCCAACCATCCTGCCATCCGAAACATTCTGCAGTAAAGCCCTCAAAGAGGTTCGCAGCATTTTACCAGCCTTACCCGCTGTACCAAACTCTTCCCCATTCTCCCGGGTCCGCTGAAAATTTGGATCATTCGCAATACGGTCGGCATCAACCCCGCCTTTCTCCCTTGCCAGGTATCCATCCTGCGATTTGTAAAAGGTGATATCTCCGAGAGTACCTTTCAATTTAATAATACCTTTTTGCCTTGCCATTTTTCATAAAATTTAAAAGATGAATGAATTTACAATTACAGCTAAGCCTCACTGTTATACAGGAAACTTTTCTATTTTTGCATTTATCACCACAATGTTAAAATGAATAATTCACCAGGTAAAGCAGCCGTTCCGAACGTGCAGGGTTATGCATCAAACGATCCCAAACCGCATAGTCATTTATGCGAAAGACATCATGAATATTACCGGCCGTAAAGAACGTGCCGCCAGGAAGCTGCTTGCTAAAATCCGGAAAGTAAATAAGAAAGAAAACGGCGCATTTATTTCTCTAAGGGAATTTTGTCTTTTCACAGGCTTGGAAGAAAGCCTTGTGAAGGATTTTTTGATTTAACTAGGGTTTTAATAATTTGCCAAATACGAAAATTGGTGAGGTTTGATCATTGGAAAATCGGCAAAAAGGTAGGTGAATTACGACTGACAATAGTCGGAATTTCGATGGCATCACTCAATTCTTCCTTATTTCAATTGTGAGGCTATTAAATCTAGAAATATGCACTCGTTTCGGTCGTATTATCATAAAAAATACCTGAAACAATATGTCATTACTTATCAAATGCAAATTCATTTTATTTATTCTGAGTTATCAAATTACCCCTTCACTGTATATTGTAAATAGAATTTGTTTTCCTTGTACACAGCGTTGAATTCCTTTGCCTCCTTTTGAGTCATCTTTTTTCTTTCGTTTTCGATCTTATCAGCCAGCTTTTCTGTGTTGCCGGTGTCATAATAAAGATCGTTACTGTTCATGACCATAAACCTGCCTTTGGTCTGGGCGACGAGGGCTTTGAGTAAAGTGTGGTTGGGCATCGTATTTTTCCAGTTGGTGCTGATAACTGAATAATCCAATGTCGCCATGGCAGATAGATCTGGGTTTGTCATCATTTCCATACCCAATCGTTCAGCCGTTCCATGGTGACTAAGGTGATGTGCCACCTTATAAAACACGGTTCGGTTCAACAAATCTACTGTCAGTGATACCTTTGGGTTACGGCTTTTTGCCGTCCAGTTGATTTTGTGCCAGCTCGCCCAGCTGCCGTATTCGGCATCTCCTGGAAATAACATTACTCGGCCACTATCTTCAAATTCGATAGCCAGTACAAGGCTTAAATTATTAGTTATGCTATTGATGCGAAGAGCGAGTGTACCTGCACTGTTGAGCCAATCGTTATCAATTTTTCTCCAGCTGTTTAGTGCGTGTGAATAAGTGGCATACGCTGGGTCGGCTGGTGATGACGATTTTTCGTAGATACGATCAAAGGGCAAGGCCATTTCCAAGTTTCCACTGCCCATCGCATTGACCGCTGCAGCAAATGCATCACTTTCCACGAGCTCTTTATTATGATCATAGGATTCACCCTTTCCACCAGTTTCAACTTTCACTTCCTCCCACTTTTCAGGCGGTCCAAGTACATAAAATTTAATACCGGTCAGCCCTGCCAGGTTATCTATGATATCTCCCGGTTTGTAATACTCAATATGCCCCTTTGAAATTGTCTCCTTAACTATTTTCATTCCAGCAAGGCCGCCAGTATAAATACCCATCGCGTCCTTGTCTAGTTGGAGAGCACTGAAATCGCTTATCACGTTGGCGAATGATTGCCTGGAATCACTGATGGCAAGTCCATGGGATTCTCCCAACAAACTGTTCTTATACAGTGGATCATTGATCGCTGCCTGCAAACGGTCGGCCGCTAGTGCCATGGCTTTTTTCTTATTACCGTATTCGATTTGCCAATCCTTTACTTTTTTTATCTTATCATTTTCGGTCCATGCCATCCATGTTTTATCGACAGCAAATTCCTGAGTCAGCTGGTCTTTGCAGATATCAAAGAGATGAACATGATCTTTGTGCTCATGCGTAATTACAAGTAGATCGAGATGGTTATTAACATACGCCTTCAGGTCTTCCATAAAAGGAGCAAGATATTCCTGTGTACCTTGCCAGGTGCCACAGTCGATCATCATTTTAAATGATAATTTTTTACCGGCATAGAATTTCAATACAAAACAATCACCGGTGCCCATACGGTACATGCGGATTTCAGTATGTGTTATTTTTGCCATAGCAGTTTATTAATGCTGGTGAAGAAATGCAAAGGGTTCATTAATGCCCTGGCCAATTTTTAAACCAAAATATTTACAGTATTCATTAAAGGCCATTGGGTTTTCATTGTTTAGGAACTTGTATAAATTTTCAATTCTTGTACGATCAATCTGCTTAGGTACCCCTTGTGGTGTATTAACGTCAAGCAAGGGACGGGAAATGGCGTATTTCAGGCTCACAGTATCCAAATCAAAAATCATACTGCAGCCGCCGTAAAGTTCAAAACCGCCATCTGGTTTTACAGGTGACGACGGTTGGTAATGTCCGGTAAAGCTGCCCTCGTTGTCTGTTATAACACCACTGCGTTGTATGATCGAAAATATAATCTGGTTGCTGATGGAATTATCAGGTGCAACCCGCGTGACTAACCGAAGATTGGTTACTTGAAAGGATGGGCCAGCGTTACTTCCGTCAATATCGCCGTAAGCATTAGATGTATTAATACCTAGGCTCGACCAGTCTCTATTAAACACGAGACCGGTAAGGGCCTCAAATTCTGCGGATTCTTCAAACTTAATAGAAATCCTTTTGTGAAGACTGAGATCGCTGGGAACATCGGTTCCACCCAGGTATTCTTTTGCTATAGTATAAATTTCTAACCTGTCTGTTTTATACATAACCTTATTTCGATATTCCTGAAGAAATTCTGCGATGAATTTTAGAAGTCCCCGGGTTTTATCTGTAAGCGCCGGATTAAGCTTATAACGTAGACTCTCGATGCTTAATGTTTTTATTCCCGAAGGATAAATACCCCTTCTGCGGAATGCATCAATAAATACCAGACGGTAATTGCGGGTATCGTCAGGCACTATATCAAGATCTGCCGTAATAATGGCCCGCAGGTAATCGCCATACGTAATATCTACCGGCGGACAGTAATCGAGTGCTCGAATACACATGGTGAGCACATGTCCTGCCGCCTTCGCTGCTTCGTCCGCGAGACGATTCACTAGGTCAGGATGCAGCTCTCCTTGAGCAAGTACGCCCGTTCCGTTGGATGCAATCCTCAATAAATCCGCAGCACGGTTTTTATAAATATTAATGAATGCTTCGAAAACAGCGGCTACCAGTAAACTTCCCCTTTTGTGAGGTTCCATTTCATTAATATATTCTTCCGGGTTTGGTTTTTTCGGTGCCCATTCTCCTTTCTCATTAGGTTCGCCAATAGCATCACGTAAAGAGCCGTAACTTCCAATAGCGGTTCCGAATTGCTGCGCAAGTTTTCCCAGCAAATTCTGCGAACCTAGGTCACCCTTGGTTTGTGCAATCTGTTTGCGAAGTACTTCGGGGAAAGTAAAATGCTGAAAAAGCGCAACGATATCAGCAAATGCTTCGTGGAAGGCCAGCACGTCTCGGTTACTTGGGTTATTGTATTCCTTATGCATACCATCCAGTATAGCATGGGTAGTTTCATGTGCGATAATATCATGACTCAAGCAGGTAAAGACCAAAGACCCCGGCATTTGCAGAGAAATGTCGGAAGGACTGGAAGAGAAATAACCAAATAGCAACGCTTTTTTCTGTGGGCTATAGTATGCATTTGCTTCCCGCAATGCATGGGGATAGATTCGTAACCGCTGAACATATTCCTGGTATTGTGAAGTATCGGGTAAACGTCTGGGTGCCCAAAATATCTTCCGCCCAAGCGCTTTTTCAAAATTCTTTATCGTCGTCATCGCTACAGCATACACCATCTGCTGGTGGAATTGTGGGTTGCTTTCGCTTGGGGCGAGTCCATCCTCTGCAAGAAGGAAAGGATCGTTCAAGTCCACAGGCAGATAGGCTTTATCCACAGTCGGGTCATAATCAATTACTTCAATATATTCGCCTACTGGTCCTGGCAATAGATCCTCCCAAAGGACCTTGTACACCATAGAATTGATATCGGCGGTATCGATCTGAAGGGAGAGCATGGGGTCAAATGCATAGCCCCTTAATTTCCTGAATGCCGGTTTTCGATTAAGCATATTAATCATTTAAATTATTTTTATCAGTACTGCTGCACAATAACCAGGTCGCATGATTTACCAATGCACGATTGTACAATAACGACCGCCGCATCAGCCAACGCAATATGTCCATGCCTGGTTCTCCTTGTGTTCACCAGCAGCCAACCTGCTTGGTTATGGGCACGGACAGCGGGTAATCTGGGGTGATGGTAACTGTTACCAAATCCATACGAGTAGGCAATCGCACCTTTCCCACTCTTGCCGGCCACAGGTGAATTTGCTGTTGGAAACTCAGCGCCATGGTGGGTTGCAACCATGGCATTCCATAATTTGGTAGCAGGCAACGGAATATATTGATAGGCCGCATCTGCAGCCAGCAACACTTCATTTATATTATTTACGGATGGGCTAAGCTTTACATCAATTGCAAGGCCGCAGTGATTTTTTTTTGATAAAGGTCCATTGCAAAGAAGAATAGTACCCCAACAAAAGGAAATTGGCTTCCCGGGCGGGAAAATATAGCGCTTCCCGGTAAGTGACAGGAAAAAGCGCAAGTGGGTTTTGCTAACCTGCTGCCTGGGTATAATCCAGTCCCTCGTTTTTAATGTCGTGTCCATCATTGCTGACTGATAATGGTCTGTATCCCAATGTGAAAGAATCACAGCGGGACTAAAAGTGTTACAGAACTTTAACACCGCGGGATAAGTCATTTTGTTTTTATAACAACCACCTCCAAGGTCATAATACAAGAGTGGATGTCCATTAGCGTTACAGAAGGCGTTACAGTTACCGTGACCTACATCATACACAGCAACAAATTCGGCATCGTTTTTTGTTCTGCCTGTATTTAGCAAATCTTTGATATCCTGTTCTGGGGCGTCCTCGTACTCTTCGAATGAAAATTTTTTCTTTAGCAATTTTAGGATTGTATCGTCCTGCTCAAACATTGTAATTGAAGTAACACGAACAGTTACAAGGATGCCAGGTGGATCGTCGTCCCTGAATGATTCAGCTTCGAGTCCTTCTTCATTGGTACGTAAAATGCACCAACTGGATTCTAGTTCTGCAATATTTTCATTATTCGAAAATATTGTGCTGATAGCCTGCAATGTATTAATCAATACAATTACCTCGTCGGGTAATTGCAGAACGGCACCATTAAATTCCAAGCCAGCGAAACTTATTAATCGCAATGCATCGGATTCATACATGCAATGAAATTCCATGTACAGATTAGAACCAGCAGGTTCAACTTTATCAATAAACGCGTAATAAGTGTTCGGCACTTAAAGAATATTTTAATAGTGAAGGGCGATATAATTTCATGTGCGGCCCAGTTAAATTTTATACATCCCTGATGCTCCAGCGATAGCTTCTGAAAATAATTGAACAAACATTAACGAAAGCGTAATGGGACAATAAGCTTAAACGCTATCCTTTCGTGGCCTTCGCTTGTTTTTTTTGGTCAATGGCTGTGCCGCTATATCTTCCAATTTTTTTCTTCCTTAAGATTAGCTGATGCATCAGTCACGGTCAGCAAAAATTCAGATTTTGCTTCGTCTCCATCTGCAGGCCTGTAAGAGAAATTAATCTCTGTAGCGGTAACAAGCGGCTTAACGATCTCCTTTCCATTTATCTTAACTACCACGGTTTTAGGGTCCAGATTTTCACCAGGTATTTTGATCTTATTGTCACCCCTGGGATCAATTTTGTCTGGTACTACTTTACTCATATCGACGGAGGATCTTTTTACTGCTGGTTTGGCGACGCTACCAGCTGCGGTTGGATGCGCATCGGCAGGCGTAAGAATCGCCTCGAACACCACTCTTAATTTTTTTATTGCAATGTCGGTAAAAAGACCCGCCAGACCAGCGGTAAGCATTATCGGAAATAAATTGATTGGGTCATTTGTAGTTCCGCCCCCCTCTTTACTTGTAGCGAAATAAATCAGCAGCGCTAATCCCGATGCGGTAAACGGCTTGATGAAATACCAGGGGAGCCAGCTTCTTTGGAATTTTTTCATGCCGATATGGAAGGTCAGCGATTTACTGACATGGATCATATTGCCCAGGAAGCCACAGGCCGCTACAAGGACAAGTAATAAATTACCCAATTGAATGGTACACCAGTCATCTTTGAGGCTTCCTGCCTTCATGTCCGCGTTCTGATGCTTAACTTCATCCTGGGTTTTAAGGTTTTTTAGTTTGTCTTGTGTCTCTGTGAGGCTTTTTTTTTCTGCTGCCAAGGCGTTTAGGGAATCTGTATCTGTTGGCTTTCCCATACCATCGATTTTAGCTTTTAGGTCGGCTACTTTTTTGTTTAAAAGTTTGAACTCAGGTTGATTATCATAGGTAGTATCGTCGATCGACGTTCTTGCCTGATTTAATGAAGTGGTTGGTTGGACATGGAAAGGACGACAGGAATAAAGCGTATCTTTTTTGTGACTAGTGTCAGAAGGCCACAATGCTATGATAATGAATAAAGTGATGGCCATAGCACCAAGGACAATTAAAACAGCCCCCGCTTGTTCACTTCGTGAAAGCTGAGGAACATCCGGCATGCTTTCAGGAGAAAGTTCTGTAGGAGTAGAATCTGCCATAATATTTAGGTTTAGGAGAATTAGAAATATTATTGAACTAATATCGAAGCAATAATTTTAGGCAACTTTAAATTTATCTTGATCGGATCATTCCTGGGCTGTTCCTTCAGCGACCTTAAAATGCACGATTGGGATCTGACAAAACCTCGGGTAAAAGCAATATCCTGGGCATCAGATTAGGTTTCACCGCCTAGCCTATCGATGCTTCCTGCGGAACTCCAAAAGTCAGTTTACCTACTCAATAAGCGCAATTAGTAAATTAAATTTTAAGCTCCAGCGTTTTTTATATGGTCAGATCTCTAAAAACATCCCTTTGTGCCATGGCGCCATTTATGAATATTCAGAAACTCCTTAAAAGTGAAATCATTTTTTTCAGATTCATTTGATTTCCCAAATCACAATATTGTAGTCAATTTAAAAATGTAGTTCGTAGTCACAAAAAACAACATTTAAGGAAAATATGCAACAGGAAAAACACTGTTTTTAATAATAAGTCCGCAAATGATCGTTATTTACCATTAATCTTTCACTATGTAAACTCAAATCAAGATGACCACTACCAAAAATTCGCCTGAATTCTAAAATATATGCCATACCATTTGTGTTTTGGTGCCACTTAGTATTATGGTCATTTGAGAGAGTCAAGCGTTTGCAAAATATCTCTATTACAATAAAGCCTTTGTGCCATGTCATAATTTGATAATGAGTCATGGCGAATTCATGACAAGTAATCGAGAATTTTGCAATAGAAACTTATGGAATCAAATTGGGACTAAAATTTATTGTTGATAAATTTTAATTGCGTTTGGATATCAAAGGCCTGCTAAAGTGTAGTGTTTCAAAAGTAAATAAATAATGGGAGCTGAAACCAGGTGAATAAAAAATAAATATTGTCTAGAATCAGTAGGAGAGAGGCTTTGAGAGGGCAGTACAAATCTATTAGAATTTGAAATTCTTGAAATACTAAACTTTAATCTAACGTTTGATATAACCGGTGGTTTCTTAGCCAAAAAATTTGTCCCATCCCACACAGGCATCGATAAAGTGGTGATTCACAAAAGTGAATAAATATAGATAAATAAAAAGAGAGTGTTACGGGAGGCTTAAAAAATGCTACATTCTGGAACTCAATATGGGTCGGTGTTTGTGAAAATGGTTCGAGTGCCAACCAATTGAAAGTTTCATATTTAAAACAAAACATTTTAACTTGGCTCCCAATCTTAACAAGATTTAAGCATCTTAATTCCAAAGCTTAGTCGCAACACACTCAAAGGCATAGATAAAGTATGATCACACACAAATCGTAACAAATATGCTCATATTAGAAGGGAGTAAATCGAGAGTTGAGAAATAGTGGCATCTTGAAACCTAATAGGGCAGCAAGTTATTGGATAAAGTTCGAATCTCTTAGTGACTAAACTCTTCATGCCAATTGATGAATTTTGAGTTGCCGGGGATAAAGGATTTTAAAATTTGCATAGAATTATTGGTCTTTTCATCCATCTGTAAATAAGCCTTACCAAAAATTCGCGCAATTTGACGAGATTGATCAAAAAGGGAATGCGTCTTATACCGCTTGAATACAATGAACAATTTTTGAGTTAAGCAGTTTAGTGCGTGACAGAAATCCGATAGAAATTTAAAAAGGGGCTGCCTTTTAGAGACAGCCTCTGATATTTTATCGTAAATATTATTCTTTGATTAGCTTAAGGGTTTTGGTAAAATCGGCCTGGGTTACTTTCAGGTAATAAATGCCACGCACTAAACCTTCTCCGATCTTAACAGCCCGTGGAGCGTGGAAATTATCGAAGCTGCTTATCAAACTTCCGGTGAGGTTAAAGATTTTCATATTAATAGGTTCACTACAGGTTGAACGTAGCGTTACCATAAAATAGTTATGGCTTGGATTAGGTGCAATATCCACATCCATCCGGCATTCTGGCGTAGGTTTTTTAGGCACCGTTACTACAACATCTTTTGTATTTTTATTACCGTCGTTGTCGGTGGTGGTAAGTTTGATGGTGTAGATCCGGCCGGACCCGCTTTCAAGCCTCCCTGCCCGCAACCTGATATGGTGGTCATCGATGATCTGCCAATCGGGCTCTTGATTGGTGCCGTTACTATTTACGGGTTCGTTGCTTGACACGGAAAGGTGGTTATTTTTGATTCCGCAATTGTCGTTTGCCGTATAATTTACTGTTATGTCTTTCATCTTATGGTCTGCAGGCCAAAGTGAAGATGGACTGGTTGAAAGCCTTTCAATCACAGGAATTTCCTTATCTGTTACAGTAACGGTAAAAGCACAGCTTTGTGCCGAACCGATTGAATAGGTAACGGTGGTTATGCCTTTATTAAATCTTCTTCCGCTTGCGGTGCACTCGCCTGTTCCGGTGGTGGCGCCGGAGAGTTTATACCTGATGGTAGTTGTTGAAGTGCATTCAAAAGCGGGATTTATATTGTATACTTTTGCAGAACAGGTGTTTTTATCCGTTGCTACCGATTGGTTGGCAGGGCAGTTAAGAGCGGCAGGTCTTAGCAGAAATTTGGCTATCAGGCCGAGGTTGGTACCTGTCGAATCGATTCCCTTTCCACTAAAAAAAAGCGCATTGCCAGACACAAGGTTGTTATAAAGTGTGTTGTCGAGCCCGGTAAAAGAAGCGGTGATTTTTCCGTTATTCCCAAAAGACATATCTGGTTGTCCATCGCGGGTAAACAAGTTTAGCCTGAAATCATAATTATTGCGATTATTAAGCACATTGCCGGATACTAATAGCTTTTGGTCTGCAAGCAAAGTAAGTGCTACGCCATCAGTGGCTGCTTTCCCGGTTATACCAAAACCGGTATCCGGGGTTCCATCGATATTCAACCGTTCAAGAAAAGTCTGTTGAGTCGAATTACCATCATCTGAATAATAATAACTGAATACAATTTTACTATCATCTTGTATTGCCAGTGCTCCAAGATAATCATTGTTGCTGCGGTCGATGACCACTACGCCCTTGTTCCCAAAACCCGCGTCAAAACTGCCATCCGGATTTAACCTGGCTATCAGTAGGTCAAAATGAATATAGCTGAAATCAGGCGGGTAAACAAAGCTGGTGCCGCCTAAAACGATTTTCCCATCTGCGCCAATACTGATAGATTGTATGTTTTCTTCAATCGCATTATCTTTTCTTACAATACCGTTTTTGCCAAAACTGCCATCTATCGAACCATTGGCATTGTAGCGTACGATCAACCAGTCTGTACCATTCGCATTTCTTGAAAAACCTCCTACTATGATCTTTCCGTCTGCCTGGAAAGCTAAAGCGCCGGTGGATTCAGTGCCACCGAAATCGGAGATTACCTTACCACCCGTACCAAAACCCTTATCCGGCGTGCCGTCTGTGTTATAACGGATAAGCATAAAGTCGCCGCTATTGGTCTGTGAATAAGATAACCTCAACATTTTTCCATCAGGTTGAAAAAAAGACGTCCCATATTCATAGGTTAATTCTTTTCTTCCATTGGGTGAGAAACTATTGTCTGGTGTTCCGTTGGCATTAAAGCGGCTCAGGTACCACTTTAAAACCGTGTCCTGAGATGATTCACTGACGGCCGTCAATTTTCCGTCGGGCTGTAAAAACATAGCAGAATAAGTATAATTTGAGACCCCGAAAAAATCCACCATAATACCCGCATTGCCAAATCCTTTATCCGAAGTCCCGTCTGCATTGAACCTAAAACAGGAAAACCAGCTATCGTTAAAATTACTAAAGTTAACACTCATACCACCTGCCAGGATCTTGCCGTCTGGCTGAATGAGCAGAAAATCACTTTCGTCGTCGAGGTTTTTGTAATCTGCCAACACCAGGCCATTGTTTCCAAAATTCGGATCAGTTGTCCCGTCCGCATTGATATGGAGAAGCGCCACATCACGACTTACACCGTTCAAATCAGATTGACCAGCGGCAATAACACTTCCATCATTCATTAATCTTATATGTGTGAGGATATCGTCTGAATTGCCGAAAGAGCCCAGTACGGTACCCGTTCCTTTGTTATAAGTAAGATCTGGTAACCCGTCTGCGTTGTACTTTGCAATCCTGAAACGCCGTTGGTAGTTGGGTTCTAACGATATTCCACCAACATAGATTTTTCCTTTATTGTCCAATATCACTGAAGTTACCCGATCCAAAGGAGCAAAATCGGAAGAAGTTCTACCGTTTGAATGAAAACTGAGATCCGGAGTGCCATCGGCGTTGTATCTTGCCAGGCCAAAATCGGAACCCGAAGGCGACCCGACAGTTCCTGCTGCTACAATTTTGCCATCGGGTTGTACCGTTAAGGCTGCGATGCCGGAATATTGTCCGTCAAAATCAGTCGTGATAACACCGTTATTACCTACTGAATTGTCACGGATCCCGCTAGGCGTAAAATACACCAGCGTGAATTGGTCAATGCCATTTACCCGCGAACTTCCTCCGGCGATGATCTTACCATCGGTGGTTATGACCACGGCGTTCAGGTAATCAACTGCCGAACCAATGTCGGAAATAACAACACCTGCATTTCCAAACGATTGGTCGAGCGTTCCATTTGTATTGTACCTGGCAAGCATAAAGTCGCTGGTTCCGTTGGTAGTTCCGGCCACCACAATCTTTCCATCCGGTTGCAGTGCCGCAGATGAAAGTACCAGCGAAACAACGACAGAAGAGCCGTTGATACCGAAACCAAGGTCTGGCAAACCATTGTACAACCGCTTGCTGATGCGGGTTTTGCTACCGTCACCAATGACCAATGATATTTTTCCATCCGGATGAAGTATACCTTCTTTTACAATCTGTGGAAATGAATGATAATTGGCGGATGACTTGGTACTGATAAAGCCATTGTTACCAAAGGAGGGGTCGGGTGCGCCATTTTGCGCACTACCGGAATTATAAAGCAATACTGCCAGGATAAGGAAAATTATTCTTTGCATTTTTGATTGGTTAATAAGCATGATTAGTTCAGGTTAATTTTTAGCTGGGTGGCTACTGCCATCGGGATAGTTTGCTGTGCCGGTTGCAATTGTTTGCCAGGTGGTGACAGGTGTATCACCTGCCATTTAGCCGTTTTAACAGCATCTTCCACTTTTGTTAAACCCGATGGCGAGTCTGTATAGGGATTGTTATTTTGATGATGTACAAGGATGTTTTGACGCCGGATATCATAACCATACCCATGATCCATCGTCTGAAAGATGTGGATCTGGTATCCGTTAAATTGGATGTTATCCGAAGTTTTTGCCGGGGCGGATGTTTGGCCATGGCAAAAGGAGAAAAGGGCAGCTGTTGCTGTCAATAAAATCAGTTTTTTTTTCATATAACCATTTAATTTTTAAGAATAGAAGGGATAGGATTAGGTTTCCATAAAATTGGAGACCCGCTGGTATTTAGAAAGGAAAGCAGATTTTGGTAGTTTTGGAGAGATGTCAATTATCCAGAAATAAAAATAGGGAAAATCTTTTGAAATAAATACGGCGGTAGCGCATTTTCGCAGGCAAATTTTTAAGTGGCTCGTCACCTCGTTGCAGGGTTGGTCGATTGATGGTTGAGGAAATTACTTTTTCTGAAAAACATTTCCCTCAGTCAGGAATAATATAAACAAACTAAGCAATAACTAAGCAGTCACCCACAACATCCCTGTAAATTCGAACTTTACAGTAGTTTATATTTCATTGCTCCACTGAACTCTTCCAATTTCATTGTTTTGTGTTCACCTGGAAAACAAACAAGCCTTACCAAGAGCTAAATCAATTTGTATGATCCAACATTTTCTTTTTTCCTCCCCCTCAAAGGCTTGGATGAAGTACGACCTAAAGCAAATAGCAGCAAATTTGCTGAAATAAAAGGGGAGTAATTCGGGAGTTTTAAGAAGTAGGTCACCTGGAATACAATATCCTATTGGGTTTCAGTGTGGAGTACGAATCCCTAACTTTCTGTTGGTCATTTTTGGACTCCTTCTAAAATATTGGGAACATTATGTTGCTTTCAAAGCCTGGTCGCATCTATATCAAAGGCATACATAAAGTATGAACCAGTTTAAATTGTAACAAAAACTCCAAAATAAAAAGTGAGTAATAGGTGAGTTTATAATTGCGAAATTTCAAAAGCTAACAGGGTAGCGCAATTCAGGCTATAGTTCGAGTCCCGTCCGGTCCGCTTGAAATTAGTTAAAACCCGCTATGATAGCGGGTTTTTCTTTTTATATTCTATTTTTTATTCTATAAAATAACAAAGCAGCCCTAAATCTTACCTTATTTTACTT
>Ga0335397_10000679_pt1 | contig 45316 bp, 27 predicted proteins | sample MAT04_FD_205740 | JGI IMG/M metagenome (GOLD analysis project Ga0335397, IMG submission 205740) | Freshwater microbial communities from Lake Fryxell liftoff mats and glacier meltwater in Antarctica - MAT-04 (spades assembly) (version 2) ... | reverse complement strand
GCTCTTCCGAGGACGGCTGCTTCCTCGCACGGCGAACTCACCGGACTGGCTGTTCGCTACGGCTCTTGAGAGCACTCGCAGGGTCGCGCCGCACTGGCGCCTGTGTTGGTTGGCGCGGGATCGCACTTGAGCGTCGCCGAATCGCACGACGACCGGATTCATCATGCGCAACCTGGTGCAGTCGTTGGTCTGGGAGCCTGTCCCTGTCCCTGAGATGCTACCTTCCGCCCAGCTCTGGAGGTTCCCATGCGCTCGCTTGGCATTCTGTTGGTCGCGTCCATGGCTTGCGCGAGTTGTGATGAGCCGTCTGTCATTGTGGAGCCGAGCGGATCAGACACGGCGAGCAGGCTGAGGCCGCGGGTCGTTTCCGAGGAGATCCTCGCGCCGAGCCATCCGGCGGGGGCGGGCGCCGGAGGATCGGCCGATCTTGACTCGTTGCCCTGGGAGCAGAGGATCGCGCTCGAACAGGCGATGGCAGAACGGGATGAGCGGTACGCGCCGCGCACCGTACTGACGGGGCCCTTGCTCCAGGCACCCGGTGGCGCCGTCGCGACCATCACGGATAGCGGCGCGCTTCTCGAATTCGGCGCGCAGCGCGCGACACTGCGGGTCGCGGCGATCGGAAGGGGCGATGTGCTCCACGAGGTGAATGCATGTGGCTCGGTGGTGATCGCGGGTGCCGTAGTCCGCACCAGCCGCGGTGAGGGCGTCACGGAGTGGTGGCGCTCGCTGCCGAGCGGACTCGAGCATGGTGTGACGATCGGTGAGCGGCCGGCAGGGAACGGGGAACTGGTCGTCGACCTGGCGGTGGGCGGTGACCTGTCGCCTCGGGCAGCGTCGGACGATGCCGTCGCGCTCGTCGACGCACGCGGCGCCCACGTGGCGAGCTACGCCCACTTGCTGGTCCTGGACGCTAGCGGTGCCCGCGTATCGGCGCGTCTCGCGGTTGCGGCCGGCCACATCCGGATCGAGGTGGCCGACGCCGGGGCACGCTATCCGCTCACCATCGACCCGCTGCTCTATGGGATCGAGGAGGCAACGCTCCTCGCGTCGAGTGGCGGAACCGACCTATACTTCGGTCAAACCGTCGCGCTCGCCGCGGATGGGAGCCGAGCGCTGGTCGGCGCCCCGTTCGAAGACACGGCGGGAGGGGCAAACGCCGGGAGCGTACGGGTGTTCGTCCGCAGCGGCGTCAGCTGGACTCAAGAGGCGACGCTGCTCGCGGCCGACGGGGCGGCCAATGACCAATTTGGCTTCTCCATCGCGCTCAACGCGGACGGGAGCCGGGCGCTGGTAGGCGCGTACCTTGATGACATCGCAGTCGGCGCCGACGCCGGTAGCGTCCGGGTGTTTGTGCGCACGGGTACGACCTGGTCGGTGGAGACGACGATACTCGGCGCGACGCGAGACCGTCTCGGGACGTCTGTCGCGCTCACAGGGGACGGGAGTAGGGCGCTCGTGGGTGTGCCCGGTAGCGGGACCCTCAACGGGAGCGTCCGGGTCTATCTACGCACAGGCACCAGCTGGGCGAGCGAGGCGACGCTTCTCGCCGTGGGCGGCGCGCTGGCTGATGACTTCGGGAGTTCCGTTGCGGTCACTCCAGATGGTGGTCGGGCAGTCGTTGGCGCTCGATACGACGACACCGCGGACGGCAGGGACGCAGGAAGCGCGCGCGTATTTCTGCGCACTGGCACGAACTGGGCCGAGGAGGCAACGCTCCTCGCCTCGGGTGGCGCTGCCGACGACTATTTCGGCAACGGGGTGGCCCTGAGCGCAGACGGTAGCCGGGCACTGGTGGGCGGCGTAGGGGCCGTCAGCGCCCGCGTCTTCGTCCGCGCCGGCACGAACTGGTCGACCGAAGCCACGCTCAGTGCAGCGGCCGACTTCGTCGGAAATTCCGTGGCCCTCACCGCGGATGGGACCCGCGCGCTGGTGGGGAACCACAGTGACGACACCTTGGGCATGAACGCTGGGAGCGCGCGCATCTTTGTTCGCTCTGGCACCAGCTGGAGCCCCGACGCAACGCTGCTCGCCTTGGGCGGCGCGGCGGGAGACCTCTTCGGGTATTCGGTGGCACTCACCGCGGATGGGAGTCGAGCACTGGTCGGCGCACAGGGCGACGACGCGGCGGGCTTCGGTTTCGATGCGGGAAGCGTGCGTGTCTTCTCCTTCGTGCCCGGCGCAGCGAATGGGACACCCTGCGGCACTGGGGCCCAGTGCTTGAGCGGCTCCTGCAGCGACGGGGTGTGCTGCGACACCCCGTGTGGGGGCAGCGATGCAACCGACTGCCAGGCTTGTAGTGCTGGGCTGACCGGAGGTCCTTCCGGAACCTGCGCGCCGCTCACGGTCGCACTCGCGAGCACCGTCACCTGCCGGCCGGCAGGAGGCGACTGCAATGCTGCGGACGTGTGCTCGCCCACGAGCACCGCCTGCCCCGCCGACGCCTTCGTGCCGGCGGTGACCATTTGCCGGCCGTCAGCAAATACCTGCGATACGGCGGAGCGTTGCACTGGCTCGAGCTCAACCTGTCCGGTGGATGCGCCGACGGCATTTGGCACGGTGTGCCGCGCTGCTGCTGGTCCGTGTGACCCTGAGGACAGTTGCGACGGGACCAGTTACGCGTGCCCGGGTGACACCCGTCTACCGGCTGGCGTCGCATGCCGCCCGGCATCCGGCCCCTGCGACGTGTCCGAGGCGTGCGACGGGTCGAGCGTTGCGTGCCCGGCCGATGGATTCCTCGCGTCGGTAGTGTGCCGCGCTGCGGTTGGACCATGCGACGTCGAGGATCGTTGCGATGGAACGAGCGCTGGATGCCCGGATGTGTTTGCGATGGGCACGATGTGTCGCCCGGTTTCGGGACCATGCGATCTGGCGGACCTGTGCGCCGGGACGGGCGCGAGCTGCCCTGTCGACGCAGTCCGCGCTGCTGGGTTCGAGTGTGCCGCATCGAGCGGCGGTGTGTGTGATGCGCCGGATGTCTGCACGGGCAGCACGACGGACTGCCCACCCGTGTATTTGAGTGGGGTGGAGTGCCGTGCATCGGGGGGTGCGTGTGATGCGGCGGAGGTTTGTCTCGGGGACGCTGCCGGGTGCCCACCGGACGGCGTGCTCTCGGCGGGCCTCTCGTGCCGCACCTCGACCGACACGTCGTGTGACCCAGAAGAGATGTGCGATGGCGCTTCGGTGGCGTGTCCTTCCGACGTGACCATGTGTATCGCGCGGCCTGATGGCGGGTCCGGTGCTGTGGATGCGGGGCCCCTCGCTCCGGCCACGGGCTGCGCTTGCGGGATCGCTTCGGCGCGGCCGTTGGGTGCAGGTGTCTTGGATTTGTTGATTGGCGCTCTGGGGTTGCTCGTGCTCGGGCGGCGTCGTCAGATGAAAGTAGGCCGACCTGTTCATCGTAGTTGCCTGAGTTCCGCGTGGACGCGCGTTGCACGGTACTTGGTGCACTCTCTGTCTGTTTTGGTAGTTTGGGGCCTGACGGTTGGTTGCGGTGGCGAATTCGCGGCGGAGACTAGCGCGGCGGCTCCAGCGACCGAGGTGGCTGCGGCCGTCGGGGGCGCGCAAGGTGCTGGCTCCACGTCGCTGGACGCGCTGCCCTGGGCGGAGCGCATCGGCATCGAACAAACACTCGCCGCGAGCGACGCTCGCTATGCGCCGCGGATGGACGAGAGTGGTCCGGTCCTAGCAACGATCGATTCCGGGATGGTCGCCACATTCTCGCGCGACGGAGCGCACATCACGCTCGGCGGTGGTGTCGGACGCGCGGTGACGCTGGCGTTCGTCGGCATCGGTCGACGTGGTGCTGTGATACGCACGCTCAGTGCGAGCGCCGGAGCGACGATCGCTGGCGCGGAAGTGCGCGCTGAGCGCGGTGGGGGGATCACCGAGTGGTGGCGTTCGCTTCCGAGCGGCCTTGAGCACGGGGTCACGGTCGCGGAGCGGCCCGGAGGCGAGGGCGGCCTCATTCTCGAGTTGGAGGTAGGCGGCGACCTATCTCCACACACGGTCTCGGCCGACTCCGTCGCGCTCCTCGACGCGAGTGGCGCTCATGTGGCGACGTACGCGCATCTCTTGGTATTGGATGCTGACGGCGCTCCCGTCGCGGCGCGCCTCTCGGTGGCGGATGGACACATCCGTATCGAGTTGGACGACGCAGGCGCGCGCTATCCAATCATCATCGACCCGCTGCTCTACGTGACCGAAGAGGCAACCCTGCTCGCCTCCGCCGGCGCCCCAGGCGACTATTTCGGCTACTCCGTGGCCCTCAGCGCGGACGGCACCCGCGCCCTCGTCGGTGCCCTGTCGAACGCGGGGAGCGCAAGGGTCTTCCGCCGCACTGGCAGCACCTGGGTCGAAGAGGCCATTCTCCTCGCGTCGGGAGCCGCCCCCGGAGACCGCTTTGGGAGTTCCGTCTCCCTCAGCGCGGACGGGACGCGGGCGCTCGTGGGCGCGTACCGAGACGACACGCTGGCTGGTACCGACGCCGGCAGTGCGCGAGTGTTCGTTCGGACGGGTAGCAGCTGGGCAGAAGAGGCAGTCCTTCTCGCGACGGGTGGCGGGGCGACCGACGAGTTCGGCTACTCGGTCGCGCTGAGTGCGGATGGTAGCCGAGCAGTCATCGGCGCCCGCCATGACGACGTTCCGAGCACCGGCGTCGACGCCGGAAGCGTGCATGTGTTTCTCCGTGCTGGCGCGAGTTGGACGGCAGAGGCGACGCTCGTGGCAACGGGCGCCCAGGCGGGAGACGAGTTCGGCTACTCGGTCGCGCTGGCCGCAGACGGGAGTCGCGCGGTCGTAGGTGCGTACCTAGACGACACTGCGGGCGGAGCCGACGCAGGCAGCTCGCGGGTATTCCTGCGTACCGGCACGAGCTGGGCAGAGGAGGCGACACTGCTCGCATCAGGCGGAGCAGCGGGCGACTTTTTCGGCTTTTCGGTGGCGATCAGTGCGGATGCGAGTCGAGCGTTGGTGGGAGCGTTCCTCGATGACACGGCGGCTAGTGCAAATGCTGGAAGCGCACGCGTCTTTCTCCGCACGGGTACGACCTGGACCGAAGAGGGTACGCTGCTGGCGGCGGGCGCTGCCGTAGGCGCCCGCTTAGGCGCATCGGTCTCGCTCAGTGGAGACGGGAGTCGAGCAGTAGTCGGCGCGAGCACGTTTGTAGGGTTCGCGCGCGTGTTCCTTCGGAGCGGCGTGAGCTGGACGGACGAGGGCACGCTTCGCGGCACAGGTGCAACGGAGGACGACTTCGGTACTGCGGTCGCTTTCAGCGCGGATGGGAGCCGGGCCCTGGTAGGCGCGCGCGCCGAGCTCACGACGGGCGGGTTCCAGTCCGGGAGCGCCCGCGTCTTCCTCATCGCGGCGGGCGCGGCGAACGGCACAGCCTGCGGAACCGGCCCACAGTGCCTGACCGGCTTTTGCAGTGACGGGGTTTGTTGTGACGTGGCATGTGGGGGGAGCGACGCAAGCGACTGTCGGGCGTGCAGCGCAGCGCTGACCGGACGGCCGTCTGGGACCTGCGGTACCCTCTCGGCCGCGGTCGCCGGCACGGTGACATGCCGTGCCGCAGCGACCGTGTGCGATGCGCCAGACGCATGCTCCGCTTCGAGCACGGCGTGCCCCGGCGACGCATTCATGCCCGCGACCACCGTGTGCCGGCCGGTGTCGAGCGCATGCGATGCCCTCGAGACGTGCACTGGCTCGAACATCGTCTGCCCGGCGGATGCGCCGGCGGCGGGCGGGGTTGGATGTCGCCCCTCCCTCGGAACCTGCGACGGCGCAGAAATTTGCGACGGGACCAGCTATGCGTGCCCCGCAGACACGCGTCTGCCGTCCGGCGTTGCATGCCGACCTGCATCAGGGCCATGTGATGCACCGGAGGCGTGCGACGGGGTGAGCGCCGGTTGCCCGGTGGATGGGTTTCTCGCTTCGGTCGTGTGCCGCGCTGCGATTGGTCCGTGCGACGTGGAAGATCGGTGCGACGGGGCGAGCGCTGGTTGTCCCGATGTCTTTGCCGTGGGCACGACGTGCCGCTCGATGGCCGGCCCATGCGACATCGCGGACTTCTGCGATGGCACCGGCGCGAGTTGCCCTATCGACGTGGTCCGTGCTGCCGGAGTGGAGTGTGCGGCATCGAGCGGAGGTGTGTGCGACGCTCCGGATGTTTGCACGGGAAGCAGTACGGACTGCCCACCCATCTATTTGAGCGGGGTGGAGTGCCGCGCATCTGCGGGTGCATGTGATGCTGCGGAGATGTGTCTCGGGGACGCGACCGCGTGTCCACCGGACGGCCTTCTGTCGGCGGGTCTCTCGTGCCGTGCATCGACGGACACCTCGTGCGACCCCGAAGAGATGTGCGACGGGGCTTCCGTCATGTGTCCGGGGGACGTGACGACGTGCGCTGCGCGCGATGGCGGTCCGGGTGCAGATGACGCCGGCGCTGAGCCACCTGCTCCGGCGACCGGTTGCGCTTGCGTGATCGGTTCGCGCCGACCCGTGAATTTCCTTGCGCTGCTGCTCGGTGTCGTGGGCCTGCTGGTGCTCGGGAGTCGCGGTGGTCCGATGAGCGCGCAGGGCCGACGCATGAGCGTTGCGCGGCACTCGCTGCTCGCTCTGTCTGTCTCCGTAGTTGGCCTCGTGGCAATGGGGTGCGGCCGAGAAGTCGTGGCGAGCACAGGAGCGCTTCCCGCCGAGGTGGCCGTGGACGTCACGCGCAACAGTGCTGGCTCTGCGTTGGACGCGCTGCCATGGGCGGAGCGCGTCGGCATCGAGCAGTCGCTCGCTGCGAGCGACACTCGTCATGCGCCGCGGATGGCCGATGGCGGCCCGGTGCTGGAGACCATCGACTCGGCGCTCGTCGCCAGCTTCTCGCGTGAAGGAGCGCGCATCACGCTCGGCGCCGACTCCGCCTCGGCCTTGCCCGGGCACACTGTGACGCTGGCGTCCGTGGGCATCGGGCGCCCTGGTGCGATGCATGCGCTCGAAGCGAGTGCTGGAGCGACGATTGCGGGCCCGGAGGTACGTACCGAGCTCGGTGAGGGAGTCACCGAGTGGTGGCGGTCTCTCCCGAGCGGCCTCGAGCACGGCGTCACTGTCGCCGAGCCACCCGAGGGTGAGGGCGAGCTCATCATCGATGTCGACGTCGGTGGTGCGCTCTCGCCCGACGCCGTCTCGCCCGACGCCGTCGCGCTTCTCGACGCGAGTGGCGCGCACGTGGCGACGTACGCGCATCTCTTGGTGTTGGATGCAGTCAGGGCTCGCCTCTCGGCGCGTCTCTCGGTGGTGGAAGGCCGCATCCGTATCGAGTTGGACGACTCCGGCGCGCGTTATCCAATCATCATCGACCCACTGCTCTACGTGACCGAAGAGGCAACCCTGCTCGCCTCCGCGGGCGCGCCGGGCGACTACTTCGGCAACGCCGTCGCCCTCAGCGCGGACGGGACCCGCGCGATCGTCGGTGCGTACACCGATCAGGTCGGCAGCAGGTTCGGAGCGGGAAGCGCGCGGGTCTTCCGCCGCGCCGGCAGCAGTTGGGTCGAGGAGGCCGTCCTACTCGCCTCGGGCAATGCGAGCGACGACAACTTTGGTAGTTCCGTCGCCCTGAGCGCGGACGGGACGCGCGCGCTCGTGGGCGCTCCCTTCGACGACACCGTGGGAGGGCAGGACGCTGGTAGCGCGCGGGTGTTTCTTCGTACCGGCACGAGCTGGGTAGAAGAGGCCACGCTCCTCGCTCTGGCAGGCACCGTCCGCGACCGCTTTGGTGGGTCGGTGGTCCTCGGTGCGGATGGGAGCCGAGCGCTCGTGGGCGCCGCGTCCGACGACACAGCGGCGGGGGTGGATGCTGGAAGCGCGCGAGTCTTCCTGCGCGTCGGTAGCAGCTGGACAGAGGAGGCGACGCTCATCCCTACCGGCGGCGCTGCGGGGGACAACCTCGGCTTCTCCGTCGCGCTCAGCGGGGATGCGAGCCGAGCGGTGGTAGGCGCAAGGGGAGACGACACTGCCGCGGGTGCCAATGCAGGAAGCGTCCGCGTCTTTTCCCGTACAGGCACGAGTTGGGCGGAAGAGGCGACGCTGCAGGCTGTCGACGCCGTGGCGAACGACCTGTTCGGCTACTCGGTCGCGCTGAGCACGTCTGGGAATCGTGCGCTCGTCGGAGCCGCGTACGACGACACCGCCCGCGGGATCGACGCGGGCAGCGCGCATGTTTTTCTCCGCACCGGCACGAGCTGGGCCGAAGAGGCAGCGCTCGTCGCGTCCGACGGTGGCACGAGCGACACGTTCGGCACGTCTGTAACCCTCAGCGGTGACGGGAGCCGGGCACTGGTCGGCGCACCGTACGACGCGACGCCGGTCGGCACGTACGCGGGAACCGTCCACCCTTTTGTCCGTACGGGAGCGGCGTGGGTGGAGCAGCCAACGCTATTCGCGTCGGACGCCGCAGTGAGCGATGTGTTCGGGTGCTCGGTCGCGCTCAGCGGGGACGGCAGCCTGGGACTCGTAGGTGCCTACGGGGACGGCGCGAACTTGGGTAGCGCGCGGGTGCTGTCTCTCGCGGCTGGCGCGACCAACGGATCCTCGTGCAGTAGCGGCGCGGAGTGCGTGACTGGGTTCTGCACCGACGGTGTGTGCTGCAACGTCGCGTGTGGCGGAAGCGTTGGCGATGACTGCCAGGCCTGTGCGACTGCGCTGACCGGAATCGCTTCCGGCACTTGCGCGCCGCTATCGTCTGCGGTCGCGAGCGCTACCACCTGCCGTGCGGCGATGGGCGTATGCGACCTCCCCGACGTCTGCTCGCCTTCGAGCACCGCGTGTCCGCCCTCGTTCGTCGCGCCAACATCCGTGTGCCGACTGGCGACGAGCGATTGTGACGCCGCGGAGACGTGCACGGGTGTGAGCCCGGATTGCCCGTCCAATGCCGCGGCAGCCGCGGGCGTGGCGTGCCGCGGATCTGTGGGCGCGTGTGACGCGCCCGAGGCGTGCGACGGATTGAGCTTCGTTTGCCCCGCTGATCGGCGGATCCCGGCTGGAGCGACCTGTCGCCCGCCGACAGGGGCCTGTGACGCGTCCGAGGCATGCGACGGATCCAGCATTTCGTGCCCCCCCGACGGGTTCCTCGCAGGGGTTGTGTGTCGCGCCGCGGTTGGGCCCTGCGACGTCGAAGATCGTTGCGATGCAGTGAGCGCCGGTTGTCCCAACGTCTTCTCCATGGGCACGACCTGCCGTCCAGCTGCGGGCCCTTGCGACGTGGCGGACCTGTGTGATGGGGCCGGGGCAAGCTGCCCGAACGACATGATGCTGGCGGCTGGAGTCGTGTGCGCGGCCTCGAGCGGCGGTGTGTGTGATGCGCCCGACGTCTGCTCGGGGAGCAGCGCAAACTGCACGCCAGGCTATCTGAGCGGGGTGGAGTGCCGCGCTTCGGACGGCGCGTGTGACGCGGCAGAGCTGTGCCTGGGAGATGCTGCGGGCTGTCCACCAGACGGCGTGTTGTCGGCCGGACTCTCGTGCCGTGCCTCCACCGATTCGTCGTGTGATCCTGAAGAGACCTGCGACGGCACTTCGGCGATGTGCCCGGTGGACGAGACGGTGTGTATGCTGCGGGCCGATGGAGGGGCAGGGACGGACGATGCAGGCGCTCCTGCGCCGGCCACCGGCTGCACTTGCGAAACTGGCTCCCGTCGCACCCCTGCTCTACCGTTGTCGATCTCCATCCTGGCGTTGGCCAGCGTGGCTCTGCGTCGGCGCTCGATCCGGCGCCCCCTTCCTGGCGCCCCGCGATTGGCCTCCCGGGGTTTTAAATCAGGACCACAGTCCGCCCGCTGAGCGTTGCTGCGTAGTCGTGTCGCGCCAGTTCTCGGGGCGGCCTCGACGACTTCGACAGCCGCCACGTCCGCTACGCATCCACCTGCAGCGCTCCAATCCCCACCAGCAGCGCGACCTCTCGCTGCCCTCGCAGCACATCTCGCCCGGTGGGGTCACGCAGCGCGTGCAACAGATCCCCGAGCTGCGGCGTCCGCTCCGCGAGCTCGAGGGTCCCCCGCAAGAGCGGTCCCAGCTCCGCGTGCGCGAGCCCCCGAGGTGCCGGACGCGCGGGCGACACGAAGAGCCCTTTGCGCCCCTCGAGCAGATCCTTCTCGAGCCCGGCCGCTATCCTTCGCTCGACCCCACGCGACAGCATTCGCCAGGCGTCGAGCCCCAAGGGGAACGCGCTCTGTGGCTGGGGCACGCCGCGGAAGAACTCCGCTTTGCCGATCCGCCATCCGAAGAGCTCGAGCAGCTTCTCCTGCACTTGGAGGCCTATCTCTCGAAAGAGCTGCACCGGCTCCACCAGCCCCAGCGCGGTGAGTGTGTCGCCCAGGCGCCCCTCGAAGCGCGGCATCACCGCGAGTGCCATGTCGAGCTCCGCGCGCGACACCAGCGATCGTCGGACCAAGAACTCGCCGAGTAGCTCGCTCTGTAGGTTCGAGGTCACGAACGCGGGTACGCCGTTCTCCAGATAGACCTCCTTGCACACTCCGCCCTGCGCGCAGAGCAGGAGCCCCGACTCGCGCTCGAGCAAGAGCTGCCCCATCACGTGGACGATCGACGTCTTCTCGAGCTGCACCTCGCGATCGGCGCCGCTCGTGCCCGTTCGATCACGGGTGGTCTCGCTCAAGCTCGAGGCAGGAAGATGACGAAACAGATCCGCGTGCAGGGCCAGCGGGGAGAACGCCCCGCCTTGTAGCGATACCTCGTCGGTCCCCCCCACCTCGCGTGTCGCTATCGCCTCGACGATCCGCGCATACGTGAACGGTCCCAGCACCTCGCCCGCGCGGCGCACCCGGTAGAGGATCGTGGGCGCGTCCTTGGTGACGGCCTCTTTGGTCAGCGCCGGCTCCGGCACGGGACGATGCAGCGCGGCTGCGCCCGAAATCGCCGTGCCCACCGCTTCGCGCACCAGGCCCGCCAGGCGCCGCATCACCAGCCGCGGTCGAGCGCTCTCGAATGGCCCCATCGCTTCGGCGAGCTCCGCGGCGCTCGCCGTCCGCTGATCCGGCTCGGCGTGGAGCGCAGCCAACACCGACTGATGAAGCCGCTCGGGCAGGCGACTCGCGAGCTCCTCGAAGGGCCGCACCTGCGCGTCGCGGATCGCCAGGAGCACCGCGAGCTCGCTGCCTCCAGCGAAGAGCGGCTTGCCCAAGAAGAGCTCGGCTATCACGACGGCCGCCGAGAACACGTCCGCGCGGTGATCGGCGGGCTCGCCCCGCACTTGCTCGGGCGACAGATACCCCAGCTTGCCTTTGGCGCGCGCCAACATCGCGGCGTGACGTGGAGACTCGCGCAGGCTGGCTTCGGCGATCCCGAAATCCGTCAGCTTCACCTCGCCATCGAGGGACAAGAGGATGTTCGACGGGCTCACGTCCCGATGCACCAGACCCAGCGCCGTGCCGTCGGTGTTCGTCGCGCGATGCACCGCGTGCAGCGCCTCGAGCAAGCGCCGCGCGATGTACACGACCGTCGACAGATCCAGGCTTCGCCCGTGTCGCGTGAGCCAGCGGCTCAGCCGCCAGAGATCCAACCCGGGCACGTGCTCCATCACCAGGAACGGCTGCCCGTCGCCCTCGTCGTGTCCCAGCACCCGCACCACGCCGGGGTGATGCACCAGCGCGCCGAGCCTCGCCTCCTCCGCGAACATCTCGCGCGCGGCCTCGTCGCTCGCGAGCGCGGGCAACATGCGCTTCAGCACCACGGTGCGCGGCGGTCGATCCCGGGGATCGTCCGCGCGAAAGACCTCCGCCATGCCGCCGACCGCGATGCGTTCGAGCACCGCATAGGGGCCGATGCGTGGCGATCGAGCAACGCCCTCTCCCTCGACTTTCAGCGGTGCTGGGGGGCGCGTCGAGCGCACGGCGCGAGTGTACACCGAGGATCGACCGGGCCAACATCGCCCATGGCTGACTCCACCTCCCGCAGCGGCGGCACCTACTCCACTCCCGAGGTCCTGCGCTTCCTCGATGGCCTGCACGCTCCTCACGACGCAGGCCTATCCCGCGCGTTCGATGCGCCCAGCAAGGAGGGCATACCCGCGATCCAGCTGGGCGTGTCCGAGAGCCGCTTCCTCGAGTGGGTCACGCGCCTGACCCGGGTCGAGGTCGCCGTGGAGGTCGGCACCCTCGCAGGCTACTCGGCGATCCGCATCGCTCGCGGCATGCCGCGGGTGTCGCGCCTCTACACCATCGAGCACGATCCCAAGCACGCGGCCGTCGCCCGCGCGAACATCGAGGCCGCCGAGGTCAGCGACAGGGTCGAGGTGATCGAGGGCGACGGAGTGCAGGTGCTCGGGCAGCTCGAGCGCCTCGGCCCCTTCGATCTGGTCTTCATCGACGCCGACAAGGAGCGCTACGACCAGTACGGGCGTTGGGCTCAGAGGAACCTACGCAGAGGCGGTCTGCTGGTGGGAGACAACGTCTACTTCTTCGGACGGCTCCTCGAAGAGAGCCCCGCCGCCGCGGCGATGCGGCGCTTTCACACCGAGGCCCAAGCGCACTTCGACACCTGCGTGGTCCCGACGCCCGACGGAATGCTGCTAGGCATCAAGCGCTGATCACGCGCACGGTCCGCCCGTCGTTCGTCATTCCGTCGGCGCGCGCGAAGGCACCAGCGCGGTCCCGCTCCACACGTAGTCGATGCTGCCGCTTCGTCCGCGGACTCGCAAAGGTACGTACGTCTCGCCCTCGTGGTAGGGACCGCCGATGCCCACCCGCCGTCGCTCCGGCAGGTTCTGTCCGCTGCGCAGATCGAGCCCGAGCACGCTGCGCTCGATGTCGCCTATCGGGTGCACCAACCAGCTCATCACCCCGTCGGGGTCCGGCCCGCTTCGATCGGGCCAGCGCCCTACGGCGATCAGCGTGTCGCCATCGACGGCCGTGCGGGTGAGGAACACCTCGGCGAGCGCGCCCGAGGTGAACGACAGGGTCGCGACGGGCGCGGTGCCGCAGAGCGAGTCCACCGCCTCGATGCGCAGCCGGCCCGCGCTCGCAGCGCTGGGAGGCTCGATGAAGAGGAGCACGTCGCTCGCCTCGCCCTCACGGAAGATCCTGTCGCGCACCACCCAGGTGTGCAGGTCCCCGAGGCTCGTATCGCTCGGCATGCAGCCGGCATCGGTGCTCAGCAGCGAGGTCGCGACGAACCCCACCAAGCCCTCGGCGATGACCACCCGGCTCCATCGCTCGCCCGAGGGCGCGCCCTCGAGCCCACGCGCGTCGCGGAGCACCACGACGACGGTCCCTTGGGGCACGGTCGCCAGCAGCGCGCCGTCTTCGTCGGCCGCGCGCCGCACGTTCGCGCGGACGTTCGTGCGCATGACCGTCACCAGCAGGGTCGACCCTTCGCTCGGAGGCGCGATCGAGCGCTCATCGCCGTCATCGGCCAGTCGATCGGCGAACGGTTCGGGCGCGATGAGCCACGCGTCTTCCCCGTCGGGCCGCAGGCGCAGGGCCCCTCTATCCGCGGCGCTCAGCGATCGCGCGCGCAACGCCGCTCGATCGAGCGGCAAGTGGAGCGCCAGCTCGCCGCCCGAGACCGGGCCGGGCGAGTCGGGCGCGACGCTCGGCGGAGCCGCGGGCATCACGGACGCCGTCGTCGGGGTGCTGGCCGAGGCCCCGGCGGCGGGCACGGGTGCGGTGTCGTGCGCGGCGGAGCCCACCACTGCAGCATCGTCTCCCATCTGCAGCGACAGGCTCCCCGCGAGGCCCGCGACGAGCAGCATCGAGAGCACGCCGAGCATCGCGAAGAAGCCTCGGCGACCGGTGCGGGATCGCGGTTTCGGATCACCGCCAGTCATCTTCGACGGAGGCCCGGCGAGCTCCGTGGGCGCTTGGGTGAAGCTGGGCCTGTCCGCAGTGGTGCCCGGCCCGAGGCCCGCCTGCGCGTCGATCAGCGCTTGGCGCATCGAGCGCGCGCTCTCGAAGCGCTGCCAAGGATCGCGCGCCATCGCCCGATGCACCACGGCCGCGAGCCCCTCGGACACATCGGGACGCAGGGTCGAGAGCGGCACCGGGTCATCGGTGACGATCGCGGCGATCACCGCCGTCGCGCTGGGCCCATCGAAGGGCAGCTTGCCGGTGATGGCCAAGTACAGGATCACCCCGACCGCATAGAGATCGCTCCGCGCATCGACCGTCTTGGCCGAGCGCACTTGCTCGGGCGACATGTAGTGCGGCGTCCCCAGGGTCTGCATCGTTTGGGTCAGCGCGCTCGCCTCGATGGTCGGTCTCGCGATCCCGAAGTCGAGCACCTTGGGCACGATCCCGTCGGCGTCCTCTGCCAAGAAGAGGTTCGCGGGTTTGAGATCTCGATGGATGATCCCCGCGTCGTGGATGGCCGCGAGCCCCGAGAGCGCGCCCGCGATCCAGTCGACCAGCTCCTCGAGACGGGGCGACGGCGGCCGCTTCAGGCGCGCTTCCAGGCTCTCGCCCGAGAGGCACTCCATCACGAGGTACGGACGGCCGACGTCGCCAGAACCCTCCGTCTCCCGACCGTAGTCGAGTACGTCGACCACGTTGCGATGATCGACTGACGCTGCGCTCTTCGCTTCGCGCAGAAAGCGCTCGAGCGACTGCTCGCTGGGATCGTCCGAGCGCATCACTTTCACGGCGACGGCGCGCCCCAGCTCCAGATGCGTCGCGCGAAAGACCGCGCCCATCCCGCCCTCGCCGATGGCTGCTTCGATGCGGTACCGCCCCGCGATGATATCGCCCACGCTGGTCACTTCGGAAGTCGCGGAGCGTACTACCACCGCGCGACGGTCAGGATTGGGAATGACTCCGCGGACGATCGCGACGTCGTCAGAACGACCAGAGCATCGAGGCGACCGAGGTCGGCACAGATCGGTCGACGTTGTCGCCGTTGCCGAGCTGCGAGGTCCCGTTCTCGCCCCAGCACACCGTCTGTCCGCCGCGCCTCGTCGCACAGCAGTGCATGCCGCCGCACCCGAGATCCCGCGCATCGCTCAGCTCGGTCACGGTTCGCAGGGTGTCACTCGGCGTGGTGGTTCCGTCGCCTAGCTCACCAGAAGCATTGCTGCCGACGCAGCGCACGACGCCGGAGCGCTGACGCAGACAGAGGCTGGTGCTGGTGGCCGCGATCTGCGCCACGTTCGCCGCGCCCGCGAGCGGCAGGGGATCCACCGAGAAGCTGCTCGACAGCAGCCCGAAGCCCTCGCCCCAGCACCACACGGTGCCGCTCGCCAACACCGCGCACGAAGCTCTGTCCGAGAGCGCGAGGCCCACCGCGGGATCGCCTTCGGGCAGCCCCTCGACATCGGCCGCGAGGTAGGTCGCTCCGAGCGGCAAGCTCCCGGTCTGCCCGCGATCGTTCTGCCCCCAGCAAGCCACGCTTCCGTCGTCGCGGATGACGCAGCTGTGGTGCGCGCCCGCAGCGATCGACACCGCGCGCTCGAGGCCCACCACCGCGACCGGCGTCCTGGCGCAGCGCGCGTACGCGCACATCTCGGTCGCTGCGCCGTCGTCGCCAAGCGCGCCGTAGGGGACCGTCCCGATGCAAGCGACCTCGCCCGACGCGCGCACGAAGCACGAGTGTTGATCGCCACACGCGGCATCCACCGCGTCGGTGACCCCGACCAGAAATCCGTCGGCGTCCGCCGTCCCCGGCGCGGCATAGCGGGTGTCGCCGAACGCGCTCACCCGTCCGTCGCGGCGCACGACCATGGTCCGCGCGAAGCCGAGCGCGATGTCGATCGCCGGCGCAGGTCCCAGTGCCATCCTCGGCACGCCGGAGGGGATGGGCGAGGCACCGAGCTCGCCCATCGCGTTCGATCCGATGCACGCAATCGACAGATCGGGCAGGCGGAAACACGTCCCCGAGTGGCCGCCTGCGATCTGCATTGCGTTCGCCGTGACCGAGACCGGCACGCCGAGGAAGCCGGCGTAGGGCGCGCTCATGGTGCCGCGGCGTCCATCGCCCAGCTCGCCTTCGCTTCCATCGCCCCAGCAGCGCACTTCGTTCTCGAGGCGCACGCAGGTGTGGGTGCTCCCCACCGCCAGTTCGAGCACCCCGGTCGCGGTGTTGGTCCGCGGCGCCATCAGCGCCTCGACGTCGAGATCGACGACCGCGAGCTGTCCCTCCGCGTTGCTCCCCCAGCAGCCGAACCGCCCGTCGTCGTAGAGAACGCAGCCGTGTCGCCCGCCGAGCACGAAGTCCGCGACGGTCCCGTCGAGCGGCACGGGCACGGCGGTCGCGATCATCGGGGCGCAGCCAGCGCCGACGCAGCCCGCGTTCTCGCCCCAGCACCAGAGCTCCCCGCTCGCACGTAGGGCACACGCGAACGCTCCGCCCGTCGCCACCCGCACCGCGTCGTCGATCCCTATCACCGCAGCGGCTGTCCCCACGAAGGTGTCCTGGCCCGTCCCGAGGCGCCCCACCGGGTTGAAACCCCAGCACCACACCTGGCCGCTCGCACGTCGCGCACACGTCATCAGACCGCCCGCGTCGATCTCCACCGCGTCGTCGATCCCCGGCACCGTCACCGGAGCGAGGCTGAGGGCGCAGCTTTCCGCCACGCCATTCACGTGCGCGCCCGGACACGAGTTGCCCCAGCAGGTGATGGTGCCTGCGCTCGTCCGCGCGCAGGCGTGCGATCCGCCGACCGAGACCTCCACCACGTCGTTCACCCCGAGCACCGTCGCCGGCTCGTGCGCAGTGAAACGGAACGACGGCTGTGCCTCGAACAAGTACGAGGTCCCCCAGCAGTCGACCCCACCGCTCGCGTTGATCCCGCACGTGCCGGGCACGTTCATCGAGAGGCCGGTGAGCCCGCGTGCCGCGTTCACCACGGTGGCCGCGTCGTCTGCGCTCGCGGCATCCCCCAGCTGTCCGTTGCCGTTCTGGCCCCAGCACACGACGTCGCCGTCGCGGGTGTGCACGCAGGTGTTCTCGCCGCCCGCCATGAGCGCTGTCGGCCTGCACGTGGTGCCCGGCTCGCTGCTTCCGTCGATCTCGTCCGGCGTGCCGTCGCAGTCGTTGTCGAGGCCATCGCAGCGCTCGGGTGCACCGGGATAGACGTCGGCGCGGGTGTCGTCGCAGTCATCGACGGGGAAGAAGCGCGCCTCGCCGAGAGGGCCCGCGACGCAGCTCGCGTCGATCGCGGCGTGTCCGTCTCCGTCCCGATCCTCGTCCCGCGCCGGACGCGCACCGCCGCCCTGGCGGCTCACTCCGTCGATGAGACAGTCGTTGTCTAGGCCATCGCAGCGCTCCGGCGCGCCGAAGTACGTGTAGACGTCGGTGTCGTCGCAGTCGCTCGCGACCGCGGGGCCGCCGCAGAGATCGGTCGCCAGATCTCCGTCGTCGTCCTCGTCGGGACCATCGAGCAGGTCGTCGCAGTCGTCATCGACGCCATTGCAGATCTCGGTGGCGCCGCCGTAGCGCGCCGGGTCTTCGTCGTTGCAGTCGGTGCCGCCGCACGCGATGGGCGGCTCGCCGTCGTCGTCGCGGTCGATCCGCGCGGCGACGCAGCGCCCGGTCTCGATGACGCAGACGAACGTGTCGCAGTCGGGATCATCGACGAGCTCGGCGAGCGCCGCGCAGTCCTGATCGCCCGAGCACGACGGGAGGTTGGCCCGATCGAGCCCCGAGAGGCTGCAGCCGGCCGACACCATGAGGAGAGAGACCGAGATAGCGCGCCACATCGTGTTCAAAAGACCACCGTCTTGAGGGCTCGGGCTGGGACTTCCTCTTCGTGCTCGGGGCTCGGCGCCGGATCGCGACTCGGCTCCGGAGGCGCGACATGCACCGTGGGCTCTGGCGCCGGATCGACGCTCGCCGTCGGTATCGGCCGGGTGTGCCGCCCGAAGCTGGGCCCGGTGCCCGCTCCTCCCGTAGTCGCTTCGATCGAAGGCTCCGGCGTCTCGACCGTCTCGATCGTCTCGATCGTCTCGACCGTCTCGACCGTCTCGACCGTCTCGACCGTCTCGATCGTGGGCCCATCGGCAGGTCCACCCATCAAGGCGGTCACGGCCTCTGGCACCAGCGCGAGCGTCACGTCGATCCCGGACTCGAAGGTCAGCGCGCGACGAGAGCTCGTGTGCCCGTCCATCCGCGCCTCCAGCATGTGAGCCTCGGTCGAGGCGGGGAGCTCGGCGCGGTAGGGGTTGTCGATCGCGACGTCGTCGAGAAAGAGGTTCGCGCCCGCGGGCTCGGCCCGAAGCGACACCCGCACCGTGTCACCGACGGCGGCGGGCTCGTCGAGCGGGGGCGATGCACCGAAGACCCAAGCGCCGGCGAACGCGACGGCCGCGATCGCGCCGAGCGCCGCGATGATTATCAGCTGACTGCTTCGTCCCGGCCCACTGGGGCTCGACGCGATCACGGTGGGAGGCCTCACCGGCGCGCTCGATACGCCGCTGGTGTCGGGGAGCTCAGGCGTAGCTGCATCGATGGGACCGGTGTGGACCTGGGCCCCTCCGCCATGCGCGACCGTGTCCGCGTGGGCGGATGCTGCGTGCGACGACGCGGCGTGGGCCGCCGCCCCGTCCGCGACGCGCTTGATGGCCGAGATGGGGATCGGCAGTCGATCCGGAACAGCGCCCTGCATCGCGGGGGTGGCATCGAGCGCGGCGAACGGCGCGAGCGCGGCCTTCACTTCGCGGCAGTCGGCGAACCTATCTTCCTTGCTCTTGGCGAGCATCCTCTCGAGTACCGCTTGCAGCCCGTCGGGCACGTCCGTTCGGTACACCGAGAGCTGCGGGGTGTCGCCCACGCAGATCTGAAAGATGATCATGGCGTACGAGTCGGCCTGGAAGGGCCGCGCGTTCGCGAGCACCTCGAACGCCATCACCCCGAGCGCGAAGATGTCCGTGCGGTGATCGATGTCCTTGGCACCCTGCGCCTGCTCTGGCGACATGTACGCGGGCGTGCCGATCGCCATGCCCGTGTGGGTCTTGGCGCCGCCGGTGTTTCCGCCCGCCATCTTGGCGACCCCGAAGTCGAGCAGCTTCACGAAGTCGTGATCGGTCGGTCGGTTCACCAAGAACACGTTGTCGGGCTTCAGATCGCGATGGACGATCGCCTTGTCGTGGGTGGCGGCCAGCGCGTCGGCGACCTGCGAGAGGATCTTGACCGCGCGCGCGTACGAGAGCGCGCCTTCCTGGTCCAGCTCGTCCCCGAGGCTGCGCCCCTCGAGCAGCTCGATCACTTGGAAGAACCCTCCGTCCTCCGTCTTACCCATGTCGAACACGTCGACGATGTGCGGGTGACCAATCGAGGTCGCCGCGCGCGCCTCGCGCTGGAAGCGCTGCACGATGTCGGGGCTGGAGCAGAACTCCTTGTGCAGGATCTTCACGGCGACCCGCTTGCCTATCACCTGGTGATAGGCCTCGTAGACCGAGCCCATCCCGCCGGCGCCGAGCAAGCGCTTGATCTGGTACTTGCCGTCGACGATCTTGCCGAGCAGGGGATCGGGCAGCTCCGGATCCGCCGCGAGCGAGATCTCCACATCCTCGCTGCTCTGTTCGGAGCTCATCAGAACGCCCCTCGGAGCCCGATCGAGCCCGGTCCGAGCGACAGCTCGAGCCTTGCCTCCGAATCGCGCGGCGCGCCGAAGCTCCAGTCGCCCATCGCGCCGAGCACCACGGCGGTCAGGCCGAAGACCGCGGCGCCCGCATACAGGATGTCGGCCGTGAGCGCGAGCGTCCGGATCCCATCGAAGGACGCGTCGGTCACCGACCAGCGCGCCACCGGATCGGCGAGCTGTCGATCGATGCTGGCGCGCTGATCGAGCGCCGCCACCCCGAGCCCTATCCCCACCCCGAGCGCCGCGATGGCGACCCCGCCGAATGCGATGGAGAAGATGGGCGAGACGCCGCGGTACTCGTCGGAGAGCCGGGTCGGCTCGAGCGTGATGTCGAGGTGGCCGGCCGCCGGGACCTCGAACGATCGCTCGGCGGGCACGTAGCCCGATGCCCGCACGGACAGCGCGTGAAAGCCCGCGGGCACCAGGACCTCGCCCGGCACCGCACCGACCGAGCGTCCATCCACGAACGCTTCGGCACCGGGCGCGCTGGTGTGGATCATCACCCGCGAGAGCAGATCGCCCAGCGCGATGACGCTCGCTTCGACCGCCTCGTGCCCCTCCATCTCGCTTCCACCCTCGTCGAGGTAGCGCTGGTAGTAGGTGAGGGCGACGTCGTACCGAAAGCGCCGCTCGTGGCACTGCCCGATGTTGTAGAGCACCAAGAAGCGGCTCGGGTGCTCGCCTATCGCCTCGTACGCGGCCTCGAACTCGGCGAGCGCGGCGTCGAAGTCGCCGCGCTCGAACAAGGCCTCACCGCGGGTGACCCGCTGGCGCGCCTCGACGACGTTGGCAGCGTCTTGAGCGATGGCGGGTGCGGCGACGAGGAGCACCAGCGCAAACAACAGGCATCGCACGTGGGGTGGCTCTCGACTGGAGGGAAGCGTCAGAGCTTGGGGCCGGCGTTCCGGATCTCCGCGCTCGCGCCGGACTCGTACTTCTTGAAGTTGTCGATGAAGTGCTTGCCCAGCTTCTTCTGGACTGCGTCGTACGCGTCCTTGTCGTTCCAGGTGTTGCGCGGAAGCATCATCGCCGGAGGCACGTTGGGGCAGGTCTTGGGCACCTCGAAGCCGAAGACCGGATCCGCCTCGGTCGGTGCGCTCCTCAGCTCGCCGGAGTGGATCGCGTCGATGATCGATCGGGTGTACTTGAGCGACATGCGCTTGCCCACGCCGTAGCCGCCGCCCGACCAGCCGGTGTTCACCAGCCACGCCTGCGCGCCGTGCGCCTTCAGACGCTCGGCCAAGAGCTCGGCGTACTTGCTCGGGTGCCACACCATGAACGCCGCGCCGAAGCACGCGCTGAAGGTGGGGGAGGGCTCCTTCACGCCCACCTCGGTGCCCGCGACCTTCGCCGTGTACCCGCTGATGAAGTGGTACATGGCCTGTTCGGGCGAGAGCTTACTGACCGGAGGCAGCACGCCGTACGCGTCGCAGGTCAGCAAGATCACGTTGTTCGGATGCCCGCCCATGCAGGGGATCTTCGCGTTCGCGATGTACTCGACCGGGTAGCTGCAGCGGGTGTTCTCGGTGATCGAGATGTTCTCGTAGTCGACGCCGCGGGTGGCCGGATCGTAGACGACGTTCTCGAGCAGCGAGCCGTAGCGGATCGCGTTGAAGATCTCGGGCTCGTTGTCGGCCGTGAGGTTCACCGCCTTTGCGTAGCAGCCGCCCTCGATGTTGAAGATGCCGCGGTCGGTCCACACGTGCTCGTCGTCGCCGATCAAGAGCCGGTTGGGATCGGCCGAGAGCGTGGTCTTGCCGGTGCCCGAGAGCCCGAAGAAGATCGACACGCTGCCGTCCTCTTTGCTCTCGTTGGCCGAGCAGTGCATCGACAGCTGCCCCTTCAACGGCATGAGGTAGTTCATGATCGTGAAGACGCCCTTCTTCATCTCCCCGGCGTACTCGGTGCCCAGGATCACGAACTCCTGGCGGGCGAAGTTGACCGCGACCGAGGTCTTGCTGGTCATCCCCGAGGTGAAGCGGTTGGCGCTGAACGCGCCGGCGTTGATGATCGTGTAGTCGGGATCGCCGAAGTTCTCGAGCTCCTCGGGCGTCGGCCGGATCAACATGTTCCACATGAAGAGCGCGTGGTACGCGCGGGAACAGATGATCCGGACCTTGAAGCGGTAGCGCTCGTCCCAGCCTGCGAAGCCGTCGACCACGTAGAGCTGATCGCGGGTGTTGAGGTAGTCCACCGCGCGCTCGCGGTTGACCATGAAGATGTGCTCGTCGAGCTTGATGTTCACATCACCCCACCAGACGTGATCGCGCGAGCGCGGCTCATCGACGATGCGCTTGTCCTTGGGGCTGCGTCCGGTCTTCTCGCCGGAGTAGGCGATGAGGGCCCCGGTGGAGCTGATGGCGCTGCCGGCCTCGTTCTTGAGCGCGGCTTCGTAGAGCTCCGCGGGCGGGGCGTTGCGGATGATGCGCTGGACGTGGATGTCGTACTTCTCGAGTGAGAACGCGGTGGACATGGGCGCTGAACCTCGAAGGTGGGTCGTCGTCGGCGGCGCAAAACCGCCGTCTGAGGAGGGCCGCTAAGGTACCCCGTCCCCTACCTTTGGCGCCACCGAGGATTCGAGGAAGGTCACACTCGCGTGGCCTTCGCTCACGTCGATCTGCAGAGGCGCGCCGAGGTGCAGCTCCAAGTTGTCGGGCACGTGTCCCGCGGCCAGCCCCGAGGCGACAGGCACACGATCGCCCAGCCGCTCCCGCAGCACCTCGAGCACGTGTGCTTGCTCGACGTGGGTGAACTGCCCCAAGAGGACCCCCGCTATCCCCTCGAGCGCGCCCGCGCTGCTCAGCGACGTCAGCATGCGATCGACGCGGTAGGGCGGCTCGTTCACGTCCTCGAGGAAGAGGATGGCGCCCGCGAGCGGCGGGAAATACGGCGTCCCCAAGAGCGCGGCGAGCACCGAGAGGTTGCCGCCCACCAGAGGCCCGACCGCACGGCCTCGTCCCCATCCCTTTAGAAGACCGATCGCAGGCAGGGCGCCCTCCACGGCCTCGACCCAGCGTTGCACGAGGTGGGGCTCCCCTCGGCCGAGCGTCGCGAGCATCGGCCCATGAACCGATCGCACGCCCGCCAGCGCCCACAGCGCGTGCAGCGCGGTCACGTCGCTGAACCCCACCAAGAGCTTCCGGGCCGCGGTGATCGAGGCCAACGGGATGCGGTGCAGGATGCGCGTCGCGCCGTAGCCACCGCGCGCGGCCACGATCCCATCGACGTCGGGATCCTCCAGCGCTTCGAGAAGCTCCGCCGCGCGCCGGTCGTCTTGCCCCGCGAGGTAGCCGTGCTGGGCGCCGATGTCCGGGCGGTGGCTCATCCGATAGCGCTGGCCCAAGCGCGCGAGCCCCTCGTCGAATCCCCCCTTATCGAAGGGACCCGAGGGCGCGATCACCCGCAGGTGGCTGCCCGCGCGCAGCGCCGGTACCGTCCGCGCGGCGCTCCCGGCTTGCCCGAAGGAAAGAGTCGAGGAAGAAGGCGGCGGACGCAGTGGACGATCTCCTCACCTCGTGGGTCGCCGCGATTCGGCTGTGGCTAGAGGGCCACGAGGGTCCGCTCGCATACCTCGTTCTCGCGCTCTCCGCGATGCTCGAGTACGTGGTGCCCCCGCTGCCCGGCGACAGCATCGCGCTCTTCGGGGTGTCCCTGGCCACCACCGCGGGCTGGAGCCCCTGGCGCGTCTACCTAGCGCTGAACCTCGGCGCCATCGCGGGCGGGCAGTCGGCGTACTACGCCGGGCGCTACTTCGGTCCTCGCCATCGACGGCCGGCGTTCCTGCGCACCGAGCGAGCTGATGCGGAGCTCGAGCGGGTCAGCGAGCTCTTCCGTAAACACGGCGCGATGGCCCTGGCCGCGAACCGCTTCGTCCCCGCGTTTCGATCGGTCTTCTTCGTCGGCGCGGGCATCGCGGAGCTCCCCGCGCTCGCGGTGCTCGGCTGGGGCGCGCTCTCGGCGATGTTGTGGAACGCGCTGCTCGTGGGTCTGGGGTACGCGCTCGGCGCCACCTTCGGGGTGCTGGAGCAGGGGATGCGTATCTACGCGGCGGTCGCCGTCGTGGTGCTGGTCGCGCTCGCGGGCGTCTGGATGTGGCGCCGCCGTAAGCAAAGCCCCGAGCCGTCGAGCCCCTGACGCACGAACGCGACCGAGACGTCGATCCGATGATCGACGTCCGGTCGCGCAGTCCATCCAGATGGAGTCACGCTGGCGGGCTGGGGGCGGAGCCCCAGGGAAAGGACGCGCCCGCAACGCAACACGAGCAAGCGGGGCTGGGGCCCCGCGCGCAGAGGAACGCAGGGCGAAGCCCGCTCGCGTTCCGGCCGGGTCTGGGGCGGAGCCCCAGAGAATCAACAGTGCCTGCCCGAGCCTGCCGGATCGTACGGATCGCGATCGCTGCAGCTGCGGCGTCCACGCCCGCAACCTGCCGGATCGGAGGGGTCACTGTCGGAGACGCCACTGCAACCAGGGCGGCCCCCGCCGCAGCGTCGCCCATTGCCGCCGGGATCACTCGGATCGCTGTCGGAGCAGCCCGAGCGACCACAGCGCCGGCCGCGGCCGCCGGGATCGTAGGGGTCACTGTCGGAGCACTGGGCCTCCGCGGTCGCGGCGGGGAGGGCCACCGCCAACGTGACGGCAGACGCCACGCCGACGCCGATCATCGCGATGGTCGATCGGCGATTCACCGTCCGGTCGGTGATGATGTCGTCCATCGCCAGAGTCTTCTTTTCCTTCATGCAGTGCCTCGAACAGAGAGAGAGAGGAGAGAAATCGGAGCCCTGCGGAGAGAGCAAGGGCTCCGGGTCCATCAGCGCGGCTGCGTTCGCAGCCGACGCATCAGCAGCGACGGCCAGCGCCGCCAGGATCGGAGGGATCGCGATCGCTGCACGACCGACGGCCACAGCCAGCGGGATCGGACGGATCGCTGTCCGAGATACCGCGGCAGCCACAGTGGCGGCCACGCCCTCCGGGATCGTAGGGATCGCTGTCCGAGCACTGCGCTTCCGCGGTGCTGGGGGTTGCGGCCATTCCGACCGCCGCGACGGCGGCGCCGACCGCGCCCGCGCCGATGAGGCCCATCGTCGACCGACGGCCGAGCTTCCGCTCGGTCACGATCTCGTTCATGTCCAGGGTCTTCTTGTCTGCCATGTAGTGTCTTCTCCGGGGTAGTGGCCCGGTGTCCCGTGACGCGGTGTCAGGTGACGCTCCGAGCCTGGCCAATCAGTACGGGACTCGATTTCAGCCCCTCCCCCGAGAACCACTCTCGGCGAAGACGTTGGCTCGTTTCCCAGACGCCCCGCCTCGAACAGTTCCGCGGAGCGCCGCACGGGACGAACAGTACCCGCGGGCGATTCAAGGCCGCGAACAAATTATTTCATCGAATCAATGACTTACGACTGATAGTCGTTCTCTGTTGTAGTGAGTCTGGACGCCGAGGAGAGGGACCCCGAAAAGCCTTGGAGAAAAACACGCACGACCTGAAGCGACGTGCGCGGAGGCACGTCTGCCAGCCCGCCGACGTAGTAGCGTCTGCGCGCGATCGCATCGCGCTCGAGCGCGACTTCGACCGCGCCGGAGGACCATGGCCGAGAGCACGTACACGTTCGAGAAGCTGATTGCCCCTACCTCACCCGCCGCGTTCTTCGCGGAGTATTGGGAGAAGAAGCCGCTGCTGATCCGGCGTGAAGACGCCGCGTACTACAGCGAGCTCCTCTCCCTCCGATCCCTCGATCGGGTGCTGACCACCCAGACCCTGAACCGCGAGATGTGCTTCATCGCCAACGCGACCGCGTCGGTCTCGCCCGAGGACTTCACGTTCCCCGACGGAGTCGTCGACACCGCGCGCCTCTTTCAGAAGTTCGCCGACGGCGGGACCATCGTCTTCAACCAGCTGCAGGCCTTCGTGCCGCATCTGATGGAGCTCTGTCGCTCGCTCGAGCGCGAGCTGTCGACGCGCTTTCAGACGAACATCTACATGACGCCGTCCAAGGCGCAGGGCTTTCCCACCCACTACGACAGCCACGACGTCTTCATCCTGCAGGTGCACGGGGTGAAGCACTGGGTGCTCTACAACACCCCGATCGAGCTGCCGTTCCGGGGCCAGCCCTTCCAGCGCGACGTCACCGTCAAGGGCGAGCCCACGATGCAGTTCGACATGCGTCCGGGCGACATGCTCTACATGCCGCGGGGCACGATGCACGACGCGACGACCGGCGAGGGCGAGACGATGCACATCACCGTCGGCGCGCTGCAGACGACGTGGACCGAGCTCTTGCTCGAGGCCGTCGCCAAGCTCGCCGCGGGGGACGTGGACTTCCGCCGCTCGCTTCCTCCCGGGTACGCCAGCTCCAGTTACGACCGCAAGGAAGCGAAGGCGATGTTCGACTCGCTGCTGAAGCGGGTGGTGGAGCAGGCCGACTTCGATGGCGCGATGGATCACTTCGCCGATGATCTGGTCTCCAGCCGTACTGCGCTGATCGAGGGACAGATGGAGCAGATGCTCCGCCTCGGCGACATCACGGTCGAGCACCGCGCGGGCGCCCGCCCGAACCTCATCTACCGCCACAGTGAGGTGAACGGGCAGCTCGTGCTCTCCTGCTATGGCGCTGAGATTCGGCTGCCCGATCACGCGACGGAGCCGACCCGCTTCGCGCTCGACACCGCCGACTACAAGATCTCGGATCTCCCAGGAGATCTGGACGACGCGGGCAAGGTCGTGCTGGTCAAGCGCCTGGTCCGCGAGGGTCTCGTTCGCATCCAGTACTGACCGCAGCGGCGAACACAGCGGCGAACACGCCAACGAGAAAGGGCCTGCTCGATCATTCGAGCAGGCCCTTCTCACGTTCAGCGGGCCGTCCTCAGGGGACGTTCGCGGCGCCGGGAGTGGGCGTGGAGGTGAACGCCCAGTCGAGCGACGCGTTGTTGGTGTCCGCGCCATTCGGCAATCGGCCGAGCGAGCCCGGCGCGGTGTTGCTGTCGGCGACAGCGGTTGCCAGCGCGGTCATCTCGACGAGGTTGAACATGCCGGTCAGTCCGTCGAGCGACGCGGAGGTGATGGCGCCTTCGTACGACAGCGCATCGATCACCTCGCTGGTCGCATGACGCACGAGGATGGCGCCATCGGGCGCGCCGTTCTGGACGACGTTGTCCGGCAAGAGCACGCGCGCCGTGCCCGTGGGCACCACGACGGCCGCGTTAGCGATCACCAGGTACGCTCCCGCGGCGAGGCTCCCCGTCAGCGCAATCTCCCGGTACGACGCGAGGCTCGTAGGGTTGCCGTTCACCAGGAAGAGCGAGAGGCCATCGAGGGTCACCGTGCCTGCGGCGCCGTTGTAGATCTCGATGAACTCGGCCGCGTCGTTGCCGGGGGGAGGCTGGTCGTAGTCGATCTCGTTGATCACCAGGCCGCCGGTGCCGACGGTCGCTGTGATGCTCGCGCTCGCCATCGAAGCCCCGAGCGTCGCGGTCAGGGTCAGGTCCTCACCGATGCCTTCCACCGCGAAGGTGGCGGAGGTCAGGTTCGCGCCGATGGTTACCGTCGCGGGTACGGTCCCCGCCGCAACGGGCGCGAGCGCGAGATTCACGATCACTCCGCCCGCGGGCGCGGGGATGTCGAGGTCCACTCGGAAGAGATGATCTCCACCGATGGCTACGACGGTGGCGCCCGGCGAGATGGCGATCACCTGGGGCACCTCGGTCGCCCCCACCACGCGCACGTCCGAGGTCGCCATCTCGGTGCCCAGCGTCGCGGTCAGCGTCGAGGTGCCGGCGCTCACTCCGGTCACGAGGACCGGCGCGCTGGTCATCCCCGCCAGGATGGTGACGCCGCCGCCCACCACGGTGACCGACGGATCAGACGAAGCGATGGCGACGAAGGTGTTGCTCGCCTGGGGCCGCGCCAGCATCGCGGTGAGGGGCACAGGGATCGTGGGTACGCCGACGTCGCCTTCGCGCACGAAGGCGCTCGCAGGTCCAAAGGTCAACAGCGCGCCGAGCGCGTCGGCCGCGCTGCGGATCAAGAGCTTGCTGTTGGAGTTGCGGAACGCGAGCACGCCCGTGACCGACACGAAGCGCGCGCCCACGGCGGGCAGCGGCGCCAGCAAGAAGAGCGCGTCGTCCACCACCAGCGAGCCATCGAGGGTGAACTCACCAAAGCCCGCGTCGACCGCGGTCACGCCGACATCATCGACGGTCACGAGCACGCCCTCGAGCTCCGCGGCGCGGGCGCCACCGGTGTCGACCTCGGCCGGGGTGACCGAGATGGGCGCCGGCCCGGCCTCGACCGCCGCCGAGGCGATCGTCACCGTCGCCATGCTGAGCTGGGTCTGTCCAAAGAAGTCGGCGATGGTCCCGGTCACGTCGACCCGGTTGCCGACCGCCGCAGTCGGCGCCGCGCCGGTGTAGACGAACACGCCCGAGTTCTCGGGGCCGGCGTACCCCGTGTCGCTCTCCTTCACCTGCATGAAGAAGCCGCTGTTCATCCCGGAGATGAGCACCGCGGTCACGATCCCGCCCGTGACGCTCACCCGCTGCCCCGTGGGATACGTGCCGTCCTTCACCTCGTAGATGGTGGCCGGGCACGCAGCCATCCCGGGGTTGGCTACCGTCGGGCAGAGGTCACAGGCATCGCCGCGTCCATCGCTGTCGGTGTCGGTCTGCGCCGCGTTCGACACGCTGGGGCAGTTGTCGATGCTGTCGGCGACCCCATCACCGTCGGTGTCGTTGGGATCGGGCGGGGCGCACGTCGCGGTGACGTCGAAGGGGCACGGATCGCAGGCGTCGCCCAGCCCGTCGAGGTCGTAGTCGGGCTGTTCACCGCCATCCATCGGGCGAATGGGATCGAAGACCGTCGGGCAGATGTCATCCGCGTCGAGGATGCCGTCGCCGTCGCCGTCCGCCCCTGTGATCATGCCGGTGTAGGCGTTCGAGCCCGCGACAGTGGGGGAGGGAAGCCCGCTGACCGCGGTGCGGGATGGGTGACAGGTGGGCTCGCCATCCGGCACCGGATCGCAGTCGAAGAGGGGATACGCGCTGCTGTTCGCCGCGGTGAGCGCCGCCAGCGTCATGGTGGTCTCGGCGCTGGCGCAGACCCGACGATCATTGGTGCAGACGGTCATCGTCTCGCACGCGGTGCCGCCGGGGAGCGCTGCGACCAAGCCCGCGTCGCCATAGAGCGGTCGCCCGCTGCGCAACACCAGGAGTACGTCCGAGGCCTCCGCGTCGATGACCGCGCGATGATCGAGGTGCACCCGGGCGTCGAAGATCGCGATATCCGCCACGAGCCCAGGGGCGATGCGGCCCAGCACGTCGTCGGTCGCGGTCGCCAGCGCGCCGTTGTAGGTGGCCATCAGCCACAGCGCCTGATCGTTGAAGTAGCCGTCGAAGTAGTCGGTGTTGAGCTCATCCGCGCACGACAGCTCGCGCAACAGGTTCATCGAGCCCGAGTAGATCCAGTCGGTGCCGATGGCGATCGGCACACCGAGGCGGTGGTACTCGGGGGCGCGCGCGGTGTCGCCGTAGAGGGTGATGTTGCTGCGCGGCGACCAGATCAGCATCGAGCCGCCCTCGCGCACGCCGTAGATGTCGCGGACCGTGAGGCCGACGCCGTGGATGAGCGCGGTCTGCGGCTCGATCAGATCGGTTCGGCCGCCGGGCGAGACACACAGGAACTCGTTGCGGGCGGCGAGATCGATGCCCTCCGCCAGATGGGGGGTGTATGCGTCGAAGCCCGCGATCTCTGCGGTGGTGTCGATCGAGCCGTACGCGCAGCCGCTGGTGAGCAGGGTGCCGGTACCGTCGTCCAGCGGGAACGTCTGGTACTCGACCTCGGGCTGCCCCAAGCCCTCCATCCGGTTGCCATCGAGGTTGCGGAGGAAGCCCGCGGCCGACCCCGACCCGTTGATCGAGGTCGCGCCGCCCATGACCATGCGGAGCTCGGCCCACATGATCCTCGCCCCGGGCGCCATGCCGGGCGCATCGATCTCGGTGTGGCCGCGAAGACCCCGGCGCCAGTCGTGGCGGTGCTCGTAGCGCTCGCCGGTGTTGGTGTACGGACGACCCTGGTAGGTGAGGTGCTCGTGGGCGTTGATGAGGCCGGGCGAGATCACGCCGTCGGGGCACACGATGGTGCTCGCGCCCGCCGCGCCGGCCGAGCAGTCGCAGCCGACACACGCGATGTGGCCGGTCGCGTCGATCAGGACCTGACCGCCCTCGAAGACCTCACCGGGGGTGAGCACGTCGGCGGTGATCAGGATCGCCGCGCTGCCCGTGGTCGCTTCGCACGCTGCGGTGGGAAGCGAGGGGAGCGAAGCGCCGGGGCACGTCGTGAACACCGGCTCGTCGGGGACCACGATCACCCCGCCGTCGGGTACCGCTCCATCGGTCATCCCTGCGTCCGGAACCGAGCCGTCCGGAAGCGGTACATCCGCGCCCATCGTATCGGCGCCGCCTCCATCGAGCACTGCGTCCATGTCGGTGTCATCGGGGCAGCCTGCGAGGGCGAGGACCATCGGGAGGGCCAAGAGGACCAGGCGATGCGGGAGTGCGCGAGCGAGCATGAAGACCTCGAGAGAAGAAAAACAGAAGGGGAGACCCGAGCGGGGGATCTTCGACCCTGTGCCCGCTCGCGCAACGAGAAAGAGGCGTCCTTTACGTGACGCCTCCCGTGCACAACACTCCGGCCCATGAGCCTCCTCATCACCTGGATCGTCCTCACCCTCGGGCTGTTCGTCGCATCGAAGGTGCTCGACGGAATGACGATCAAGGGCGGCATCGGTTCGCACCTCCTCATCTCGGCCCTCTTTGGGCTGCTGAACCTGGTGCTTGGCGGCCTCCTCTTTCACCTGATCGGGATCGGCACGCTGGGCCTGGGCTACCTGTTGGCCTTCATCACCCGTCTGATCGTCACCGCGCTGATGCTGGTGCTCGTCGACAAGCTCAGCCGCCGCTTGAAGATCGAGTCGTTCGGCACCGCGTTCTTGGCGGCGTTGATCGTCTCCCTGGTCGGCACCGTCGCCGAGTGGGCGCTGGCACAGACCTGAGCGGCGATCGAGTCGGTCAGTCGACTGCGACCCCGAGCAGCTCGCCCAACCGAACGAAGCGACCGCGCAGCTCCGCGCTCGGACCCGCGTCGCGGGCGCGCACCAACGCTTCCTCCGCGCTCGCGAGGTGATGGGGCGCCTTCGGCAAGGTCTGCAAGAGCTCGGCGAGCACGACGGCCGCATCGAGCGCGCGCTCGGAAGGCTCCGGTACCAAGCGCGCGAAGGCCCGGGTGAGCGCGGGCATCGAGAGCGCATCGAGCGTCGTACCCGTCGCGCGCGCCTCTTCGAGCGTGCCGCGGAGCACCGCGAGATCGGGCGCGGGCGCGGTCAACGCCGCCTCGATGCGTGAGCTCAGCGCGAACGTTGCCGCGTGCCGCATCGCGACCGGCGGCTCCTGTCCCAAGCTCGCGAGGTAGCGCATCAGCGGCGCGTGCTCCTCGTAGAGCCGCTGGTAGGCGTGATCGACGTCGATGCGGGTGTCGCGCAACAGCTCGTCGAGCACCCGCGCCTGCTCGTCGAAGAAGAGCGAACGCAGCGTGAAGGTCTGTCCCTCGAAGTGACGTTCGAGCGTGCGCAGCACCTGGGGCAGCTCGTAGCGTCGGAACGCCGCGAGGAGCTCGCTCGAGAGCGCCGCGCCGCCGTCCTCGCTGGCGGTGCGCACGCCACCGCCGAGGTTGTGATCGCCCAAGTGCACCGCTGCGAACTCGAAGCGTCCTTGGGCCTCCGTCGCTCGCTCGGTGATCTCGAGCTTCCCCAGCGCTAGGCGCGCTCGACCGGCTTGCTGCTCCACCCGATCGAACGACCGCGCGGAGAAACCCGGCGCTCCGGTCGCATCGCCGCTCTCGAAGAGCGAGCGCGCCGCAAAGTGCGCTGCGGCCCGCGGCAGATCGACGGCCGAGGCCGCGGCTTCGCGGGTGAACAAGCTCGCGCCGTCCTCGCCGTCGGGCCGCTCCGCCGTCGGGTTGGTCCGTGCGTTCCCCAGCATCGCGAGGAAGGGTCCGCGAAAGTGATCGCCGAACACTGCGGTCGCGAGCTCGAGCGCGCGCGCCGCGTACCGGAGGATCTGCACCGTCTCGATGCCCCCGAGATCGGCGAAGAACCAGCCGCACGACGTGTACATCAGGATCAGGTGCCGCTGCAGCTCGAGCAGCTCGAGCACCCGCTGACGCTGCGCCAAAGGTATCGGCCCTTCGTACCGAACTTCGCGCGACAGGAAGCGCTCGCGGATCTCGGGCGCGGGATCCAACAGCAGCTCGATGTAGCGATCCCTGGCGCCCCACGGATCGTGCAGCAGCTCCGCGGCCGCGCGCTCCCAGTGCTGGTTCACGCTGTCGCGCAGCACATCGAGCGCGAAGCGAAGGGGCGCGCGCCACGCTTGGTTCCAGCCCGCCTGGCCGCCGTTCGAGCAGCCACAGTCGCTGCGCCAGCGCTCGACCCCGTGCGCGCAGCTCCACGAGCTGCCCTCGACGATCGCGGCCTCATACGTCGGCGGGTGCCGCTCGAGCATCTCTTCGTAGGTGGTGAGTGACACGCCCCGCTGCGCCTCGATCGCGGAGAGCGCGAACGCGAGCGCCATCTCCCCGAAGCGGTGGTGATGTCCGTAGCTCTCGCCATCGGTCGCGATGTGTACGAGCTGGGCCTCGCTCGAGCGGGCATCGAACGTCGAGGTGAGGCGCTCGGCGAAGCGCGCGCCATCATCCAGCACCCGCTCGAACGCGACCGCGCGCGAGGTGGGTCCGTCGTAGAAGAACACGCTGATCGAGCGCCCGCTCGGAAGGTGCACCAGATACGGCCGACGCGGATCGATCTTGCCGCCGCGCGCGTCTTGCCAGCGCCCGCCTTTGCTGCGCCCTTTGAGCGCCTGGTGCGGCGCGAGCACGGTGAACTCGATCCCGTTCTGCGCGAGCGCTTCGAGCGAGGGCGTGTCGCACGCGGTCTCCGCGAGCCACATGCCCCGCGGACGCCGGGCGAAGCGACGCTGAAAGTCGGCGATCCCCCAGCGCACGTGCGTCTCCTGATCCCGCGCCTGACAGAGCGGAAGGATCGCGTGCCCGTACGCCTGCGCCATCCCGGCGCCGTGGCCCGTGACTCGGATGCGCTCCGCGTCGGCCTCCTGCAGCCCTCGGTAGAGTTCGGGATCGGCGCGCTGCATCCACGAGAGCAGCGTCGGTCCGAAGTTCCAGCTGATGCGCTGGTAGTTGTTGACGATGCGCTCGATGCGGCCTCGCCCATCGAGGATCCGCGCGAACGCGTTGGGCCGGTAGCACTCGGAGGAGACCCGCGCGTTCCAGTCGTGGAACGGCCGCGCGGAGGGCTGCTCCTCGATCGCATCGAGCCAGGGGTTCTCTCGCGGCGGTTGGTAGAAGTGGCCGTGGACGCAGACGTAGCGAGGGCCTCGCGCGGCACTGGTCGGTCGAGAGCTGCTCATCGTCGAACGCGGCTCATCGCTCGGGCCGAGGCGCGGTGATGGGACGGCTCATCAGCACGCGATCGGCGTCGCTCAGCACGGGACCGCGCAGGAAGACCGCGCCGAGCGGGGGCAACGTCACCTCGATCACGTGCGCGTAGCCATGCATCGGACCGGGCTTGGCATCGACCTCACCGAGGTTGCCCACGCCGCTACCGCCATACTCGGCCGCGTCGCTGTTGAGCACTTCGGTCCACCCGCCCGCAGCGGGCACGCCAAACGGGATCCCATACCGAGGCACCGGGGTGAAGTTGTAGAAGCACGCGATCGGGGGATCGCCATCCTCACCGAGGCGCAAGAAGGCGAGCATGCTGTGCTCGGCGTCGGTGCCGTCGATCCAGCGGAAGCCGCGCCGGTCGGTGTCGCGCACGTGCAGCGACCGCTCGCTGACGTGAAGCCGGTTCAAGTCCGCGATGAGCTTGGTGAGCCCCGCGTGATCCGGCTGCTCGAGCAGGTGCCAATCCAGGCTCGTGTCGTGGTTGAACTCGCGCCACTGCCCAAAGTCGCCGCCCATGAAGAGGAGCTTCTTGCCGGGCTGCCCGTGCTGGTACGCGAAGAGCAGCCGCAGGTTGGCGAACTTCTGCCACCGGTCGCCCGGCATCTTGTTGAGGAGCGATCCCTTGCCGTGCACCACCTCGTCGTGGCTCAGCGGCAGCACGAACCGCTCGTCGAACGCGTAGAGCGGACGGAAGGTGACCTCTTGGTGATGCCAACGCCGATGGACAGGATCCCGCGCCAGAAAGCGCAGGGTGTCGTGCATCCAACCCAGATCCCACTTCATCCGAAAGCCCAAACCACCGACCTGCGTCGAGTGCGAGACCATCGGGAAGGCGGTCGACTCCTCGGCGATGATCGTGCAGTCGGGGTGGGTCGCGCTCAGCGTGTCGTTCATGCGGCGCAGCACGCTCACCGCCTCGAGGTTCTCTCGGCCGCCCCGCTCGTTGGGCTCCCACTCGCCGTCTTTGCGCGAGTAGTCGAGGTAGAGCATCGAGGCCACGCCATCGACCCGCAGCCCATCGCCGTGAAATCGGTCGAGCCAGAAGCGCGCGGACGAGATGAGGAAGCTCTGCACTTCGCGTCGCCCGTAGTCGAAGACGCAGCTCTTCCAATCGGGATGCCATCCACGTCGGGGATCCGGGTGCTCGTAGAGGTGGGCACCGTCGAAGTACGCCAGACCATGTTCGTCCGAAGGGAAGTGCGAAGGCACCCAGTCGAAGAGCACCCCGATGCCCAGGTGATGCAGCTGATCCACCAACGCCATCAGATCCTCGGGCTTGCCGTAGCGATGGCTCGCCGCGAAGTACCCGGTGATCTGGTAGCCCCAGCTCCCATAGAACGGATGCTCCATCACCGGCATCAGCTCGACGTGGGTGAAGCCTCGCTCTTGGGCGTAGGTGCCGAGCTTTTCCCCCAGCTCGCGGTAGGTGAGGAAGCGATCGTCTTCCTCGGGGATGCGGCGAAACCCGCCGAGGTGAACCTCGAGGATCGACATGGGCGCTTGCTCGGGCTTCCTTCCCTTGCGCGCGTTCATGTACCCGCCGTCACTCCAGCGGTACGAGCTGTCGTGCACGATCGACGCGGTCTCGGGCGGCACCTGCATCAGGCGCGCGAACGGGTCGGTCTTGTCCACCGAGTAGCCCCGGTGCGATCGCGACTCGATGTGGAACTTGTAGAGGGCGCCGTTGCCGATCCCCGGCGCGAACGTCTCCCAGATCCCGGTGGGCGCGCCAGCGAGCAGCAGCGGCCGCATCGGGTGCACCTCTGGGTTCCACGCGTTGAAGTCCCCGATCAGGGTGACCTTCTCCGCGTGTGGCGCCCACACCGCGAACGAGGTGCCCCAGGCGCCGTCGACGGCATCCGGGTGCGCTCCGAAGCGGTCGTAGAGCTGGGAGTGGGTGCCCTCGCGAAAGAAGTAGAGGTCTTCGTCGCTGAAGCGGGAGGGGAAGTCTTTGGGCGGGGCGATCGGGTTGGACACGCGACTCCGTTTCTAACACGCGGGCCCGCTCGCACGACCGTTGGCTTGCTCCGTCTTGCTTGTCCGCTCCGGGCTCTCCACCATCGCGCCTGATGGCCCGCGGTGAGCGCCCGACCTCTGAACCTCGTGCGGCGGGGATGACCATCCTCGCGGTCTTCGGCGTGGCCTCGCTTGGTGCGCTCCTCTTCGTGATCCTCGCGACCCACGCCTGCAGCAACTGCGACGCGTGGCTGTACGGCGGCATGGCGGTGAGCGCCGATCCCTACGTCGGGGCCTCGACCGCGGCCCGCACCCTCTCGTTCCGGGACACCGCGCGTCGCCGAGCTCTCTATGGCGCCGCGCCGGGCCTCGACGGCGCGACCGCGCACGCGATGCTCGATGCGTCCCTGCTCTCGCGCGGCTACCTGCCCGGTATCGAGTCGAGCGTGGTCACCCTCCCGGCCGATCTCTCGGTGCCCGAGCTCGATCGATCGTGCGGCGTGGTGGCGATCGAGGCGGAGGGCACCTCGCACCTCAGCTCGGCAGGCCGCGGCACCGCGCTGCGCGACACGGACGATCCCAGCGCGATGGCGTTCGGAGCCTGCGGCGAGGGCCCCTACCGAGTGGAAGGCGTGGGCACCGCCATCGTTCGCGCCTACCTCATGCCCGGCCTGGTCGCGGGCGATGTCGAGCGCACCGGCTTGCCCGAAGACGTGCTCTTGGCCCACGCCGAGGCCGAGGTGCTGTTGGCGTCGGTGGCCTACCAGCCGAGCGGCGAGCTGGTTCGCATCGAAGTGACCAGCGCCGGCGGATCGATCTGGGCGCTCCCCGAGCCCACGTCGGGCTGCGTCCCCTGGGCGGTAGTCGTGGTGGGCGCCGGTCTCACCCGCACCCGCACGGCGCTGCCAGTCGAAGACTTCGCTAGCGACCGAGGGCTAGCATTGGCCATCACCTGCACCGGCGGCGGCGGCGGAGACTTCGATGTCACCGACGCGGGCGGCGACGGATACCTCGCGTGGGCCCGCCCCTACGCCGTCCGCGGCGCCGGGGTCCCTTCGGCCAACCCCAACGTCACGATCGGCGAAGCGTATGTGGTCGGCGCAACAGCTGTCACGTTGCCCACGCCGATCCCCGCCACCCCGGTCCTATGAGTCCGCGGAACCCATGAGTCTGCGGATCGCGGCGGCCCTCACGCTGGCGTTGGCGTTGGGCCTCACGGTCCACGGGTTTCAGGTGGACCGCGCGATCGGGGACGCCTCCAATCCCCACGACGTCGCGTACGTCGGCTCGGGCGAATGCGCGCGCTGTCATCCAGGCCACGCCGAGAGCTTCGAGCGGACCTTCCACCGCACCATGACCCAGGACGTGCGCACCGCGGACCGACTCGCCCCCTTCGAGGGCGGCACCCTGCGCTACGGAGGCTACGAGGCGCGCTTCACCACCGAAGACGGCGCGCGGGTGCTGACGCTCTCGGGGACGGAGGGCGAGCGGCGCTACGAAATCGAGCGCACCGTCGGCTCCCACCGCTACCAGCAATTCCTCGCGCGCGCCGAGGACGACACCTGGATACGATTGCCGGTCGGCTACCACATGGAAGAGGAGCGCTTCTTCCACATGAACGAGGCCTTCTTGACGGCGGATCCGAACGGGCTCGCAGAGGGAGCCTCGGTGTCTCTGGCCGACTTCGACAGGCACGTGGTGCGCTGGAACGATAACTGCGTCTTCTGCCACAACGTCGCGCCGTCTCCGGGATTCGATGCCCGCCATGGCACGTTCGACACCCACGTAGCCGAACTCGGGGTCGCCTGCGAGGCCTGCCACGGACCGGGCGCCGAGCACGTCGCGCGCAACAGCGATCCCATGCGGCGCTATCTGCTGCACGCCAGTGATGCACCCGATCCCACCATCGTGAACCCGGAGCGCCTCAGCCCCGAGCGCAGCGCCGACGCGTGCGGTCGCTGCCACGGCCAGCGCATCACCGACGACATCGGGACCTTCCTCGCGCACGGTGACCCGTTCGTCCCGGGCGAAGACCTCGCGCTCTATTCCGCGCCGCTCTTCGCCGACACCACCTTGAACGGCGAGCCCGTGTTCGGCCCGCGCTTCTGGGCGGATGGAACACCCCGCCTGACCGCCTACGAATACCAAGGCTTGCTAGAGAGCCGCTGCGCCAGCGAGGGGGGGCTCACCTGCACCAGCTGCCACGGCATGCACGAGGGAGATCCGGACGGACAGATCCGCCCCGAGCTGGTGGCCCGCGCCGGCGAGGAGATGTGTACGGGGTGCCACGAGCACGAGCGCACCGGACACCCCAGCATCGCCGTGCACCCCACCGCGAGCTGCACCAGCTGCCACATGCCCGAGGTGGTCTACGGCGTCCGCGGCGTCCGCATCAGCCACCGCATCGACATCCCCGTGGCGACGGCGATCGAAGCCGGCGCACGCCCCGACGCATGCGTGCTCTGCCATACGGACATGGACGCTGAACGACACCAGGTCTCTCCGGAGGACGGCGCGCTTTTCTCGCTGCTCTTCGGCGGCGATCCCTTGCAGCGCTCCGTCGCGGCGGCGTCGCTCGGTGGTCCAGTCATCGGGATCGAGGAACAAGCGATTCGAGGTTGGCTCCTCGAAGTGATGCAGGACGATCCCTATCCCGCGATCCGCGCCATCGCCTACGCCAGCCTCCGCGCCCGCCACCCGGATGGGAGCCTCGAGGGCTACCTCCCCACCGATCCGCTCCGTCATCGAGAGCACACGATCGAGCGCTGGTCCCTAACCGCCACGCCTCCGACGCCCGGGCGTCTGCTCGAGCTCATCCCCCGCCGCAGCGCAGCCGCGATCGACATCGGAGAATAGAAGGTCTCGGCTTCAGCGCGCGGCGAGCTCGAGCAGCACGCGCAGGAAGGGCGAAGCGAGCGAGAGCAGCAGCCCTAGCAGGGCCACCACGAGCGTCGCGGGCAGCTTCCAGCCTAATCGCGCGCGGTACTCGGGGTGCCTATGGACGACGGTGAACGTGCTGATGGCCGATAGGACACCGAGCACTGTCATCAAGAGGCAAGGGTTGAAGAACACACCGATCACGCCGAAGCCGAGCGCACCTCCGCTCGCGGCGAAGATGGCGCCCGCCGCTCGCATTTCGGCGCTGTCGACGTCCGCCAGGTCGTTGCATCGACTGCAGACGGGGTCGCCAGCGTCCGAGAGGAGCACGCTCGCGCTGTCTACGAAATCACCACATCGGCTGCACGGAATGACGCCACTCATCGTTCTCCCTCGCTGTACGCTTGTCGCGACCCTATCACGCGATGACGTGCGGTCCTTCGCCCGAGAACGCCGTGGCGGCCGTCGCGTGATCGACGCCGTCGGCGACGCGCTCGTCGCTCGTGTCCCGCCCCATCAGGATCCCCGCGAGGGTCTCGTCGAAGACCTGAAACGAGGGCTCGTCGACTACCACGATGCGCGCCTCGCGGAGGCGCCCGCCCAGCTCGGCGTGGGTCCGCAGCGCGGTCGCGATCGTGTCGGCAGACGACGCCAGCGAGACTCGCCCTCGACCCGTGCCGATCGCTGGCAATGCGATCGAACGGTACGTCTTGGTCTCCGCGAGCCAGAGCGCTCGCATCAGCGCGCGCGCGATGCAGCTCACCTCGTTCCACGCGCCGACCGCGTGCAATACCGAGCGACAGGGCAGGGCGCCTGCGCTGGTCTCGATGCACTCCCCCAACGCTTGCGCGCCGTAGCGCATCGCCTCCAGTTCGATGGCGTCTCCGCCCGCCTGCTTGAGCGCCAAGCCCACGCCCTGGTCCATCCGCATCTCCGAGTACGCACTCGAGATGATCCCGTCCACCTTGGCGTGCGCGAGGTTCCCCACCTCGACGCTCACCCGCATGCCCCCGATGGTGTAGCTACCGGGTGAAAGCCGCGCGCACGCGAGCGTGGGCCTCGCCGAGAGCACCAGCGAGCGAAGCTGCTGCGTCAAGTGACGCGCGCTCGCCGGACGGTGCGCCGGATCCTTGGCCATCGCGGCGCGGAGCAGGTGCTGAAAAAAGGCCTCTTCGGGCGAGGCCGCCGCGGGGAAGATCGGATCGAGATCGCCGCGCGCCAGCGACCCCGAGTCGGCCCACGGCGGCGCCCCGTAGCGCAGCGCGTACGCCGTCGCGCCGAGCGAGAACACGTCGGCGCGTCGATCGGTGGTGCCGCCGACGAGCTGCTCGGGGGCCATGAAGAGCGGGGTCCCCGCGGGACCGAATGCACGCTGCTCGCGGGGCGCGACCGCGATGCCGAAGTCCCCGACCCGCACTCGAAGCGCGGCGTCTGCAAAGAGGTTCGCGGGCTTGATGTCGCGGTGGACGACGCCGACCTGATGCGCCGCGTGAAGTCCCTCGGCGGCTTGGGCGACCAGATCCGCCACCATCCACAAGGGCAGCGGTCGACCCAGCGCCGCGCGACGTCGGGCATCGAGCTCCCCGAGATCGATGCCGTCGATGTACTCCTCAACCAAGCACGGCGTCGCGTGGCTCGCGCCCCCGATCACGTCCGTACCCACATCGAGCACCCGCACGATCCCCGGCGCCGAGAGGCGGGCCATCAGCCGCGCGGTGGCCCGCATGATCTCGTCCGCGTCGCGCACTCGAGCGGCCACCTCGGGCCGCAGTGTCTTGATGATCACCGGCAGACCGAGGGCTGCGTGGCGGGCCAGCCACACGTCGCTCATTCCACCAGAAGAGATGCGGCCCCAGGGCTCGTAGCGGGAGAGTACGGTCATGATGGCGCTCCTCATCGGCGAGGAACCCATGCCGTTGCGTGTGCCCTCGGTCCCTTTCTCCCTCCTCCTAGCGGGTGTGGCCGTCCCCCATTGCGATCCATTTGCGCGCGCAGAGCTCTTCCAGCCCCATCGCGCCATACGCGTGCAGCTTGGTGGTGGAGATCCCCATCTCCGCGCCGAGCCCAAGCTCGAAGCCGTCGTTGAAGCGCGTCGAGGCGTTCACCAGTACCAGGCTCGCGTCGACCTCGCGGACAAAACGCTGGGCTCGCGCGTGATGCCGGGTGACGATGGCCTCGGTGTGATGCGAGCCGTGCGCGGCGATGTGATCCATCGCGCCATCGATCCCGTCCACCACCCGAATCGACAGGATGAGATCGAGGTACTCGGTGTCCCAGTCCTCCTCGGTCGCGAGCGACAGCGAGTCGACGAGCGCGCGGCTCCGCTCGCACCCGCGCAGCTCCACGTTTCGCTCACGCATCGCGCGCACCAGCGGCGGCAAGAACGTCCCTGCGACCTCCGCGTCGACGAGCAGGGTCTCCATCGCGTTGCACACCCCGGGGCGCTGCACCTTCGCGTTGAGCGCGATGGCTTCGGCCATCGAGAGGTCCGCGTCCCGATCGACGTACACGTGGCAGACGCCCTTGAAGTGCTGGATCACCGGCACGGTCGCGTTCTCCACCACGAAGCGGATGAGCCCCTCGCCGCCCCGGGGGATCAACAGATCCACCACGCCGCTCAGCCGCGCGAGGGTGCGCACGCCGTCGCGATCGGTGCCGTCGACGAAGGTCACTGCTGCCGCATCGAGCCCTGCTGACGTCAGTGCGTCGGTGAACGCGCGTGCCAGCACCCGATTGGAGTGCAGCGCTTCTTTGCCGCCTCGAAGCAGCGCCGCGTTGCCGCTCTTGAAGCAGAGGGCCGCCGCCTCGGCAGTCACGTTGGGGCGCGACTCGTAGACGATGGCGACCAAGCCCAGCGGCACCCGCATGCGCCCCACGCTCAGGCCGTTGGGGCGCCGGCTCATCGACTCGACGTGCCCGATGGGATCGGGCAGCACCGCTATCGACTCGACGGTCTTGGCGACCGCGGCGATGCGCTGGGGATCGAGGCGCAGCCGATCGAGCAGCGCCGAGGTCGCGCCGCCTTGCGACGCGCCTTGGACGTCGCGCGCGTTCGCCTCGAGGAGCTCGGATTCGCTGGCGCGGATGCGCGAGGCCGCGTCTTTCAGGACCTGGTCCTTGATTCGACCCGGCAGCGCGGCGAGCGAGCGCGTGGTGGCCTTCGCGGCGCGTGCGGCGGATCCGATGTCGATCATCGCGCGGACTCTAGCGTCTCTCATCGAACCTGGCGCGCCCTCGCACCGGTTCGACGAGCCAACTGCCGGACGAGGCACCTTGAACCTGCGGTCCTGGGCTTGAACACTGCGCGGGCCGGCCCTAGAGCCGGCGGAGGTCACCATGCATATCGAGTCCCATTCCCCCTACCGAGTAGCGTCCAACGCCAGCGCCGATGAGCGCGGTGCGTTCCTGGTGCGCACCTATTTGCATCTGGTGGTCGCGATCTTCGCCTTCGTGTTCATCGAGGGCGCGCTCTTCGCGAGCGGGATAGCCGACGTGCTCGCCCAGCTGATCTTTCAGTTTGGTAACTTCGGTTGGATCGTGGTGCTCGTCGCCTTCATGGGCGTGGGCTACCTCGCCGACAGCTGGGCCCGCTCGAACACCAGCCCAGTGATGCAGTACGCCGGCTTGGGCCTCTACGTGGTGGCCGAGGCGATCATCTGTATCCCCTTGCTCTGGCTCGCGGCCCAGTACGACGCGACCATCATCCCCGCCGCGGGCTTGGTGACGCTGGTGCTTTTCGGCGGCCTTACAGGCGTCGTCTTCGTCACCCGCAAGGACTTCTCCTTCATGAAGGGGTTCCTGGGGATAGCGGGCCTCGCCGCGCTGGGCACGATCGTCGCTGCGATGATCTTCAACTTCGCGCTGGGCGTCTGGTTCTCCGGCCTGATGGTCCTCTTCGCCGGCGGCTACATCCTCTACTACACGTCGAACGTCCTTCATCACTACCGGACCGACCAGCACGTCGCGGCGGCCCTGGCTCTCTTCTCCGCGCTGGCGCTCCTCTTCTGGTACGTCCTGCGAATCTTCCTCGCCTCGCGACGTTGAGGACCCCGCCGTCTAGGTTCCGATGCTCGGTCGGCGCTCGGCCCCGCGTGCAAACGGGGCTTTGTGCCGGCAGGTGATTGAGGTAGAAGGCCTCAAAGAGGAGCGTTCGTGGCCACCAAGAAGACCGCTCGCGTTTCGAGCGCGAGCAAGCCCGCCAAGGGCACCAAGTCCGCCCCCGTGAAGAAGACCGCTAAGAAGGCGCCTACCAAGGCCGCGCCTGCGGTGAAGAAGGCGACCAAGAAGGTCGCGAAGAAGGCGCCGGCCAAGAAGGTCGCGAAGAAGGCGCCGGCCAAGAAGGTCGCGAAGAAGGCGCCGGCCAAGAAGGTCGCGAAGAAGGCGCCAGCCAAGAAGGTCGCGAAGAAGGCGCCAGCCAAGAAGGTCGCGAAGAAGGCGCCAGCCAAGAAGGTCGCGAAGAAGGCGCCGGCCAAGCAGGCGGCCCCAAAGGCGGCAGCCCAAAAGCCCGATGCGGCGAAGGCGGTTGCGGCGAAGGCTGCTCTTGCGAAGCCCGCTGCTGCGCAAGCCGCTCCCCCGAAGCCCGCTCTTGCGAAGCCCGCTCTTGCTAAGCCTGCTCTTGCTAAGCCTGCTCCCGCGAAGGCGGCTCCGGTGGCGGCTGTTCCCGCGAACGTCGCCCCTGGCAAGGCAGCCCCGCGCAAGCCTGCCGCCGCTGGGATCGACGCGAAGAAGACAACCAACGATCTCCCCGAGTCCGAGTCCGACGCGGCCTCCAAGGCGATCGCGCTGGCGTGCGCCGAGGCGGCGCTGGATCGCAAGGCGGTCAACGTCGTGATCCTCGATGTCCGGGGGAAGGTCGACTACGCCGACTACCTGGTCGTGATGAGCGGCAAGAGCGACCGTCAGGTCCAGTCGCTGGCGCGCGGCATCGCCGAGGACGTCCAGCAGAAGACCAAGGCCAAGTGCCTCAGCGTCGAGGCGCTCCCGGGCGCGTCGTGGGTCTTGATGGATTTCGGCGACGTCGTGGTCCACGTCTTCTACGACGACGTGCGGGGCTACTACGATCTGGAGTCGCTGTGGATGGACGCGCGGCGCATCCCGGTCCCAGGAATCCAAGAGACCCACTGATCCGTTGCTCGAGGTCCGCACGATCTCGGTGGGCAAGATCACCGTAGGTAAACAGCGCGGTCTCGCCGACGCGGTCGCGGACTACGAGCAGCGGATCACCCGCTACGCGAAGTTCAGCGCGGTGGTGCTGCCCGACGCACCGCACGGCGAGCTCGTCCTGAAGTTTCAGAAGGCCATCCCCGATCGCGCGATGGTCGTCGCCCTCGAGGTCGACGGGCAGCGCATGACCAGCCAGGGCTTGGCCAAGCTGGTGGGTGGCGCGGAGCAGAATGCCAAAGATGCGTTGGTGTTCCTGATTGGCGGCGCGTACGGGCTGCCTCCCGAGATCTCGCGGGCGGCCCAAGTGCGCATGTCGCTCTCGGACATGATCCTGCCTCATCGACTCGCGCGGTTGTTCCTGATCGAGCAGGTCTATCGAGCGTTCACGATCCTGAGAGGCGAGCCGTACTCGCATTGAGGTCCTGCAAGGCGCATGATGGCGACGCCGGGGAAGGGGGCGCGGCCGGCCGGGTATCATCGCGCGATGACGACGGCTACCACCCTTCTGTCGCTCCTCGACCACGCGGACGCCGACGAACTCTTGGTGCTCCTCGATGCCGAGAATCTCCTGCAGGTGCTCGAGCACTACGGGCGCGATCGCGAGGCGCTGAGGCGAGAACTTGGGCACGGCCACTCGCCGGGCACGCTCCTGCTGGGGCTCTTCGAGCAGGGCCACACAGCGGCGGCGCTCATCGCGATCCTGCCGCCTGGCACCCTCGAGCGGATGAAGTCGGAGAAGGCGAACCCCGAGAAGGCGAACACCGTGGCGCCGCTGGCCCAGCCTCGGTCTACGAAGGCGGCGAGCTCGAACCGCTCGACGACCCGGAACGCCAACATGATCGCGGCGAGGCCTGATGGTGCGGGCCGCGTTGACCCATCGATCTCGGTGGCCTTCGTCGCCTACCTGGTCGCCCTGATCGTGCCCGCGATGTTGGTGTCGGGCGTCCTACCGATCTGGACGATCTCGATGTCGACTGGAGTCGTCGTCGCTGCCATCGGCGCTGGTCTCGCCGGCGTGTTCGCTGGGCGCGAGTGGCCCATCAGGATCGCTGGAATGATCAGCGGAGTCCTCAGCGCCCCCGGGGCCGTCGTTCTGACCTATGTGTGGATCCTGCTCCGCGGCGGCACCATTCTTCGCATCGAGATCGCGCTCACGGTGATCATCGGAGCGCTCCCAGGTGCCCTCCTCTACGCCCTCTGTCGCGCGATCCACCGGCGCATGACGGCGCGAGCACCGCAGGCCACCTAGCGAGGCAATCATGGAAGCGGCACTCATCGGCGCCCCGGGAGCTTTCTCGCTCGACGATTGGAGTCGGGTGATCTCGCAGCGGAGCTTTCTGGTCTCGCCGCCTCCGTTCGTGGGTCCGTCGCCGACTATGAAGTGGCCGTGATGTCAAAGACGGACGTGTCCCCGAACGACAACTCTCGTTGAATTTCCTCCTTCTATTCGAAGCTCCCAGTCCGTATGTCGTCGCGCGCTCTCGCACTCGACTATTCGCGCTCATTGGTCGCAGTTGGGGGTCCGCTGGCAAGCCGTACTCGCAATCCACGAGGTGTCCGAGCTTGAGCTCGGTCTGAGCGGCAACGTCGCGGTCATCGCCATTGGAGCACCGCCACGGCCCATGGTTGGGAACGGGCTTTGCTCGGGGTTCTCGGTGGAGAGCCCGGAAGGGATTCGGTCTGGCGCGTCGTCGCGGTGTTCGCCGCGGCGTCGGTCTGTGCCTTGCGCACAGATGTCTTGCGCGTCGGCGGCGTCTTCGTCCCTGCGTCGGGTCGTCGACGTACGCCGTGAATGTGTACGCGATCATCGGACCGATACCCGGCATCTGCATCAGTCGCTGACACACCGGGCAGCTCTCCGTGAAGCGCTCGATCTCGGCATCGAGCGGCGCGACCTGCTCGCACAGATGCACGAAGGTGCTGAGCAGGATGTCGATCGCGAGCGGCAGCGCGAGGCCCTCGTCCTGCGCGACGCACCGAACAGCGTTCGCGAACGCTGGGATGTTCGCGACCTTTTGCCGAGATCAGGTGGGTGCAGCCGCGTTCAGATCCACCTGAAGGAGCATGACCTCCTCGAATTTGCGCGGGTTCTGAGCGATCTTCTCGGTTGTCTACGCCAAAAATCATCCGCTACCTCGACAAGCGCATCGACCGAATGAACTACGACGAACTGCTCCGACGTGACCTCGAGATCTCGAGCGCGCCGATCGAGGGCGCGATCAAGAACGTGATCGGCAAGCGGTGCGACC
>Ga0335397_10000678_pt1 | contig 45374 bp, 31 predicted proteins | sample MAT04_FD_205740 | JGI IMG/M metagenome (GOLD analysis project Ga0335397, IMG submission 205740) | Freshwater microbial communities from Lake Fryxell liftoff mats and glacier meltwater in Antarctica - MAT-04 (spades assembly) (version 2) ... | reverse complement strand
GAAGGTGGTCCCGTACCCCACCTTGCTCTCGACCGTCAGCGTTCCCCCCATGTCGGTGACGATGCGTTGGCAAATCGCGAGACCGAGCCCCGTCCCGGCGCCCACAGCCTTGGTGGTGAAGAACGCATCGAAGATCCGGCCGATGATCTCGGGCGGTATTCCGGCTCCGGTGTCGCTGACCTCGATGATGACATGCTCGCCGTCGAGCCGCGTGCGAATGCGAATCTCGCTGCGGTCGGCCTGCCCCTCGGGCAACGCCTGCGCGGCGTTGACGAGCAGGTTGAGAAACACCTGACCGAGCCGGGCCTCATTGGCCTCCACCGGTGGAACGGCGCCGTACTCCTTGATCAGGCGCGCGCGATGCCGAATCTCGTTCCACGCCATTCCGACCGACGACTCCATCGTCGCCTTGACGTCCACCGGACCGTTCGCCTCCTCAGTGGGCGACCGTGAAAACACTTTGAGATCGCGCACGATGACGCGGACACGCTGGGCGGCTTCGCGCGCGTCGGCCAATGGCCCCCGAATATCCTCGAGGGTCAGTGAGTCGCTCGGCCCGAACCGCCCGGCGGACGGGTCGCCCTTGTTCGCAAGACCCTCCGCGATGTAGTCGAGGTTCGCGATGACGGCGGCCAGCGGGTTGTTGATCTCGTGCGCAACGCCCGCGGCGAGCGTACCGACAGACGCCATCCTATCGCTCACCATCAGCTGGGATTCAAGGGTCCGTTTCTCGGTGATGTCGGTGCTGATGGTGAGCACGGCCTTCGCCTCGCCCTGATCATCCCGTACGAGCGTCCATCGTACGTCCACGGTGATCTCGCGGCCAGCCTTGGTGCGCTTGAGCATCTCTCCTTGCCACTCACCGTTCGTTATCAGAGCGGCCCGCGCCACAGTCAGCGCATCGATGTCCAAATGGAGCAGATCCGCGTCCGTGCGCCCGACGGCCTCCGCCGCCGTCCATCCGTAGGTGCGCTCCGCGCCCTTGTTCCAGAAGGTGATGCGGCCGTTCAGGTCCCTCACCAGAATGGCCTCGTGCGCGATGTCCAGCAGCGCGGCCTGCTCGCGCATCTGCGCGTCCGCGTCTCGGCGCTCCAGCTCTGATGCCGCACGAGCCGCGAAGATCTGAAGCGTCGCCATGACGACGTCCACTTGCTGCAGCGGCTCGCGGAACAACACGCCGAGCAGGCCCAGATGCCGACCCGTCGAGCTGGTGAGGCGCAAACCCACCATTCCCTCCGGCCTGAGGCGCTGCATGATGGGTGACTCAGGATACTGTTCCCACACCCCTTGCCGGATGACTTCAGAATCCATGGTGAGGGCAAATTCGCCCGGCGATCCTCGAATGACGAACTCGCCATTCGCCACGACTTGACCTTCGACGACCACGGCAACGCTACGAGCCGTCGGTGGCTCTCCAGGAAGCAGCTGCGACATCCGCCCGGCCTGTGCTCCCACCGCCGACGTCATGCTCAGCACGAGCTGCTCGAAGAACTCCGTGCCCGTGGCGAGCGACACGCCCGCGGCCACTGTGGCTACCGCTGATTGAAGGCGGCGCCGCTCCAGCTGCGCGCGCAAGTTGCCGATGCCGAACGCCACATCATTGGCCATTTGCTGGAGCAGCGCGAGCTCCTCGGCGCTCGTGTGCTTCACCTCGGAGGTGTAAAGCGCCAGCAACCCGAATGTGCGCGTCGGATCCCGCAGGGGGAGAACGACGACCCCGCGGTAACCGCGCCGGCGTGCGGGTTCCAGCCAGTGCGCGAAACCAGGATCCTGCTCGATATCTTCGCACACCACAGGTTGGCCCGAACGAATGACCTGTCCGGCCGGTCCGATGCCAGACACTTCGGCCTCGTTCCAACTGGCTTTAATCTCCGACAGATAGCCGTCCTCCGCGCCCGCGTGGCCCATCGGAGTGATGGAGCGCGCCGCATCGTGCTGCGCGTACCCCACCCACGCCATGCGGTAGCCCCCGTTTTCCACGGCGACCCTGCAGATCTGCTCGAGCAGCTCCTGTTCATGCTCCGCGCGGATGAGCGCCTCGTTGCAGTTGCTCAGCATCTGCAACGCGCGATTCATGCGCGAGATTTCCAGCTCCGCGAGCTTCAGCTCGTGGACATCGGTGTTGGTGCCGAACCATTTGAGCAGTGTGCCGTTCGCGTCCTTGATTGGGACACCGCGAATGAGCCACCAGCGATACACGCCATCCGTACGGCGCAGCCTGCATTGAAGCGTATAGACGCTGAAAGTGGCGATCGCGTTCTGCCAAGCCGCCAGCGCGCGCGCCTGGTCGTCCGGATGGAACGGCGTGTGCCATCCGAACCCCCGAGTCGAATCCGGTGTGAGGCCCGTGTAGTCGTACCATTGCTGGTTGTAATACATGTTCCAGCCGTCGGGTTGCGCCGTCCAGACAATTTGAGGCATCGCCTCCGCGAGAGACCGGAACTCATTAAGACTTTCCTGAAGCGCCCTCGCCCCGCGCCGCGCCTCAGTGATATCGGTGACGATGCCCGTCAGCCGGATTAACGTTCCTTCGGCGTCGCGGACCTGGAACCCGCGGCCGTGCACCCAGCGGATCTCGCCATCGGGCCGCACAATGCGATACTCCACGTCGACACTGGGCGTATCGCGCGTGAGCTCATCGAAGGTGGTCCGGACACGCTCGCGGTCTTCGGCAACGATGAAATCAGTCCACTGCTGCGGATTGACGTAGAAGGTGTCGGCGGAGACGCCCCACATCCGCTCGAAACCCGGACTCAGGTAGAGCAACTCCCGCATGTCGGACGAACGGATCCAGAACACATCGGTGATGTTGTTCGCCAGCAGGTGGAATTTGTCTGTGCTCTCCCGTAACGCATTTTCGGTCGCCTTGCGCCCGGTGATGACGTTCCCCGACGGGACGAGGAAGACGACCTGGCCGGCCTCGTCCCGCAGCGGCTGCAGGGAGAAGTCGATGTCGATCAGACTGCCGTCCGCCGCGCGCACCTGCGTGTCGTACCGGGACGCCTCGCCTTGCGCCGCGCGCGCGATCGTTACGCGCAGCCGCTCCTGCTCGGGTGCAGAGTAGGCCCACCAACCGGAGTCCACGAAGCGCTTGCCGAGGACGTCGCCCGGCTGCAACCCGGCGGCCTCAAGCACCGACCGATTCGCTTCCACGATGACGCCCTCCAGCGTCAGTAACCCCACGAACATGCTGGGGCCGACGCCATCGATGAGATCGCGCAGCCGCTTGTGGCTTCGCTGCAGCTCGGCTTGCGCCTCCCGAAGCTCCCGCACCGACACCACCTCATCGGTGACGTCCACGCCGTGGGCGACCATAGCATAGGCACCGTCGGCCTCGCGCATCCGCTGGTAGACGAAGTTGACGTAGCGCGTCTCGACAGGTGCACCGGGCTGACGCGCGAGGGCCACGGGCAGGTGTTGCTCCTCGAATGGCTCGCCCGTCTCGCAGACGCGGTCGAGCAGCTCGATCAATCCCTGCTCGCGCACCTCGGGCAACGCCTCAGCGACCGTCTTCCCGATGATGTCGCGGTGGCCGATAAGCCGCTGGTATGCGGGATTGGCCAGCACGAAGGTGTGATCCGGATCGCGCAGCAGGGCGAGGAAGGCGGGCGCGTGCTCGAAGATGGCCGCCAGGCGTGAGCGATCCGTCTCCAAAGACGCCGCACGCGCCGCGCGCTCGCGCTCGGGGAGCATCCGATTCGTGGTCTCCTGACACACCACCAGCACCCCGCCGATAGTGCCGCTTTCCGTGAAGACGGGGCTGTAGCCGTAGGTCCACCAGACGTCGTCGCGGCGTCCGTCGCGGTCGATGGGGAAATACTGGTCCTCGTGCCAGGTGGCCACGCCGGTCCGCATGACGCCGTGGATCTCGGGCCCGATCACCTCCCAGGCGTCGGTCCAGAAGCTGGCGGCCGACGCGCCGAGTGCGCGCAGATGGCGTCCGTCGTCGCCGAGGCTGGGGCGAAAGGCGTCGTTGTAGAACTGGATCAGCTCCGGGCCCCAGAAGAGGAGCATGGGGCTGCGAGCGGTGATCAGGTTGCGGACCGTGACCGTGAGGCTCGGTGGCCAGCCGTCGACCGGCCCGAGGGGGGTGGACGCCCAGTCGAAAGCGCGCGACAGCCTCGCCATCTCGCTCTCGCCCGGAAAGGTCAGTTCGAGGGCCGTTCGCTGGTCAGTCAATGAGGCCATTCTCGATTCTCATACCCGGGACGTGTGGGTGGAGAGGTTTGGCGGCAGGTGAGTTATGCTCGCAGCCGGAAGCTACGCGCGGGGCTGCACCCCCGCACGCGGCGAGCATGAATGGTGTATGCGCTCGCCATGTATCGACAAGTTCTCAGATTGTATCGTCAGGGCGCGCCGGGTGAGAGGGCGCGGATGGGACTTTCGGGCGCCTACTTCGAAACGAATCCAAGAGTCTATCTCATTCTGCTGCATTTTATCTAAATCCGTTGGCATTTGTACTTCACGACTTACAACTTCAGAGTAATACAGTATATTTGCTTTACATGTTGAAAGTTTACTAGATTGAAGTACATCGCACTCTGCGCCCCTCTATTCTCGGCCGATGTCAATTCGCCACGACAACCCATTTCGGATCGGCGGCACTGTCCACCATCCATTCTTCACGGATCGCGTGCACGAACTCGATGTATACGCGCGGCGTTTGCAGGAGTCGGCTCAAAAGACCCTGGTGTACGGACCGCGACGCATGGGAAAAACCTCAACCCTGGAAAATGCGGTTGATGCGGCGAACCAATCTGGTGGACACGCTTTTATGGCTGATCTGTCCACCGTGACTACCGTTGCCGACATGACGAACCGCATCCTCTTGGGCGCGACCAAGGCCGTGGGTCGGCGATGGAGCTCGTTCGTACCTGACCTGGTCGGACGGCTCCGAGCATCGGTGAAAGTAGCGGCCGACCCCGGAACCGGTCTACTTGTGCCAAGCGTGGAGTTCGGCGCCCGCACGGAAAGCACGGAGGACCAGCAGGCGACCCTCGCCGATGTCCTTAATGCCCTGAACACCTTGGCCGGTGATCGACAGGTGACTCTCGGACTCGTCTTCGACGAATTTCAGGAGATTCATCGACTGGGGGGCGAGCAAAACGAATGGCACCTGAGGGGCACCATACAGCACCACCAACACCTGAGCTATATCGCGGCGGGATCAAAACCCACGATGCTGCGGGCGATGATCGGGAGCGGGCGCGCCTTCTACCAGATCTTTGATCCCGCAGCGTTCGGCCCCATTGAGCCACAGCTTATGGCAGCGTGGATAGACACACGCATGGCAGAGGTCGGAGTCCATCCCGACGGCGTCGGAGCCCAGTGCGTCAACCTGGCGGGCGCGCGGACCCGGGATGTGGTGCGACTCGCGCGGAAGTGTGTGGATCGAGCCTCGGATGGCGAAACCATCGGCCACGATGCCGTAGCAGCGGCGTTTCGAGAAATAGTCGATGAGGATTCCGATGCCATCTACACGTGGTGGGCCGGTATCTCCCCAGTACAGCAGAATGTGCTGCGCGCCATTGCTGGAACGGCCGATGGACTTACGACGGGCGGTGTCCGGCGGCGGTTCGGAATGGGGACATCGGGCACCACCACCAACGCAGCGAAGGCACTCGTCGCGGACGGACGGCTCGTCAAGACCGAGACTGGGAGCGGCTATGCCTTCGATAATCCTTTTGTGCGCGGCTGGGTGGTACTGCGCGCCCTGCGAGATCTCGGCATTCGCCAAGAGATAGTGTTCGCGGCGAATTCGACCGGCGAGTATGACGTCAGTGCACTGCGCGCTTGGTGAGCGCGCGCAATCACGCCACTTTCTTAACTGCCATTCCATCGTAAACGACCTCGCTGACCACGCGCACGCTACCGGTCAGAATCGGGCACCGCAATGTCTGCGAGATTGATTTGCCGCCTGGCATCCGCTGTGTGGCCAACACCCAACCCGGCGAGCAGTCTCATCAGAGCTTGCGGGTCCACCGGCTTGACCATGTGGCGGTCAAACCCGGCATCGCGCGAGCGGCGGCGATCTTCGTCCTGCCCCCACCCGGTAAGGGCGATCAGAACAACGCCCTTCCCCCACGGCTCATCCCGGATGCGGCGGCAGGCCTCGTAGCCGTTCAGCTTCGGCAAGCCAATGTCGAGCAAGATCACGTCGGGCCGGAACTCCCCGGCCGCGTCCACGCCCGCTTCCCCGTCGTAGGCCGTGCGGGTGTCGTTGCCCACCATCTTGAGCATCTCCGACAGGCTATCCGCGCCATCCCGGTTATCGTCCACCACCAGAATGCGGAACGATGACCTGATGGAGTGTTCGGCTGCACCGTCCGACTCTTGCGGTGTCGATGCCTCGACCACAATCGGCAAACGCACGACGAATGCGCTGCCCTGGCCCAGCCCTTTGCTCATGGCCTCGACCCTGCCGCCGTGCATGTGCATCAGGCGCTTCACTAGCGTCAACCCGACCCCCAAGCCACCCCGCGACTTCTCCAGGGACCCGTCGATCTGCGTGAACATCTCGAAGATGCGGGGCAACTGGTCGGCAGCGATGCCGATGCCGGTGTCCTTCACCGTCACTACCACGTCGCTCGCTTGACGTTCGACGTTCAGGTGGATTTGACCACCCCGGTCGCTGTATTTGGACGCGTTGTGCAACAGGTTCTGGAACACTTGCGCCAGCCGTGTCGGGTCGGCATCCACCATGAGCGGCTGCTGCGGGAGGGTGACGGTGAGTTCCTGGCCCATCTGCTCGACCAGCGGGCGGATGGTTTCCAGAGCGCTCTCCAGGACCGCCGCCAACGGGACGTGCTCCTTGCGCAATTGCAGCTTCCCTCGGGTGATGCGGCTCACGTCCATCAGGTCATCGATCAATCGCACCATGTGCGTGAGTTGGCGATCCATCATGGAATGGGCCTGCTCAACGGCGGCCGCCTGCATACCCGGCATCATCAGCAGTTGCAAGCTGTTGCGGATAGGGGCCAGCGGGTTGCGCAGTTCGTGGGCCAGCGTCGCCAGGAATTCGTCCTTGCGGTGGGCCGCCTCGGACAAGTCGGCGGCTAACTGCCGCAACTGAAGCTCCGCTGTTTTTCGCGCGGTCACATCACTCGCAATGCCGAACCAATCGGTGATCTCGCCCTGCGCATCCAGTATCGGGACCGCCCGCGAGAACGTCCAGCCCCACGTGCCGTCATTGCGCCGGACCCGGTGTTCGAGCTCAAAGATGCTCTTGGTCCGGATGGATTCGTGGACGCGCGCCATGATCTTCGACTGATCATCCGGGTGGTTGTAATCCCGAAGCCAGGTGCGGCTTCCCGCTGCCGAACTGGCAAGAAAGCTCCGTCCATCAAGCGGGCGCATCTCGCTCCAATCCGGGCTCATGCTATAGACCACTTCCGAGCTGGCCGTCGTCAGCGCGCGGAAGCGCCCTTCGCTTTCGCGCAGCTTTTCCTCGGCCGCGCGGCGCACCTCGATTTCCGTGGCCGAGGGAAGGAGATGCGTGATGCGCCCTTCCGTATCGCGCAGCGGCGCGACCTGGAAATCGATCCACATCCGCGTGTCGCCCGCCATGCGCACGGGCACGTCGTAACGGACCACCTCGCCGCCGGCGGCACGCTCGCACGCCTCCCGCAATTGCGCCTGGATCTCAGGGGAATAGCTCCACCAGTAGCAGTCCCAGAACTTTTCCCCGAGCACCTCGCTGGCCGGGATGCCGGCCGCCTCCAGTGGCGCGCGGTTCGCGTACGTCACGGTTCCGTCCGCCGTCGTCACGCCGATGAAGGCAGAAAGATTATTGTCCAGCACACGTTGGGTGAATTGATGGCTTTCGCGGAGCGCGTCCTCCGCCTGTCGGCGCGCGGTGATGTCCTCGACGACCCCGCCGAAACCCATAACCTCACCCGCGCCGTCGTGCACCGGATACCAGCTTTCATTCCAGATGCGCATCAGGCCCGGCGCTGAGGGCGTCTCACCGCAGAACTCGTGATTCAACTCGGCTTCGCCCGTCGCCAGAATGCGGCCGGTCACGTCGCGGAGACTATCGGCGAGTGAGGGCACGATCTCGGAGACATGCCGGCCCAAGTGTGCCTCGGCGGGGATGCCGTTGATCTCCGCGAGACGTTCATTGATGCGCACGTAGTGGAGATCCCGATCAAGGAAGCAAAAGCCGATGGGCGCGGTGCGGAGAAGGGTGTCGAGCACAGCGCTGACACGTTGAGTCTCCGCCTCACGGCGCTGGCGTTCGGTGATCTCAATGGCTGCACACATGACACCTGAAATGGAGCCACCTTTGTCCACCAGGGGTTCGACCAGGAGGTCATAATACCGATCCACGCCTTCCGCGTGGATCAGCACGTCCCGCCGTTCAATTGCGCCGGTGCGCATCACTTCCCGCTTCATCGCCTCTGTGTTGGCCGCGTCCTGCGCCCGTTCAAAGAGATCACGATCCCGCTTCCCGATGACCAGCTCGGAGTTGTAGCCAAGGGCGGGGTTGTAGATCCACGTGTAACGAAGGTCCGAGTCCTGGTGGAACAGCGTCACCGGAGCACTCTTCACCGCTAATTCAAAACGTCGGGTGGCACCCACCTGCTCCGTCTCAGCCCGTTTGCGTTCGGTGATGTCGCGGATGGCGGTAACCATCCCGGCCTCGGCGCCGTCGGCGTCGCGAAGCCGGGTTAGCCACGTGTCGACCTGTAACTCACGGCCATCGTGCGTGTGATGGATGATCTCGCCGCGCCATTCACCGTTTGCGCGGAAGGCGGCCCACATGGCGGCTTCCGCCTCCGCGGACGGCCACTGTCGGGAGAAGATGTGGCTGAGCTGACGTCCGAGTACGTCGCCGGCGGAGACCCGGTATTGCCGCTCGGCGGCGGCGTTCACGTAGGTCACGCACTGGTCGAGATCCATGGCGATGACCGCGTCGCTGACCTGCGCGAGGATCTCGCCGCGAAAGCGGCTCGACTCGGCGTCGAGGCCTTGCAGCGTGAAGACCTGCGGGCCGTCCGCAGTCTCGACCACAAGCGCCTCCACCTCGCCGCTACGGATGGCGCGCAAGGTGTCCTCCGCCTCCTCCAGTCGTGCGCGCAGCTCCGCATTTTCCCTGCGGAGCTGTGCTTCGGGAGAGGTGGCAGGAGTCACGGGGGTCATCGCCTATTGCACAGGCGAAAGGTGTGAGCTTTTGGTCTCCCGCAAATCGAGCCCGAGCAGGATGCGCTCGGTCTGCGACATGTCCCCGATGAAACGGCGCAGCGGCAGCGGCAGTTTTTTGACCAAGGTTGGCGCGGCGATGATCTGCTCGCCCTCGACCAGCGTCGGGTGCTGCGAGATGTCCACGATTTCCAGCTCGTAGCGTCCCTGCAGATGCTCCTCGCAGATTTTGCGGATGTTCACGATGGCCCGCGCGGAGTGCCGCGTCGTGCCGGTAACGTAGAGTCGCAGGACGTAGCGGGCCTTGTCGTGCGCGGCGGCGGCGGCTTCAAAGGCCGCGAGGTCATCTGCAGGTGGCTGCTTCTTTTTCATAGCGCTCACCCATTCACCGGTTGCACATCGAGGCCGACGAGCACGCGTTCTTCGTTGGACAGATCGCCGATGATCTTCTTGATCGGCTCCGGCAGCCGCCGCACCAGCGTTGGCAGGGCCAGGATCTGGTCGCCCGCGGCGAGCTGGGGTGTCTTCAGCAGGTCGATGACCTCAATGCGGTATTGCCCGGCGAGGTGCGTTTCGCAGATACGCTGGAGATTGGCAAGCGCGACGAGCGATTTCGCGGTCTGGCCGGCGACGTAGAGCCGCAGTTCGTAGGTCTTGGTTATCGGGCTCATCGTTTTCCTTTCGTCGCTTTGTTGGCGGTTGTCGCGCCGCCGCGCAGTTGCCCCATGTCCGCGCTGTTTTGCTGCGTGGTTTTTTCCCGCAAAGTCTCCTGCGCGATGGCGAATTTCACCTCGGCTTCCTCGGCCTCGCCTTCCGCATTCAGCGCGGCGATTTGCGCCTCGATGGCCTTTCGCTTGCTGGCCAGCTGCCGCAGCTTCCGCTCGTGATCTTCCCGGCGCAGCTCGGCGGCGGTGCGTTCGTGCGCCGCCTGCGCCACGCGCGCGCTGCCGGTGAACACGCGGTCCGCGCCGAGATATACGTCCACGAGCGCGATGCCCGCGTCATTGAGCACGAACTCGCGCACCTGATTCGAGTGCGCCGTGCCGCGCGCTTTCAGCACGTAGAGGGTGCGGTTGCGCTCGCCGTTGAACTCCACATTGCGCAGCAGCAGCCACGTATCCATGAGCGACGATACGCCGACCTGCGAATCTTCCGCCGCGCTTGCGGTGCTGCCGCCCGTCGTGAGGCTGGTAAAGAGCGTGGTGATCTGCTGCTGCTTGAGGAAATCAATGAGCCGCATCAGCGTCGGCTTTACCTCCGCGTCGCTGCGCTCGGTCGTGAGATTGCTGATGGGATCGACCACGACCACCGCCGGGCGGAAGGCCTGCACCGTGTCGTGCAGCCCTACGAGATGCTGCTCCAGCCCCTGCAGCGCGGGGCGCGAGGCGTGAATCTGCAGCAGCCCCTTTTTTACCCACGGCTCGAGGTCCAGCCCTATGGAGCGCATGTTGCGCAGGATCTGCGCGCTCGATTCTTCGTAAGCGAACAGCAGCGCGCGCTCGCCGCGGCGGCACGCGGCATCGGCGAAGGTCGCGCCGATGCTGCTCTTGCCGGTGCCCGGCGCGCCCGAGACGAGCACGCTGCTGCCGCGGAACACGCCCTGGCCGCCAAGCATTTCGTCCAGCCGCGCGATGCCCGTGGACAAGCGCTCTGAAGGCGCCGCGTGATCGAGCCGCAGCGAAGTGATTGGCAGCACCGAGAAGCCGCGCTCGCCGATGAGAAAGGGGTATTCGTTTGTGCCGTGCGCCGAGCCGCGATACTTGAGCACGCGCAACCGGCGGGTGGAAATCTGCTCATGCACGCGGTGGTCGAGCGTGATCACGCAATCGGCCACATACTCCTCCAACCCGTAGCGCGTGATCGCATTGCCGTCGCCCTTCTCGCCGGTGATGATCGCCGTCATCCCGCGATTCTTGAGCCAGCGGAACAGCCGGCGCAACTCCGCGCGGAGGATGCCGTGATTGGGCAGCCCGGCGAACAGCGCCTCCACGGTATCGAGCACCACGCGTTTCGCGCCGATGGAATCGATGGCGTGCCCGAGCCGGATGAAGAGCCCCTCGAGGTCATACTCGCCCGTCTCCTCGATCTCACTTCGTTCGATGTGGACGTGATTGAGCGCGATCTTCTTCTGCCGCACGAGCTGGTCCAGATCGAAGCCGAGCGAGCGGACATTGGCCGACAGCTCCGCCGCATTTTCCTCGAACATCATGAACACCCCCGGCTCGCCAAACTCCACCGCCCCGCGCACGAGGAATTCCATGCCCAGCATGGTCTTCCCGCACCCCGCGCTCCCGCACACGAGCGTCGGCCGCCCGGTGGGTAGCCCGCCGCCGGTGATTTCATCCAGGCCGGTGATGCCGGTAGGGGATTTGCGGAGGGTGGGAGTGGCCTCGGGAGCGGGACGTTTCTTTGTAATCACGGGCCTTCGTTGGGATGAGGAGCTGCACCCGCAGCAATGCCAAGGTTATTCTGGAGCTAATCTACTTCGCGGCGGTGCTGCTGTCTCAATGCACGACACGCGCCCGGGGTGATAACGCGCTCACTCGTTGCTGGTCAAGCCGGCTCAGCCGCCGATGGCGCGTCGTTTCATTGAGCTGGCAGCTACCGAGCACCAAAAGGGCTGGCGCCGGCGGGGACCCCTCACCGCAGCAATCCAGCGCTTCGAATAACCTCAATTCGTCAGGGGTGCCTTCAGTCGTGCCCCACGGTAGCGACCGCAGCGTTGTTCGCTCTCGAGTTGTATCGACAAATTCTCACACTCTATCGTCAGTTCGCTAAGTACACTTGGAGAGCGCGCGGTATCCGCTTTGCTGCCGCCGAGACCACGCAGGTTTCGCACGTGATCCCGAGCGGTTAGCCCGATCTGTTGCTCGTCGACGTTCGGGGCCGGCGGCCTCCTAGCTATGGCCCCCATGCCTCAGCAAGCTATCAACGGACCGTCTCACGGCTCGAGCTCGGGCGCTCGCATTTCAGAGGGAGAATTACCCACGAGCGAGGGTCAACGCGCTCGTTTGATTTCGCCAGCGTCGCACAAACTTTCTTAGTGCCTGTGGTGCCGTGTGCGGTGGACCTTCCCTCTCGGGCGTTGAATCCCCCTTGGCGAGCGAGGCGCCACAACGCATACTCTCCCGCTACACAACGCGTGCGTTTTCAATTCGCCCTCTGCGACTGCCCCCTGCGATACCCACTTAAAGAAGCCTTTCACGCATCGAGAAACCATATTTCTACGTCGGGTCAAGGAGACTTGGGTACCTGAGCGCGAGGGGGAGAATTATAGAGAGGCAGCTCGACAGCTCACTGCTGAGTTTGCCCAAACGGAGTGGGGCCTGAAACTTCGCTGCACCGCTATAGACCGTCGGGTGATCGCCGCGCACGAAAAACAGTGGCGGCCCGCCTTTCGCATCTTCCGCGAGCGAAAGGGGGTCGCTCGGGGCGATGAGTCATGGGACTGGTTCGAGCTCGTCTGGGGAAATCGCAATAAGACCACCCGCCTTGAGGCGGCATTCTGGTGTGACGACGCGCTGGTTGGACTCGTCATTGGTCGACGATCCCCTGGCCGGACGCGCGTTTCGATCCATCGGCTCGCTGCGTCACCCGTCCACTCCCATCCGGCGAAGGGACTTGTGACCCCGCTGGCAATTGCGCTCGGCACCTATACTGGGCTTGCCTACGGCGCCGGGGAGTTGCGCATTCTTGAACCGCTGCCGGCCGTAGTGGGTATTTACACACAGAACGGGCTGACGCCGGATGCCGTAGGCGGCATTGTCCGGTACTGTTACAAGAGTCTCCAGGAGGTCGTATGGTAACCCGCGCATTTCCCAACCAGCAAATTGTTGGCGGAGCGACAACAGGTCGTTCCGCAGCATTGAGGCGGACGGTTGAGACCGTCGACGCCATTAAGGCGCGTATCCGCAATGGTCCGTCGCGTATCGTAGGCTTCACCAAAGACGGCATCAGCAGGATGGCAGCCGCCGAGGCAGAAGGCCATGCGTACGCTGGAGCTCGCCGCAAGAAGTAAGCGCGATGTAACGACAATGGCGACACAGAATCAAGCGCCTTGGCGAACCTCGCCAAGGCGCTTGACGTTGATGCGCCGAAACTGCCTTCGTGCAGAGAACGCCAACGAGTCGTTTCGTCGTAGCATTGACACGCACCTGTCCGCCCTCCACGCCGCCCCGCTCGACGATCTCGAACGGGTTGCAGCCGAGGTCGCGCGCGCGTTGGCCTCGCTGTTCGCCGAGCACCAACAAACGGTAGGTCGCATTAGCGAGGTCTACGCGCGAAAGCACAGCGTCACCGCGATTCCGACGGTGGTCATCGCAGCGGCGTGGTTAATACCCACACTGGCTCCCTTTCGCGATTCTGGCATCGGCGCCGTGGCACCTCTCGCCGTAGCTGGAAACTTTCTGAGAGACAAGCGCGAAGAGCGCGCTGAGCGAAAAACCGCCGCTCGGTCACTCGCTGGAGTGTTGGCCGCCGAGAATTCACCAAAGCAGGGCATGTTCGACTGGCTTTCGAGCCTCTAGGCAGCGGATCAGTATTCCACAGAGAAATCTTGTCCGGCCGTGATTTTTTCGAACGCGCGCCTGACGATCATAGGTCGAAGTGAAACCCGATCAGGGCGAAGAACGGCAGGACGAGGTACCGCGACGTCGCGAGCGCGGATGCGGCACAATGGCCCCGTTCAACAGGGAGACGGGCGTGTTGCGGGAGGACGCGTCGAAGCCGTCGGTCGTGGTGCTAGATGTCTCGTGCGATGGGGGTTCGTCCGGATCAGTGGGCGGTCGCAGCACTGTACGCCCCGGCGCTGACGGCGGTACCCATTAGGACCTTTTCCCGCCGTTGTCTTTTCAAGCGGTCGGGACACCGGTCCGTACGAGCATCACGCTTCCCAACGATAAGCGCATGCGGCCCTCGACTGCAGTGACGGCACCCGGGAGACCCTATTGGCAATCGGACGTCAACACCCCGAGGCGGTTTCGGTCTCTACAAGTCTAGGATTTGGCTGTAAATGAATGCTTTCTGAGTCTAGCACAGGCAGAACGAGGTCTGGTTTCTGTCTGAATACTTTCACGCCGTCTGCATCCAAGGGGTTGCATGAGACTATCGAATGCGCTCGCCGCAGTTGTAGCCATGTTGCTGACCGTCCCCGCGCACGCGCAGCTCCTGCACTACTACCCATTCAGCATTGATGCGCGGGACGTGGTTGGGGGTGTGAACGGGACGCTTGTCGGGGGCGCTACGGTGAGTGGCGGCATGCTTCGCCTGAATGGTAGCAGTGCCTACGTGCAGTTCGGCTCGCACATTGTGCCGACATCTGGGAGCTTCACGGTGTCGCTGCTGGCACAGCAGACGGTGGTGCAGACGAGTTTCGTAGAGTTTATCTCGCAGGGTTCCAATCTAGGCCCGAACGCGTTTTTTATCGGACTCGATCCTACGCGCAACATTCGCGCCGGACAAAATTGGATCGCCACGGCCGTACCGTTCCCGGCGGTCGGGAACTCAGTCTTCGTTACGCTGGTCGCTGACGCGTCCATCAATCAATCCATGCTGTACCTGAACGGCAACCTCGCCGCAACGCGGAACTTCGCCATCGTTGGGGGCGCGAACGGTCAGGACACTCGACTTGGGCAGCAGTTCGACTGCTGCCCCGAGTTCTTTGGCGGCAACCTCGATGAGGTGCGAATTTACGGGAATGCGCTTTCGGCCGCTGAAGTCGCAACGCTGGTCGCCCCCGAGCCTTCCACCTACGTGCTTTTGGCCTCGGGGCTCATCGTCGTCGGGGGCATCGCCGTACGTCGCAAGCAGCGGGTGAGCTGACCGCACCGGGTGTGAACTAATTCGTATCATTGCTCGACGCCCTAGTCCGCCTCCTGCGGGTCGGGGCGTTTGGCCGGTTCAAGAGACCCGTATCGGCGGCGATAGCACAGCCGGTGCGCGCCATGCATGGCGCGGCGACGCTCGTCACGTGAACCGGCGCTGGACAGAGAGCCTTCCGTAGGCGACCACAGCTCACGCGTAAGGTTCGACCGGTGGTCCGCCGCGGCGACGGCGGCACACTTCGGAGGCATGCAGGCTGGAGACCTAAGCGAGATGCCGATCTGCGTCAGCGCCCATGCGCTTTCTCATGCCCTGAGGGCGTATCTGGGCACCAGGGCTCCCTGAGTTGACAGCGCGACTTGCACAAAAAGGCTGCACACGGCGGGCTTCGTCGCCACTTGAGTTGCTCAATCAGTGGGAGTTACGCTCGAGTCTCAGAGTAGGACGATCATGGGCCGGATACGCTGCATGATCAGCATGACGCGCATCATGAGCTTTATCGTCAGCATCGCGTGTCGTGGAACTGCACTGCTCAGGGTGAACATGATGGCCATTGCGTGCACCGGAGCATAGCCAGTGCGGCTTGCGAGGTAAACCTCAAGCCGGATCAGGGCGCCGTTGCCGGAACGGCGGCTCGCGCGCTCGTGAGCGGCATGGCCGTGGCCCCTCGGCTCGGCGTAAGTGAGGCAGGCGAATGGCGCGTCGGACGGAATTCCACTGGCGATGTGATCGAAGTCCCTACCGTACGGTGCCATAGCTCGCCGCCGCTCAGGGGGGTGCGGCCATTCGAACCGGAACGACACCGGGGCGGCGCCTGTCTGGCGCCGCCCCGGTGTCGAGCTCCTCTACATGCATCCTCTCCGTTGTCAGCGCATCGCAAGAAACTGTCGATACATCGCGAGAACCTCTGTCGACAGACCGCGAGAGCGCACACAGCGTGAGAGCGTACAACAACAGCCCCCCTACTTCACCGCATTCACCATATCGAAGATCGGCAGGTACATCGCCACGACCATACCGCCAACAACGACACCGAGGAACACGATCATGATGGGCTCAAGCAGCGACAACAACGCGCTCACCGCAGTGTCCACTTCGTCATCGTAGAAGTCGGCAATCTTGCTCAGCATTTCATCCAGACCGCCGGTCTGTTCACCAACCGCGATCATGCTGATCACCATCGGCGGAAACACGTTGCTCTTGGCCAGCGGCGCCGCAATCGTTTCACCACCAGCAATGCTGGCGCGTGACTGCATGATGGCATCCTGAATGACGCGGTTGCCCGCCGTACGGGCTGTGATTTCCAGGCCTTCCAGAATCGAAACGCCCGATGAAATCAGCGTGCCGAGTGTGCGTGTGAACCGCGAAACTGCCGACTTGCGCAACACATCACCCAACACCGGCACGTTCAACAGGAAACGATCGATCACCAACTGTCCACTGGTTGTGCTGTAGTACCGTTTGATCATGAAGGCGAGGCCCATCGTTCCGCCAATCAGTGCCCACCAATACCCGTTTACGAATGCGGACAGTCCCACCACAATTCGCGTGGGTAACGGCAGTTCCATACTGACACTGGCAAACATGTTCGCGAAAACCGGAATCACTTTCCACAACAAAATGAGAATAGCGATTGCGGCCACACTCATGATCACGGCCGGATAAATCATCGCGCCTTTCACTTTGCGCACCAGCGCGTCGTTCTTTTCCAGGAAGAACGCCAGTCGATTGAGAATCGTGTCCAGAATACCGCCGGCTTCACCAGCGGCCACCATGTTCACGTACAAATCGCTGAAGGCCTTTGGATGTTTCTTGAACGCGTCGGCAACGGTGTTACCGGACTCCACGTCAAATACCACATCGCGCACGACGGCCTGCAGCGCTTTGTTTTCACTCTGTTTGCCAAGAATGTCCAACGCCTGCACCAGTGGCAGACCCGCGTTGATCATCGTGGAGAACTGACGCGTGAAAATCACGATATCGCGCATCTTGATGCCACCGCCGGTCTTCTTGGCGCGCGTCTTTTCCTCGTCCACCTTGATGATGGTGAGGCGCTGCCGCTTGAGCTGCGCAACCACATCGTCGCGTGACGGGGCGTCAATAGTGGCGGACTTGAGTTCGCCGCTGGTGCTGCGCGCGGAGTAGGTAAACGTTGGCATCTTGATTTCCCTCTGAAATTGCTGCTGATGTTGGTACTGATGTTGGTACTGATGTCGGTACGGATGTCGGTACGGATGTTGGTACGGATGTTGGTACGGATGTTGGTACGGATGTTGGTACGGATGTTGGTACGGATGTTGGTACGGATGTTGGTACGGATGTTGGTACGGATGTCGGTTCTGATGTTGGTTCTGATGTTGGTACCGATGTTGATGCGGCCCTACGTGCCGATGCTGCTGCAGGACGTCGTGCGATGGGTGCTGGATTCAGACATGTGTTGGCGCACGACTACCGCCGGCCCGCGCCCGCCAATTGTCCCGCCGTCGGGCGGCCCGGCGGACCATCCTCGTTCGGTCCCTTTCCAATCATGCGCAGGAATTCCGTGGCGTCACCGGTAGCGCGCACACACTCATCGGCGCTGACCTGGCGCGTGACATACAACTGATACAACGAATCGTTGAGTGTCTGCATGCCGTATTTCTTGCCGGCTTGCATCTGCGACAGAATCTGATGCACTTTGTCGTCGCGAATGAGCGAACGAATGGCAGCCGTGACCACCAGAATTTCGGCCGCCATCGCGCGTCCTTTGCCCACAATCTTTGGCAGCAGGATTTGTGTGACAATACCTTCCAGCACAAACGCCAACTGCGCGCGCACCTGACTCTGCTGATGACTCGGAAACACGTCAATCATGCGATTGATCGCCTCGGCCGCACTGTTGGTGTGCAACGTTGCGAAGACAAGGTGACCGGTTTCAGCAATCGTCAACGCCGCCTGGATGGTCTCGAGGTCGCGCATTTCGCCAATCAAAATGACGTCGGGATCTTCACGCAGCGCGTACTTGAGTGCCGAGGCAAAACTTTTGGTATCGGCGCCTACTTCGCGCTGGTTGATGATGCAGTTGCGATGCCGATGGATGAATTCGATCGGATCTTCGACCGTAATGATGTGCCCGCGCCGTTCAGTATTGATCTTGTCGATCATTGCCGCCAGGGTCGTGCTTTTACCAGAACCCGTTGGCCCCGTCACCAATACCAATCCGCGCGGACGCTCGGCCATACTCGCGATTACGGGCGGCAGATTGAGATCGGCAAACGTCTTGATCGCAAACGGGATTTGCCGAATGACCATGCTCACGCAGCCACGCTGCTTGAACACGTTGCCGCGAAAACGCGACAGATTTTGAATACCGAACGAGAAATCGAGCTCGTCCTCCATTTCAAAACGCTTCTTCTGATTTTCCGTGAGCACGGAGTACGCCAGCTGCAGCGTGTCGCGGGGCGTCAATACATGTTCAATACCCGAATTCGCGATGTCGCCATCGATGCGCAATTTGGGACGGTCACCCGCCGACAGGTGCAAATCAGACGCGTCGCGCTCGATCATTTCATCGAGAAGCGTGCGAAGCGAGACGGTGGTTTGTGTTTGTGGCGCTGTCATTTCGAAATCGCGATATGGTGCGGGAACACGACCTGATGGAGCGAATCGCCAGGACGATCAACGCCCGTGGGATACGGGGGAAGACGAACCAGTGACAGCCAGGATACGGTCAGGCGGACGTTTCTCGTATGACTTGTTCCAGGGTTGTGATACCCTTGATCACTTTGAGCCAGCCGTCCATACGAAGCGACAACATGCCTTCGTCAATCGCGGCGTCGCGCAATACCTGCACATCGGCGCTTTGCATGACGAGTTTCTTGATCGTCTGCGTCATGAACATGACTTCGTACACGCCCTGACGACCCTTCAAGCCGGTGCCGGCGCAAACATCGCAGCCATGGCCCTTGAAGAACGGCAAATCCTGCACTGCCGAATCGAGCGTGATGTTCGTCAGGTGCGGCATGGCTTCCGGCGTCGCGCGCACTTTCGCGTTGTCCAGTGCTTCCTGCGAGAATCGCAGTTCGCGCAGGGTTGTCGTCGGCTTCACCTTCGCGCCGGCAAACTCGGCGACATCGGGTGTGTAGCGCACTTTGCACTTGGGGCAAATCTTGCGAAGCAGGCGCTGCGCCAAAATCAGATTGAGCGCCGATGCCACGTTGAACGGCTCCAGCCCCATGTCCATCAAACGCGTGATCGTTTCCGGCGCGGAGTTCGTGTGCAGCGTACTCATAACCAAGTGACCCGTGAGCGCCGCCTTGATGGCAATGCCGCCGGTTTCGAGGTCTCGAATTTCGCCTACCATGATGATGTTGGGATCCTGACGCAGAAATGCTTTCAGCGCGGCGGCAAACGTCATACCGATTTCCGTGCGCACCTGCACCTGATTGATTCCAAACAGATTGTATTCGACCGGATCTTCGGCGGTGATGATGTTCACGTCACCGTTATTGATCTTCGAGAGCGCCGAATACAGCGTGGTGGTTTTGCCGGAACCGGTTGGACCAGTTACGAGCACCATGCCGTACGGATTCGAAATCGCTTCCATCAATTCGCGTTCGGCGCGTGGTTCGATTCCAAACGTCTCGAGATCGAGCGTCAAATTGCCCTTGTCGAGAATTCGAAGCACGACCTTTTCGCCAAACAGCGTTGGCAGGACGCTCACGCGGAAGTCAATCACTTTCGCGCCAACTTTGAGCTTGATACGTCCGTCTTGTGGCACGCGACGTTCGGCGATGTTGAGTGATGCCATGATCTTGAACCGCGAGATCAGGGCGGCGCGCATTTTCATTGGCGGTTTCATCACTTCAGCCAACGCTCCGTCGATGCGATAGCGAACGCGCAGCTCGTGTTCGAAGCACTCGAAGTGAATATCGGAAGCCTTCTTGTTCACCGCGTCGATCAGAATCGCATTGATCAATTTGACGACGGGTGCTTCGTCAACCTGCGCGGCCAGCACGCTGATGTCATTGCTTTCCGCCTCGTCCGCCAATACTTCGACTTCGTCATCATCGCCTTCGATGTCCTGGAGCAGCGACTGCATTTGTACTTCATTGGCTTCGTAGTGCTTATCAATGGCCGTGCGCATCGAGAACTCACCCGCCAACACCGGAAAGATGTCGTAGCGGGTGATGAACTTCAGATCGTCAATGACGCCCAGATTGGTCGGGTCGGCAATCGCCACCGTGAGCTGCCGACCATCCCGCTTGAGCGGAAGTACGGTGTGTTTGTTGGCCAGCTCAGCCGGAATCAACTTGAGCAGGCGCGTGTCGACTTCAAAGCGCGAGAGGTCGACGGCCGGCATTCGGTATTGGCGAGCCAGCATCGTCACGACTGCGGTTTCCTGGACCATGCCCAGCTTGACCACTGTCAGGCCCAGACGTTGCCCGGAAACCGCTTGTTCTGCCAGCGCCTTTGCCAACTGTTCGCGCGTCAGGAGTCCTTCGCGAACAAGGAGTTCGCCAAGGCGGTCGGCGGTACGGGTGGAGGCTACTGCAGCTGGTGCGGCCATAAGGTGTCGCGGAAGCGCTGAGAGTCGGGTGCGGAACGGGGGAATCGTGAGCGGCGGCTCGCCTGGAAATGGACGTTGCCTGGGGGAAAACGTCACATCGGCGGCACGGATGGTTCGCCTGACCATCACGATGCGTCGGGAGCGGTCCCACCCCATCACCAAAAGGACGCGTGGGGGGCAATTCGGTTGCGTCCTCGGGCACCCAGAAACGCCAGCGGGGACCGGCTGCCTTTTTGGCGACCGATCCCCGACGATTTTTTCGAAATCATGGTGCAGCAGCCGTCCGGCAGCGTCGCCGTGCGGCCTGACCTCTGGTGTTAGCTACACCATTTTGCCTTTGCCGCGACCCATGATGGCCGTGACCACAAAGATCACGAGGAAAACCACAAAGAGAATCTTGGCGATTCCAGCCGACCCTGCGGCAATACCACCGAAACCGAGGACGCCAGCGATGATCGCGAGGATCAAAAAGCCCATTGCCCAGCTTAACATGTGAAGCCTCGTGTGTAGGAAGTGCTTGATGTATGGCCACAGCGCAGGCGCGCCCTCGCGCTTGCGAATGATTGGGATAGCTGCATAGTTCGATCTATATGATTCAGCGCCAATGCGCGCGTCTTGAACGAGTGTTGTCTATTGGAGCATCTCATACTGCCAATGCCTACGGCGTCTGTTGCGTTACTTGCCGCCGCGCGGGAGGCGCACCACGGCAACACCCGAACCATCGGCGGCGAACAACACGGCAACGGAATGGCCGATGCCGGAATCTTCGGCCGCGATGATGGTGACCTTGCTGGCGCGCTTGAGGGAGCCACGCGCGTTGGGGGCCAGGATTGCCATCGAGCGGCGCAGCGTCGTGGAGATGTTGTGACGTATCTGCGGCTGCGGCTGCGACTGAACGAGCGGCGAGTACGTTGGCGAAATGGGGGAGATGCTGGTAGCCATGATCGTTCCTGCCAAGGGTGAGAAGTGCACGCGATGCCTGCGGGCGCAGCTGCATGAAACTGCAGCGCGATTTGCGTTTCACCTTCACCTGAAGAAGTCTGTTACTTCTTCCGATAAGGAAGCCGGTCCAGAACCGGCTCAGCCTTCATTTGCCGCAATGAAAAAAGGCGCGGGAGATCTGGGAAAGATCTCGTTCGCGCCTTCGACTCGCAGACCTGATGTCTGCCCGTCAAGGTGGCTGCCAAGGCAGCCGATATGTTACGAGCTGACTATACGGGTACGTTCTCGGTGTGTCAAGCACTTTCTTTCAACAGATTTTTCCGGGCGTGATCCAGGACACCAACGGATCACACGTGTTTCAGCAACAGCTCCAGGTTCTTGCGCAGTTCGCCGAGCGTCTGGGACTTGAACGAGCCTTTCGTTTCCTCGAGCACACGAATGGCCTCTGTGACCGCGCTTTGCAGTTGCGCACCGCGTGGGCAGTTCATCAGCTGACACGGCGTTTCGCCAACGGGGCGATTGTTGATCGCGCGCGTCATGTGATCGAGATCGGTCAGCGATCCCATCACGTTGCGCAACGTCAAACTCAAAAAGACGTCCGGGGAAGGTGGCGACGACTTGGCATCGGCCTTGGTGATATATTCGAAATCAGATTGCCACGTGCGCAAACGTTCTTCGACACGCTGCATGCTTTGCCACGAACGGAATCGCTGCACAGATGCAGCAACACGCTCGAGCAACGCCGCAAATGACACTGGCTTCGTGAGGTACGCCGCGACCGGCAATTCAATACACGCAACTGCCGAACGCACCGACGGATATCCCGTCAGAATGATGACAGGTAATCCGCCGTTTTGCGCGGCCACCTGCCTGACCAGTTCGAGATCGGAATTGCCCGGCATTTCGAGATCGGTAATGAGCAAATCGAACTGTTGTGAATTCACGAGCGCGATGGCCGAATCACCATCGGGAACCGTTTCGCACGTGTACCCCTCCGCCCGCAAAAGGTCGGCGGTGGCGTTGAGAAACGTTGGCTCGTCGTCGGCCAACAGGATGTGCCCAGCACTTGTCATGCAGTATCTCCTTGCGCGCCCGAAGGCACAGGAAGTGTCACCGTAAAAATGGTTCCGGAACCTGGAGCATCGGCGACCGTGATGGTACCACCGGCCGCAACGACCGTGCGGCGCACCAGCGCGAGGCCGAGTCCCATGCCTCCTGTTCGTACACCACGATCTTTCGTACTGAAGAACGGATCGAATATGCGCTCGCGCAGTTCGGCGGGCACACCGTTGCCTCGATCGCGCACCGACAACCAAAACGTTTGGTGGTCGACACCAGCGCGAATGGACACCAGCTCACCCGGGGGCGACGCCTCAAATGCGTTCTGTGCCAGATTGATAAAGATCTGACGCAACATGGCCGATGGCAAGTGAATGACACTGGGCACGCTGGAAAAATCGGTTTCAGTGCGCACGTGCGTGTGGCGATTGACCTGCGCCAGAAAAGTCACGGCGTCGGTGACCAGGCTGCGGATTGATGTGCCCGCACTCGAGTCCTGTTCGGGCCGGTACGTCTCGTACAGCTGTCGAGTCACTGCAGCGATGCGATCGATCTCGCGTTCGATGGCACCCACATACGCGAAGTGCGGGTGCGTGGGAGGCACGGCTCCCTTGATCAACAGGAAGGAGTTCTGAATACCCGCCAACGGATTGTTGATCTCGTGCGCCACACGCGCCGCAACACGCCCCATCGTGGTCAACGTATCCACTTCCTGCAACGCCGACTCGGCTCGCCGACGCGCGGTGATGTCCCGCGCTTCCAACAGCAATTGATTCGTTTCACCCGAACGATCGATAAACGGCTTGATCGCGACTTCCAGCGTGCTGGTCGGTCCGCCTTCCCCATTCACTTCGGTTTCAAAACGCGCCGCCGTACCATCGCTGGCCGAACGAAGCGCGCGCTGCAGTGATTCACGCGCACTTTCGTTGGTGGCCCACCACAACGTATTCCACACGGGCTGTCCGACAACCGTTTCGATTGTGGCGTGACTCGCTTCGAGGGCAACATGATTGACCTCAAGCACCCGCCCTTCGCGGTCCAACAGGAGCTGAAACTGGAAACCGCTGTCAAAAATCGCGCGAAAGCGACGTTCATTGAACACGCGCGCCGCTTGCGCATTGCGCATTTCCGTAACATCGGCACGAACGCCGAGTAGGCGAACGGGTTGCCCAGCCGGCGTACGTTCGACTATGCGCGCCCGATCGACCATGGTATGCCAATCGCCGTCGCTGCTTTTCACACGATACTCGTACTCGAACGCTTCAGTATCGCCATTCAAATGTCGAGTGATTTCACGATTGAAACCCTCGAGGTCGTCAGGATGCACCAGCTGCGTCCAATTATCGCGGCCACTGCGCGTGCCGGTGAATTCATACCCAAGGTTGCGCCAGATACCGGAACTGTGGTCGGCGGCGCCGGTAAGCAAATCCCATTCCCAAATACCATCCGTCGAGCGTTCGAGCACCGACGCGAGTCGCGCCTTTTCACGCGACTGTGCGAGGCGACGCGCTCGCTGCCCCAGCAAGGTCGCCACCATCAGCAGGATGCTCAGCACCGCGCCCATGCCCATCACGACCAACGGCAGCTTCGAGCGCGCCCGCGCAATCGTTGTGGGTGTGGGCCACGTGTCGAGTTCGAGATTGACATCGCCAAACTTCAGCGGCAGTGCGAGCGAGGCCGGAACCGCCAGTGCTCGCTGTGCCAGAACTTCGTGACTGCGTGCACCCGACGAGCCAACGCCGTGCACAAACCCCAGCACGGTGTCGCTCAGGATTGTGCGAAAAATCTGGTCCGTGCGCACCACACCAACTATCGCTCCGTCACACGGCGCGGGTGTTTCACACGAGGGCGCCACAACCGCGAACCGCGCTGACGCAGTATCCAGCGGCCAGTACTGAATCGAGTCCACCAATGATTGTGCCGTACCAACGCGCGCGTGCCAAGTGGAATCCAACCCGGGCAGCGGGGTGTCGGTAGCCGCCAACACCTGGTGCCCACTCGCCATCGAAATGAAGACTCCACCTTCGAGCCCGCGCATATCACGTTGCAGCAACTGAAGATGGCGCGCCAGCTGCGCAGGTGAAGTGCGCGATTCGGCCGCACGCGAGAGCGATTGGGCTAACCTGTGCACGGATTCCTGCATGGCCCGCAATTGTGCCGCACCGGCTTGTCCGGTCAGCGCGCGCAATTGATCACCCTCGCGCACAGACAACGCACGCCACAGCACCAACACCGTCAGCAGGCTGGCAAAACCGACTCCGGGCGACAGCCAATCGGCCGATTCAAGCGTCACGCGGCCCGACGTCCACAATGCGCCTAACAGATAGAGGCCAACCAGCAACGCTGAAACCAGTGTTTGCAGAGACGATCCAGCCACCGGCGCATCAAGGATGGGATCGAGCACACCGATCGCAGTAGCGCCAAGCATTGTGAGGACCATCGTCACGACGACGAAACCCGCCACCCCGAGTGCGCGTTCTTCGTCACGCGTCGATCCGGACAGAGTCGCGATCAGAATCGCAAAAGAAATCGTGGCGTGCAGCAACGCGGTAGAAAGTGCCATGCCGCCGTAGGGCAACGTGAAGGCACCAAGCGCTCCAACAGTACAGAAAAGGCTCACCGCGGCGGACAGCGCGGCCAGTGGCAGTGTGAGGCGCCGATCTGCGCGCAGCAAGCTCAGAAACGCCGCTGCCACCAGGATCAATTGAAGCGACGGCAGCAGCGGCATGGCGGGCCATCCCGACAGCGGCGCGAGCAATGACTGCCACCTTCCTGAATTCCCAACAATTCCGGCTACACCGCACAGCATGGCAAACGCAGCTATTGCAACACCGAGCGGACGCGGCTCGCGAATGCTGCTGGTTTCTGGTTGATGGAGTAATCGGCTTCTGGCAGCTGCGGCAGCGAGCATGAATTCCGGTGTAGAAGCAGTGCAACGTTAGACGTCGATGACGACGATCACAAGCCAGGCGGACGCTTCAGGAAAGGAAACAAATGCGCGACAGTGTGAGAAGCGTCACCGCACTTTTTTGTGCGATGCACCAGCTTGCGGTGTAGCAACACAAAGTCTTGACGCGTGACGATGTTGGGTCGCGAGTGGGGGACGTCAGCGGTCACGCATTCAGCGTGCCGCACGTCCTCTTTTTTGTGCGTACCGTTTCTCCTGTGGAGGCTGTATGAGTTGGAACCTGATTGAAGGATACCTGACGCAGATGCTCGGGCGAGTGCGCGAGTTCTGGGGCGTCATTGCGCATCGGCCTCTCCACGTCATCAATGGCCGACGCGCGCAGATGGTGGGAATACTGCAACGCAAGTACGGCAACGGGACGCACCTATAACAGGATGCGCCCCGTTCCCTAACCATGCCCCACCGCATCTCCGCCCGATGCAGTGGGGCATTTTCCAGCTATGACCTACGCGCTCCCGGTTACTCCGGCCACTTCCCAAAGATTGTCCGTGGACGCGTGCAGGCCGCGCAGTTGCAATTCGCGCACCGATTCATACGGCACGAGTTCATGCAGGCTCAGGAGGAGCTGACCGACATGCCGAAGATGACGCGCCGCAACTGCCGCCGCGCAACGGTCTCCAAGAGAGAGAGCAGTGGCTTGAAGCGCCACGTACGCGATTGAGATTTCGCTGGTTGCTGCATAGAGCTCAGAGAGCCTCGTCGGGAAAGAGGTGCGATATGCCACCAGCTTGGCGGCCACGGCGCAGCAGGCATTCACGATCGCTAACCGAAGACGATCCGTGCCCCGCGCCAGCGGAAATACGTACGAAGGGTACAACGCCCCCAGCGCATTCACATGTGTATCAAATGTCGTGACGGCTTCCAGCAAGACCCCCGGCACCATGACACCACTCGTCTCACGCGACGCAACCGTTTGCTTGAGCAAGTGATTGAGCCGACGCTCCTTCGCCATCAGCGAACCCACGGTCGACTCGAGAACATCCTGCGGCGTGGTGAGCCAGCTATCCGCCCGCGCAAGCGGCACGGAGAAATCAAAAAACGCAGGCGTCGTTGCCGACGCACCGACGGAAACTTCACCGAGCGAAAACGGCGCAGAGGCGGAACGATAAGCCATGATCAGACTCCGCCTCGCGGGCCGAAAAAGTGTTTAAGGTCAAACATGCTGTGGTGCCTCCGTCGGCGAATATCCAGGACGCAAAAAAGGCGCGACTGCCGCCCGTGTAGGGCCGCTGCCGCGCCTTCGTCTCAGCCAGCCACCTTGCTGGCGTCGACAAGGCTGATTGCTCGCGCAATCAGTGTTGACGGATCAACGGTAGCAATCAAATTCGTCGCACGCAAGACTGATTAGACTCAGGAGTGCAGAAATTTTCCGACTCTGTGCGCTCGGTCACCAACGCATTATCGTCGGGCTTTGCGACTCTCTGAATGCGCGCTTGAAGCGCGGGGCCTTCCGGAGAAGCTCACCAGCGGCGACAACACCTTGAGCATTGCCGGTCCAATTCCGCGAACGGTACCGAGCGCATCCAACGAACCGAACGCGCCCAGCGAATCACGATTCGCCACAATGCGACCGGAGAGCACCGGACCCACCCGAGGCAGAACCTCCAGCTCCTCAGCAGTCGCCACATCAACATCAATGATCGCAAGGCGTTCTGCAGACAAAGACTGCCGTGCACGCGTGGCCGATGCTTCCGGCGACGACGTCCGCGACTTCGGTGCCCGCTTCTTACCACGTTTTTTCCTGGCCTTCGCAGAATCAATCGCCGAAAGTTGTCCTGCAACCGCTTCGGCCGAGAGGGCCGATCCATTCTGGAGCCACGCACCCTCGCTTGATCGATGCTGCATCCACACACGCGCCCCGCCGCCCAATAACGCAACACCAGCAAGAAACGCGAGAGCTTGTCGTTCGGCGGCTGTCGGCATGGGGTGCGAAAATGTTGATACGCACAGTGTGGCGACCGTGAGCCATCTGACGCGCATCAATTGTGGCGGTGTCGCACCATTCGGTTGCGGAGCTTTGTTCGCCATCGCCGAACCGAACGCGAAGCTACTTCATCTCGCCAGCGCCAAAATGCAATTGGAGTACCGTGCTGAATACGGTCACCGATGATTGTCGATTGTAGTTACGGTCAAACACCGTGGTCTTTGAGCCCGTAAAACTGAACGACATCGTTTCCGACAAATCGGTGTCAGCCGAGAAATTGAATTGACGACGACCGTTGTTGGTGAGCACACTGGGAATACCAGTACCGAGATACAGACCCGTCAATGACGGCGCGTCGAGCACCACGCTGATGGCGCCCTCAGACACATACGAGGCACTCGTCTTGAGTTTGCTACGCGCTTTCCAGTTCTCCGGCAACTTGAAATCCTTGCCGATGTTGTAGGACTGATACAGCGGGTTGTCATTACGCGTCACGCTGCCCGGCCGACTTTCAACGCGCAACGAACGCGTGACGGTGGCACCGGTGCGGAACCCATCCAGCAAACTCCAATTCACCTGCAGCGACATGGGTTGGCTCTCCGTGCGTGCTCGACTCTGCTCGACCACCCCGCCGATCTCGTTCAGCACCAAAGTCTTGTTTTCGTTTACGACATAACCAAACGACGCACTAATGCCGCTGTAAATCTTGTTCGCTTTCACCGGCGTCAGGTTCCAACGCAACTCGGCGTCCGGATACGCGTGGTTCTCGTTGGTGATCAAGGCCTGGAAATTATCAATGACCCTTCGCGTCCACGTTTGCGCATTGCCCTGTTGCACACTCGTGCTGAACGTGAAGGCGAGAGGCAACCTGACTCCCGTGCCGACCGTCAAATTGGACAGGCGGCCCGCACTGGATGCGAGCTGCGTGTTCAATCCACGAAACGACGAAACGCCGCCGAGTCCCAGCTGAAAACCAAAGCCGGGATCGATGGCGGTGTTGTCGTAACTCGAAATCAGCGATCGCGTCCATGCGGCAGTGAGCGGCAGTATCGCCTGCCCCAGCCGACGCGTACGAGACTTGTCCGCCGACCTCGCTTGCAACAACCGCCCCAATTCAAACTGCAGTGCAGCGTCCATCGTCTGCAGCGCGCCAAGGCGTTTCGGCAAGCGGTACAAATTCGTATCGGCCGCATCCCGCAGCAGCGTCCGCGCATTCGGATCCTTGTACAACGAGAAACTGCTGCTGTAACGAAAACTCGGCTGAAACCAGGCCGATATTCCGGGCCGGAAATCAAGGAACGACACCAGCGCCCGCTCGCGTTCCAACCCGAGATCGGCCCCAAACAAGGAACGGTGATCCGCACGGGCGGCAGCTGCGCGGTTGGCGCTATCAGGCAAACCCCTCACTCGGTTGTAGTCCCGCAGGTCCTGTGTTTGACGTGCCGTAAATGACGCCGTCAGCGCGTTGAGCGGTCGAAATTCAAGCGTACTGCTGTTTTGCCACAGATTCGATTGATAATGCAGCGCGACCCCCGAGTCGCTGGCCACCGCGACAGGTTTCAGGAACGATGTCGCAGAATTGCTGTTGCGCGCGACCCCACTCAACAGTTGAAAACGCGAAGGTCGCCAGCGCAAGCGCTGAGTGCGCAACCCACGCACAGCCTCCGACTCGCGAAGAAATCCTGGCAGCGCGCCAAGAATCCGGTCGATCGGTTTGGGTAATCGTTGCGAGGTGCTGTCGGTCAAACTATTCGCGCCGTCAATATTGAGCGACGCACTGACGGCGTAATTGCTGTTGCTGGATTCCTGATATGTGCTCTGACCGCTGCCGCGCCCCCACAGACCACTGAGCATCAACCCATTCAACACTGGCGCGAACCACCTACCGGTTATTGGCGTGGCGCGACGCAGTGAAATTGCATAATCCGTGCGTGAGTCCCGGGGATTGCGCAGGCCACGAATTCCATCAGCGCGCACGTCCGTTTGATTCACGAACAATTGCTGCACATTGCTGGTTCCGTAACTGACCGTGAGTGGCATGACAATGCCCAGCCGGTCCGGCAACATCCGTTCGAGATGCACCGTCGTGCCGGCGAATATGCCAGCGGACGTGAGGAAGGTTGGCGTCTCGCCCAACTGCCGGAAGTTCGGATCCCGGCGCGTGAAATTCATGCGAAAATCGGCGAGGTCACCGGCGTTGCCGAACACGCCAAATTCACCGGCGAATCCGACGTCGGCGACCACGTCGGTCAATCGCACGTCGTCCACCCAGAGTTCGAGGGTGTCGTTTGGCGAAATGGGCCGAGCACCGCGGCCGACGCTGTCCACGCGCACAAACCCCACGGCCAACTCCTGCACGCCGGCCAGATTGGGCGGCGTAATGCCGGGGTCGGCCGTGTACACGATGTACCCATCCTGACACACCGCGTAACGACGAACCGTGACGCCGCGCGGCAGCCCGGATCGTTTGATGAGTTCGAGATCCGCACCGGAACACGACAACGAGTCGCCAGTGCTGCGCAGCGAATTATTCTCGAGCTGCGCACGCAGCGACTGAAACCGCGTGAGATCAACACGCACCTCCGGTTCCCACGCAGCCGCGGTCTCGCCCGCCTGCACTTCGGTTCGATACAAGTAAAAATTGTTTTCGTCGCGGCCAATTTTAATGAACGCATTGAGTTCGCCGTTCATGCCCCATCCATTGCCGACACCGCGCATCCACACACGCAGCGTGCGATATCCCATGAACGTGTTGTTGCCCTGCGGGAAACGGAAATACGATTCGGCACGATTGAACACAGGGAACCCGCCCGGCGCGCCCGCCCGCATGCGCAGCGAATGCTCGTTGACTTGTTGCAGGTTGTTGTTGTACGCGAGCTGCGATTTCGTTTCTGGTGCCTCGATCACGCCGGGTGGCGATTGGTATCGCACGTTCGCCGTGGAATCCTGCGTGCCAATGATCGACGAAATCACATACCCAAGACCGGTTCCCGCCGAGTCACCCGCTATGCCAGCCAACGGACGATCCGAGCGGCGCAACCAGGGCGCACCGATGAGTTCAAACTTTGACAACGCAATACGAGTGAACGCCTCATCGCTTTCGCCGGCGGCCGAAACCATGGTGACGCGCAGCGCGCGCATGCGACGATCGTTGGGCGAATTGAGTGAATCGATTGGCGCTCGCCAATTGAGGCGCACTTGCACCCAGCATAGTGAATCCGTCACGACACCAAACGACGGCGACGAATCGGTGACAAACGAGCGACACTTGCCAACGCGATTCCAATTGCGTGAATCGGACAGATCGACGGCAAATCGCTTCCACTGTTCGCGATCCACATCAACGGTCTTGAGATTGAGCTGACCGTCGAGGTCAATGTCTTCTTCGTCAAGTCGGTTATTCCGCACGGTACAATTCGCACGACTATCTCCCAGATACAGAAACAGCCGCGTGTCGGCGGTGCAAATTGGAATTTTCTCAGCCAGTATGGGCACCCCATTACTCGCCGCCTTGTCCACGACCCAGATGCTGTCCGCCACACTGCCGGCAATACCAACATCGTTGTCGATGGCGTTAAACGCCCGGGAGAACTTGTCGCGTTCGGAATCGAACCGGTCGAGCCCCGCGAGCCGTTTGCCGCGGAACGTCGTGTCGGGTTTGAGTCCGGCCGCAGTGGGTGCCGCGACCAACAACGTTTCCGGTGCAAACGCGACACGGTTTTCACTGATGTCGCCGAAATCCAGCACGATCGTCGGATTCTTCGCGCGCTTGGCGGCATCCGTCGCAATCAGCGCCCAAAATTCTAGGTTCTCGATGTTGGAGAGATCGTCGCCGCTGGGATTCAGCACCGTTCGCATGGACGACCAGCGACGCCCGCCTGGTGTCACGCCCAGTGATGATGTGTTGCCAATCGTCCATGCGTTCCGTCGCGCCGTGCTGCCCGATGCTGAATTCAGCAGGCCGCCTACTTTGAGCGGGAACAGTGTCAGCCACAACACGGGCTCGGGCGTTTGCAACCCGGCGCCTTGCAGATTCACGCGCGGATCAATTTGGTCAATGGTGAACTGCAGTGGTGTACCGACGGGATCCAACCCAACACTTTGAAAGGCCAGCGTCGAATTACGATTGAGCGTCAATTGTGTACCGCCCAGCAATGCCGACAGTCGCGCACCAGCGGCTGGTTGCGAACTCAACGCCCAGTTGCCGTCGGAGAGTTGGATCGTGCGCCCAGCATTGGCTTCAAACGTCGCGAGGTAAGCCTGGCCCGCCGAATTGGGATTGGGTTTGCTCAGTGCAATTTCACCGAGCACACCAATGCGTGAGTCCACTTTGGATTTGCCAAAGGGCAGTTTGTCAACAGCGTTGGTCAGCGCCGTTGCGTTCCAGTGCAGGTTGGCTGTCACACCGGCAACCAGCGATCCTCCCGATTCGAAACCGAGCGGCGGGCGATTGTACAGCGACTTCTGCTGCTGGGAAATCATCGTGAAATTCAGTTCGCCGTTCTCAAACGGCAGCTGCGACGTCCAGCCAAAAATGGAAGTGGGCGAAGTGCTGCGTGTCTGATTCTCTTCAAACCGTACGACCACTTGTCGGGGTTGCAGAAACAGGGTGTCGGGGCGATTGAAGGTGATGACACCCACGTCGTAGTTGGCCGTGTAGTCGACGTCGCGAACGAGGAGCAGCCCGTCAACCACCACGCGTTCGGAGAACGGACGGATTTGCGGGGCTCCCAATTCGAGCGTACCTGTGCCGCTTTGACCTTCGGTGAGATAGTCGGAGATGATGCGAAAGATGCTTTGCGGGCGTTGTGTCGAAAGCAGGTATTCGTTGGGATACGTGTACAACGTGTCGTTCGCCGGGTTGGTAAAGGGCCGAGCCAATCCAGCGCGCGCAAATGGCTGCAGTGACGGAAACACGACGTAATAATCCCGGATCAACTTTGACGTGGGCGAACCCGCCAGCTGATTGGGATCCTGCGGTCGTGGCCACAGTCGGTTCTCGACATCAAACGCGCCGGGATTGGTCAACTGTGACATGCCGAATAGCTGCAGGTATGTTTGTCCGCGCGACGTGTCGTATGGTTTTTCCTGATCGCCGCTGGTTCCGGTGACGATTTTGAGCGTGATCGATTCGCGGCGGATGGCCCGAATATCATCACCGCCCAGACGATACACCGATTTGATTTCGCGTTGGAAAGATCCGGTGCGATCGGATGGTTGCAGCTCAGGTTCCCACAACAAATTCGCGTATTGCGGCGCCGTCGTGAATTCGACGTCGGGTGTACCGCCGGTGTTCACGTTGCGACCTGGACGGCCATTCAGATTCACTTCATACGCCACCGCCAGTCGTTCGTTTTCCTGAAGCCGGTTTACGAGCGCGATCCACAGCTGCGATGGGTCGACATAATAGTCGACATTTTCTCTCAGCACTTCATAGATCTGCCGTGTGCTGTTGCGTGCGCCGCGCACGGACAGCTGCGGTCCTCGCGGATTCGGGTTTGTTGCGCCAATCAACTGTTTGTAGATGTACAGACGCGTTGGACGAATCGAATCCGGCAACGCGGACGCCAGCCGTTGCATCTGCGCACGATTCAGAATATCGACATTGGGATACTCGGCAAACTGGCGCGGATCGACCGTCATGAAGAACCGACGTACCTCCATTCCCACATCTTCAATAGCGGTGCGCTGTTGTTGCAGGTTGAGCTCACCCAGCGTATAGGTGATGTCCCTGAAGACATTGCCTTTCTGCTGCGCGGCCACGGCGGTGTACTTCATGGGGCCAATTTTGCCCTGCGCCTGCACGCCGTAATTGTTGGCCGGAATGCCGGAGCTCAGAAACCGGGAGGGCGGCGGCAGGAACGAGATGTTCCCCGCCTCCAGCCGCTCAATCAGCCGATTGGGTTTTCCCTCGTAGCGCACGGACACGTTGTTGGACGAGCTGTATTCGTTCTGCGACTTGAAGTCGAGATTGACGTGCACCCGGTCTGCCACGACTCCGGCGCTTAGTACATCGAACTGGAAATTGAAATCGGGAGTCCAGGCGGCAAAACAACTGGTGCCGATGGCCCTGTTTTGAGAGACGTTGCAGCGATCGTTCCGATTGCGCTGCACCTTGCCTTCCAGGCGCGAGTTGAGGCGAAAGGCCAGGTCGGGAGCCACTTCGAGAGCGGCAAAAGGATTGGCCTGCCCTGCACCCCGTCTGAGCAACCCGGTATCCTGTTTCGCAGCCTGGGCGTTGAGCAATCGTGCCCGTTCGGCCCTCGCGGCTGAGTCTGCCGAGACTCTGAGGGTGTCCTTTCTGAGACTGTCGGGTAGGACGATGCTGTCACGTACGGGCGGCCGCTGTTGGGCCGGTACCGCCGCCGCGAGGGGAGCGAGCGTCGAACTCAGGAACGTCAGGACGGCGCACAGATTCACGCGCAGGCCCTTTTGGCGCACCGAACTCCGGTCGTGGTGTACCAGCGATTCGATTTTGACCGCTGGCACGGTGTTTGCGATAAGGGTGCACGCAGATGGTGCACCCTTGATTATGCAGGGGACGAACGAGGAATTTACGTGAATACTACGCTCGCCGGGGGTCACAACCGTGTGATGACCAGCGCCTTCACCCAGACCGATCGCGCTGCTCTGTGAAAATCACTACTCGATACGTGTTGCGGGAGCATGTGGGCCCGCTGGTCTTCACCCTCACGGCGCTGACCTCGCTGCTGATGCTGCAGTTCGTGGCGCGTCAGCTGGGCAACCTCGTGGGCAAAGGTTTGCCGTGGCGCGTGATTGGCGAGTTTTTTCTGTTGTCGCTGCCCTTCACCGTGGCGATGACGTTGCCGATGGCCGTATTGATGTCCACGCTGCACGCGTTTGGACGCATGGCCAACGAAAACGAAATCACGGCCTTCAAAGCCAGTGGTGTGCGCGTCAAGACGCTGATGTGGCCCGTGATTGTGGGCGCCGGACTGCTCACCCTCTGCATGGTGGTGTTCAATGATCAGGTCTTGCCGCGCGCGAATCACCGGCTTCGCATTCTGCAGCAAGATATGGCCCGCACCAAACCCACGTTTGCGCTGAATGAACAAGTATTGAAGCAGGTCACCACCGGCTTCTACATGCGCATCGGCAAACTCGATCGCGAATCGAACAAGATGACCGATGTCACGATTTACGACCTGACGGCGCCGTTCGCTCGCAAAACGATTTACGCCGACAGCGGCGACCTCGCGGTGACGCCCGATGAGAAAGATTTGCAGTTGATGTTGTTTGACGGATTTCAGCAGGAGCTCGTCGGCGACTCGAAACACGGCTTGCGGCGCTCGTATTTTCGGTCGCAGGCCGTGCGGGTCAAGGATGTCGGCGGAGGCTTTGAGCAAACCGGTAACGATGACTGGAAGGGCGATCGCGAAAAATCCGTGTGTGAAATGCAGAGCGAATATGTGGGCAATGCTCGCGAATATGCGCGGGTTCGCGAGCTCTACATCATAACGGCCAGTAAAGCGGTTGCTCCCGGTCAAAAAACGATCACCGCACCTCGTGCCCGCCCGGCCACCGGTGGTCTGGCAAAACTGTACTGCAATGGTTTGGCGCTGATTTTCCGCGCGCAGACCGCGATTCCGTCCGGTGAACCCGTGCGACAACCAGCGACGGGAACGAATGCGTCACAGCCGACTCCGGCTGCGAGCGGTCAACCGGTTCCGGCAGGAGGCCTTGCTGCCGCCGGAGTTCCGGACGCCACACCAGCGCCGGGAGTGGTACCGGCACTGTCGCCTGAAATGCAGGTGCAGTTGGAAGCCGCGAAAGCATCACTGGCGCCGCCGGCGCAGCCTGAGGATAGCCTGGCCATCCAGGCGGAGAAGACGCGCCAGGTCATCGCGAAGCAGGCAGCGCAGCAGGCGGCTCAGGTGGCCGCCCAGCAAGCCGCGCAAAAGAATGCGGTGCCGGTGTTCAAACCGATGGTCGATGTTATTGCCGGTGACTCGAACAGAGTGCAGGCGGTCGTGATTGGCGGAAAACCCGACTCCACCGCTCCGGGCACGGCGCCAGTCACCGCTGCCGCGGTCGCCGCTCCCGCGCGCGCGCCGACCGGAGCGCCCGTGAACGCTCAGCCGGCCCCTACCGCGACGGCAGCTGCTACCCCGCTTGTTTCCGCTCCAGTGGCGGTCGTCCCAGCAGCGCCCGCCGGGTCCATTGTAATCGCACCACCAACAACGGCCGTTCCAGCACCGGCGGTGATCGCCACCGTCACACCCGCCACCAGTGACAGCGCCGCGATCGAAGCGCTGTCTCTTGGCGCGCAAGCAGAACTGAACGCCGCCCGTTCGCAACTCATGCTTGTGCGTGCGAGCATGGACGGCCTGGCAGTAGAAATTCAGAAGAAATTCGCGCTGTCGTTTGCGTGTATTGTGTTCGTCTTGTTTGGCCCCCCCATCGCGCTGCGTTTCCCGCGGGGCGGTGTCGGTGCGACGCTGGGCATCAGCCTGGTCGTATTTGGGTTGTACTACATCTGCCTCATGGCAGGCGAAACGCTCGCCGATGACGGAAAGCTGGAACCCATCGTCGCCATGTGGATTGCGAACGTGATTTTCACGCTCGCGGGATTGTTGCTGCTGCTGCGTCTTGAGAAAACAGCCGACGCGTCACGCAGTGGAGGAATTCGGGCGTGGTTTGAAGATCGTCGCATGCGACGCGCCAACCGCCGAACCGTCCGCGTGACTGACCCATCGGTTGCGGTTTGAGCCAGACCACATTCTCGACTGCGGGCGTAGCGGTCGTGGCGCGTAGTGCGGTCAAGGCTCCGCGCGCGACGCGCCGCCGTCGTCTGATCACGCCACTGGACCGCATGGTGGCGTCGGAGTTTGCGCGCATTTTTCTGGTCACGCTGCTGGGATTCCCGTTACTCGTCATTATCATCGATCTCGTCGAAAAGTTGCGTGGGTATACGGCGGACAAACTGTCGATGGCCGATGTGGCCTTGGCGTACTATTACATGCTGCCCGACACCATGTTCATGGTGTTGCCGGCCGCGACGTTGTTTGCGACGGTGTTCTCCATCAGCACATTCACGCGCTATTCCGAAATCACGGCGGCGAAAGCGTCGGGCATCAGCTTCTATCGGTTTATTGCACCCGTCATCGTCATGTCGTTCGTGGCCATGGGACTCGGGTTGGTCGTCGGTGAATACGCGCCGCCCGCCAATGCGAAAAAAGAAGCCATTCTCAAAAAGAAAAGTGCGTCTCCGGAAAACGAGCGCTACAACTTTTCCTTTTCCAGTGTGACCGGGCGCAACTATCGCATCTACTCGCTGGACGTGCGCAACAACCTGTTGGAGCGCGTTGATATCGAAGAGCGACGTGGCGAGAAACGGCCCGGCGTCCTGATTTCGGCTGAAAAGGGTGATTGGAAACCAACCCGCGGCTGGGCGGTATACCCCGGCGTGATGCACGTGATGCGTAGCGACAGCGCCGATTTCGTCATCGCCTTTGACTCGCTGTATGACAAGCGCTTTCGTGAAACGTCAAAGGAATTGCGCGCCAGCGACAAGGCCCCAACCGAAATGACGTTTCGCCAACTCACGGAATTCATCGGGGCGCTCGAAGCATCGGGCGCTGAGGTGGCGCCGCTCAAAGTGGAACGGATGCTGAAACTCGCGATTCCCGTCACGTGTGTGATTATTGCACTCTTTGGCGCGCCGTTGGCGACGAGTTCGCAACGGGGCGGCGCCGCGTTCGGCGTAGCAATTTCGCTCGGCACCACTATCATCTTCCTGGTGCTCATTCAACTCACGAAAGCGATTGGCGGAAACGGAGTCATCTCCGCCGATCTCGCGGGTTGGCTCCCTAACATTCTGGTTGGATCAATCGCTTTGATTCTCCTGGCACGCGTGCGTACCTGAGATGCAACAGTTGATTTTGCGCCCCATGCTTGGCATCAGCAATCTGCTGAAAGCCCTGGGGTTACGTGTGTATTATGGGCGTGACATCATTCGCGCTCTGGGCGAACCCGGCACCTGGTGGGTGGAGTTCATTCGGCAAATGCGCGCAATTGGCGTCGAGTCCGTGCCACTCACCGTGATTGTCGCCGCATTCCTGGGGGGGGTGACAGCCTTTCAAACCCGGTATCAGTTGTTCGCGGGCGTGCAGGTGTCGGTGGTCGGACTCATCGTGCGACAGAGTATCGTGCTGGAACTGGGACCGCTGCTTACCGCGCTGGTGCTCACTGGGCGTGTGGGTGCGCGCATGACGGCGGAAATCGGGACCATGCGCGTGACCGAGCAAATTGACGCGCTCGAAACACTGGCGTACGACCCCATCGCATTTCTCGCAGTCCCGCGCGTGTTAGCCGCACTCGTGATGTTGCCGACGCTCACCATGCTGGCCAACGTAGCCGCCATTGGCAGCGCCTGGGTTACGCTGATCACGTTTACCGACGTGCGCACCAGCGATTTCGTTGATGGTTTGCGTTTGTCGTTTACCGTATTCCAGGTGATTTATTCGCTCATCAAAGCCGTGTGTTTTGGCTTCGCGATTTCGTTTGTCTGTTCGTATCAGGGGTACGTCACCGAGTCTGGTGCGGAAGGTGTTGGTCGCTCCACAGCTGTTGCTGTTGTTATTGCATCCGTGTGCATCCTGCTGTTTGATGCCGCCGTGGCCGCCGTTCTGGCGCCGTTTATTCAGGCGTAACATCCAACACTCATCAATCCATTCCAACGTGTCCCGCACCATTATGGTCGATCAATGAAACGACGAGACGAAGTATCCGTTGGCGCACTCTTCATCATCACGATCGTGCTTGGACTGGGCGGCACGTTGTGGATTGCGCGCGGTGGCCTCTCACGCGGCTACGAGATGTACGCGAAGTTTCCCTGGGGCGCCGGGTTGAAGGTCGGCCAACCGGTGTTGCTCGCGGGCGTGAACATCGGATTTGTGAACGATGTGGACCTCGATCCCAACGGCACCTTGCTCGTGAAAATGAGCATCAAGAAGGACTACCGCATTCCGATCAACACCACAGCCACAGTGGCGGCCAACGGAATTTTTGGTGATCAGCTCATTGCGCTCACACCGGTGCGGGCAACGACGCAGTCCATGCCGGAGAAAGACACGATCCCCACGGGCATCAGCGCAGCCGGTATCGCCGACCTCGTGGCCAAAGGCGATTCGATCACGAAAAACGTCAACGTGCTGACCGCCAGTTTGCGTTCACAGTTCGTTGACAGCGGCGGCATTCGCGAAATTCGCGGACTGGTGAAGGACATGTCCAAGCTGATGGCCCAAGTGGCCAACGTGGCCGCACATCAGGATAAAGAGCTGACAGCGACACAGGTGCAGGTGCGCAAACTGCTCGCGATTGTCGACTCGGCCAAAATCGACTCGACGCTCGTCAACGTGCGCTCGGCCTCGGCAAACCTGGAGAAGCTGTCGCGCAATATCGATTCGACGCGCCTGGCTGTGAATGGCCTGATCAACAAGGTGAATAATGGCGACGGATCGATCGCGAAGTTGTTGAACGACAAGGGCGAGACGTACGGCCGGTTGAATAACATTCTGGCGAGTCTTGATTCACTCGTGGCTGACATCAAGAAGAACCCGCGGAAGTACATCAATCTGAAGATTTTTTAGTATTCGCAATCACGAAAACAAAGCGGGCCGACTCTAAGGAGTCGGCCCGCTTTGTTTTCGTGTTGATTTTCGGCCACAACGCAGGGCCGTGCAGACGGGTGCAATTCACGGTTTGTTAAATGTCCAGACGGACACATCAAGTGAAAACAGCTGGCTCCTTTCGGAACCAGCTGCTTCGGTGTTTCGCACTCCGCGACGTAATCCGACTGCGACCACGTGCACCGCTTAGAACGTCACGCGGGCAGACAACTGCATTCTCCAATAGTTCGAAGTAAAGTTGCCCACCTGATACGGCTCGATTACGCCCGCCTTCGCCGGATCGAACGTGCGGTAGTTGAAATTCACTGTCGGCACCGCAGTCGTGGGATCCGTCGTGGAGCTGGCCGTGTGCGTCAACAGTGAGATGTTGTTGAACCCGCTGATCGGATTCACTCTGGCCTGTCCCCACTTCTTGTTGAGGAGGTTGCCAAAATTGAAGACGTCGAGCTGTAACGAAACTCTCTGGGCCTGTGACAGGATCGGGATGTTCTGATTCAACGTCACGTCGAAGTTATTCGAGAACGGAAGTCGGCAGGAGTTACGCGCCAGAATCTTGCCTCGTGAGTTGTTGAGGCACGGCGTCTGACTAATGAGTTTCTCGAGCGCGACGGCCTGATCGGCGGCGGCCAGCACCTCACCGGCAACCGTAACGTTTGCAAACCTGATCTCATTCTGATCGGTTGCGCTCTTCGGGACGTACACCAGATCGTTACCGACAATACCGTCGGCATTGAAATCGCCGCGGCCGCCCGCGCCACCATACACGTAGTCGTGGGGCGCGCCTGAAACGCCCTGGTACGAAACCGTGAGATCCGTACTCAACCCGTCAGTCCAGCCGCCTGGCAACAGCCTTCCCCAATTCAGCGTCTTGGTGACGAACGCAATGATCTTGTGTGGCTGATCAAACAACGACGTCGTGGGATCGCCCGTGACCGCTTGCGCCGACGACAAGGTGCGGCCAAACGACCAATTCGAAATGTGCGTGCTTGAGGTAAAGCTCTGCACGTCGTACGCATGGCCGTAGTTGTAAGCTACGAGTGCCTCCCACCCGTCGGCATATCGTTTTCTCAACTGACCCGTCAAATTGTACGCGTAGTCTTTGTTCTGATTCTCGATGTCAATCGCTGTGCTGAAGCGGGCAGTTCCGCCGTTCGCGACAACCCCCGCCGGGCGCGCAATCGTCGGAATGCCAGTGACCGCAATCGTACCATACATCGAACGCCCCGACTTATCGGTCGCGACAGGATCGGTGAGGTTGCGGTTTACGAAGAAGAGCTGGTTAAGCGTTTTCGAGTACAACCCTTCGAGGGACGCCACCAGGTTGAACGGCAGCACGCGGTCGTAGGCAATATTCGCGCGCATCGGTTGCGGGAACTTGATGTCTTTGTCAAGGAAACTAACGTCGCCAATTGGCTTTGCGCCCTGACCGTTCGCGCAGCTGTTGACTGTGGAAAGGTTGGTAGTAAATGCCGGTGCCGGGTTGGCCGCGTTGCCAAACCCTGCTCCGCACTGCAGGAACGTGATAATCCGACCGTTCTGCGCGTACGCATTCTGGAGCCACACATAAGGGGGCGTACCAACGAACAGTCCAATTCCGCCGCGCACCTGATTTTTCTGATCGCCCGTGATATCCCAGTTGAACCCCAGGCGCGGTGAGAACTGCACAGCGCCCTTCGGCGTTTCGCGCTTACCGTAGGCCGAATCAATCGCGGGTGCGTAACTGTTGTCTGTGAGGAAGCGGCTGATGTCAGCGCGAACGCCCCCCGTCAACGTGAACCTCGGCGTTACCGCCCAGGTGTCCTGCGCATATAACGCCGTTTGCGCCGCATCGAAATACACGTTGGGATCAGCACCCAGCACAATTCCCCTGCGCAGGCCGCTCGCTGCACCGTTCTGGAAGTCGGTGAGGTTATTGAACACCCACACACCGTAGGTGCTCTGCGTGAACAAATTGCGGATCTTCACCAATTCGCTGCGGGTGCCGACAACAAAGCTGTGATTTCCGCGCACCAGCGACAAGTTGTCGGTGAACTCGTACGTAGTGGCATCGAGCTCGTTGCCCTGTGAGAATTGATCTGTCCCGGCGAGAATCTGGACGTTAGCCGGGTAGTTCACCGTCACCTGCGGAAACGTGCCCGTTGGCGACGTGCGGCGGTCCTTCACGATGGTCGCGCCAAAAAACGCCTCGTTGCTCAACCCATTGGAGAATCTCGAAAAGAGCTGAAGCACGGGTGCCTGCTTGTTGCTATTGATCGCGTGGAAATTGGAAGAAAAAACGACACGTTGTGCCGTGCGCGCATTCTGGCGTCGGTTTTCGTTCGTGGCGTCAGTATAATTGTAGCGCGCCACCAGGCGGTGCTTATCACTGATCTGCCAATCCATACGGGCGAAAACGTTGTTCATCGGCGTCCGCGAATTCACAATCCCTGGAGTACCAGGCTCCGGTGAACCCGTCTTAGCGCGGTATGCGGTTTCAAAGGCCGTGAGATCGGCCCCTGTTAGCGCGAATGCAGTAGCTGCGGTTGACGGCTGACCGAAGAATGGACCAGATACGGGCGTTAATTCGCGCGTCCACTCATTAGCCGTGAAAAAATTGAGTTTGTTCTTGACAATCGGACCACCAAGACTGAATCCGGTCTGGGCGCGATTGAACTCGGTAGCGCGAAGCGTCGGTACGTCGCGACCGTAATCCTGGTTGCGATAGAATCTGAACGCCGATCCGTGAAACTCATTCGTGCCGCTCTTCGTGACGGCATTGAGCAAGAGACCACCGAAGTTTCCCTGTCGCACATCGTACGGGGCGAGCAGAATCTGATATTCCTTGATCGCGTCAATTGATATGGCTTTGGCGCTGATCTGACCGCCTGGCTGACCGGTGGAGCCGAGCCCGAACACGTCGCGCTCCGTTGCTCCGTCAATCTGTACGTTGTTCATGCGGTTGGACATGCCGCCGCCCGAAAAGCCGGGACCCGAACTCGATACCTGAGGAGCTAGTTTGGTAAAGTCCGTCAGGTTTCTCGTTGTGGACGGCGCGCGCTCCAGCGCCTGTTGTGAAACCGTTGTCTTGGTGCCGGTGCTCGTTGGCGAGATGATTTCACCGGTCGTTGCGCGAATTTGCAGTTCAACCAGTTGAACGACCCGCGATTCGAGGCGAATGTCGATTCGGCTCATTTGACTCAACTGAATTTGAATCGAGTCGCGCGTGTAGGCCTGCAGCCCGATGCGACGTGCTTCGAGCTTGTAGGGGCCGCCCACTTCCAGCGATGAGAAAATGTATCGTCCCGTTTCGCGCGTGAGCGTACTCTGGATGAATCCCGTAGCGCGATTGGTAATAGAAACGTTGACGCCGGAGAGGGGGGCGCCGGCCGTGTCTGTAACAACGCCACTGACGCCGCCGGTCGTAATGCCCTGAGCGGAGACGTTCGTTGCTACCGCAGCTGCGAACGCGAGTCCGAGAACGGCGTAGATCCTGGTCATACGAGGTGTGAGCACCGTTTGAACCTGAGAGATGGGGAATTGATTCCGAGACACGTGGCGCGTGGAGTCCAAACTACTTTTTAGAAATTTGAGCGGCAAGCGAAGGTCGGAGTCTGCAGCACGGAGCGCGTTATTCGCTGCGCAACTGATTTCCGAGGTCGCGGGTGCGATCCGGTGCGATTTGACTTCGCCACGAGCAGCCACCGTCGCGAGGTGTAAATAACCCACCTTCGCGTGACCGGAGGGAAGCTAGAACCACCCCCGCGGCGGAGCAAGAAACTCGCGAGACTCTTCTGTACGCCGACTGTAACTGCTGCGTCACGGCGTTTCACTACCGAAAATTCGGCAAGGAAAGTGCGTGCGACACGACCGAGGAGGTTGCTTTTCGTTGCCAATCGTGAGATAGGACGAGCCCGAGCGTCCGCAACAAGACGAGCGCTGGCGTCTCGTTCGCCGGATGGAGGACCAATTGGTTCACGGGTTTAGCGGGTCTGTTTCCGCCCCACGGTCAGATAGAAAACCGGAATACCGAGGGCGATCACTCCAAACACCGCCAGCGTGCCCATCCGTGTGCTGCTATCGTACAGCGAATTGCCCATCAGAAACAACGTCGCGAGGCAGAACAGTGCCGGCACAATTGGGTACAGCGGCACCCGCACCGGCGGATTCCAGTCTGGTCGACGTCGCAGCGAAAAGACTGCACCAACGCTCAGGATGTAGAACACCAGTGACGCCGTCACGAAAATGTCCGCCAGCTGCTCGAAGGAACGGAATAACACGAACGCGATGCCAATCGCCGCCGCCAACAGAATGGCCACATACGGTGTTTTGTACTTGGGATGTACGGCTGCGACTTGCTTGAAAAACAAGCCGTCATCGGCCATAGCGAAGAAAATTCGAGGTCCCGTCAACATCACGCCGTTCATCGCCCCGAATGTAGACAGCAACACCGTGACCGACACCAGCGTCACCCCGACGGGTCCAATGAGCCGATCAGCGACTTCGGCCGCGACCAATTTCGCTCCGCGAATCTCGTCCACCGTGAGAACGGAGAGATAGGCGAGATTGGCGAGCAGGTAGATCACTACCACTGCCAACGTGCCCAGCACGAGTGCCTTGGGCAATGTTTTGCGCGGGTTGGAGACCTCCCCGGCGACTTTCGTCAGGTCGCCCCAGCCGTCAAACGCCCACAGCACCGAGACGAGCGCCAGTCCAAACATCCCCACCGAAAAGCTTCCTGGGGGAGCTGCCGGGGTGAAATTTCCACCCGTTTTGGGCAGACCCAGCGCAAACGCCAGCATGATGATGATCAGCAGCCCGCCGTACTTCGCGACCGTAGTGACATTCTGAATGAGTGCGCCCCACTTGAGGCCCACGTATTGGATGGCCGCGATCACCACCAGCGCAGCTGCCGCGACGTAGTGCGCGTAGTCGCTGTACGGAGCGATTCCCGGATTGTAGCCCAGGCCCCGCAGCAGATACTCCGCGAATGTCATGGAGATGGCGCCCAGGCTGGCGGCGCGAATGATTACCAGCTCGGACCAACCATAGAGAAATGCCGGCAGCCGCCCCCATGCCTCGCGAATGAAGACGAAGTGGCCGCCCGTCTTGGGAATCGCGCCGGCGATCTCGGCCAGCGTGAGAGCGCCGCACAAGGAAAAAATGCCGCCGACAATCCAGACGGCCATGAGAGGCAGCGGCCCGGGGAGCTTTTCGGCAATGCCCGCGGGTGATCGGAAGATGCCGCTGCCAATGGTCGAACCAATCAGCACCGCAATCGCGCTGAAGAGACCGAGTTGGCGGGGAAGCGATGACGGTGGATCGGAGACTTCGTTGTTCGCGCTTGGGCGGGAGGGCGTGGTCATGGCCGCAATGCTACAGCCCTGAACGCCGCTGCGCACGGGCTGTCGGCGAGACTTTTTATCACTGCGAGAACTGGGTGTGTAGCTGCCTCGTACGATTGTGACTGCCATGAAGCTGGGTTCACTCGGATTTTGCTGTGCTCTGAGGAGAACTGCGTGCGGGGAGGCCTCTCCCGATTGCGTTGTGATGAAGCTGGTTTCATGCGGATTTCACGGTGCCTGAGGGGAACTGCGCTCGGGGAAGCCTCGGCCGTTTCCGTTGGAGTGAAGTTGTTTCACGCGGAGCTCGCGGAGCGGAGCCGGTACACATGCGCCTTGCGCGTGAGGGCAGTCGCGGAGAACCAATCGCAGACCAGTGGCGACGCCCAGGCATTCGACGAGAAGCGCAGGTCGAAGGCTTACCGACTGCGCTCCGCGACCTCCGCGTGAAAATGACTTCACCACAGTCCCGCTCGGGGCAGATCGAAGTGGCGCGCAGTTTGTCTTGAAAGTGCAATTCGAGCCGCCGTACCGGCCGTTCAGAACCGCCCAGCGTTTTGGTCTCGCACGACGGCTTAACGATCAGTCGTGTGATCCGTCAGCCCCTTGTAACGGTTCCGCAACGAACTTTCTTCGCCCTGGCGGCTTATGCGACTTCTTCGCAGTACCCTGATGCTGAGCGCCCTGTGCGCTTCCACAACCTTCGCTCAACCACCCGGAGGCGGCGGATTTGGCGGTCGCGGCGGCGGCATGATGGGAGGCGTTCAGGAAGACCGCCCGCTCCTCAAACAATTTGACGTCAACAAAGACAAGCGCCTCGACGCGGCCGAGCGAAAGACCGCCATGGAGTGGTTGGCCACGCAGGCGGCGAGCGGCGCGAACGCCGGCCGCGCTGGCGGTCGCGGCCCGGGCGGCTTCGGAGGACGTGGTGGTCCAGGCGGCGGACGCGGTATGGCTGCGGGCACTCCCGGCGTGCGCGTATCAGCAGACACCGTCAAGGCCG
>Ga0335397_10000675_pt1 | contig 45449 bp, 33 predicted proteins | sample MAT04_FD_205740 | JGI IMG/M metagenome (GOLD analysis project Ga0335397, IMG submission 205740) | Freshwater microbial communities from Lake Fryxell liftoff mats and glacier meltwater in Antarctica - MAT-04 (spades assembly) (version 2) ... | reverse complement strand
ACCACCGGCTCGCCGTGCTTCGGCGCGTGGAGAAAGATGTTCTCCGGCTTGATGTCGCGATGGATGACCGGAATGTCGTGCGTGTGCGCGCAGTGCAGCGCCTCGCAGAGCTGGCGCGTGACCTCGAAGGCCACGCGCGGCGGCAACGTCCCCATCGTGCCCAGCACGTCGCGCACCGTGCGGCCGTGGAGCAGCTCCATCACGTAGAAGGGCGTGCCGTCCGGGAGCTTGTCGTAGTCGAACACCTTCACGATGTTCGGGTGATCGAGCTGCGCGAGGACGCGGACCTCGTCGAGGAACCGCGTGCGGAACTCCTCGTGCCCGGTGAGATCGCTGCTCATCAGCTTGAGCACGCCCATGATCTCGGGCGGCTTCACCACCTGGTAGACGACGCCCATGCCGCCGGCGCCGATCTGCTTCACGATGCGGTACTTCGTGCCCGGCAGCATGTCGCCGGGCCGGAAGTCGGGTGCCTTCGCCGTCATCAGGTGTACCCCTGCATCCGTTCCCAGAGCCGGCCCGCGGCCGCGCGCCCGCGGAGCACGAGCTCGCGTTCGTCGACATTCACGAGCTTTCGATCACGCACCACGAATCGCCCGCCGACCATGGTGTCCCGGACGTGGCCGGACGTCCAGCCGCGTGCGAAGTGCTCGAGCACGTTCGACGGCGTCATCGGGGTCATCGGCGCGTAGTCGAGCACCGTCAGATCGGCGCGCGCCCCCGGGGCGATGCGCGCCGGCGAGCCGTCGCCGAACAGGTGCGCGCTGAGCTCCTGACCCGCGGCGACCCGCGCGCCCGTCTCCTTCGCGAGCCCGTCGTGCGCCTCGCTGTGACGCAGGTAGTACGCGCGCGCCTCGGCGAGCAGGTCGTGATCGCCGCCGTCCGTCCCGAGCGCGACGCGAGGCCCCGTGAGCCCGCAGAGCCCGACGCCGTGGTCCATGTTGGAGCGAGGGTTCGTCACGAGGAACGCGCCCGCCTGCATCATCTGCTCGGCGAGCTCGGTGTCGAGCTGCACGGCGTGCGCGACGATCGACCCCTTCCGCGCGATCCCGAGGCGCTCGAGGCGCGTCGCGAGCGGCTCCTTGCGGATGCGCTCGGCGTCGAGCGCGTCGGTCAGGTCCTCGGCGACGTGCATGTGGATGCCGGCGCCCTTCGACTCTGCCAGCTCGCGCAGGGCGTCGAGCGTGTCGTCGTTCAGCGTCATCATCGCGTGCGCGCCGACGAGCGCGCGATGCTTCGACGCGCCCTTCCGCACCTTGTCGAGGAACCTCCGGTTCTCGGAGATGCCGCCGTCACGCCGCCCGCGTCCGTCGCGATCGCTCGTCTCGTAGCCGAGCACGCCGCGGACCCCCACCTCGTCGAGCGCGGCCTCGATGCGATCGAGCGAGCCGTCAATCGCGCGCGGCGAGGAGTGCAGATCGATCACGCACGCCGCGCCCGCCTTCGCCGCCATCGCCGCGCCCACGAGCGCCGAGGTGTGGACGAGCTCGTCGTCGAGCGCCTTGTCGAGCGCCCACCACACCCACTGGAGCGTGTCCGCGAGCGTGCGCGGGTGCTTCGACGGAGGGGGCATCCCGCACGTGAGGGACATGTAGAGATGCGTGTGAGCGACCGTGAACGCCGGGGTGACGATGCACCCGCTCACGTCGACGCGCGGCAGCCCCTCGGGCATCACGCCGCCCACCTGCGCGATGCGATCGCCGCGCACCAGCACGTCCGCGACGCCGAGCCGCGACGGATGCAGCTCGATGAGCGTGCCGCCCGCGAGGACGACCGACGCCTCGACGGGCGCATCGCCGTCGACGCTGCCGTCGGCCACCGGGGCCGCCGATTTCAGCGTGCTGTCGGACGTCAGCATCCCGCGAAGTATAGAGGACGGAACGCCGGAAATCGCCCTATGCTCTTCGCCCGAGATGTCTCGAGTCGATGCGGTCATCCGGGGCAAGCGTGTCGTCACTCCCCAGGGGGAGCGGCCCGCGGCGATCCACGTCGCGCGAGGGGTGATCGTCGCGATCACCGACCTCGACGAGCCCACGCCCCCGGGCGCCGTCGCGATCGACGCCGGCGACCTCACCGTGCTCCCCGGCCTCGTCGACACGCACGTCCACATCAACGAGCCCGGTCGCACCGAGTGGGAGGGCTTCACGACCGCGACGCGCGCGGCCGCGGCCGGCGGCGTCACCACGCTCGTCGACATGCCGCTCAACAGCGTGCCGCCCACCACCACGCTCGAGGGCCTGCGTGCGAAGGTGCGCGCGCTCGAGGAGAAGGCGCGTGTCGACGTCGCGCTGTGCGGCGGCCTCGTCCCCTCGAACGCCGGGCCGGGCCAGGGCATCCGCGAGCTGTTCGACGAGGGCGTGCTCGCCTTCAAGTGCTTTCTCGCCGAGAGCGGCGTCGCCGAGTTCTCGCACGTGCACGAGGCCGAGCTGCGGTCCGGCATGATCGAGATCGCCAAGGTCGGCGCTCCGCTCTTCGTGCATGCCGAGCTGCCCGAGCCGCTCTCCGAGGGCGAGAAGGCCGCGCTCGGCCTGGATCCGAGGCGCTATGACACGTATCTGCGCTCGCGCCCGCGCACCGCCGAGAACGCCGCCGTCGAGCTGGTGCTCCGTCTCGCGAAGGAGACGGGCTGCCGCGCGCACATCGTCCATCTCTCCTCGTCCGACGCGCTCACGACCTTCCGCCGCGCGCGCGAGGCGAGCGTGCCGCTCACCGTCGAGACCTGCCCGCACTACCTCACGTTCGCCTCCGAGGAGATCCCCGACGGCGACACCGCGTTCAAGTGCGCTCCGCCGATCCGCGAGAGCGAGAACCGCGACAAGCTGTGGGAGGCGCTCCGCGAGGGCCTCGTCGATCAGGTCGTGACCGATCACTCGCCGAGCTCCGCCGAGATGAAGTGCTCCGGCTCGGGCGACTTCATGAAGGCCTGGGGCGGCATCTCCTCTCTGCAGATCGGCCTCGCCGCCGTGTGGACGGGCGCACGCGCGCGCGGCGCCACCGTGAGCGACATGGCGCGCTGGATGAGCGAGGCCCCCGCGCGCCTCGCCGGCCTCGCCGGTCGCAAGGGCGCCATCGCCGTCGGCTGCGACGCCGACCTCGTGTTCTGGGACCCGGACGCCGAGCACACCATCGACGCGAAGACGCTCGAGCACCGCCACAAGATCACGCCGTACGCGGGCCGCGCGCTCCGCGGCGTCGTCATGCGCACCATCCTCCGCGGCGAGACGATCTACGAGCGCGACGAGGGCTTCATCGGCAGCCCGAGCGGCCGCTGGACCCGCCGCTCGGTCTAGGCGCTCGCCGCGTGCGTGCTCACAGCACCGGCGCGCCGGACTCGAACCAGCGCTTCAGCATCCCGCGCTCCGCCTCGGTGATCTGCGTCGCGTTGTTCTGCGGCATGCTCCGGAGCACGACCGCCTGCTGGTAGACCCTCTGCGCGTTCTTCTTGAGCCCCTCGGGCGTGTGCAGCGAGACGCCCTTGTTCTGAACGGTGGCGTTGTGGCAGAGGACGCACCGCTGATCGACGATCGACTTCACCTCGGCAAACGTCGGCGGAGGCAGCGAGGAGTCCGCGGTCGGCGTCGCCGGCATCAGCGCGAAGAAGACGCCGAGGACCAGACAGATGCCGAGCCCGGCGTACTGCAGCGGGACGGGCTCGCCCTGCACGAGCGCCTTGTGGCGCGCGACGAAGGTGTGACGAATCAGCGCGCCCGCGAGCATCATCGTGCACAGCGCGACCCAGCTCCACTTCCCCAGGTAGAGCCAGGCGTAGTGGTTCGAGAGCATCGCGATCAGCACCGGCAGCGTGAAGTACGTGTTGTGCACGCTGCGCTGCTTGGCGCGCTGACCGTGGATCGCCTCGACCGGCTTGCCGGCCTTCATCTGGGCGACGACCTTGCGCTGCCCGGGGATGATCCAGAAAAAGACGTTCGCGCTCATCGCGGTCGCGAGCATCGCGCCGATGAGGAGGAACGCGGCGCGGCCGGCGAACAGCCTCGAGGCCGCCCACGAGGCGACGACCACGAAGGCCGTGAGGAGCACCCCGACCCGGAGATCACCTCCGACCTTGCCGTCCTTCTCGCCGAAGAGCCGGCAGATCCGGTCGTAGAAGACCCAGAACGCGACGAGGAAGCCGAGCGCGGCCAGGACGGCGCTCGTCGGCGACCAGTCGTGGACGCTCTTGTCGATGAGGAAGGTCGTCGCGTTGAAGAGGTAGAGGAAGGTGAACAGCCCGAACCCGGAGAGCCAGGTCGAGTAGCTCTCCCAGTAGAACCAGTGCAGGTTCTCCGGCAGCTTCTTCGGCGCGACGAGGTACTTCTGCGGGTGGTAGAAGCCGCCGCCGTGGACGGCCCAGAGCTCCCCGTCCACGCCCTTCGCCTTCAGCTCCGGATCGTCGGGCTTCGTGAGGCTCGAATCGAGGAAGACGAAGTAGAACGACGAGCCGATCCACGCGATCGCCGTGATCACGTGCGTCCAACGCAGGAGGAGATTGGCCCAGTCGAGCAGGTATGCCGGCATCGTGGAGCGCCGATCACACTACCAAATCGGCTCACCGCACGGTCGTGTGAATCCCACGACACGACCTCCCGAAGGTCGCTCGGACTCGTGTAATCTGAGCCCAAATAAGCGCTGCCATGACGAAATCGACCGAGCTCACTCACCTCGTGGACCTCGCTGCCGAGCGCCTCGGCGGCTCTGTGCTCCACGCCACCGACGATTTTTTCGCGAGCAAGGACAGCCTCCTCAAGCCGCAAGAGGCCGTCTTCATCGAGGGCAAGTACACCGACCGCGGCAAGTGGATGGACGGCTGGGAGTCCCGCCGCCGGCGCGACTACGCGTACACCACGCCCGGCCCGCACCCCGACTTCGACTCGGCGATCCTCCGCCTCGGTCTCCCCGGCATCGTGCGCGCGTTCGTCGTCGACACCGCGTTCTTCACCGGCAACTACCCGTCGGCGTGCGCCATCGAGGGCGCGAGCATCCAGGGCCATCCCTCGCTCGCCACGCTCCTCTCGAGCGACATCACGTGGACGCCCATTCTCGCGCGCTCGGATCTCAAAGGTGGCTCGAAGAACTACTTCGAGGTCGACTCGAAGCAGCGCTTCACGCACCTCCGCTTCCACATCTATCCGGACGGCGGCGTCGCGCGCCTGCGCGTCCACGGCGACGTCATGCCCGACGCCCGCTGGATGGGCTCGCGAAGCCGCCCGCAGCTCGTCGACCTCGCCGCCGCCGAGCACGGCGCGCTCGTCGTCGCCTGCAACGACATGTTCTTCGGCTCACGCCACAACCTGATCATGCCCGGACGCGGCGTGAACATGGGCGACGGCTGGGAGACCAAGCGCGGGCGCCGCCCCGGCCCCGACTGGGTCGTGCTCCGCCTCGCCACCGAGGGCATCATCGAGCGCGCCATCGTCGACACGCTCCACTTCAAGGGCAACGCCCCCGACTTGGCCTCGCTCGAGGTCACCCAGGTCGCCTCCGGCGCGCCCGACCCCGACGGCTCGAAGGAGGAGGGCTGGGTCCCGCTCCTCCCGAAGACGAGCCTGCAGCCCCACACGCCCCACGCGTTCGAGGAGGAGCTCGCGCAGAGCCCCGGCGCACGCGTCTCCGCCACGCACGTCCGCATGCGCATCTGGCCCGACGGCGGGATCAGCCGCCTGCGCCTCTTCGGCACCGTCTCCGAGCACGGCCGCGAGGACGCGGGCATGCGCTACCTCCGCGCGATGCCCGACCCCGAGCTCGAGTCGGCCCTCCGCTCCTGCTGCGGCTCGCTCGCGTGGGTCGAGGCGATGCGTGTAGAGCGCAACGAGTCGCCGGCCTCCTTCGCCACGCTCGACTCACTCAAGAAGCGCGCCGCCGAGCTCTGGAGCACGCTCGCCACCAAGGACTGGGACGAGGCCTTCCGCGCCCACCCGCGCATCGGCGAGAAGAAGGCCGAGGCCCACCAGTCCGCGGCCGCGCAGTCCTGGAGCGCCAGGGAGCAGGCGAGCGTCGACACCGCGACGCAGGCCACGCGTGACGAGCTCCGCACGACGAACCTCGCCTACGAGGAGAAGTTCGCGCGCATCTACATCGTCTGCGCGACCGGCAAGACCGTCGAGGAGATGCTCGCGATCGCCAAGGACCGCATGGGCAACGACCCCGACACAGAGCTCCGCCGCGCCGTCGAGGAGCAACGCAAGATCACCGATCTGAGGCTCGAGAAGCTGGTGCTCCGATGAAATCAATCTCCACGCACGTCCTCGACATCACGCGCGGCAAGCCCGCGAGCGGGGTCCCCGTCACCCTCGAGAAGAAGGACCTCGACGGCGGCTACTCCAAGGTGAACGAAGGCCACACCGACGCCGACGGCCGCGTGAAGGAGCTCGTGCCCGAGGGCGAGCTCACCACCGGCACCTACCGGATCACGTTCGACACCGGCTCTTACTTCTCCGCGCAGAAGGTCGAGGGCTTCTATCCCGAGGCGAGCATCGCGTTCACGGTCCGCGAGGCCGAGGCGCACTACCACGTGCCGCTCCTCCTCAGCCCTTTCGGCTACTCGACCTACCGAGGAAGCTGAGTCGTCGCCTCGCGCGCGATCAGCTCGACTGCAGCAAGAGGCAGCTTCCGACCCAGATCGAGGCGAGCAGCAAGGCGGCCACGACGATGGCCGCGAGGACGGCCGGCGCGAGCGGCTCGCGCTTCTGCGGAGGCTGAGTCATCGCGTCGTTGATCATCGGGAGCGTGTGGCCGCGCGGCGTCCTCCACGGCGGCGGGACGGAAGGCGCGACCGGAACCGCCGGCACCGACGGCACCGACGGCGCCGCGGGCGGCGCGACCGAGCGGCCCGACGAGGTGCGCGGAGGCGGAGCAGGGAGGTACGAAGGCCTCGCGCTTGCGCGAGCGGGCAGCGGCGGCGCCGCGGAGGGACGCATGACGGGACCCGCCGACGGGTCGCGCACCGTCGGCGCCTGGCCGAGCGCCGAGCGCTCGTCGCGCACCTTCGCGAGCGCCATTCGCTCGTCGGTACGAAGCAGCTGCGTCGACTCGTCGGAGTCGGGCGCATGCGAGGGAGGCGAGGGCCTCGACGCGGGGGGGCGCCGACGGCCGCGCGGAGCGAGCGAGCACCTCGGAACGCACCGACGGCGCAGGAGCCCCTCCGATGGGCCCCCCGGTCGTCGCGACGGTCGGCGCGTCGAGATCGTCGGCGCCCATCTCGTCGGTCCACGGGGCGTTCTCCTCGCGCCTCGGGATGACGGTGGTCGGCCCCGACAGCGGCGGGAGCGAAGGCGGCGGTACCGACTCGGTTGCGGCGGGCCGAGGTGGCGCGGGCGGCAACGTGACGGCACGCGGAGGCGGCGCCGCGGGCGGCGGGAGCTTCGCCTTCGGAGCCGACGCCCTGGCGACCGGCGCGGGCACCGCCTCGCCCAGCGCGAGCTGCATCGCTCGCGCCGAAGGCCAGCGTCGCGGCTTCTCGAGCGCGAGCGCCTTGTCGACGACCGTGATGAGCGCCCGCGGGATCTCCTTGTAGGCGACCGACGAGAGCGAGCGCGCCTGGCGCGACGCCGCCTGCACGAGGAGCATGTTGAGCGTGTCGGCCACGTGCACGGACTCGCCGGAGAGCAGCGTGAAGAGCGTCGCACCGACCGCGTAGATGTCCGTCGACGCGTCGATCTGCCCGCGCTTGCCGAGCACCTGCTCGGGAGACATGTACTCGGGCGTGCCGAGGAGCAGGCCCGTGGCCGTCGCCTCGTGCTGCTTCGCGGCCTCCTTGATGTGCGCGATCCCGAAGTCGAGCACCTTCACCGTGCCGTCCGAGAGCACGAAGATGTTCTCTGGCTTGATGTCGCGATGGATGATGCCCTTCTCGTGCGCGACGGCGAGCACGTCGAGGATCTGCTTGCCGATGTCGACGGCCTCGGCGACCGGCAGCTTGCCGCCGAGCCGCTCGCGACGGTCCTCGAGGACCTCGCCCTGCTCGAGCAGCTCCATCACGATGTACGCGGAGCCGTCCTTGGTGACGTCGTCGTCGAGCACGCTCACGACGCCGGGGTGACCGACCTTGTTCGCGGCGTAGCCCTCGCGCAGGAAGCGCTTGCGGACCTCCTCGTTGCGAGCGAGCTCGGGGTGCATGATCTTGATCGCGGCGAGCTGCCCCTGGCGGTGCGTCGCGCGGTAGACCGTCGCGACACCACCGCGCGCGATCTTCGCGTCGATGCGCCACTTGTCGGCCAGGACCGTCCCGATCCAACCTGATGATCGGTCCTGAGCCTCGGCCATCGTCCCTCACTCGAACTTATCACGACGCCAAAGAGGGCCGCGTCCCACGAAGCCCGACCGTCCCAGACCACGGTGGTTTTTATTTTGGCACGCTGACTGCTCGCGATACGCGATTGATGCATCACGTTCCGCTCGAGATAGGTCTCGTCTCCACGTGCGCGCTCGCCACACCGCCGGAGGGCTACGGAGGCACCGAACTCGTCCTCGCGGACCTGGCGCGCGAGCTCGTCGCGCTGGGGCATCTTCCGACCGTGTTTGCGACGGGAGACTCGACGAGCGCGGGCACGCACCGCGCTCTCTTCGACGCTCCGGTGTGGCCGCCCGACACATTCGCGGAGCTGAGGCATTCGACCTTCGCCTGGGAGCAGATCGCGAGGTCCTCCTTCGACGTCGTGCACGTGAACACACCTGTGGCGGTCTCGTTCACGAGCTTGGTGCACAAGCCGACGGTCGCCACCGTTCATCACCCCCGGTTCGAGGGCATCGCCGCCCACTATGCGGCGCATCCGAACGTGTTCTTCGCCGCCATCTCGAGACGACAGCGCGAGCTCTCTCCGGACGTCCCGTTTCGCGCGGTCATTCATCACGGCCTTCGTCCGGAGCACTATCCGGCCGGAGCCGGCGACGGCGGGTACTGCGCCTTCCTCGGACGGCTCTCCAGCGAGAAGGGGCCGCACCTCGCCATCGATGCCGCGCGTGCGGCGGGGATGCCGATCCGACTGGCCGGCGATCCACACGCGACCGATCACGAGTACGTGCAGGCGGAGGTCCTCCCTCGTCTCGGTGCGGGCACGATGTGCCTGGGGGGAGTCGGCTACGAGGCCAAGCTCGAATTGCTCCGCGGAGCACGCTGCCTCCTCATGCCGATCCAGTGGGAGGAACCGTTCGGCCTCGTCCTCATCGAGGCGATGCTCGTCGGTACACCCGTCATCGCGTTCGACCTCGGGAGCGCCGCGGAGCTCGTCGAGGAGGGAGTCACCGGCTTTCTCTGCAAGACCCCTAACGAGATGGCCACGCGCATCGGCCAGGTGAACGCCATCGACCGTGCGCGCTGTCGCGAGCGAGCACGCGCGCGCTGGGGGGTCGCGCGGATGGCGCGCGAATACGTCGATCTCTACCGCCGCGCGATCGATGCGGCCCGCGGCGTGCACGCCCATGGGGTTCCCGGAGGTCGTCATCATGTCAGCGAGCAGGTCGGTCGAGCTCGATGAAGGAGGAACCCCGCTCGAGCTGTGCTCGGCGGGCGATGTCGAGACGCTCGTGCGCGCCCACGGCACGCGCTTCGTCGTGACGAATCGATTCGGCGACATCTCGCCGCGCGGCGCGCGCGAGCTCGGGCTCTTCTCCGACGACACTCGCTATCTCTCGCAGTACGAGCTGCGCGTCGAAGGAGGTGCGCTCATCCACCTCTCCTCGAGCACCTTCGACACGGCGGTCAACCAGATCGATGACATGGTCTCGGGCAGCGGCGTGCTCCTCGACGACCCCGAGAACTTCCTCCACGTGCAGCGGAGGCAGCTCGTCGACACCGCGTTCTGCGAGGAGCTCCGGCTCGTCAACTACGTGCAGCAGGTCGTCGAGATCGAGCTTCGCTTCTCGTTCGCCGCGGACTTCGCGGACGTGTTCGAGGTGCGCGGCGCTCACCGGCGCCGCCGTGGAACGTCCCTGCCTCCCGCGGTCGACGGCGATACCGTCGCGCTCGACTACCTCGGCATCGACGGCAAGACCTACCGGACGACGATCCGCCTCGAGCCGAAGCCGGATCGGCTCGTCGGCGACGCCGCGGTGTTCCAGCTCGCGCTCGCGCCCGGCGAATCGCGCACGATCGTGTTCCGCGCCGAGCCCTCCGTCGCGGCCTCCCCGGTGAAGGCGAAGGCGAAGACCCGGGCTCCGTCGGCGGCCTTCGGAGAGCGCGCCACCACGATGCGCAGGCAGGCCCAGGAGTTCTTCGACGAATCGACGCGCTTCGGCTGTGACAACGGGACGATTGCGAACGTCCTCGAGCAGTCCGCGACCGATCTGCAGGCGCTCACCGTCGACGTGCGCGGTGAGGCGGTGCTGGCCGCGGGCATCCCGTGGTTCTGCTGTCCGTTCGGACGAGACACGCTGATCGCCTCGTACGAGGCGCTCACGCTCAACCCCGCGCTCGCGGCGTCGTCGCTGCGCGCGCTCGCCGCGATGCAGGGAACGAAGTTCGACGAGCTCACCGAGGAGGAGCCGGGCAAGATCTTCCACGAGCTCCGGTTCGGCGAGATGACGGCCTGCCAGGAGACGCCGCACTCGCCGTACTACGGATCGGTCGACTCGACCCCGCTCTTCGTGGTGGTCGCGGACGCGACGTATCGAGTGACCGCCGACGAGGGGCTCCTCCGCGATCTGCGACCTGCGCTGATCGCCGCTCTCGAGTGGGTCGACCGGCGGAGCGAGGGCGCGACGCGCCTCGTCACCTACGCGAGGCAGAGCGCGCGCGGCCTCGACAACCAGGGCTGGAAGGACTCGCGCACGGGTGTGCCGTTCCCCGACGGACGGCTCGCCGAGCCCCCGATCGCCCTCTGCGAGGTGCAGGGCTACTGCGCGGACGCGTTCATGCGCGGCGCGCGCATGCTGTCCGCGCTCGGCGACGAGGACCTGGCGCTCCGCTACGACGAGCGAGGGCGCTCGATGATGGCGCTCGTCGATCGCTCCTTCTGGCTGCCCGAGCAGCGCCGTTACGCCTATGCCATCGACGGGAAGGGCCGCGCGCTTCCGACGATCGTGTCGAACCTCGGGCATCTGCTCTGGTCGCGCGTCCCCGCCGCCGATCGGGCCGCGTCGACGGCGGAGCTGCTCGTCGCGCCGGAGTCACTCTCGCACTTCGGCATCCGCACGTTGGCCGCGGGGCAGCGTGCGTACAATCCGCTCAGCTACCACAACGGTACGGTGTGGCCGCACGACAACGCGCTCGTCGCGAAGGGGTTCGCGAACTACGGGCTCATGACCCCGGCGCGAAAGGTGTTCGAGGCGACCGCCCGTGCGATGGACCATTTTCGCGACCGGCGTCTCCCCGAGCTGTTCTGCGGGACATCCTCCTCGCACGAGACGCTCGTTCGCTATCCGGTCGCGTGCAGCCCTCAGGCGTGGGCGGCCGCCGCGCCGTTCTTGCTGCTCCAGGCGATGCTGGGGATCCACATCGACGGACCGGGTCGCCGGCTCGCGATCCGCAACCCGCAGATGCCCTCGTTCATGAAGCGCCTCGAGATCGATCACCTCCGCGTGGGGCGCTCGCGCATCTCGCTCCGCATCCGGCGGGTCGGCAAGCGATGCCACGTGGACCGCCTCGACGTGACCGGTGAGCCGCTGCGTAGCCAGGTCGACTTCGAGTGAGCGCCAGCGCCATGTCAGTCCGAAAAATCGTTCGTCATGTAGAAGCGATTGTTCACGTACACGATGCCGACACCGATGCGCCGTAGCTTCGGGCTCATCATGTTGTCGTAGTGCCCGCCGCCGGGGCCCTCGTCCATCATGAGCTTGAGCATCACGTCGACCTGCTTCTGCGCGCTCCGCCAGCGATCGGCGTCCATCGGCGGCACGCCGCCCGGGTCGCCTTGATTCTCGGCGCTCCGCGAGCCGAACCTCTGCGCGGAGGCGTTCTCCGCGAAGTTCGCGTGCGCGACGTGGTCGCGCGCGAGGCGCTGCGAGCCCACGGTCGCGAAGGCGCTCAGACGACCGTCGTAGAGGAGGGGAGGGAGCCCGCCGCGCGCACGGTATGCGTTCAGCTGATCGACGTTGTAGCGAACGATCGGGTCCGCGGGCCACGGGTCGGCAGGGCGTGCGGCGGGAGTCGGCGCGGGTACCGTGCGCTTCGTGATCGTCGTCTTGCGGATGGAGCCGTCGGGCATCTTCTCGTAGATGACCTCCTGCTGGACCGGGCCACCGCTCGGATCACTCGCGCCGGCGACCTGGCCGTCCTCGCGCGGGCCGCACGCCCCGAGCACGAGCCCGAGCACGAGACCGAGCACCAGCGGCGTGAGACGAAGCACGAGCATGGCGTGCATTGTAGCGCACGGCGCGCCGGGCTCAGCGCGGGACGTTGCCGAGCAGGAGCATGGAGACGCTGCCGATGTAGAGCGCGAGACCGACGATCAAGAGGGCGAGCGAGCGGCCGAACATGCGGGTCTTCGCGTCGCGCATCTCGATGGCGTAGATGATGCTCGCGCGGAGCGAGGTCGGCGCGAGCTGGGTCATCCACCGGATGCGGAGGATGCCGCCCATCGAGAGCGACGCCGCGACGAGGACGATGACGAGGCCCGACACGACGAGCCATGCCGCGAGCGGGCCCGATCTCGCGATGCTCGTACCGCTGAAGCCGGTGACGGTGATCGTGAGGCCGGCGAGCTGCAGCAGCGTCTGCGCGCGCCCGGTGAGGTTCGCGAGCTGCGAGTGCAGGATGCCCATGATCTTCGACGCGTCGCTGTCGTAGAGGCCGATCAGGTGCTCGGCCTCTTCTTCTGCGTTCTCGGCTCGTCGTGCCCCGGCTGGGCTCGTCATGCTGCTGCTCCGCTCCTCGCCGCGACAATGCGCGCGAACGAGCGGGCACGCAACTCTTCGAGCGAGAGGCTGGTGGCGCGAACGTCGTCCTCTCCGAGGGCCCCGCACGCCACGCCACGCACGAAGAACTCGAGCAGGCCCTGGCCGGTCGCCGCGTCGTCGAACACCTGGCCCGAGCGCGTCGCCTGCGTGGCCTTGGCCACGAATGCCTTCAAGCGAGCCGCCATCGCCGCGCGCTCGGCGAGGAAGAACGCGAAGACCGCGCCGTGACGGGCTGGGAGCTGCGCGGGGTGGAGGTCCCAACCCTGGTAGATGCCGAGGGCGAGCGCACGCGTCACGGCAGCGGCGTGCAGCGCCCAGGCCCCCTGCACGTCGCCCATGTTGATCGCGCGCTGCGCGTCGGTGAGCGGCGCGTCGGGCGCCTCGCGGTGCCTCGCGATCGGGAGGAACGTCGTCGCTCCGTCGACCACGACGACGCCGGTACCGGCGAGCGAGAGCTGCATGAGCATCCGAGCCGCGTCACATGCCGGGTGGTCGAGGCGCTGCTCGCCGGCTGTCACCCCCATGCTCGCGGTGAGGTCGTAGGCGCCCAGATGGGCCGCCACGCAGCGTCCGCCGGCCGCCGCGACGAGCGCGGGCAGCGCCATGCGCCCCGAAGGGTCGACGAGCGCGCGGGGCGTCTCGACCATGAGCTCGATGCCGATCTTCTCGCCGGAGAGGCCGAGTGCCTTCTCGAGCGTGCCGAGGAGCGTGGCGAGCGCAGCCACCTCCGCCGGACGCGTGACCTTCGGGAGCGTCACAGTGAAGCCGTGCGGAAGCGCTCCTCCCGTTGCGCCGGCGAGGGCGGTGAGGAACAGATCGAGCGTGCGCACGGCGCGGCGCGCGGTCAGGCCCGAGAGCGCCTTGATGCGGATGCCGATGACGGGGCCCTGCGTTCGTGGCGCACGCGCGAGCTCCCCGGCGGCACGTACGGCCTCGGCGTCCTCCTCGTCGTCGCTGCGCGGGCCGTAGCCGTCCTCGAAGTCGATGCAGGTCTTCTCGACCGGGTCTCGGTCGAGCTTCTCGCGGACGCGCCGGGCGAGCTCGCTCGCAAAGCCCTTCACGGCGCCGTCCTTCACGCCCATGAGCCGGGCGAACGCTTCGTCGTCCCTCCCCCAGGTGTCCATCGAGGCGCGCGCGAGCTTCGCGAGCTTCGCCGGCGAGTCCGCGCGATAGAGGTGCGCGCCCCCGTACACCACGTGTACGGGCGCACGCTCGGCAAGCTCGCTCGCGTGGAGCGAGGCCGCGGAGTCGTCGCCCTCGGCGAGCTCGGCGACGAGCGCGTCCAGCTGCGAGGCCGACAGCGTCGATGATGCGGGAGGCGACATCGGCCCTCTCTCGTCAGGCAGCAGATGCGGCGGCGGCGTCCATCTCGAGCTCCTTGAAGAGCGAAGCGAGCTCGGGCCGCGCGCGGAGAGGCTGACAGAAGCGAGTCGTGAGCTCGAGGAGCTGCGATTCCTTCGCGTCGGCATCCTTGCCGTTCGACTCGATGCGCGCGCGGCACTTCTCGCGCTCGTCATCGAGCTCTTGCTCGTGCTTCGTGAGGGCCGTGCGGAGCTCGCGGATCTGGAAGTCGAGGTCGGTCGCGTTGCGGTCGGCGATCTCCGCCGCCTCGATCGCTCGGCGCTCCTCGCCGCGGTAGGCGTTCCACTCGTCGACGGCGTCCGCGACGCCGCGATAGGCCTGCGCGAGGTCGGACCACGGCTCGAGGAAGCCCGATCGGCCCTCCCAGATGACGACCTCCTTGTGCGCGAGCTCGAAGCGCCCACGGGCCGCCTTGCACTCGTCTTCGGCGTGCTTCTGCGCGTCGTGGACGGCGCGAACGTCCTCCTTCGACTTCGAGCCGTCGACGCCGAGCTGATCCATGGCGAAGCCGAGCTGCGCGCGCCTCTCGCGACCGCGGAGGTCGATCGCCTCGAGTTTGCGCTGCGCCTCGAGGCTCTCGGTGCGGAGGCGGACGACCTCGCGAACGATGGTGTTCACCTCGTCGAGCAGGCCCGTGAGCTCGCCCGGCGCACGCTGCTTGTTCCCGAACGCGTGCGAGAGCATCTGCTCGAGGACGAAGATGCGGCGCGCCCACTGGTCGGCCGCGCCGGCGGCGAGGGTGATGGGCGCCGCGGCGCTGAGCGGCTCCGACTCGGGCGTCGGCGGGGCCGCGACCTCGCGCTCGCGCAGGAGGTCGAGGAGGTTCTGGTGGATGCGGTGCGCGTCGACCGGCCGATCCTTCGGGTCCTTCGCGAGCATCTTGCCGACGAGCTCGTCGAGAGCGGCCGGTATGCGCGAGTTCAGCGCCTGGAGCGAGCGCGCGGGCTCGTTCATGTGCTTCACGAAGAACGTGGCGACGTCGGGAGCGTTGAACGGGAGCTCTCCGCTCAGCATCTCGAAGAAGACGACGCCGAGCGCGTAGATGTCGCTCGAGCCGCCCGTGTCGTTGCCGAGGATGCGCTCGGGCGCCATGTACTGCGGCGTTCCGAAGAGCTCGCCCTGCCCGGTGAGGCGTGAGTCCTGGCGGCTCTTGGCGATGCCGAAGTCGAGCAGCTTCACGAGGTCGGAGCCGTCGTCACGCCGGCAGAGGAAGATGTTCTCCGGCTTGAGGTCGCGGTGGATGACCTCGAGGTCGTGCGCGCGCGCGATGCCGCGTGAGATCTGGATCATCACGTGGATCGCGCGGTCGACCTCGAGGCGGCCGCGCGCCACGACGGCCGCGAGCGACTCGCCGCGCAGCAGCTCCATGACGATGTAGCAGGTGCCGTCCTCGGTATCGCCCTGGTCGAAGATCTCGATGATGTTGGGGTGCGCGAGCTTCTGCGCGCTGCGCGCCTCACGCCGGAACCGCTCGCGGACGATCGGATCGCTCGCGAGCATGGGGTTCATGATCTTCACGGCGACGGGGCGGTCGACGAGCTTGTGGTGCGCTCGGTAGACCGTCGCCATGCCGCCTTCGCCGATGACCTCGTCGATGACGTAGCGGCCCGCGAGGACCGTGCCGATGCGCGGATCCGGGAGCGAGACCAGATCTCCCCCCTCGACGAAGCAATACGTTGCCTCGTTCGGGTACCGCATCTTGCACTGGGTGCAGGTCTTCAAAGACGGAGACGTTCCGGGAGGCGTGGGGCAGGGACGGGCGGGGCCAACGCCTGTCGCGGCGATGATACACAAGGCCAGCGCCGGCGAGGATGACGAGGACTCTCGTCCTATCTTGGGATTTGGGCGTGGATGACCGATACTTGCGCGAGCGTTTCCCGATCATGTCGTTCCCGCCGCCGCCCGACCCACATGTGCGCCCTGGCGCCTCCTCTGGAAGGCCGGGACCGCCCGCCGCGATTTACGTGCGGCCGAGCGCGCCGCCGCCACGAGGCTCGCGTCGCTGGGGCCTGAGGCTCGGGCTCGTCGCCGCGCTCCTCTTCACGGTCGGCGGTGCAGGCGCGGGGCTCCGCGCCCACTACCTACCGAACGGTTATGTCGTGCCTGGGCTCGCGATCGACGGCGAGCGCGTCCCGGAGGGCGCCGGCGCCGCGGAGGTCCGCACGTTCGTCGAGTCGCGAGCGGCAGCGCTTGCCGCTCGCAAGGTCGCGCTTGCGATGCCCGGCGCCGCGGCGACCGACAAGCCGGTGCTCGAGGCCACCCTCGGCGAGCTCGGGCTCGTGGTCGACGTCGACGAGACCGTCGCCCTCGCATCTCGCCTCGGCAAGAGCGGCGATCCGTGGAGCCGAGCCCAGACGACACGAGAGGCGCGCGCGGGGCAGCTCGACGTCCCGCTCCGCATCTCGATCGACGGCGCCGTCGCCTTCCCGAAGCTCGACGCCCTGAAGGAGGTCACCGACACGGAGGCCATCTCCGCGCGTCTCGACCTCGACAAGCACGCGACCATCCCCGAGAAGGAGGGGCACTACATCGACCCCGACGGCACGGTGGCTCGCCTCGAGAGCTTCGCGCGTGAGCGCAACGCCCGCACCGACCGCGTCGAGCTGCCCATCGCCACGTTCGCGCCGCGCATCTCGACGGCCTACCTGAAAGGGCTCGACATCTCGGCGGTGCTCGCCGAGTACGAGACGTCGTTCTCGCGTGGCGGCGAGCAGAAGCGCCGCGGCAAGAACATCGACAACGCCTCGCAGAAGCTCGACGGGCTCGTCATCTCGCCCGGCGAGATGGTCAGCTTCAACACCGTCGTCGGCGAGCGCAGCGAGTCGAACGGTTTTGCCAAGAGCTGGGAGATCTTCAAGGGCGAGATGGTCGAGGGCGTTGGCGGCGGCACCTGCCAGGCCGCTTCCACGTTTCACGCGGCGGCGTTCTTCGCGGGCTTCGACGTCCTCGAGCGCCTCCCGCACTCGCGACCGAGCGCGTACATCCCGATGGGGCTCGACTCGACGGTCGTGTACCCGGGCGTCGACCTCAAGGTGCGGAACCCGCATCCATTCCCCGTCGTCGTCCACGCGAAGACCGACGGCAACAAGCTCCGCGTCGAGCTGCTCGGCAAGATGCGCCCGGTCGACGTGAGCTTCGGCCGCGAGCTCGTCTCGACGGTCGCGTTCAAGCGGAAGATCGTCGAGGAGCCGAGCCTCTCGGGCAAGAAGGTCCTCGTGAAGCAGCACGGCATCAAGGGCTACCGCATCAAGCGGTCGCGGCTGCTCAAGTACCCGGACGGCACGAGCAAGCGCGAAGAGGCGACCGACTTCTACCCGCCGACGACGGAGATCTACCACGTGCCCGTCGGCTTCGACGTCGCGCTGCTCCCGGCGCTGCCCGGCGGCGCAGGTGAGGACTCCGACCTCGGTGGCAATCCGTCGGCGGCCCCCGCCTCGGCGCGCGCACCGGCCGCGGCCACCACTTCAGTAAGTGGCGCGACGGCCTCGGCCGACGCGAAGCCCGCGGAGGGCCTCGAGTTCGTCGACGGCCCTGGTGCGCACGCCCCGACCTCCGCGCAGCGCGACCCGGCGAAGACGATCTGGTTGAAGCACTGATCGGGGCGCTAAATCCCGCGCGCGCCGCGAATTTGACGCGCGCTGGCTGAAGTGGGAATGCTCGGCGAATGAGGCCCGTCCGTCGCTGCATCCTGCCGCTCGTCGTGGGCGTCATTGGCGTCGTCTCCGGTCCGGCCCTCCCGCGCGCGGCGCAGGCCGCGCCGCCCGGCTCGGCATCTCCGCCGCCGCTTCCGTCGCCCGCGTCTCCGCCCGCGCATCCCGTGACCTCTGCGCCGAAGGCCGCGACGCCCGCGCCCGCTCCCACGCGCTCGCCCGCATCGCCTCCCGCGCCCGCGCCCGCGAAGCCGGCCTCCGCACCGTCGTCGCCTGCGCCGCAGGCCGCGAAGCCGTCGCCCGCGCCGTCGCCCTCCGCGGCGAAGCCCGCGCGCGGCGCGTCCGCACCGAGCGCGAAGAACGGCGCGTCGTCGTCGACCGCGGCGAAATCCACGACGCGCTCTGCCGAGTCGAGCGTCCGCCGCTCGGTCGCGGGCGGCCCCACGCTCGACGACACGTCCGTCGGCGCGGACACGCCGGAGCTCCGCGCGCTCCACGCCGCCGAGCGTGAGCTCTTTCCGCCGGCCTCGCCCGCGATCGGCGCTCCGTGGCCTCAGGAGCTCCCGTTCCCCGTCGCGACGACGGAGGACCGCCCTCGCGTTCATGCCTCGGGCCTCTCGCCCGTTCCGCCTGCGAGCTCTCCGAGCCAGGCCGAGGGAGCCCGCGACATGTCCTGGCTCTCGAAGCTCGAGATGCCCGATCTTCCCATCCGCTGGGACGCGCGCGTCATCAAGTACCTCGAGTTCTTCAAGGACGACCCGCGCGGTCGTTCCACGCTCACGACATGGCTGCGTCGCTCGGGCCGGTATCGCGAGGCCTTCCGCAAGGTGTTCCGCAAGAAGGGCCTCCCCGAGGACCTCACCTGGCTCGCCATGATCGAGAGCGGGTTCGAGCCCATCGCGCGCTCCCCCGTCGGGGCCATGGGGCTCTGGCAGTTCATGCCCGACACGGGGAAGATCTACGGGCTCTCACAGGATCGCTGGGTCGACCAGCGCATGAGCTCCGCCGCCGCGACCGAGGCTGCCGCTGATTTTCTCGCCGACCTCCACCGGCGCTTCGGCAGCTGGGACCTCGCGATGGCCGGCTACAACATGGGCTACGGCGGCGTGCTGTCGGCCGTGCGCCGCTACAACACGAACGACTACTGGGCGCTCTCGAAGCTCGAGGGGAGCTTCCCCTGGGAGACGACGCTCTACGTCCCGAAGATCCTCGCCGCGGCGATCGTCGCGAAGAACCTCGCCGCGTTCGGCTACCAGGACGTGACCCCGGAGGCGCCGCTCGAGGGCGAGGAGGTCCCCGTCGGCCCCGGCATCGCGCTCGCGACCGTCGCGCAGGCCTGCGGCGTCACGACCAAGGAGGTCGAGCAGCTGAACCCGGAGCTGCGCGCCTCGCGCACGCCGCCTTCGGCCCAGGATGATTGGGCAGTGAAGGTGCCCGTCGGCAAGGCGAGCGGTTGCACGCAGAACCTGGCGAAGGCCAAGCGCGAGCAGCCGGTGATGGAGAGGTACGTCGTTCGCTTCGGCGAGACGCTCGAGCAGGTCGCGCAGGCGCGGCGCGTGTCGGTCGCGAAGCTCGTCGAGCTCAACGCGATCGCGCCTGGTGAGGTGGTCCGCGGCGGCACCGTGCTGCTCGTCCCGAAGGACTCCTCGGTCGCCGACAAGCCGCCGCCTGTCGATCCGAAGAAGGCGGCCGAGAAGCCCGTCGTCGTCATCCCGCAGGACGTGTTCGTCTACCCCGACCGCCGTCGCGTGTTCTATCGCGTTCAGGTCGGTGACACCGTCCGCGACGTCTGCACGACCTTCAAGATCACGATCGACGAGCTTCGTCGCTGGAACGACATCGACCCGTCGGCGCGACTCGTCGAGGGAATGACGATGCAGATCTTCGCGCCGAGCGACGCCGACCTCTCGCGTGCCGTGGTGCTCGGAGAGAGCGACGTGCGCATGGTCGTCGCGGGCACCGACGACTTCTTCCACCACTGGGACGAGAAGGGGCGACGCCGCCTGGTCGTCACGGCGAAGGCTGGCGACACGCTCGAGTCGATCGGCAAGCAGCACGGCGTCACGACGAACCTGATGGAGCGGATCAATCGTCGCGGTCGGTCCGAGGTGCTCGTGCCCGGCGACCGCGTCGTCGTCTGGGTCGCGGGCAGCGGCGCCGCGTCGAATGCGAACGCGCAGGCCGCGCTCACGCGTCCGGGCACGTCGTCGATCGCGATCCCCGAGCCGACGCCGCCGCTCGGCGCGGCGCCCTCTCCCGAGCTGCTCCCGCCGCTCCCCTGAGCGGCGGGTCGCTCACTTCGCGAGGCGAAGAACGCGGCCGTCGGTGGTGATCCAGACGAGGTACTTCGCGTTCTGCGCGAGCGCCCGGACGCGCATCTGCGCGAACGCCGTCATGAAGCCCGATGCGAGCGTCTTCGCCGGCGCGGCCGAGCTCTTGGCGAGGCGCCGCAGCTTGCCGTCACCGGTGAGCCAGTAGATCGACGTCGCGTCGGTGACGAGCGAGTGGGGCGCGGTCTCGCCGCCGGCGATGGTGGTGGTGCCGGTCGAGAAGTAGGCGCGGACCCGATTGAGGCTCGGCTGCGCCCAGTAGACTCCGCTCGCGTCCGCGGCGATCGACTGGGCGTCCGTCTCGCCGTCTGCGAGCGCAACGCTGCTGCTCTGACCCGTGGTGCCCCTGCCGATGCGGCCGCCGCTCGCGGCCTCCGTCCAGAAGATGTTGCTGCCGAATACGGCGACGTCGAAGGGGTTCTGGAGGCCGGGGACCGACGGGCCGGGGAGCAGGTTGAACGTGTACTGCTGCACCTCGCCGAGGTCGCCCGCGTCGCCGGCCTCGAGCGAGAGCACGACGATGCGATCCGACGCCGGCGCGATCGCGAACGGGTTCTTTCCGGCAAGCGTGATGGCGGAAGGGCCTGCGCCGCCGGAGAGGGGCACCGTGTTGAGCTTCGAGCCTCCGAAGTTGGTCCAGTACAGCGAACTGTTCGCCACCGCGATCCCGAGCGGCGAGCCGGCGTTCGCCTCGATGACGGACGGCGCGCCGCCGCTGATCGGGATCGCGAGCACGTGCCCAGGGTCGTGCTCGAGCACGTAGACGGTCGAGTCGGTCATTGCGACCCCTTCGAGGTCGGTGAGCCCATTCGCGATCTCGAACGGGCTCACCGTCGCGCCGTCGACGTCGCCCGCTTCCCCGCCCGAGGCATCGCCCGGTACGGCGCCGTCGCCAGTGACGGGCGCATCCGTCGCTGCGGCGTCCGCCTCGCCCGGGGCCGCGCTCGAGCTGGAGAAAGAGCCGCACGCCGAGCCCGCCACCACGAGGAGCGCCGAGCACGAGGCGAGGGCAACCAGTCGCGTGCTCTTCATCATTTGTCGGCTCTCAGAATGCGGCCGTCGCTCGTCAGCCACACGACGTACTTGGAGGTGAGGGCGAGGGCGCGCACGCGCGTGCCGGCGAACGCGGACTTGAAGCCGTTCGCGATGGTTGCCGGCGGGAGCTCCTGGCCGACGCGCTTGCGGCGCACCGTTCCGTCTCCCGTGAGCCAGTAGACGTCGCCGTCGTCGGCGGCGATCGACGAGGGAGAGACCTCCTTCTCGGCAAGCGAAGTCACGCCGAAGGATTGTATCGAGACGGCGCGCACGAGCCCGTCCGACGGACGCGTCCAGTACGCGCCGGCCGCGTTCGCGGCGATCGCCTCGCAGCCGGTCTCGCCGGTGGCGACGGTATCGTTGAGCGCCGAGCCGTTCGCCCCCCTGCCGATGCGCCCGGTCGACGACTCCGTCCAGTACGCGGCGCTGCCGTCGACCGCGACGTCGAACGGGTTGGAGAGACCGCCGACGACTGGCCCGGCGACGAAGTCGAAGTCGTATTGCTGCGCCTCGCCTACGCCTTGCGGCCCCAGAGCGATGACGAAGATTCGATCGGCGCCCGCCGCGAGGGCGTGCGGCACCGTTGTCGACGTGGACGCCACGAGCGGCACGGCGGCGCCCACGAGTGGTCGACGACTCAGCTGCTTCCCGCCGACGTTGGCCCAGAACAGGTGTCCGCCGGCGATCGCGATCGGTCCGGGCGCGCCGCTGGCGGTGGCGAGCGTGGCGACCGCTCCTCCGCCGATCGGTACGGAGCGCACGTTGCCGGGCTCGCGCTCGGTGAAGTAGACGTCGGTCTCCGTCGCCGCGATTCCGGCGAGGTCGACGAGCCCGGTCGCGAGCTCCGTGAAGCTCGGCACGGGCGGTACGGCGTTGTCGGCGACGAAGGCATCGACCTCCGCGTCGACCTGGGCGTCCTCTGCGCTGGCCTCTGCGCCGGCGTCGTCAGCCGGCTTCGAGCCCTCCGCATACGATTGCGAGCACGCAGCGCCGGCGGCGACGGCGACCACCGCACAAGCTCCGAACGACACAGCGCCAAGGCGTCGAAAGAACATCACTCGAACCGTAACACGTCAGAATTTGTACTGCGCGCCCACGCCGAGGATGATCGCGCGGGCGCTGTACTCACCGCCGTTGATCGACTCGGTCTTCGTGGGGTTGCCCTGCACGGGATTCACGCGCGGAACTCGCGCGGTGGCCGGGTCCACGTTGGTGCCGTTGAGCAGCACGAGCGCGGCGACGGCGTCGAGGCGCCAGTTCTCGCCGGCATGCAGGCTCGCGCCGACGCTGCCGATGATCTTGTTCGCGTCGTAGGTGAGCGGCGAGACCCACTCGGCGGGAATGGCGCTCGTCTCGTAGGAGACGCCCGCGCGGAGATCGGTGCGGTTCGACTTGAAGATGCTCTTCGTCGAGTACTCGGTGCCGAGGCGGAACGAGTTCGAGTCCTGGAAGCGCCGAGGCAGCGAGATCGGCGCGACGCCGAAGGGGCTCGGGAAGCCCGTGATGTCGTAGAGCTTCACGTTCTCGGGGCGAACGTCGATCGACTCGTGCAGGCTCCAGAACTCGCGCACGTACGCGGCCTCGATGCGGATCGTGCTGTCGTCGCCGAGCTCGGTGCGGTACTCGGCGCCGAAGCGGAGCACGGGCGGCAGCCGGAACCGCACGCGCGCCTCCTCGCCCTCCTGCCGTGCGTCCTTGAAGACCGCGGCGTTCGGGAGCTTCACCTGGATCTTGGCGGGCGCGTTGATCCAGAACGGCAGCTGCGCGGAGGCGCCGAGGTGCACGTGCTTGTCGGGTATCGCGATGATGCCGAAGTTACCGCTGGGGGCGACGATCGGCCCGACGCTGAGCTGGCTCAGCGAGTCGTAGGCCGGGTCCTCCGGAGCGCTGATGAGGCGGTCCGGCGGGCTCGCGCTGAACACGACCTTCGACTTGAACGTGCCGACGAGCGCCTGCAGGCCGACGCCGATGCGGATCTGCTCGATCGGCTTGTACGAGAAGTACGCGCCCGAGATGACGAGCGCCGAGCCGTCGAGCGACACGAGCGAGTAGCGCGAGGGCGAAGGTTGCCCCCCCACGGTGAGCGGGTAGCTGGCGATCGCGGTGTAGGGCGCGAGGATGCCGACGGCGACCGTGAACTGCTTCTGGTCGCCGAAGTTGTACGAGCCGCCGAGCGTCGGGATCGGGAGGAACGGCGTCGTGCCGTCGACCTTCGGATAGGAGTAGGTGCGGACGGTGCCGCCCGCGTCCGTCACCTGCGTCTTGCGCGTGTACTCCGACGAGAAGTTGAGCCACGCGATGTCGATGAAGAGCGTCGACCCGGCGTCGGCGAGGCCGGCGGGGTTGTACCAGATGGCCCCGAGGTCATCGGCGCCGGCGACGAACGCTCCGCCGCGTCCGAGCGGGCGGACGCCGCGGTCGGCCGTGAAGAGGCCCGCGGCGTCGGCCGTGCGTGGGGCGACGGCAGCCAACACGACCGCGAGACAAGCTAGCGAAGCGCGCGCTTTCACGTGGAGATCAGGTTAACAGTGCAACCGCAGCGCCTGCGACAACTAACTCATCCGTTCAGAACTTCGTGCCCTGCCGGATGACCTCGTAGAACTGCTCGAGGCCCCGTTCGCGGTTGGTCAGGAAGTCGACGACGTTCTCGCTGACCGTCGCGTAGTCCGAGCGCACGAGGGTGCCCTCGTAGGGCTGGGTCGGGTCGACGCGGTTCACGTCTGCGATGACGTCGATGATGACCTCGAGGGGCGTCTGACCCTTGAAACCCGCGTCGTTGATGGGGGTGACGAGGTTGCCGAGCGCGACCGCGAGCACCTGGTTCGGGTCGATCTCGCGGCGGCAGATCTCCTTGCCCCCCGCGTCGAAGTAGCGCCCGCTCACCCGGGCGAGAAGGGCCATCTGCGCGTCGATGAGGCTCTTCTTCGTGATGCGCCCGGCCGGGTCCTTGACCGTCGCGTCCATGGCCGAGGCGAGGACGTGGAAGAGCGGGATGATGTTCTCCTCGTCACGCATCGCCTGCACGAGGTCGTTCGAGGAGGCGAGCATGCTCGCGAGCGCGTCGTTCTTCGAGGCGGCGTCGAGGAGGTACTGCATGAGGACCTCCATCTCGTGGCGGCCGTCCTTGTCGGCGCGGAGCGCCTCCATCATGTCGAGCCCGGAGGAGGCGAGAGGGCCGGTGAGCGAGTCCTCGGCCTTCTTCGCGAGCTCGGTCCGGGCCCAGCTGCACTGCGTGTACGGAGGCACGAACGAGGAGGGACAGTGCGCGTTCAGCTGGGCGCGGATCAAGTCGATGAGGACGGGGGTCATCCTCGGCATCGTCGGGTTCGCGAACGTCGACGTCGCCTTGGCGCCGCTGACGCCCATGAACTGATCGACGAGCTGAGACCGTGCGCGGCGCCAGTTGCCCCGGCGGTCCTTGTCCTCGGGGTGCTGCTGCTCGTAGGTGTCGAACGCGATGTCGATGCCGCCGAGCGCGTTCGTGAGGAGGTACGCCGGGGTGACCTGGGGAACCGTCGTGCCGTCGTTGCGCTTGGCGGTGGTCGCGCCCTTGCGGTCCTTCAGCTGGAGGGTCGTCTTCGCGTAGTCCGGGTCGAGCATCGAGCGCGTCGCCGCCGCGGCGACGTCGATGCCGGTGACCTGGGTGGTCTTGGTGCACGCCTTGGTCGTCGGGTCGACCGCGTCGCAGCGCTTGATGGGGAGGAGCTCGAGCGCCTTCGTCAGCTCGTTGAGCGCAGGGAGGACGTCACCGGCGAGCGCCTCCGCGATGAGCGGCTCGTACGTGTTCATGCCCGCACGCGGGCACATCTTGCCGCCGGCGAGCCGGCACTCGTCGGCCGAGGCCTCGGCGCCGGGCCAGTGCCGGTACGTCGCGGACGCGAGCTCGAGGAAGAGGTCCTCGCGGTTGTGCTTCACGAACGCGCCGAGGAGCGGCTTCATCGCCGTGTAGAAGCCGAAGTTCTCCCAGGTGAAGAGCGTGTACGCGCCGCGCTGCTGCAGCCACTGGCCGTCGGGGCAGTTGCGGAGGCCGTGCACCTTGCCGTCGGGCGTCGCGTCGGGCGCGCCCGGGCTCGGGTCGGTGATGATGCGCTCGGGGCAGACGGCCGTGCCGATGACGTCGCCCTGCAGGTCCTTGAGGAACTTGTTCGTCTTCGCGTTGAGCGTGTCGTTCTTCAGGTCGAAGAACACGAGGCGATTGAGCCACTCGGGCTTCGGCGAGAGGATCGTCGAGTTGGAGGGCGTCCAGAAGCCGGTGATGCCGCTCGAGTCCTCCATGAGCTGGGGCGTTGCAGCGCCGAGACCGGCGACGCCGTTCCGGAGCATGCCGTCGCGCATGTAGAGCGCGCCGCGCGGGTTCGGCTTGGTGCTCGGCTCGTACTGGGCAGCGTCGGCGATGCTGTCGAGGTAGAACGCGGAGAGGTTCTCGATCTTGAAGACCTCGCACTCCTTGTACGTTCCGCTGAGGAGCGGAAGATCGACGCTGAGCCCGAAGGCCTTCGCGTGGACCTTTGCGTCGGGCTTGTTGCACGCGGTCACGCCGGTCGTGTCGGTGATGAGGCCGAGGAACCGGTACATGGCGCTGCGGTTCTTGCCGGTCTCGGGCTGGGCCCGGTCGACCGGCGTCTTCATCTCGCTCTTGCTGTTGGTCGTGATGTTGAACGGCGCACCGTTGAGGTCGTTCTTGTCGTAGGAGATCTCGTCCTTCAGGTTCGCGTAGCGCGCGAAGATGGTGCCGAGCTGCGCCGTCTCGGGCGCGGCGAGCGCGTGCATCATGTCCTCGAGGAGGCCCGGCTCCTTGGCGATCTTGCCGAGGGTCTCCAGGTTCTCGTCCCAGAACGTCGCGGTGCGGGGGATCTTCGCCTCGGGGTGCTTCTGGGCGATGTCGAACGCGGTGATCATCGAGCCCGTCAAGCGGGCCATTTCCTTCTGCTTCGACGTGAACAGCTCGCGCGCGAGGGCGAGCGTCGTGTCGGTCGTGCGGTCGCTCAGGATGACGCCCATCGCATAGATGAGGTCGATCATCGGCGTGTCGGGCGCGATGCCCGAGTACTCGACCGATTTGCCGCCGGCGTAGCTCTTCGACTTCTGCGCGCGCGGCCCGACGGCGACGAACATGCCGCCGAGCATGTCCATCAGCGTCTCGTGGTTCGCGGCCGGGTCCGGATTCACGAGCGGCTTCAGGTCCGCCATCATCTGCGCGGCGAACGTGTGGCTCGTGTCGATGTAGTCGTAGAGCGGCTGAGCGCCCGCGAGCGCGCGACCGGCCGGGTCGCGCGTCGCTTGCGGCGAGCCGGGGTAGGGGAAGGGCGACGGTGCGACCGAGCCGTTGGTCGTCTTGAAGCGACCGGACTCGTCGACGTCGGGCAGCCCGTCCTTGTCGGCGTCCATGAAGGGCGCAGGCACGACGCCGCCGGTGATCGCGGCGTACCCGCGCGCGTCGCGGCGGACGATGTACTTCGGGGTGCCGCCGCCGCCGCCGAACGCGGGGTCGGAGGCGAACATGATCTCGGCGAACATCTCGACGTTGTCGCGCGGGCGCGAGAGAACGACGCGGCCCGCGCTGTCGGTGGTCACGACGAGCGGAGCGGCCTTCGGGTCGGCCTTCGCCGCGAGGAGCTCCTCGTGACCCGCCTCGAGCATCTTGTTGAGCGCCGCGTTGCCCGGGCCGGGAACCGCGATGCGAACGCCGTCACCGTCGAGCTTGGGCTCGAGCTCGTACGGGTTCGAGTCCGCCGAGAGGAGACGCAAGCTCGCGTTGGAGAGATCACGGAGGTGCGGGTAGGCGATGATCGGGCGCGTCGCGCCGAGCGCGGTCTCGATCGGGCGGTAGCCCTGCCGCGCGCTCAGGCGCGCCCATGCGGCCTGTGCCTCGTCGGACTTCTTGAACGCGTCGACGACGCGCGAGAGCGACTCGGTCGACTGCGGGAGCGTGCCGTCGTTGTAGAGGTCGCCCATGCGTCCGAGCATGTCGGCGATCTGATCGGTGAGGACACCTTCGCCGCTCGCCTTCGGCGCGTTGCACGACTGCGTCTCGTCCGGGTTGTCGATGTCCTTGATCGGGATCTTCGTCTCCGGGAACGTCGCGTCGAGAGCGCGGATGAGATCGGCGCGACGGCGCGCGAGCGCCTCGACGCGGCCGACCGCGAACGCGCGGTCCGCCTGCTGCTTGTCGGTGCTGACGGGGGCGCCCTTCTCGTCGACGGCGCCGGGGTCGATCGCGGGGAGCCTCGAGACGTCGACCTTGTCGGCGAACTCACCGCCGCGCGGCTTGTGACAGACGCCGCGGAACGAGTCGCCGGTGAGGTCCTCGCGGAGGGCCTGCGCGCCGACGCGATCGCAGATCACGCCGAACATCTCCTCGCCGACGCTGCCGAGCGTGACGGCCGGGCGAGAGGTATCGAGCTCGGGCGCGCAGCCAGGACCGAAGGCGCTGAGCACGACCAGGCCGACCAGCCCCGTCACGCTCGCCAGTTTGACGCACCTCGACGACGGCGAGGGCGCGGAGCTATCCCCTTGCGAATGGATGGAGGATCGCGCGGGATCCACGTCCAATCGACGAGAGTTCCCTCCCGGTGCTTGCCCGCGTGTAAAGCTGCGACCTCGCCCCATGACCGTCTTCCTCTCCGTCCACTACTGATGCGAAAGCTGCGAAAGGTGCGCCATGCCCGAAGGAATCGGTAAGACGCTCGAGTCCACCAGTGCCGTCATCCTAGCCGCCGGTCAGGGCACCCGGATGAAGAGCGCCCTCCCCAAGGTGCTCCACGCCATCGCTGGCCGACCCCTCGTCCACTATCCCGTACGCGCGGCGCTCGAGGCCGGCTGCGGGGAGGTGGTCGTTGTCGTCGGCCATGGTCGAGAGCGCCTCGAAGCGTATCTCTCGGAGGCTTTCGGCGCCAGCGCTCAAGGAATCCCGGAGGCCTGGAAAGGGCGCGTCAAAACGGCCGTCCAGAAGGAGCAACGCGGGACCGGTGACGCGGCGCGTGCAGGCCTCGAAGCCGTGCGCTCGGGCGCCGAGCGCGTGCTCGTCTTCTACGGCGACGTCCCGCTTCTCACCGCCCCGGACGTGGCCTCCGTCGCGTCGATCCTCGACGAGGACAAGGAGGCCACCGTGGCCCTGGCGACCTGCACGACGAACGATCCGTTCGGCTACGGTCGCGTCATCCGCGACGACCGCGGCCAGGTCGTCGAGATCCGCGAGCAGAAGGACCTTCGCACCGACGCCGAGCGCGGCATCAAGGAGTGGAACCCCGGCATCTACGCGGCGGGCGTCGCGTTCCTCAAGGAGGCCCTCGCGTCGCTGAAGCCGAACAACGCGCAAGGTGAGTACTACCTCACCGACATCGTGAGCTTCGCCGCGCAGCGCGGTCTGCGCGTCGTGGGCGTTCCGTCGAACCCGGCGGTGATGGACGGCATCAACGATCGCGCGCAGCTCGCGCGCGGCGAGCGCGCAATGATGGATCGGCTGCTCGAGAAGCATCGCGTCGCGGGCGTCACCGTGAGGGACGGCGCGCGCATCGAGGACGGCGTCGTCATCGAGAAGGACGCGACGATCGAGAGCTTCGCCGTGCTCCGCGGTCGCACCCGCGTCGGCTCGGGCTCGGTCGTCGACGTCGGCTGCGTGCTCACGAACGCCGACATCGGCGAGGGCGTTTCGCTGAAGCCCTACAGCATCGTGACCGACTCGATCGTGCGCGCGCGCGCGCAGATCGGCCCGTTCTCGCACCTCCGCCCGGAGAGCGACATCGGCGAGGAGGCGCACGTCGGCAACTTCGTCGAGACGAAGAAGACCCGGCTCGACCGCGGCGCGAAGGCGAACCACCTCGCCTATCTCGGCGACGGCTTCGTCGGCGAGGGCGCCAACGTCGGCGCCGGCACCATCTTCTGCAACTACGACGGCTTCCAGAAGCAGATCACGCGCATCGGCAAGAATGCGTTCATCGGCTCCGACTCGCAGCTCGTCGCCCCGGTGACGATCGGTGACGGCGCGTACGTCGGCACGGGCACCACGGTGACGCGTGACGTCCCCGCCGACGCGCTCGCGATCGGCCGCGCGAAGCAGGAGAACAAGGAGGGCTACGCCTCGCGTCTCCGCGGTCGCCTCGCGGCGCAGAAGGCGGCGGCCGCCGCGAAGAAGTAGCCCGCGTCGAACGAGCCGGTCAGTTCGCCGCGCCAAAGGTCGACGCGGCGACGCTCCAGCTCGTCGCGTCGTTCGTCGCGCCGCGTCTCGTCTCGACTGCGACAGATCACCGGCCCTGGCCGGAATCGACGTGGCGCCTCGCGTGTCTTGCAGCGATGAGCGACAGCGTGGCGGTGCGATGGACGGCAATGTTCGCGCTCTGCGGCTGCGGCTGGCTGCTTCTGCACTGTGGCAAGCACGACGACCGACCCGATCTCGCGGCCACGATGGCGCCGGGAGCCGTGGTGAGCCGAGGTGGTCTTGCTCGTTCGCGCTGGGATGCGCCGACCCCGGTGAATGGATTCCGTCCCGTTCCCACCGTCGAAGTGCACCCGCGAATCCCGCGACAACGCTGACCCCGAACGCGCGCAACTTGGCGCCAGCCCGCGATTCGGGCAGAAAGGTCAGACGATGGACGCGCTCCGCATTCGGCCCTCCAGTAAGCCTCTCACCGGCAAGGTTCGGATCAGCGGGGCGAAGAACGCCGCGCTGCCGATCCTCTGCGCGACCCTCCTCTCCGACGGAGCCAGTCACCTTCGCAACGTGCCGCGCCTTCGCGACATCGAGACGACCGCCGCCCTCCTCCGGTTCCTCGGTCGCGACGTGCGGGTCGACGCCCCGGAGGTGCACGTCGCCGCCGGCTCGCAGGTGAAGCCCGAGGCTCCCTACGAGCTCGTGAAGCAGATGCGCGCGAGCGTGCTCGTGCTCGGCCCGCTGGTCGCGCGCTTCGGCCGCGCCAAGGTCTCGCTGCCGGGCGGCTGCGCGATCGGCGCGCGCCCGATCGACCAGCACCTCAAGGGTCTCGAGGCCATGGGCTGCACCATCCGCCTCGAGCGCGGCTACGTCATGGCCGAGGGGCCCAACGGCGGCGGCCGCCTCAAGGGGGCCGAGGTCGTCTTCGACATCCCCACGGTCACGGGCACCGAGAACCTGATGATGGCGGCGGCGCTCGCCAAGGGCCGCACCACCCTCGTGAACTGCGCGCGCGAGCCCGAGGTCGAGGAGCTCGGCCGCATCCTCAACAAGATGGGCGCCGAGGTGAACGGCGCCGGCACCGACGTCATGCACATCGTCGGCACGGACCGCGGTGAGCTCGCCCCGTTCGATCACGCCATCATCCCCGACCGCATCGAGGCCGGCACGTACATGGTCGCGGCCGCGATGATCGAGGGCGGCGACGTCCTCGTCGAAGGCGCGGAGCTCAGCGACCTCGAGGCGCTCGCGATGAAGATGCGCGCCGCGGGCGTGGAGATCACGAGCGAGGGCCACAACATCCGCGTGAAGCGCACCGGCCCGCTTCGCGGGGTGAACGTCACCACCGCCCCGCACCCTGGCTTCCCCACCGACATGCAGGCGCAGTTCCTCGCGCTCATGTCCATGGCGAAGGGCGAGAGCGTCATCACCGAGACGATCTTCGAGAACCGGTTCATGCACGTGCCGGAGCTGCAGCGAATGGGCGCGAGCGTCGCCCTCCGCGGCAACACGGCGGTGGTGCAGGGCGTGAATCGGCTCTACGGCGCTGCCGTCATGGCGACCGACCTCCGGGCGAGCGCCTCGCTCGTCATCGCCGGCATCGTCGCCGACGACGAGACGGAGGTTCGCCGCATCTATCACCTCGATCGCGGCTACGAGCGCATCGAAGAGAAGCTTCATGGGCTCGGCGTCGACGTCGAGCGCGTGAAAGGGGCGGAGGCGTGAGCGCCGACGCGGGGCCGACGCCCGCGGAGGCCTCGAAGGTCGCCTCCCCGGAGCCGGCGCTCGCGCCGCTCACGATCGCGCTGCCGAAGGGGCGCTCGCTCAAGCCGGTGGCGAAGCTCCTCGCGCAGGCCGGCGTCGTCTCGACCATGTCGTCGAAGCCGCTCCCCGAGGCCCTCGCCGACGAGAGCCGCGCGCTCGTTCGCACCGCGCGCTTCGGCGACCAGCCGCTCGAGCTCCTCTTGCTCAAGCCCGACGACATCCCCACCTACGTCGAGTACGGCACCGCCGACCTCGGCGTGTGCGGTCGCGACGTGCTCGTGGAGCGCGAGGTCGACGTCTACCAGCCCGTCGACCTGGGCATCGCGCGCTGTCGCCTCGTCGTTGCCGGCCGCGTCGGAGTCGACGTCGCCTCGTCGCACACCGGCCGCATGCCTCGCGTCGCGACGAAGTTTCCTCGCACCGCGGCCGCGCACTTCGCGCGCCGGGGCGTGCAGGTCGAGATCGTCGATGTGCAGGGCTCGGTGGAGCTCGCGCCGCTGCTCGGTCTCGCCGACGTGATCGTCGACATCGTCGAGACGGGCACCACGCTCGCGGAGAACGGCCTCGAGGTGAAGGAGGAGATCTCCTCCGTCTCCTCGATGCTCGTCGCGAACCGTGCAGCCTACAAGCTTCGCTCCGCGGCGGTCTTGCCGCTCCTCGCCGCGCTTCGCGCTGCGCTCGTCGCACCGCCCGCCTGATCTCACACGCCACCCGCGTCGGGAGCGTCGAGCCTCACGAGCGGCCGCCACTTCCTGACGGCGCCGCGGCCCACGCCCTTCACGCGCAGCAGATCCTCGACGCGCTGGAAGCGCCCGAGCCTCTGCCTGAGGACGAGGATGGCCTCGGCGCGCTTCGGGCCGACGCCGGGCAGCCGACGCAGCTCGTCGACGCTCGCGTGGTTCAGGTAGACGGGCTCGGTCGCGCTGGCGCGCCCGTGGGGTGCGCTCGGCGCCGCCGCCGCGGGCGCGAACGTCGTAGGCGGTGCCGTGGCCGCCGCAGTCGTCGTGATCGCCTCGCCGCCGTCGATCGTCACGAGGGTCGGGAGCGGTTGCGCCGCCGCGTCTCGATCGGTCGCGGCCACGGACATCGGGCTCGTGGGCCCGGCCGCTGCCGTGCGTCCAATCCACCCGAGGACGAGCAGCGCGACCACGATGCCGGAGACGCGCGCGACCATCGCCGTCCACGTCGAGGCACGTAGGCGTGCGACGAGCGAAGCGCCCCACGAGCGCGGCGGCTCGACAGCGCTAGAGGAGGAGGAAGAGTCGACCGGTTTCGTGCTCCTGGGCGTCATGGCGCGGCGCAGTGCGAGCCGCGGGCCAGGATCCGAAGCGCAGGATTTCAAGGGGTTCGTCCCCATGACCCTATGTCCGGGACAGATCGAGGGGTGTCCTCGGCCAGGGGCGCGGTCACCGGGAAGCCCGTACCAGTGCGTCGACGACGGGGTGATCGACGAGGTCGCGATCTACGACCACGCTCTCCTCGACACGCGGATCGTCGCCCACTACGAGCTCGGCAAGCCCTGACCGCTCGGTCGCGTCGAGGCCGCGCGAGCTCATCCATGGAAAGCGCGGCCGCGACGCGGGTTTGTCCGCCAACTCGGGCTCGTGCTAGGCGTATGGGGTAGGTAGGAGACATTCCCATGGCCGATCGTCGCGACGAAGAGATGCAGATTGCACGCATCGAGCAAGAGCTGACCCCCGGCATGGGCCGTCGTGCGTTCCTCGGCACCGCTGCCGCCGTGGCTGCAGCCTCCTCCCTCGTCGCGAAGCCCGCGTTCGCCGGGCCGACCCCGAAGAACCTCGCGGCCTCTCCGCCGGCCGGGTTCTCGCCGTTCTCGGCGCCGGGGACGGTCGTCAAGGTCACGAAGAAGGACTGCCTCCAGGCGAACCAGCTCTACCCGAAGGCCGACGCCGCCAAGGAGATGCTAACGCGTGCGCTGACCGAGCTCACGGGCAAGCCCGACCTCGTCACGGCCATCCAGCAGTTCGTCCACAAGGACGACATCGTCTGCGTGAAGGTCAACGGCATCGCGAAGCAGAACATGGGCACCAACAAGGAGCTCGTGATCCCCTTCCTCGAGGGTCTCATCGCTGCCGGCGTTCCCGCGGGCAACATCACCGTGCTCGAGCAGTACGGCGATTTCCTCGCCGGCACGCGCATCAACGCCTCGAACGTTCCGGCCGGCGTGAAGGTCTCCCTTCACAACAACGGCAATGCGACGATGGACTTCCGCCTCATCCCCGGCACCGGGACGAGCACGAAGTTCACCAAGTTCCTCACCGAGGCGACCTGCGCGATCAACTTCGCGCTGATCAAGGATCACTCGATCTGCGGCTACACCGGTCAGCTCAAGAACATGACCCACGGCTGCAGCATCAACCCGCACGACTTCCATGTGCACCACGCGAGCCCGCAGATCGCGCAGATGTACGCGCAGGACGTCATCAAGAGCCGCGTCCGCCTCAACATCGCCGACGGCTTCAAGGTCATGGCCGACGGCGGCCCGCTCTGGAAGCGCCCCGAGATGGTGAAGCCCCACGAGGCCGTCTACGCGAGCACCGATCCGGTCGCGATGGACACCATCGGGTGGGAGGTCGTCGAGAAGCTCCGCGCCGAGCTGAACCTGAAGACCCTCACCGAGGCCGGCCGCGAGCCCGCGTACATCAAGGCCGCTGCCGACCTCGGCCTCGGCATCGGCGACCGGTCGAAGATCTCCCTGAAGGAAGTCGCGATCTAGCTCACCTCGCCGTGGCGAATCACACGCGCGCCGGCCTCCGTTGCATGATTCTTCGACGGAGATCGACGCACCCCCGTCCGTTCGGCTAATTCTATTCGTGATGAACCGCTCGCGGCTCCTCGTGCTCGCCGTGCTCGTTGCCGGCTCCAGTCTGGTGATGACGGCCGCGACCTCGGCCTGTGGAAGCTTCGGCTCCGACGCGACGGCGGAGGACGCCGCGCCGGGGATCGGCGTCGAGAGCGGAGCCGACGCCGACGCCGACCCGCCGACGTTCGAGGGCGGTCCTGCGCCGGATGCGGGAGACGCGGGCGACCGCGACGGCGATGCCGCCAGTCGCCGCAAGCTCGTCGTCTTCGTCACGGTGTCGAGCTTCTCCGACGTGACGACCGCGGCGGCAGCGGACACGAAGTGCAATGGAGAAGCCGCGGGCCGGCTCCCCGGCGTCTTCGTGGCGTGGTTCCCGAAACGGTGCCGGCGACCGCCGCGGTGGACCGCCTCGTCGATTCGCACGGCGTCCCGGTCGACGGCCCATGGTTTCGGCCGGATGGGCAACGCGTCGCCGCGTCACGCGAGGCGCTCACCAGCACGGCGGTCAAGCCACTCGAGAACCCGATCGCGATCAACGCAGCGGGTGGCCCTGCCACCGGCAGCGTGTGGACGGGGGTCCTTGCGGACGGCGGCACCGGCGCGCTGTGCCCCGGCCTGAACCCCACGAAGGGCTTGGCGAGTGCCGTCGGTCCGGGATGGACCGACTTTCAAGGCTTCACCGCGAGCTGCGGCAGCAGCCTCGCGCTCTACTGCTTCCAGGTCGAGTGATCGGCGCATGTCCTCGCCGGCACCATGATCGGAATGCCCTACCCGGTCGCCCCGACGAAGTGGTCTTCCGTGTTCAAAGCGGCGTTCGGGGCGCGCGGCGCGGAACTTGCGAACGCGCCGGCATGCTTCCCTTGCGACGCACCTCGAGGCCTCTCCTTCTGGCGATGACCGTGCTCGGGGCGCTGTCGAGCCCTCTGCTCGTGGCGCGCACGGCGCGCGCTGAGTCTGCGGTCGCGCCCCCACGCTGTCAGGTGCAGCTACGCCCGTCGGGCGACAACGTTCCCGGCAACCTGCCGGCCCTCGTCGTCGACGACACCGGGACGAGCCCTGGTCTCACTGCCGGAGTGGAAGCGATCACCGTCACAGGCGGTACCGGCTCCGTGAAGCTCGGCGTCGTGCCCGACCCGAAGACGCCGAAGGTCCTGCTGCTCGTGCCTTCGACGAACGATCTCTTCGAGTCCGGCGTTCGCTACGACATCAGCTACACGATGAAGTGCAGTGCCGCGGTGCTGGTGACGCCCAAGACGGCGTCGTTCACCGCAGGTTCTGCCGCGACGCTCCCCACGAGCATCGGCACGGTGACCGAGCTCGCCGGAGGCAACGCATCGATCGTGCTCACGCCCGAGGTCAAAGCCTTCCAGCGCACGACGCGGTTCGAGGCGTCGATCGACGGAGTCTCGATCGGCTCCACGCCCTACGGTCAGGTGGTCGCCGAGACGCTCGAGCTGACCCTCGGCGCGTACGCTCTCTCCATCGGCGGCGCCGCGAGCCTGCCGTCCCCACAGAAGGTCTGCACGACGAGCACGTTCGAGACGCACAGTGTGAAGCTCGTCGCCCACGTCGCTGGCACCGAGGTGGACACCGCGCCGCTCACGTTCTCGATGGGCGTGGACTGCGCAAAGGCCTTGGCCGCAAACCCGTCGCTTCCCGATGCTGGTGCCGATGATCGAGGTGCATCGGGCGGAAGCTCGGACGGCGGGTGCGCCGTGGGCGGAAGCGATCCGTTCGGCGGTATCGCGGGCGTCTTCGGCCTCGGAGCCGGGCTCGCCGTCCTCTTCCGCCGCCGTCGTCGCGACCGCTGAAGCCCCCCCCCGAGTCTATGCGCGGCGCGCCCGCGGCTTCGGGGCCGCCTTCTTCCCACGACGAGGGGGCGTTGCGGGCGGAGCGCTGGCCACAGGGCGCAGGCGCGAACCAGGTCGCGACGTAACCGTAGTAATCTGGGGCGTGGGAATGGCCGCGGTTCGCGAAGCCGTCGATGGATCGATCTCGATTTTCCTCAAGCTCGCGAAGCTCACGGAGCTCGAGACCTTCATCCTCGAGCTCGAGACCGAGGGCCAGCGCATCGCGTGCCGCGGCGTGAACGTCACGGTGGCGAACGTCGCGCCGCTGAAGACACTGCTCGCGCGAGGACCGGCCACGGCTCACGGAGGCCGTCGCGACCGGGCCGTGTGGATCTACCCGACACCCAAGCCTGAGGCGGTCGAGGTGAAGGACAGCGTCGCATTCTGGGGAGAGCGTTCTCGTAGCACATCAGCGAGGCAGCGCGTCGACGCGACCCGCGCCGCCGCTGCGGAGCGATGCGGTGAACGCGAGCGCGAGCTCGTGCGCCAGCTCGATCGGATTGTCGACCTGCTCGGCGGCCGCGAGCGCGAGGAACGGCGGAAAATCAGGCTGGTAGCTCCGCGTGCCGGTGAACGCCGTGAACATCGTGTGGAGCGCAGGCGAGAGCTGGACGATCGCGATCGTCGCCGGCGCATGTTCGAAGGGCGCGCTCGCGGCGGGCAACGTGGCGAAGCGAGGTCCTTCGCTGCGCGACGGGAGCGCGACGCTCGTCGCGTGCGCCGCGACGGCCAGCAGCTCCGTGGCCTGGTTGGGGATCAGCTCGTCCGACCGGGCCTCCAGGAGCAAGAGGCTCTTGCCCTGCGCCGCGATCTTCGGCGCGAAGCTGAGCGGATCGCCGGGCGCGAAGGCCGCTTGCAGGAGCGAGAGCGATCGCTGCGCAGCGCCCGGCAGCACTGCCGGATCGGAGACGTCGAGCGCGGGATCGAACGTCGTCCGCAGCAGGGGCGCGACGAGCCCGTTGAACATGGGCGAGCTCGGAAGCGTCGCGAGGAAGATGCCGCCGCCCCCGACGGAGAGCACGGCGCCGCGGAGGCCGGTGGCCATCGCGACGCCGCCCGCGCCGATGACGGAGCCGAACGACTCGCTCGTATAGACGAGGGTCTCGGAGTCGAGCCCGAGCCCGGTGAACGAAGGATCGGCGGCGGCGATTGGCGCGAGGTCGCCGCGCTGGAGGAAGCGCACGAGCTCCGCGAGATCGACGATGGCCTGCCGGAAGTTGTCGCGGACGTAGCGGGCGTCGAGCGACCCGACGCCGCGCGCCGGATCGCCGTCGAAGTCGAAGATCGAGACCGAGGCTCCGAACGCATCGCCGTCGGCGAGGCCGTCGCCTCCTGGGGCGCCGGTGAACTCGTGCTTCTCGTCCTTCACGACCTTGCCGCGATCGGCGTGCCAGAGCGCGTCGATGCCGATCGTCGCGTACCCTGCGCGCGCGTAGTCGTTCGCGACGGTCACCACCTGCGAGCGCCCCGCGTTGAGCCCGTGCTGGAAGATCAGGACCGGCGTGCGCCCGAACCCAGCGGCGGGTCTCTTCGGCAGCGTGAGCATGAAAGGGATCGCCTCCGTGCCCTTCACCCGGGGCCGGCCCGCGCCGTCGAGCTCTACGCGGCCGAGCTGCGGAGGTTTCTCGGCGAGGAACGATGGGGCATCGAAGGTCCCGAGCACCACCGCGCCGAGCTGGTCGTGCACGATGCCCGCGGGATCGCCGAGGCCGGGGCGCGTGGTCGTCGGACGGCCGAGGAAGTCATCGACCGCGGTGCCGGTGAAGACACGCGTGACCTTCGCGCGGGAAGGAGGCAGTGCCGCCGCGACGTCGCGCATCTGCTCCGTGACGCGCGTGGGGTGACCGATGGTGAAGACGGTCGCGGCGCTCGGTGTGCGGTCGCCGAGCCGAGGCCCCAGTGCCGCATACGAAGCCGCGAACGCGCCCTTTCCGCCGACCGCGTCGCGCATCGCGTCCGAGGGACGCAGCGACGGGCTCTCCACGACGCACGCGATTCGATGACCCTCCTCGAAGACGACAGAGTCCGGTGGGAGCGCGATGACCTCGCGCGTGTCCTTCCGGTAGAAGAGCTTGCTGTCGACCTCGGCGACCCGCGCGTCGAGATCGATCCAGCGCGCGGTGCCCTCGAGCGCGCCGTCCGGGAGCTCGCCCTTCGTGGGGAAGAACGCGGACGTGTACGTGGGGGCGCCGTCGAGCTCGGAGAGCGCGGCGGCGAGCGTCGCGAGCGGCCCCGGTTGACCGCCTTCGAGCAGGACGTCCGCGACCTCGAGATGACCCCCGCGGAGGAACACGTCGGACGGCCACGGTGTGTCCGCCATGCTAGCGCCGCCGAGGAGCGCCTCCGCGGTCGCGGGGGACGAACCATCGCCGCTGTCATTTCGAGCAGCCCACGGCCAGGCGCGCGATCAGGAGCGCGAGCGGCAAGGCGAGGCTACGTGACATGCCGAAAAAGTCGCACGCGAAGGCGCGCGGTGCAATGCCAGCGCGTCGGCTTCGACGTCGCTCATTCCTCACCTCCGCCTCGGAGGAAGGTCTCGACGGGACGGGCCGTACGATGGAGCGCGAGGGGGCAACGCTCTCCCCTTGCCCACTCCTTCGGCGCGAAGAAGGCTCCCTCTCCGCAGACCGTCGGCTACGCGTCCGGCCACCTGACGAACACGATCGGCCCGCCGACAACTGGTAGGAGCCTCCAAGCCACCCTCGGCCTCGACGTGCCGGACTGCGGGCTCCGCGTCGAGACGGCCGATCGCGCATGTGGCTCCTCGGTGCCCTCGTCGTCGCGCACGCGCCGCGGCGCTCCTCGGCGCGATGGCGGCGGCGCCCGACGGTGCGTGGTCGAGCCGGCTGCTCGAGATGCTGCGCGAGCAGCTCCTCGAGGAGACGGCGCCGGCGAAGGTCGAGGAGCCGCCGCCGCCGTCAGGTCCGCACACTCGCCCCCATCACGCGTGAGCAGCGGTCGCGCGCGGATACCGACTGCCGGCGCGGCCGTCGACGAGTCGACCACACGCGCGAGTGAGCTGACCGCTCGTGCGTGTGGTCGAGGTGACGATCCGGGTGTTCGTCAGGTAGGAGGCGGGAGGATGACGGTGTCGATGACGTGAGTGACGCCGTTGCTCGCCGGCAGGTCGGTCAGGATGATCTTCGCCTTCGTGCCGCCGCCGATGTCGAGCTGGACGTCCGAGCCTGTGATCGTGACGTTCACAGGGCCGCCGAGCGTCGTCACCGTGCCCGCGGTGACGTCCTTCGCGTAGACCGGCGGGCCCGAGACGACGTGCGCCTTGAGGATGGCCTGGAGCTGCGGTTTGTTCGCGGGCAGGAGCAGGTCGTCGAGCGTCGCCTTCGGGATCTTCGCGAACGCGGCGTCCGTCGGCGCGAACACGGTGAAGGGACCGGGACCGGCGAGCGTCGCGGCGAGCTCGCCGGCCGTGAGCGCTGCGACGAGCGTCTTGAACGTGGTCGTGCCGTCCTCGTAGCCGATCGCGGTGTCTGCGATCGTCGGAAGGAGCACGCCGGACACGACGTGGATGATCCCATTCGTGGCCTTCACGTCGGGCGTCGTCACGTTCACGCCGCCGTTGATGACCACCTTGCCGCCGCTGCCGTCGATCGCCAGCTTGGCGCCGAGGACGGTCGTGGGGGTCGACGTCTTGTTCAGGATATCCGCCGCCGGAACCGAGCCGGCGATCACGTGATACTTGAGGATCAGCCCGAGCTCGCTCTTGTACGGCGCGGTGAGGAGTTTGTCCGTGAGGAACTTCGGGACCTGAGCGAACGCATCGTCCGTCGGCGCGAAGACCGTGAACGGTCCCGTGCCCCGCAGCGTCGCCTCGAGGCCAGCGGCCTGAACGGCGGCAACGAGGGTGCCAAACGACTTCGCGCCGACGGCTGTGTCGACGATGTCCTTCAGTGCGACGGCCGAATCGACGCCGGCGTCGGCAGGGGTGCCGGAGTCCGGCGTCGGCGTCGGCGTCGCGGACGCGGTGGTGTCGTCACTGTCGCAAGCGGCGATGTTGGTCGCGAGCAGAACGGCCGAGACGATGACGCCGATGGTTCGAATGTTTCGCATGGGGAGCCTCGTGAGCGAATGAGAAGGTCTAGAGCGGTCCAAAGAGGGAGCGCGGAGGGCACTCGGGCAACTCCGTAGAAGTATGTCTAACGTTTGTTCATGACTTGGCAAGGTATGAACATTGGTTGGACAAACATTATTTGGGGCGCACCCATGCGGTCACGTCGCAGAACGCAACGGCGGATGCCGGTAGAGCGAGCTCCTGAGGTGCCGCGCTCCGCCGTCGCGATCCGGAGCTCCCGGCGCGTCCAACGTTTGTCAGATCTACGCGTCGAGCGCCTCAGTCAGGAAGACTGCACCGACGCGTCCGCGCAGCTCGGCCGCATGACGGCGATTGCACGATCGTCGGGCGCGTCACGCGTCCGGCGCGCCCTCCTCTTCGAGGGCGGCGCAGCATGGCGACGCGGTCCTCGGGGCTGAGGATGACGCGCGCGCAGTCAGGCGTTGAGCGCCAGCTGCGCCGCGCGCTGGAGGTTCCTCTCGAGCTGGACACGGCCGCGTTTGTACGGCGTGGGCCACGTGACCCCCGCGTAGCCCCAATGCCGTTCGGTTAGCAGCCGCACGTGATCCCGGTGACCGGATCCGGGATCCGATCCCGGTGACCGGATCCGGGATCCGATCCCGGTGACCGGATCCGGGGTGGGAAGCGGGCAGACCGGGGCTCGCGGGGCGCGCGCTTGCGAGACCGAGCTACGCGCGATTGTGCCGCCGCCGCCCGGCAGAGCGAGATCCAGCTTGCTCACGACGTCCTCGATCGGTCGATCGCGGAACAACGCCATGCCGAGAACGACCCAAACGACCTCCTCGACCGGCAGACGCCGACGACGCACGGTCGCGGCAAGTAGCTCGAGGCATACTCGAACCACATTCCCGAGGCCGAGCGCGGCGACTTCTGCGTGCATATTACAAGCGTCTCACGTCGACCAACCCGGCCGAGCAGAGCGCCGCGGCGTGGTATGGAGCGTGTGGGAGGGCCGCACGAGCTGCCTCATCCCGAACGCTGAGCTCATCGCGCGGACGGGAGCCGACGAGTTCGCGCTCGCGTTCGCACGAGGAGCAGCCATGGGATGGGATCGCGCCTTTGCGACGGCGGCGACGTACGCGAAGCCCGAGTCGTTCGAGACGTTCCGTCGGCACATCGATGCGGCGTGGGTCGAGCAAGCACTCGCGGCCACTTCGTTGCGGGCGTCGCCGGCTCCGGTGACCGCGCCGGGGGTTGTTCTCTCGCGGGTTCGGTCGATCGCGGGCGTCTTCGGCCTCGGAGCCGGGCACGCCGTCCTCTTCCGCCGCCGTCGTCGCGACCGCTGAAGCCGCCCCCGCGAGTCTATGCGCGGCGCGCCCGCGGCTTCGGGGCCGCCTTCTTCCCACGACGAGGGGGCGTTGCGGGCGGAGCGCTGGCCACAGGCGCAGGCGCGAACCAGGTCGCGACGTCGAGCATCTGGTCGAAGGGCGGGAGCGCGGCGCTCTCTCCCGCTGCGAATGCAAACGTCGCCCGCTCGTCGACGGTCTCGTAGACCTCGACCTGGCGGGCCTCCGTGTCCAGGCGCCAGATCCACGAGATCCCCGCGCGCGCGTAGAGCGGGAGCTTGAGGCGGCGATCGTCGCGCGCCGTCGTCGGGGAGAGGATCTCGCACGCCCAGTCGGGGGCGATCGGGATCGGGCCCTCGCTCGGCAGCTCGCGCACGCGCGCGACACGCCAGCCCGCCAGGTCCGGCACGGCGAGATAGTCGCCGAGCAGACGCACTTCGGCCTCGACCTCGATCCACCATCCGCGGCCCCCGAGGTTCTCGTCGAAGCCGCCGAGGTCGCGGCCCGCGCGCTTTGCCGCCAGCCGATGTGCCTTTCCCGGCCGGCTCATCGTGCGAAGGGCGCCGCGCTCGAGGATCTCGCCGGTCACGCCGGTCGGAAGCGCCGCGACCTCGCGGTAGAGCGCTGCGAACGACGGAACGGCGCGCACGGCGTGAGCCATGTCGCCAGGATATCACCGGCCTCGCGCGCGCCGACGGCGCGCGCCTCGACCGGCCTGGGGCGAGAGCGGGAGGTCAACCATGCGCGTCCCTCGACGAATCCTTGGTCAGCCTCTCTGCCGCGGCGACGAGTGCTGCAGCATCGACGCGGCCCTTGCGATACGCGAGCACGTCGTGCCGCGGCGCCAGCGCGCCCGTCGCGTGGCGTTCGTCCACGCAGACGACGATGGGCGTCCTGACCGCCGCGAGCGCCTCGATCTTCTTCGCGAGGTAGTCGGGATCCCAGTAGCCGACGATCTCGACGAGGACGCGAGCGCGGCCTTCCGGCGCGACGAGCGTGAAGTCGGGAAAGAAGAGGCGCCTCCCGACTCGGACCACGGTGTCCTCGCGCGAGATCTCCCAGCCGGATCGCAGGCGCCGGAGATCGATCGCCAGCCGACGCTCCACCTCGCTGTCCGCGGCGGCCGGCAGAGCGTGGGTGCGCGGCAACGGGGCGGTCGCATCGAGCACGAGCTCGTGGCGCTCGCCTCGCAGCAGCAGCTCCGCACGCAGGGACCACGCGGGCGTCACCGCGAGCGCCGCCAGGAACCCCGCGAGGGCATGGCCATACTTGGTCGTCTCGTGAAAGAGCGCGAGCGGACCCGAGAGCTCGATGACCGTCCCCTCGTCGCGGGCCTCGAACGTCGCCATCAGGCCCCGGAGCTTGGCGTAGCGGACGGCGCTCCGTGCGTGCTCCTTGACGAGCGCGACGATGCGGGTCGACCGCATCAGGAGCGCTTGCGCGAGCGCCAGGTTGTAGCGATCGACCAGCTCGCGAGGTGTCGCTGCGGTCGTAGGCGGCACGAGCCGGCGCGCGCCGGCGCGGTCGGCGAAGAGGCACTCCTCGATGGTCGCTTCCGAGAGACCGAGCACGCGCGAGGACTCCGCGAGCGCCTCTCCCCGGGAGCGCCCGACCCTCGACGCGAAGAGGACCTCGCGGATCCGCGGCGGGGGCACGGGGGATGCGACGCGAGACTTCCACCGTCGTCGCTCCACGGTCCACGCGCCGAGCGCCTGCTTCATCCCCGCGCCGTGCCTCCGCGCGAGGTGGCCCACGACGTCGCGGACGCGATCATCTGCGCTCGATGCCGGCTCCCCGACGAGCGCGTCGAGCTCGGCCACGAGGGCGGCGAGCCAGACCTCGTCACCGGACGAGAGCCAGGTGGGGACGATCCGCTCGACGCTCGTCGCCGGGTCGCGTCCCAATCGTCGATATGCCAGCAGTCGCTCCTCGAGCATGGGTGCCTCTCGTTCGTGCGCGTCGTTCATCGAGCGTGTCCGCCGTCACGAGCTCGTAGACGAGCGCACGCTTGTCCGGCGCCGGCCGGAGGACCCGCCCGATCCGCTGGATGTGCTCGCGGTCGCCCATCGTCCCCGCGACGATGATGGCGACGCGAGCATCGGGGATGTCGACGCCCTCGTTGAGCACGCGAGCCGAGGCGATCGCGCGGACGCGCCCCTCCCGGAAGTGCTCCAGGATGCGCTCGCGTTCTCCCGCGCTCGTCTCGGCGGCGATGACGGGGATGAGGCTGTCTCGCGCCACGCAGTACGCATTCTCCGCAAACGCGGTGAACACGATGCTCCGGTCCTCCTGGTGCTCCGCCAGCAGCTCGTAGACGAACCGGCGCTTGGCACGAGGAAACGAGGCGAGCTCCTGCGCCCGGCCGTGATCGCGAAGCGCGCGGCGGCCTTCGGCGGTCTCACCGAGGGCTCGTGCGAGCGACGCGTAGTCCGCGCCCGGATAGGCGCGACGGAAGGCGCTGCTCATCTCGCGGAACCGACGGGCGCCCCGCTCGTAGAGGGCGCGCTCCTCGGCGTCGAGCTTGAGGGAGACCCGCGTGATCGTGAGCGGAGCGAGGTGGGTCCCGACGAGATCGCGAAAGCCGAGCTCGAAGACGACGGGCCCCACCGCGTCGTCGAGGCGTTCGGCGGGGACGCTGCCTCGTGGAGGTGCCGTCGCCGTGAGGCCGAGACGCGCTGTGGCGGCGCACGCCTCGAGCGCCTCGAGCCGCGCTCCGCAGCCGAAATGGTGGACCTCGTCGACGACGAGGAGGCCGAAGCGATCGCCGAGCGAGTCCATGTGCCGGTAGGCGCTCTCGAAGGTCATCACGGTGATCCGTTCGACGCGATGCTCTCCGTCGCCCAGCATGCCGATGGGCCCGCCGAGCCAGCGTTCGAGCTCGATGCGCCATGCGGTGGCGAGCACGCGGGTTGGACAGAGGACCGCGGCAGGCAAGCCGGCGGAGGCGATGGCCGCGATCGCGATGCGCGTCTTGCCGGCGCCGGTCGGGAGGGCAACGACGCCGCGCCGGTCGAACGCGGACCACGCGACGAGGGCCTGGGACTGATACGAGCGGAGGCCGAGCTCGAGGTCGGCGCGAGGGTGCGCCTCCCAGCCTCGCCGGAGATCGCCGCCGAGCTCGGCGCCGAGCGCATCGAGATGCGCCGCGAGCGCGGTGAATCGGTAGGCCGCCGCGCGGTAGCCGACCGTGCGCGGATCCCAGAGCACTCCCGGCAGTGACTCGACGCCGGGACCGTCGAGAGCGAGCGTCCCGCGCTCGAAGCGAACATGTACGGCAGCCATCGACCGCGGCCAAAGCGAAACGCGTGCCCGAACGCGCCGCGTGCGATTCCGAGGAGATAGGGCGTGCCGAGACTGTCCCGGACAGTCTGGCGCTGTCCCGGCGACACCTTCACGGCACCGACCTGGGCGTCGGGATCTGCCAAGCAACTTCGTCGCGGTACTGCCGATAGGCTCCACATGGCCAACGACGTTCGCTGCGCGGGGGCACGGGAGTCGACGGCTCCAGCGGAGGCGTGAACGAGATGCCGTCGCTCACGCACGAGGCCCTCGTGCAGCTGTTTCGCAACCGTCCAGAGCTCGCGCCCGAGCTTCTACGCGACGCCCTACGCGTCCCTCTGCCGGTATACGCAGAGGCTCGCGTCGAGTCTGCCGACCTCTCGCTGGTGGCTCCCGCAGAGTACCGCGCCGATCTCGTCGTGCTGCTCGTCGATGGGACGCCGGTGCTCGGTATCGTCGTCGAGGTTCAGCTCCAGAGAGATGACCAGAAGCTGTTCACTTGGCCTGTCTACGTGGCAGCGGTTCGCGCCCGTTTCCAGTGCGACGCATGCGTCCTCGTCGTCACGCCTACCGAGAGTGTCGCCAGCTGGGCTGCCGTGCCGATCGCAACGGGGCCGGGCTCGCGCCTCACGCCGCTGGTGGTCGGACCGCGCTCGGTGCCGATCGTTCGTGACGTGGAGGATGCCGCCCGCGACCCGGAGCTCGCCGTTCTCTCCGCTATGGCGCACGGCAGAGATGAGCCCGTCGTGGCGGTTCAGATCGCGCTCGCCGCGTGTGCCGCAGCGGCCGGCCTGGACGACGAGCGCGCGCTGCTATACTCGGATTTGGTCCGCATCTCACTTGGCGAAGCTGCCCGCATCGCTTTCGAGGAACTCATGGCCACCGGAAATTACGAGTACCAGAGCGACTTCGCCCGAAAGCACCACGCCGAAGGCATCGCCGAGGGTGAGGCGAGAGGTGAGGCGAGAGGTGAGGCGAGAGGTGAGGCGAGAGGGGAGGCGA
>Ga0335397_10000674_pt1 | contig 45474 bp, 38 predicted proteins | sample MAT04_FD_205740 | JGI IMG/M metagenome (GOLD analysis project Ga0335397, IMG submission 205740) | Freshwater microbial communities from Lake Fryxell liftoff mats and glacier meltwater in Antarctica - MAT-04 (spades assembly) (version 2) ... | reverse complement strand
GGCACGCTCTCCACGATCGTACTCACGGCCCTCCAACGCACGCTCGACCCGCTGGCTTGGTTCGAGCGCCTCCGGCAATCACCGCATGCCCTACACCTGCCCCGGACGGGGCGGTAAACAAGTACCATCGAGCGAGATCCCCTAATGAGCGGTATCCTGAGTCTGCAAGAATGGTTTGCTGCGAATTGCGACGGCGAGTGGGAGCACGAGCATGGGATTACGATTGATACGATAGACAACCCTGGCTGGAGGCTTCGCATAGATCTGCAAGAGACATCACTCATCGGAATGAAATTCGAGTCAGTCGAGGTCGAACGGAGCGAACTTGATTGGATCCATTGCCGAGTCGAGAAAGACGCATTCGTTGCATTTGGCGGTCCAAGGAATTTGCAGGAGATGGTCGAGACATTCGAGACGTGGCGACTTAGCAAGTCGTGAATGATGTTAAGCGAAGCCATAAGCGGCGGGGGGCCAGAAACCAGACACCCACACCTTTGGCAATGGTGCACGATAAATCTTACAGTGAAGTAAGTCCAGATTTGTGGGTATCTGGTTTCTGGGCCCCTCTGGTTTCTGGGCCCCTGTAAGGTGAAGGGGGAAGGAGGTTACGGGGAGGGGAGTTTCACGCAGAGGCGCGGAGCCGCGGAAGGGGGGATCTGAGATTTGAGATTTGAAATTTGAGATGGGAATGCAAATACGAAGACGTTGACCGCAGATGGACGTAGATTTACGCAGATGAGATGCGAAGAAGAAGAGGAAGAGGAGATGAAATGCGATGGGGAGCGATTCTTCGTCGAGCGGATCCTTTCGGCAATGCTCCTCCTCTTCCTCCCCGCCTTCCACTGCTGCTACTTGCTTCTTCTTCTTTTCGCATTTCATCTGCGTCCATCTGCGCTTATCTGCGGACAGCCTCCCTCGTCCCTCGTCCCTCGTCTCTCGTCTCTCGCCCCTCCCCCAACAAAAAAAGCCCCCGGATCGTTGGGATCCGGGGGCTCATAAGTCTTCAATCGGGTCGACGTCGAAAGACTAGGTCTTCTCGGCGGCGGCCTTCAACTCACGCAGGGCGACCTTGCGGCTCAGCTTCACGCGATCCTGTTCGTCGATCGCGATCACCTTCACCTGCAGTTCGTCGCCCACCTTGCAGACGTCGCCGACGGACTTCACATAGTCGTCCGACAGCTCGCTGATGTGGCACAAGCCGTCCTTGCCCGGCAGGATTTCGACAAACGCGCCGAAGTCCTTGACGCTGGTCACGCGGCCTTCGTAGATCTTGCCAACCTGCACGCTCTCGGTGAGCTGCTCGACGCGACGCAGAGCCTCCTTGGCCCCCACCGCATCGTTGCCGGCGATCGTGACCGTGCCGTTGTCCTCGACCTCGATCGTGGTGCCGGTCTGCTCCTGAATGGCGCGGATCGTCTTTCCGCCCGGGCCGATCAGCATGCCGATCTTCTCGGGGTTGATCTTGGTGCGGAACAAGCGAGGAGCATTGGTGCTGATCTCGTTGCGCGGCCGGCTGATCGCCGAGATCATCTTGCGGAGGATCTCCATGCGGGCTTCACGCGACTGAATCAGCGTGGCACGCACGATGGCTTCGCTGATGCCGTCGATCTTCAGGTCGAGCTGGATGCCCGTAATGCCGTTCTGCGTGCCGGCTACCTTGAAGTCCATGTCGCCGTAGTGATCCTCGTCGCCGATGATGTCGGTGAGCAAGGTCCACTGGTTCTCGGACTCCTTGACCAGACCGACGCTGATGCCGGCCACCGGATTGGTGATCGGCACGCCGGCGGCCATCAGGCCCAGGGTCGCTCCGCAGACGCTGGCCATCGAGCTGGAGCCGTTCGACTCCAAAATGTCCGAGATCACGCGGATCGTATAGGGGAACTCTTCGACCTCGGGCAGAACGGGCTTCACGCTTCGCTCGGCCAAGGCCCCGTGGCCGATCTCGCGACGGCCCGGTCCGCGGATGGGGCGAACTTCGCCCACGCTGAACGGCGGGAAGTTGTAATCGAGCATGAACTTCTTCGAGTACTCTTCGATCAGGCCGTCGACCCGCTGCTCGTCACGCATGGTGCCGAGCGTCACGGTGATCAAGGCCTGAGTCTCGCCGCGCTGGAACACAGCCGAGCCGTGCACGCAGGGCAGAACGTCGACCTTGCACTCGATGTTGCGCAGAGCCTTGGAATTGCGGCCATCCGGACGGGTGCCGCTGAGGATCAGGTCGCGAACGGCCTTTTCTTCCAACTCGTGCCAGTTGAAGTTGAAGACGGCCGCCGAGATGGCGCCATCGGCCTTGGGATCGGGGATGATCTCGGCCAGGGCCTTCTCTTTGGCGGCCTTGGTGGCCGCATTGCGGTCCTGCTTGCCGAGGATCGCCTTAGCGGCCTTCAGCGCTTCGTAGTGGCCGCTCTTCAGACGGGCGTAGACGCCGTCGTCGGGCGGGGCGTCGAACTTCTTGGGTTCCGGGCGAACCTTGTTCACCAGTTCCATCTGCAGGTCGCACAGTTCTTTCACGTAACCGTGGGCGGCCACGATCGCGGCGGCCATGTCATCCTCGGGAATCTCGCGGGCAAAGCCCTCGATCATCAGGATGGCTTCTTTGCTGCCGGCCACGATCAGATCCAGGTCGCTCTCTTCGAGCTGGTCCTGGGTGGGGAAGGGGATCAGCTTGCCATCCACACGACCCAGACGGACGGCCCCGATCGGGCCCTGGAAGGGGACATTGGCCAGGCTCAGGACAATGCTGGCCCCATTCATGGCGAGCACGTCGGCATCGTTCTGGCGATCGCTGGCCAGCACGAACGACTGCACCTGGACTTCGTCGTGGAACCACTTGGGGAACAACGGACGAATGGGGCGGTCAATGAGCCGCGAGGTGAGAATTTCCTTGGTCGTGGGGCGACCTTCGCGCTTGATGAAGCCGCCCGGGAACTTGCCGGCTGCAGCCGTCCGTTCGCGGTAATCGACCGTCAGCGGAAAGAAATCAATGCCCGGGCGAGGAGGCCCGACCGCGGTGGCGACAAGCACTACCGTGTCGCCGTAGCGAACCAGGCAACTGCCGGCGGCCTGCTTCGCGAGATACCCTGTTTCGATGGAGAGCTTGCTGTCTCCGAATTGCTTCTCGACCTTAATTGGTTCTGTCACTGTTCGTCATTTCCTCTGAGAGCGTCGCAGCGGCGCGCGATGAAATCGCCAGAGGTTGGGGCGAAAGCAAGCCCCATGGACACGACCGGGCTGCGGAGACGGCGCCACGGCCACCATTGGCCTGTGCCAATGAAGGCCCTGCTGGCTCTTGCATTCAGCCCCTGCGTCATGCAAGCTGCGTAACGCAAAGGGCATCTTGCCACTGGAAATCAAGCACCGAGATCTACGGCCACAACTTGCCGCAACTCGGGAGATTCCAGCCCACCGAACCGAATCATCCAGCCCACCGATCTCGCCCCTGCTTTCGCAGGAGCTTGCCCTCAAGACCGCAGCGACCCCCCGTGTCTCTCAACATCATGTCTTTCGACATGACGTCATTCCACATGGTGCCGCTGCAACTTAAGGGCCCGCGATTACTTGCGGATTTCGAGCTTCCGGATGATATCCAGATAACGCTGCGGATCGACCTTGCGAAGGTAGTCCAGCAGCCGTCGACGGTTGCTGACCATCATCAGCATGCCGCGCCGACTGGCGTGGTCCTTCTTGTGTGACTTAAGGTGGTCCGTGAGTTCGGTGATCCTCGCCGTGAGGATGGCGACTTGAACCTCGGGCGAACCCGTGTCATTGTCACCGCGCTTGTAGGCGCCAATCAGCTCTTGTTTCCGATCCTTCGTAATCGCCATATGAGACCGCTCGCTCCACGTTTGTCGGTGGCCCGCTTCACGCGGGGGGCACCACAAGCGAGACCGCCGCAAAATGCGACAGTTCCCGCCGGGCATCCCACCGGCTCCGCTGCAACTATTCCTAACCCAGGATTCAAAACTTACTCGAAACGACCAGTGTACCGATGCAAAGACGCTTTGCAACCACGAATGAGGAAAAAAGGTAGCTATTGTCAGGGGACGGAGTTAAAGCGCGTGGGGGATGCCGGGTCGCCTGGTCCAGGCCGTGCCGCGTGAAATGAGAGAGGGAGGGCACGTGGCCCTCCCTTTCCGTATTGCAGTCAACCTCAGGGCAGATCAAACAGCATGACCTCGCTGTCTTCGCTCGCCGCCAGGGCCAGCTTCGACTCGCCGCTCACGGCCAGACCATCGCCGGCCGACAGGTTCTCGCCGCCGGCTTCGACTCGGCCTCGCAGTACTTGCAACCAGGCGCTCCGCCCTGTTGCCAGGGGCTGCTCGGTCTCTTCCCCCTGGGCAAACGTTCCCAGGTAGATCGTGGCGTCCTGGTTGATCTTCAACGTTCCTTCGCGAGCATCCGGCGTCACCACCGCGCGGAATCTGCCGCGGCGATCGGCCGGATCGAAGGACTTCTGCTCGTAACTCGGAGCCAGCCCGCGTGTGCCGGGTTGGATCCAGATCTGGTACAGGTGGACCGGTTCGGGTCCGGGGTTGGCTTCGCTGTGCATGATGCCGGTGCCGGCCGTCATGCGCTGCAGCTCGCCAGCCTTCAGACTCTCGCCGTTCCCCAGGCTGTCGCGATGCGCCAGGGCGCCAGAGAGAACGTACGTGACGATCTCCATTTCGCGATGCCCGTGCATGCCAAAGCCCGTCTCGGGGGCTACCGTGTCTTCGTTCATCACCCGCAGGCCATGAAAGCCCATGTGATGGGGGTCCTGGTAGTCGCCGAAGGAAAACGTGTGATAGGTATCGAGCCAGCCGTGATCGAAGTGGCCCCGTTCGTGGGCGCGTCGTGTGCGGAACATGGTCGTCTCCTCGGATTGTCGCTGATTGTCGACATGACAATCATTTATATATCAAGTAATACCGCCGGTCAAGCGGCGTCTTACAGGGAAAGGTGCAGGCACACCCGCCTTCCTTCCTCCCTCGCCCCTTGGGGGCCCATTGCGGATCTGAACGATTGCCAGCGGACGGCACACGGAGTGTGCTTGCTACTTTGCGGCCCGAATCCGCTATAATCCCGGCATGATCGAAGAGATTCGCGATGCCGACGAAGCCCAACACTACGTCCTGGAAGGGCTGTGGCTGACTCAGGTACTGGCCCCCGCGGCCCCGGGGGCGGTGCGCCGGGCGCTGGAGTGGGCGTTGGAGCTGGCTGCCGCAGGAGAGCCTTTGCTGCCGGTGGGAGCAATTGCCGATCTGGGGCATCTGGCACTGGGATTGAAGCCGTCGGAGCATCACGCCCGCGTAACGGTGCCCGGGTATCCTTCCGGTCTGGCCCGGTCGTACGAGGACAATCTGCTGGGGCGGCTGTATGCCGACAGCTCGTTTGATCGGGCGAGTGCTGCGGTCAGTCGCTATCAGGGCCGCGACCGCGCACGGGGCCTGGCCTTTCTGCTGGCCCGGCTGCGTGAGCGCTGTGATATGCCGGCCGTGTTGCTGAATCCGGCACTGCTCAAGTCGCTGATCCAACGCCCGCCCGACGAACTGCTGGCCGAAGGCTGGGAACTGCTCGCGCGCGATGGGCTGTCGACCCGACTGGCCGGCCAATACGAGCAGATGGTCGCGGCCGTTCGCAATACGGGGGACCTGCTGGGGGCCGAAGACGTCTTTGAACTGGAACATGGCACCGCCCTGGCCGAGTTCAGCCAGCGAATCGCGCTGCGTCAGGTGCTGGAGGCTTCGGCCCTGCTTGGTGCTGGGATGGCGCGGCCTCGCGCACGCACGTCGCGGGTTCACGAAGTGGCCACGCAGATCCTGGACGAGGACCTCTATCCCGTTGGCGGGTTTGTTTCAATCTCGAACCGCGGCACGATCGAGAGCCTGCTCCACTCGCAACTGGCCATGATGGAGCGCGACGAAGCGCTCCGCCCGGACCTGTTCGACATCAAGTTCCTGCGCGACGAACTGCTGTACTACTCGCGCGACGAGAACCAGTTCCATCGTCGTCGTCGGACCTTTGTACTGGCTCTGTTCCCCGATCTGGAGGAGGCCCGCATCAAGGACCCGCACGCCCCCTGGCAACGCCTAGTGCTGGCCCTGGCGTTGCTGCGGGCGGCGATCGATCGGACCATCGAGTGGCTGGCGGCCGACGCGATGGTCTTTGAGATCATCTTCGTTGAAGAAGCGGGAACTTCGCCGCTGGCGGCCGAGCGCAAGCTGCTGGAGATGATTTTTTCCGAGGCGATTGAACTGGGGACGGTGCGGATTTCGAGTCTCGCCCCAGCGGCGCTCGGCGGATTCTGCACCGATCGAGCCCGCAAGAGCCTGTGCCATTTACTTACCGTTGCGCGGATCGCGCCGGAGATTTCCCCCGAGCGAACTGCGGTTGAACGGTTGGTACTGGACGAAGCACGCCCGGCGCTATCCGTAGCAGACGACGCTCCTGTGCGTGGAGAGAGCGAGGATCCAGTCGAGGCTTGGCGAGAAACGCTGGCCGGGCTGCTGGCGGCCTGGGTAGGGTGAGTAATGTAGTAGTGCGCCCATTCCTCAAGGGTGGGTGCCATCTTGCAGGGTGGGCTGTGCCCACCATCGCCACCTGGACGATCCCGCTTCAAGGGATCTTGTGCAATCTATCGAGCGAATCGCACGCTGACTGAGCTTCGTCAACGGTCTCGCATCGCCTTGGTGGGCACGGCCCACTCTACCAGGCGGCCGACGCTGCTCAGGCGGCTTTGCGCGGGGCTTTCGGAGTCGGCTCGGACCAGTCTTCGCCCAGCGAGCCGGGGTGCTCCAGACCGCGGAGGACGCGCCAGGCGCCGCGTTCGCGAGGGCAGACACCCATCGAGGCAGCCGTGGAATGCGTCTCGTCCACCGTCACCACCACGTGCGGATCCACCTTGCGCGCGATTGCGATCACCGCTTCGGTGCTCTTGCGGGCCACGATCACCAGAGCGATCTCGACCGGGCCAAACGCGCCGCGGCCTTCGATCGTGGTCACTTTAAAATCGGCCTCGCGCAGCCGCTCGACAATCTGGCGCGAGTCTTCACGCGAGATCAACCGAACGGTCCGCACGCCGATTGCCAACTGCTCTTCGATCCACATGCCCAGCATGTTGCCGCACGAGAACCCGCCCGCAAAGGCCAGCACGTTGCACCAGTTGCCCAGGTGCGAAAAGACCGAACTGGTGGCCAGCACCCAGATTGAGGCTTCGACAAAACCCAGCATGCCGGCGGTCTTGCGTCGGCCGCGCATGACACAGATGTGTCGCACGGTGCCGATGGAGACGTCGGTGGCCCGCGCCATGAAGATGAACAGGGTGACCCAGGTGGGGGCGAACTCGCTGAACATGGGATACCTGAAGTGAAAAGCGAAGTGATGCGGCCCGATTTCACTCGTGGCCGACATGCGAAGGGGAGGATTATAGACTTGCGTGGGATTCGGAAAAGACCGGATTTCGACCAGGGCGCAAGTGCGAGCGGGCTTGGGTTTAGCTCCGCTAGCAAGGGCCCCCCGCCCACGCATTTACTTGTAATGCACGGCAAGACTTACTCGCGCAAGCTCGCCGAGCTATGGGTGTCTGGTTTCTCTTCTTTGCCCCGTGCTACTGCGATCCCCGAAGGGGATCTATCACACAGCCCAGGGTTGCCCCGCGCAGCGCGGGCTACCCTGGGTTAGCAGCAGCACGACCTCGATGATGCCCCATTGCGACCGCTGCGGCAAAGCCGCAGCGGTCGCAATGGGGCGAGGGAAGCGTTTTGGGGAATGGCGTAACCCCAGGGTAGGTCGCGCTGCGCGGCCCAACCCTGGGCTGTGAGATGGATCCCCTTCGGGGATGTTCGGGGACGAGCAAGGAAGAAGGGGATTTACGAGAGTGCCTGGCAGGCGGGACGCCTGCTCCACAGGGGAGCTCGCGAAAGGCTTCCTCAAGGGGGTGACTTGCGCCCCGATTCTAAACTCAAATAATTTGACACGTAACAACTTACATCAAGCCCACAAAATACTTTACATCAGTCTGATATTTATGATACACTGCATTTGGAGCAGGACATTTCAGGGAACTTCCACATGCAAACCACGCTGCCACTCGACCAACTGATCGCCGATCCGGCGGTCCACCCGCGTACCCGCATTCGCCAGAAAACGATCCGCCAATACGCGGCCTCTTACAAACTGGGGGACACGCTTCCCCCGGTCGACGTCTTCAAATCCCCCGACGGCCGGCACTTTCTGGCCGACGGCTTCCACCGCTACTACGGGGCCCGGGCGGCCGGCCACGCTGACATTGCGGTCGAACTCTTCGAGGGGGACGTCCGCGAGGCCACTCGTTTTGCCTGCGGCGCCAACGCGCGGCACGCCATCCCGCGGACCCGCGAAGACAAATGGTTCGAGATCGCGGCCTTCCTCTGCGAGTCCGAGTTCGCAGGCACTTCCGACGCCGAGATCGCCAAGACTTGCCGCGTCAGCCGGCAGATGATCGCCAAGGTCCGTCCGCATGCCACGAACAAAGACGACTTTGAGCAGTACATGAAGGACGAGGCCGAGCGCCGCACCCTGGCCCGCGAAGACAAGCAAATCGCCCGCAAGAAAGCCAAGGCCGAGGCCAAAGCTGCGCCCCCCACTCCGCCGCCGGTCCCCGATCGCTCGCTGACTCCGCAGGAAGAAGCGATGGCGGCGCTGGTCCGCGCAGCCGAGGCTGCCGGCCTGGCTCGCAAGGCGATGGCCGAGTGCGGGCGGGCCTACCCGGAAGCGAACCGTTTTGAGGCCATGATCGCCATCTGCGAGGCGCAGTGCCAGTTCGACGAACTTGTGCCGCCGATCGATACCCCTGCAGCACCCGATGTATCGACCCAACAGATGCTGTCCGTCCTCAAGGAGTTCGGCGTCGACCTGCAAGCCGGCGCTCAACCCGAAAAGTTACACGGCGCGCCTCAACCCGCAAAGCTACACTCCGCGGAGCGTGTCCCTCCCACCCGAAGCGTGAGCGAGGCGAGCGGCCAGCAACCTGCACATCAACCCGCAAAGTTACACAGTTCTCTTCCTGCTCCCTCCCACTCGTGGGGAGGGCTGGGGAGGGGGGCGGACGCTCCGTTCGCTTCCACAAACCCGCAAAGTTTCAGCGCTGGGCTTCAACTCGAAAAGTTTCACGGGATGCTTCAACCCGCAAAGTTACATCCCTCGCCCGACCTGACACCGCAGGACCTTCCCGCCACGCGCCGCATTCCCGGCGAAAGGCTCGCGGAGCTCTTCGCTCCCAAGCCGGTCCATCCGATGATCGCGGCCTTGAGTGAAGGGACGATCCGCAACGTCCCCGAGGTCCTCCCCATTCATGACAAAGCGGCCAAGGCCCAACCCTTTGCCAATCCACTCCTTCCGCGCCAACCCGCAAAGTTACATCCGTCTCCGGGCGGAAAGACTTCTCGCAAAGCGCGTCGGCGAGACAAGAAACGGCGCCGCGACGGGCCCGATTCGTCTCGTTCCCCACCCGCCGACTGAGTTCGTGCGGCTCAGAATCGAAGGACCGCGCAATCGGTGCGCGCCGCGAAGGCGCTCTCATCGCAGGATGCGCTGATGCCCACGGCCCGCTTTCATTGAGCCCCATTCATGGGGCTTTTTCGGCGCAGCCGTAGTAGGCCCGTGCTTTAGCACGGGTTCCGTTTCCTCGCTGCGCGGCTCTCCTTGCGACCCCTGCGGCTTTGCCGCAGCGGTCGCAACGGGGAGAGGGAATGCGGCGGGAAGCTACCCAGGGTAGGCCGCGCTGCGCGGGCCAACCCCGGGCTGTGCTACGTATCCCCTTCGGGGAAGTCCGCAGGCAACAGGCGCCGTGCCGCTCAGGCCAATCCGCCGGATCATTTCCCATCTGTGTGAGACACTACACGAGGGGGCAAGCAGGCGCGGACTACGTCGCCATGCGCATCCGCTGCCGGTGGTACTTCAATCCGGGCAGGAAGAAGCACAGGGCCGAGACCACGCCGAAGATCGTCAGCCCGTAGTGCGGATAAAGGGCCATGGGGATCGTGCTGGCATACAGCGCGAAGGCCTGCAGATAGAAACTGCCGGAGAGGATACCGGCCTTCACAAAAAAGACTGAGCCCGAGATCAGCGGCAGGATGCACGACAGCGACAGGACCGGTAGGCCCAGCAGGGTCTCGACCAGGTAAAGGAGCGAACTGGAGATGACGCTCATGCCCCAGACGTGTGCGATCTGCCGCTCGACGAACGTGATCGGTCCGCCCCGATGCCGCAGCCACCAGAAGATGGCCGCCCAGGTGCCGACGCCCACCGTCCAGATCAGGGCAAACGTGATTCGCGGGGTCTCGGGGTAATAGATATGGATGGCGTTGGTCAGCAGGCACAGGAACAGCAGCACCACACTGTGCCACATCCACAAGAGCCCCCAGTTCTCCAGCACCGCGGCGTGATGCGTCTCGCGCAGCATCCGACCCAGCACCTGGGTGAAGTTGCCGCTGCGGGCGCTGATCGGATTGCCGTCGAGGTAGGCCTGCAGATCATCGGCCAGCGCCGCGGCCGTGGGATAGCGCAGATCCGGCGGCTTTTGCAGGCATTTCAGCGCGATCATCTCCAGGTCGGCGTCGGCCTTGGGGTTGATCAGCCGCGGAGGAAGCGGCTCTTGCTCCAGCACCATCAGCAGCGTGTCCACGGGCGTGGCCGCCTGAAACGGAGGCCGGCCGACGAGCATCTGGTAGAGAATCGTGCCCAGGCTGTAGACATCGCTGGCGGGGCTCACATGGCCGCGCCGGCCGGCTGCCTGCTCGGGAGCCATGTAATTCGGCGTGCCCAGGATGGCGCCCGTTCGAGTCAGGCTCTCATCGGCCGACAGCCGCTTCGCCAGCCCGAAGTCGGTGACATGGGGCAGGCCTGCTTGATCGATGATGATGTTCGAGGGCTTCAAATCGCGGTGCAGCACGCCCCGGCGATGGGCCTCGGCGATGGCGCGGCAGACCGGCAGCAAGATCGTGGCGGCTTCGCGCGCACTGATCGGCCCTTCGGCCAGCTTGGCCGACAGGGTCTGCCCGTCGACGAACTTCATGCTGAAGTAGGGCTGGCCGCCGACCTCGCCCACGTCGTACACAGGGACGATGTGCGGGTGATCGAGCTGTGCGGCGCTTTCGGCTTCGCTGCGGAACCGCGACATGTCGGCGGCGCTGGCCCGTTCGCCGCGCAGCATCATCTTCACGGCCACAATGCGCCCCAGGCTCTTCTGATGGGCGCGATAGACCACGCCCATGCCACCTCGGCCCAGCTCCTCGAGTAGCTCGTAGTCGCCAAAGTCGTCGCCGGGAGGCTCATGCTCCGAGGTCCGCGATCGTTTGCGGCGCAAGGCCCGGGCGTCGCCGCGCGAAGGAGTGTGCTCCAGGGTTTGGTCGCCAGCCAGGAGGGGCGATCCGCTCCCGATCGCCGAGAGCTGTCCCAATCCGTCGGCCAGTTGAGCGGTCCCCCACAGCTCGCGCAGCTCGTCGGCCAGATCCGGATGTTCGCGGACGGCCTTCTCCAGATCGGGCTGGCCGCCGGCGCGCTGTTGGGCAAAGAGCTCTTCAAATACGGCCAGCAGGCGTTCCTCGCGGTCGGTCTCTTCACTGGTTTCGTGCGACATGCCGCTGGCTTCTCGTCAGGGATTCAGAGTGAGCGGCAAGGCGCTAGCCGCCGGTGGCCCCTCTCGCAGCGCAACCGGCGGCGAGCGCCTTGCCGCTCAGTTCGTTCGCCAACTTTGTACGTGCGTCGAAACGGGCTTGTAGTCTAGCTGGCCGCAGGCTCCACGGGTAACACCTCGACCAAGCGCCGCGGCACCCAAAGTCCGATTTGCCGCATCCGCGGCCGTATGACCACGTGCTGCGCGGTGATTCCCTGGATGACCTGCGGATCCGAAAGGGCGTACAGCAGTCGCGAGTCGCTCACTTCGGTGTTCGAGCGATGTTCGCCAAAATGCCGGCACAGGGCGTCGTACCTTCCGCAGGCGGTCTCGTGCAAGTTGCCGGCCGACTTCCCCTTGGGCATCATGCGATAGTCGTTGGTGGCCACCAGGGGCTCTCCTTCGCGCGGCCAACGCAGGGCGCTCTTGCGACAGGTCCGTTCAATGACCACCCGTTGTTCGTTCTTCACGCCGACCAGCGTAAACAACGCCCCGGCGCACAGTCGCTGGTTCGAGAGCATCATCAACGCCTGATCGAAATCGACCGCGTCCTCGAGCACGCGTCGCAGATGGAGTAGCACCGGATAGCCGGTGCGGTCGATTCCTTCGGGACTGGAGACCGCGTTCAGGACCACGCCAAAGCCTCGCCCCGACATGCCGCTGACCACGCCGATCGCCGCCGGCCAGCCGGCATGGGCAAACGAAAGCTCGCCGCGCTTGCCGCAACGAATCAGATAGCTCGATTGGGCCAGGATCTCTTCGGGCCACCAGTCCATATTGCGAGCCAGCACCGGACCGGTGGGAGTCGGCAACGCGACGGTCGAGCAGCCCAGGCTGGCCAGCACCAGGTCGTACGAGATGTTGGCCAGAATGACGTCGCGCCAGTCGACACCGGCCAGGTGGGCCAAGGCGGCCGCCTCGCGATGAAAGCGATTGCCCGTGCGAAGCTGCACGGCATAGGCCAACATGCGCGCGCTGGGGGGAAGATCGCGCATCACGGCCGTCAGCAGTTTGCGGGCGTCGCTGAAGGCAGCGCGGGGAACGGTGTCGAACCGCCGCGCAAGCGGCAGCGATAGATCAATCTCCAGAGTCGGACGGGTCACCCAAGGGGGCATCTTGCACCTCGTGCCGCAACATCGCACCCATTCCTCATTCATCGCGTCGCGATGAATTTTGCATTCATCATTGCGTTGCGATGAATTCTACGCCCTGAACCTGTCAGCGGCGAGCGAAGCGTACGAAGAACGTCAGAACCCCTCGGAGAGGCTGTGATCCTTTGCCGAGCGGACGCGTAAAGTAGCAGGCACACTCCGTGTGCCGTCCGCTGGAATTTGTTCCAGGTCCGCAATGGGCGGCAGTTGAGAGAGTCATAGCGGACGGCACACGGAGTGTGCCTGCTACTTTGCTCGCCTGCTTCCAGAAAATCACAGCCTCGGAGTGTGCCGGCTGCTTTACTTTTTGAACTCCAGCGTCGAGTAGTCCTCGTACTGGTGGAAGTTCAGCCAGTTCAGTCGGGCACAGCTCGACAGCTCGGGTGATTCAAAGGCCTTCGAGTAGTCATAGCGGCACAGGGCAAACTTCCAACGGTCGCCGGCGGCCGGACGACCGCCCGTATACTTCAAGTCCTTCCAGGCAATGCGGCCTTCGACGGTCCAACCTTGGTCGTCGTCTTGCCAGTGGTTCAGCGTGCCGCGCAGGGCCACCTGAGCTTCGACGTTGATGCCGTCGGCATTCTTGAACCGTCGGACACCGCCGGAGCCGCGCGAGGGGAAGTACATGTCAAAGATCGTGCCCGCCGCGTTCACCTGGAACTCGTAGTAGCCGAGCTTGTCGGCGGCCGGTTTGAAGAACAGCTCGAAAACGTCGTTGTCCCAGGTGGTCCCGTCGCGGGTCTTCTCGTCGGCGAACAGATCGACATCATCCATTTCGGCCAGGAAGTACAGGTACTCGTCATCCCACAGCAGGCGGGCCCGCGTGGCAGTCTTGGCCTTGCGGGGGTTGTCGCGCTGCCAGTTCAGAATGAAGTCGTCGATAACCTCAGCACCTTTCCAGGCCTCTTCGTCTCCTTTGCCGTCGAGTGCGATCGGCCCGCTCGCGCGGCGGCATTCGTGCTTCATCGGCTCGCGGGCCCCCACCGGCGCCTGGGCCGACAGCTCGCTGCGCGAGGGAAGCAACAACGCTAGGACGGCGCAGGCGACCAAGCTGAAGAACGCGAGGCCGCGAACGGTTCGCGAAGAAAAGACGAGAGAATCCAATGGCATGAACTAAGCTCCAGATCGGAATCGCGGGTGGTGCGGCTGTCAGAAGTTGCCAGTTGGCGACCTGTGGTTACCGTAAAGCCACGCGGGGCCACTCCATTCGCCCGAAAAACAGGGCCCATCGGAGCTGCGTGGGCCGATACGCCGCGCGGTCCGCCCCCTGAGCGGGTTGTCACTCTGGGACTTGCTCCATAAACTGCATACAGACGACGACCTTACCCACCGATTCCTCCCGCCAGGACTTTCCGCGTGCCCCGCGCTTTATCCGACACACTGGAAGAGCTCTTCGAAACGTTCGACCAGATGCACGACTGGGAAGAACGCTACGAATACTTGATCGATCTGGGGGATAAGCTGCCCGACATGCCCGCGGAAGAGAAGGTGGAGAAGAACCGCGTGCAGGGCTGCCAAAGCAATGTCTGGCTGGTGGCGCGAACCCGCGAAGCGACTCCGCCTGTCTTGGATTTTGAGGCCGACAGCGACGCCCAGATCGTGAAGGGGCTGGTCGCGATCCTGCTGCAAATGCTCTCAGGACGAACGCCCGAGGAGATCCTGTCCTTCGATATCGGGCACGTCTTCACCCGGCTGGGTCTGAAGCAACATCTGAGTCCGCTGCGGAGCAACGGTCTGCATTCGATGGTGAAGCGGATCAAGATGCTGGCGGCCGGACAGTCGGCGTAACGCCCTCTACCAACGAATCGAACGCCCATGCCTCTCGATCCTGCGGCCCTGCGCCGCGATTTTCCGATTCTCGATATTCGGCTGCACGAAGCCGGCGTGCCGCTGGTTTATCTCGACAACGCGGCGACGACACAGTCTCCTAAGCCCGTCGTCGACGCGATGGTGAAGGCCTACGAGGGGTCGTACGCCAACGTGCATCGCGGGATCCACTGGCTCAGCGATCAGGCCACGATCGCCTACGAAGGAGCCCGCGAGAAAGTGCGGGCGTTCATTGGCGCTGAAAGCACCGACGAGATCATCTTCACCCGTGGCACGACCGAGGCCATCAATCTGGTGGCGCGCAGCTGGGGCGATGCAAATGTGAAAGCGGGGGATGAAATCCTGCTGACACTGTTGGAGCATCACTCGAACATCGTCCCGTGGCAGCAACTGGCCGCGCGGACCGGCGCGCTGCTCAAGTACATTCCGATCCACGACGACGGCACGCTGGATCTGTCCACGCTCGATCAACTGTTGACCGCGCGGACCAAGTTGCTGGCGATCACCGCGGTCTCGAACGTTCTGGGCACGATCACCCCTTTGGCCGAGCTGATACCGAAAGCCCATGCCGTGGGGGCCAAGGTGCTGATCGACGCCGCCCAAAGCGTGCCGCATGCCGTGACCGATGTGCGTAAATGGGACGCCGACTTTGTGGCCTTCAGCGGGCACAAGATGTTGGCCGGCTCGGGCATCGGGGTGCTCTACGGCAAGCGGGCCTTGCTCGAGGCGATGCCGCCGTTTCAAGGCGGCGGGAGCATGATTCACCGCGTGGAGCTGGAACGCTTCACGCCGGCAGAGTTGCCCGCCAAGTTCGAGGCCGGCACGCCAGCCATCGTGCCAGCGATCGCGTTGGGCGCAGCGATCGACTATCTCGGCGTCATCGGCATGGAAGCGATTGGCGAGCACGAGCATCGCCTGACCCGCGAAGCGCACCAGGTGCTAGGCCGCATCGCCGGGCTGAAGATCCACGGCCCCTCGCCGGAGAAGAAGGCGGGGATCGTGAACTTCTCGCTCTACGGAGCCAATGGCCGCGAGATTCACCCGCAGGACGCCGCCCAGGTACTCGATCGCGGCGGGGTCGCCGTGCGGGCGGGGCATCACTGCGCCATGCCGTTGCACGAGCGACTGGGATTGTCGGCGAGCACGCGGGCCAGCTTCTATCTATACAACACTTCCGAGGAAGTGGAGCGGCTGGCCGTGGGGCTGGAGAAGGTGCTGCACGTCTTTCGCCGGGGATAGCCCTTTGTGGTGCAGGCGTCCCGCCTGCCTGACCCGGGATTTGCGCTGTAGGGAACGCCCTCCGTGGCGTTCCGCGAATAGGGGAGATTTCCGAACTTCGCGGGACGCCACAGACGGCGTTCCCTACAGGCATGCAACTCGCGATTCAAGCAGGCGCTCGCGCCTGCACCCCCATCGCATTACCGCACTTCGCGGACCGTATCGCGGGCGACCGTCTCCAGCGTCGAGGCTTCTTTGCGACGCGGGCCGATCGAGGCCCCCATCCAGCCATCGCGAAGCACGAACTGCGTCACGCCGATGTCGGCCAGGCGCGGATCCTCGAACATCTTGGGGGGCACAAGCAGCCAGGGACGCTCTTTGGGGAAGATCTTGGAGAAGACCGCCCGCATGGCCAGGTTCGACCGACCGCGGAGCCCTTCGCCTTCGATGTCGATGTTCCCGTCGCGGACCAACTCGACCGAATGGCTTTCGACCTTGGGGCGATAGACGGCCCGCACCAGGACGCTTTCCGATTCCTGGCGGCCGTTCTCGACGCGGTCCAGTTTCAGCGTGATCTCCAGCTTGCCGTCGTAGCAGCGGATGCGGACCGGCTCGCTCTCGGCGAAGTGGAACTTCACGTCCCGGCCGATCACCCGCGGCAGGGCATCGGTGGGGAGCTGGAACTTCTTCACAAACAGCTCCTGCAGCTCGCCTGGGGTGAACTCGTTGCCGGCCAGGCCCACCTTGTCGAGCAGGTTGTTGATGGCCGACTCGTGCAACTGCACGCTGGCCAGGCTGTCGCTCAGGGCCTGCGGGCGGGGCGTGTGCGAACCAAGCTGCTCTTCGCCGGCCAGGCGGCCCCGCAGCGAGATCCGGTCGGCCGTGGTCTGCATGTCCAGGTTCAGCGGCTCCAGGTTCAGCATCGAGACCTGGTGCACCACCCGCTCCTGATACTTCGCGGCGGCCAGCATCAGGTTCTTGCTCACCAACTCGTCCAGGTGCTCGGTCACTTTCATGCCGACTTTCCAGTCGGTCTCGGCCAGGGCGGCTTCCTTCGAGCTGGCATGCTTGCTGTGGACATACGAGCGAAGCAGCGCTCCGACGAGCGGGATGCCGTCGAGATCGGTCTTCAGACCGCGCAGGTTCGTGACTGTGTCGACCTCGACCTGAGCTTCCTCGGGCGTGACTCCGCTGGCATCAATCCGGATCGGCTTGACCGCGGTGTAGACCGAGTCGTTGTCGGAGTAGAGCGTGGCCGGGCCGCTCTTGGCGGTGGTGATGGCGTCGACCTGGCCTTTCACTTGCAGGTCGATGGCGATCGCCTGATCGTTGGGGATCAGCTTCACGCCCACCTTGCTCACGGTCGTTTGACGGCCGCGAACCGGGATACCCAGGATCGTATCGCGAACCGCGCCGGCCATGGGATCGGGCTGCGGGATCATGCGGTTCATCAGGTCGGCCGAAATAGCCACCCGCACGTTGTGATTGCGATAGTGCGATTCCAGGTGCTCGCTCAACTGGCGGACCGCCGGGTTGTGAGCGCTAGCCAGACGGCGGCTCGACTCAGCCAGCCGGCGGGCGTTCTCGGGGTCGGCCGCCTGCTCATAGGCTTCCACGGCCGCCAGCACTTCACCCAAGTGCATGGGATCGTGCGTCAGTTCGCGCAGTCCGACGGCCAGCGACAGCATCGGCTCGCGGCTCAGGAACGCACGCTGCGAATCGCTCAGCTCGGGCGAATCGATCCGCTCCAGCACCAGGCGGGCCAGATCGCGATGCGATTGCGAGCCCAACGCCACGTTGCCGCGACAGCTGTGCGACAGCGAACCGAGCAGCAGGTACTGACGCCAGCCTTCGCCTTCGCTCGACGCGGCCAGCATCGGCTCGACCCGCGACAGGGCCGTGCACAGGCGAGCCACATCGGACTGCGTCATCTCCGCTTCGGCGCGGGCTTCGATGACTCCCTGCGAGGCCTCCCATAGGTCCAGGCGACGCTCCAGGGCGTGCAGCACCAGCCGCAGCGGGATGGCCGACTTGCGATCAAGTCCCTTCGACATCCCCTGGCCCCGCTCGTACTCGACCCGCAGCTCGGCCAGGATCTCGCGCGATTCAGGGGCGGGTACGATCGACTCGCTGGCCAGGCGGCGCACCAGGCCAGCGGTGCGATGGGCCCACGATTCGCAATCGGGCAGTTTGGTCAGCCGTTCCAGATCGCCCATCAACTTCGAAGGTTCGGCCCACACCAGTCCCATGGCAACAATCGGCACCGAGGGTTCGGCCACCACCGGAGTCTGGACGACCACCGCGGGTTCGGCAGCGGGCTCGCTCTCGATCACTCGCTCGCTCTCGGCCACGGGTTCGGTGAAGGTCGGGTTCTCAATCTGGTCGAGCCGGGCGATCTCCATCGGCGAGCGGCGCACGTACTGGCTGGCCACGGCCGGAGCGGCGGCCTGCGAGGTCAAGGCCTCGACGGCCGGCCAGCGATCATCCAGCTCGACTTCGGCGAGTTCCAGGGTCTGCTGTCCTTCCGACCGCAGCACGGGAAGCTCGATGGCTGCTTCGAGGCTGACTTCAGCAGCGACTTCCACGGCGACCAGTTCGGGCAGACCCGCCTCGACATGGGCGATCTCGCCTTCCGAAGCGACCAGCTCGGTCGACTCCGAGGGATTCGATAGAGCCGACGTTTCCACCAGCGGCTGCCAGGCAAGTTGTTCGGCCTGCGTCGACGAGGCAACTTCTGCAGCACGCGTCGACTTGGCCGACTTCGCATCTTGCGAAGACGAGGCCAACATCGACGACGACGGGGCTTCGTCGTCGCCCACGCGATACAGGTACGAAAGATCGCCCACCGAAGTGGTGCGCGCGATCTGCTCCCACCCCCGGCGTTCAAGAACGCAATAGGAGAAGACAGAGCTCAAGAGCCCGAGAGAGAGGACGGTTGTGAGCGTTTGTCGGCGGTCCATCGTCGCACCTGCGCTTTCACGTTCGCGGGGCAATAGCGACATCCGAGTCGCCGAGCTTCCCCTTCATGCCTCATCGGACAATGCGTGGGCAGGAGTGAAATGATAGTTTGGAAAACGTGCGCCGTAGGGGGAGTAGGCGGGCTTCGGGGGGAAGAATCGTGAGAGGGTGAGGTGGACGGTGGTGCGGGTTGTGACGATTGGAGAAGGCGGGGGAATTTGAGATTTGAGATTTGAGATTTGAGATTTGAGATTTGAGAGGCGAGAGGCGAGAGGCGAGTGGCCATCGCGACGCTGTCTTCCGTCATCTCAAATTTCAAATCTCAAATCTCAAATCTCAAATTCGCAGACTACTCCGCCCCGTCGCGAATGGCTCGCAGCGCTCGAATCGCTCCTTCAGCCGCTTTGAACTCCGGTGAGTTCGACATCTCCGATCCTGTTCGCAATTGCGAAAGAAGTCCCCCCAGCAACTCGCGATCCAGCCACGAGGCCAACTGCTTCGCTCGTTGTTCGGCATAATGGCTCTGCAATCGCTGAAACAATTTCGCGGCCGCCAAGCCAATCCCATCGCTGGTCCCTTGCACCAGCATTTCGCCACCCCCTGCGATACCACCGGTAATCGCCGCTTCAGTGGCCACGTTCGTCATGGTATGCGTTGCCGCTTGCATGGCCGCTTCGTGCACCAGACTGCCGGCGACAATCCAACCACTGACGCACAGGGTTACGGTAATGGCCGGGCGGGCAAAGGCGGCCACATTGTCGAGCGATCGCAGCACGTTCACGGCTTTGGGATTCTCGCCACTCCAGCGGGCCAGCTCATTCTTTATGAACGTGCGGTAGTCGTCGTCGATGGCCGGCAAACTGGCGTGCCAGGCACCCACGCGATCGAGCAACTGCTGGCGATTGCCGCCGCTCAGCAGCTTCTCCAGGCGGGGGCGAAGTGTGTCATTGCCGACCTTTGAGAGCCGCTCCAACTCGTCCAGCAGGTTCTCGACCGCAAACACCACGGTGGCGCGCTCGCGTGCGGTAAAGCTTTCCAGCGGGTCACGCTCCTCGCCCATCAACGCGGCGTGCGCTTTGCGAATCGGCCAGGTGAGCTTGTCTCCCAGCCAGCGGTAGCCGCCGTGGATGGACCGCGAAAGCCCCGCCCGTTGGTCGTCCCACCAGTTGCGAATCTCGGTGACCAGTAACCGCGAAGGGAGCGACGGCCAATGGATGCGGGTCCGTTCGGCGGCTTCCAGGGCGGCGCTGGCTTCGGCAAAGTCCTTGCCGCGAGCTTTCAAGCGAGCCAGATAGTGCGGAGCGCCGGCGGCCGGATCAAGCACTTGGGCGATGGCACCTCGAAAAGTGCGGATTTTGATCGCGTCGAATCGCAGCGCGGCCAGCTCGTCGCGAAGCGAGCTGGGCTTTTCGGCCAGCACCGCCGTGTCGCCCGGCTGCAAAGCATAGAACGGCAGCCGCATTTCGCGGGCTGCCGCTCGGTCGTGCGGCACGCAGTAAATCAATTCGGGGCGGTTGCCGGTCTCGCCGGAGAAAGTAGCCAGCCATTTCGGCCAGTATTCGCGGTCCTCGACCAGGTCGGTCTGATTGATGACCACGGTCACCACCTTGTCGACCTCGGCTGCCTTGCGGAAGAAGCTCTTCACGGCCGCGTCGTTGTACTTCTGCTGGGTCAGCACGCCCACCAGTACATCGGCCACGCGGCGGATGCCATCGGCTCGCTGCCAGTTCACCGCGGCGTCGGAGTCGATGTCGGGCGTGTCGAGCAGCAGCAGCTTGGGGGGCACATTCGCCCCGACGCGCCAGAAGACCAGGTGCTCGGGCGTTTCCCGTAGGGCGTCCTCCTGCGATTGCCAACGCTCGAGCTGGAAGCCTTCGAAGATCGCCTGGAGTGCGGCCTCGTCGGTAAAGCCGGGCGGGACCAGGCAGACCGGGTGTTTCGTGCCGGCGGCCAGCGGGCTGACGCTGCTGGCTTGCTCGCCCGCCAGATGATTGAAGATGCAGGACTTGCCAATATTCGTTCCGCCCACCACAGCTACGACCAGCAATGGCTCGCGATTCAATTGGGGGAGCAGCTTCCGCTCAAGATGCTCGTACCACTCTTCGCCGGTCGGAGTGGGGACCCCCAGGTTCGCCGCCGAAGGGGCCAGCGACGCGAGCGCCTGATGCAGCTCACGAATTCGGGCGGCCCAACGTGGATAGTCGACACTCATCGCCCGCTGTCAGTCGCTCGGTGAAAGTTGCGAGGAACTGCCAGTATAGCACGGGCCGGGCTCAGGCGGAGGAGGCGGGCATTAGCACGCCGACGGGGTCTGGAGAGGAGGGAGGTGGCACGCTCCTGGGTTCAGGAGCGTGCCACCCAAGCAGACCTGGACATGAAGTAGCAAATTCACAAACGAAAGCACGCTCGAAACGCTTCAACACACTCAAAGCACGCACGCGGAAGCAGACACACGCAAATCTCACACACGTCTCTCAAACACACATCGCGCGAAACAGCAGCAAACACGCTTCCATGGCACTCGACCAACAAGGCACTCAAAAAAGCTCACGAGATTCAGACTTCGACCAGCCTGCGGGGGGAACCTTCGTTCAATGTCAAACTCATTGGGCGAAAACGAGTCCACGTCGTTCGAAGGTTCCCCTCGCTTGCGGGTCGGGGAGCGGCCGTCTATCTAGGCCGTCAGTTCCGTCAGCATCGGCTTGTGAGCGAAAATCGGCGCTCCGCCAAACGTCTTGGCTACCGATTCGATGGCGCCGCTGGAACAACACCCTTTCAGGGCTCGTTCGATCGCGTCGACCAGGGCGTTCATCGCGAACGGCTTGCGGAAGAAGTCGAAGGCGCCCAGTCGATCGGCCCACTGCTTCTGGCCTTGGGCCATCGAGTTGGTGGTCACGATCACGGGGAACGACAGGGGGCCCAGGTTCTCGAGGACGGCAAAGCCGCTCCGTCGGGGGAGGACCGCCTCGACGACCATCAGGTCAGGCGAGGTCTGCTCCACCATGGCCATGGCGGCGTTTCCGTCGCGGGCGACGAATGTTTCGTAGCCGGACTGAGCCAGCACGAATTGGAGGGGCTCCAGGAACGCTTCGTCGGAGTCCACCAGCAGAACGCGGATTCGATCGGCCATTTTTCCCTCCCGTGGGTTGATTACGACAAGAACGGGAAGCAAACGGTGGGCCAACCCGCATGGGTTACTCGAAGAGCTTGTTTCGTGAGGGTTTAGAGAATTACTCGATAAATAATTGGGTAAGAACTGCCGTAAAGTTTTCCGTCCACTGGAAGCGATGGCTGTACGAGTTACCGTCCCCTGGGTAGCGGCCGCGGAAAGCAATTTATTGGATATGTTTAGATACCTATATTTCTGCGCCCAATCTCGTCCAAAACGGTGCCTTCCCTAGTGTGGCCCTGCGCTTGCCCGACAGGGTCGACCTTCCCCATGTTTTGCTGCAAATCCGCAGCCCGCCCTGCCCGTGCTTTCGCTCGGGGACAAAGGAGTAACCCTTGCCTGCCCGTTGTTCTTTCCGTTCGCGTTCGGCATTTACGTTGATTGAATTGCTGGTGGTAATCACGATCATCGGCATTCTGATCGCGCTCCTGCTCCCTGCCGTGCAGTCCGCTCGCGAAGCGGCCCGTCGAGCCCAGTGTCTGAACAACATCAAGCAATTGGGGCTGGCGCTTCTCTCCTACGAAGGCACTCACAAGAGCTTTCCGCCCGGCTCGGTTTGGCGATCCGGTGTGGATGTTCAGGCGCTGCGGAATGCTCGGCTTGGGGAGAACTGGGTCATCATGATTCTGCCGAATCTGGAGCAACAGGCCCTCTATAACTCCATCAATTTTCAGAAGTACATTCCGGATGGAGAGAACGCGACCGCCCGGGCGACCCGACTGAATGTGATGCTTTGCCCCAGTGATGCCTTTACCGAGACCGCGTACGATGGGAGCGGTGTCTCTCAGGGCACAAACTGGGCACGCGGATGCTATGGCGCGAACTCGGCCTTAGGCTACATGACGGTCAGCAGCCATTCGCCCGACTACATCAACGCGGCCACCGCCGCCTCGGTCGGATGGAAAGACAGCCGCGTGCGGGGCGTGATGGGAGCGAACACGGCGGTAAGCGTCGCCGCGGTAAAAGACGGCCTCTCCAACACCGTATTCGTGGGCGAGTTACGTGCCGGAATTCTGCCGATCGACGCGCGCGGCGTCTGGGCCATGAGCGGCGGCCCCAGTTCCCTATGGGCGCATGGTTACTACGGAGACGCCACTGGGCCCAACTCGCTGGAATCCGCCGCCGACGATGTCGAGCGCTGTTCGGACATTCAGACGGCCGTCGGCGGAGTCGACAAGCTTGTACTGGCCCGTATGCCCTGCTCGGCAGGCACGCGACCCAACTATCAGATGACCGCCCGCAGTATGCATCCGGGCGGAGTGCATGTGGGCTTTGGCGACGGAAGTGTGCATTGGCTCAGCGATTCGATCGACGTCAGCAAGACGATCAACCGGCTAAGTGTGTGGGACAGGCTGATGCTCTCGAAGGATGGTCAGCCGATATCAAGTGGTGCCTTCTAGCGAATCCTCGCCAAGCAACCTGGTCGTGCTTCGACCACTGGGAGTTTGAGTTCTTGTCACGCTGGTTGTTTGCCCACCGGCGTCGATCGAACTTCCAAGTAACTTGGTTGCTTGAAGTTTCCGAGTGTTTCACATCCGCGAGACCGCGTTTCTCATTTCTGTGACGGATTTCGCCCGATCACGCGGTTGTGGAGAGTCATGCAGCCTCGCATGGCACATTCCATGCTCCCCCCGGGGGATTGGCATGCCGAGTGCTGCCATTTCCAGCAGTCTCAACGAACTACAACTTACGGGTTATTGTTTCGAGCGGACTGATTGTCTGTAATAAGGTAGAGCCTTGCCCTAGGCTCGCTCCCCTGTCTGTTTTCCCTTTCGTTCATGCGTGATTCTCGCGCGCCTATTCTTGGCACTTGCGCGGGCTCGCGCGCCCCCTTCAACGCATCTCCCCATGCGGAGGGAACAACATGTCGCAGCCTCTTCGTGTCCGACACGGGTTCACGCTGATTGAACTCCTGGTGGTGGTGGCCATCATCGCCATCCTCGTCTCGCTCCTGATGCCGGCCATTCAGTCGGCCCGCGAAGGGGCCTTCCGCAGCCAGTGCATGAACAACATGAAGCAGTTGGGCATTGCTTTGGCCTCGTACGAAGCGATCGCCAAAAGCTATCCGCCCGGCTCGGTATGGCGCGGTGGATCCGACGTGCAAGCCTCGAAGAACGCCAAGCTGGGCGAGAACTGGGCCATTTTGATCCTGCCCTTCCTGGAGCAACAGCCGCTCTACAACCAGGTCAACTTCTCGAAATACATCAACGAGGCGGCCAATGCGACGGTGCGATCCAGGCCGTTGGCGGTGATGCGTTGTCCGAGCGACACCTTCTCCAACATTCCCTTCGACGGCACCGGAAGCAATCAGGGGACGAACTGGGCCCGCGGCAACTACGCGGCCAATTCGGCGCTGGGCTACATGACCAGTACCGCCCACACTACGAATTCGTGTGCCACCCATCTATCCACCGGCTGGAACGACAAGCGGCTGCGCGGCGTGATGGGGGCTAACACATCATCGACCATTCACGAGATCTGGGATGGCCTCTCCAATACGGTCTTTCTGGCCGAGATCCGCGCCGGTATTGTTCCGATCGACGCCCGCGGCACTTGGGCCATGAGCGGCGGCCCCAGCTCCCTCTGGGCGCACGGCTACTTGGGCGACGCCACCGGACCCAACTCGCTGGAGATTCAGGCCGACGATCTGGAACGCTGCACCGAAGTGCAGGCGGCCATGGGCGGCGACCAGGCCCTGGTTTACAAGCGGATGCCCTGCTGTGCCGGATCGCGGCCCAACTACCAGATGAGTTCCCGGAGCATGCACCCGGGTGGGGTGATGTCCCTCTTCGGCGATGGCAGCGTTCATTGGCTGGCCGAGACTATCGAGACCAGCAAGAGCATGAGCAAACCGAGCGTGTGGGACAAACTGATGCTCCCCGGCGATGGCGCCCCGCTGAGCAACGCTGACTATTGATCGCGGCGCGTGCCCGCCGGATCCCAGGCTTCGGACGGTACGCCCCACAGTTCGAGCAACGTCTCGGACCAGGGGCGAAGCTCTTCTTCGGCTCGGTCACAGGCAGCCTGGAACGAGGTCGGGTCCTCCCACTTGTCGTAGGAGACGCTGGCCAGCACCGCCAGCCGCACACGCTGCCATAGATTCTCGGCGTCCGGATCCTGGCTGGCGTTCTGCACAGCCTGGGCCGCTTCGACGGCGTGACGCCAAGCGAGATCGGCGTCGATGACGGCCTGCGAGGCCAGCCACGAGGCCTCGGTCGTCTGCACTGTTTCCTCTTCCGGAAACTCGCACTCCTCGGCCGAGATCATACCGGCGACCCACCGTCGGGCCGCCAGGGTGAAGACCAGTTCCATCTCTTCCCGATCGCGCGTGGCCCGGTGCTGCCGCTCGGCACAATCGCAGGCAAACCAGACCTGAAGTCGATGCGGTAGCACCAGCAGAAAGTCGGGCCAACGGCCCGGCGACGTGTGCAGTTCGTAGGGGAACTCGCAAGTCCAGATTCGCCCGTTGGGACGGGTGGCGATGATCGTGCCCGCATCATGCGAGTGCGACAGGATGCGGAACGGAGGTTCAGTCATCGGCAGCGATCCCTACACTTCTTCGATCGCCCAGCGGGCCAGAAAGCTCTCGCCCGGCGCCAACACGCGAAGTCCCGGATCAGCGCCGGCGGCCAGCATGGCGAAGGGGTCCGGGGCACAGGTGTAGGGCTCGATGCAGAACGCCTGGCGGTGGACTGGATTGAAGACGACGCACTCGCGGAAACCGTTGTCGAAAGTGATTCGCAGCGTCCTGCCCGCGGGATCGGCAATGGTAGCGACGCAGCGCTGCTGCTCGTTGAACTCGAGCTGAGTCAGCACATCATCCAGCGCGGTCTGCTCAAACGTCTGCCCCGTGCGCAAATCATGCGCGGCGTCAACCGGCAGGATCCGTCCCGTGGGAAGCTTGTCTTTTACTTCCCAATAGCCGGCGGCGGGGACCGTGATGCGACAGGCATTGGCTTGCCCTTTGGCAGACAGCGGCACGCGGAAGTACGGGTGCGCGCCCAGACTGAAGGGCAGGTTCCCTTCGCCGGGGTTCTCGACGCTCATCTCGCAGACCAGAGCATTGCCGAAGATCTCGTACGAGACGATCAGCCGGAAGTCGGCCGGCCAATGCTCCAGAATCGTCGGATCGACGCGCGAGGCCTGGAACCGACCCACCACGCGCGTGCGGGTTTGCTGAATCACCTCCCACGGGCGATTGAGGACAAACCCGTGGATGGCATTCCCCTTGCCATCGTCGTACACCCGCGGGCGAAACTCGCGCCCTTCAAAGCTGAACGCACCGCCGCGGATTCGCCCAGCGAACGGGAACAGAATCGGAATGCCGCTCGACGAAGGGCGTTCCTTTCCCTTCTCGAAGTTCGGCACCGCGTAGATGACTTCGCGCGGCTGCTCGCCCTGCATCGTCACAAAGCTAAAGCAGTTAAAGCCGTAGCTGGCCACGATGCGGGCGGAACTGCCCGAGGGATCGGTAAGGGTGATGACTTCCATCGCGGCGCCTGAAGTGTCGGTGCGGTGCAAATACGACGTGGTCGAGCCTATCCGGCAGGTGTTGCACACGTCAATTGGACAGCTCAAAAGCGAAGTTTGACCGGGGTGTGACGCGTGGCTACTTTGAGATCGCTGTCGGACGACCTGGCCTGTTCGCGAAGTGGAAGCGAGTCATGCAATTTCATGTCGGCACTAGCGGCTACAGTTTCAAGGAATGGAAGGGGAGTTTTTACCCCGAGAAGCTGCCGGCGAAGCAGATGCTGAGCTTCTACAGCAGCAGGTTCTCGACGGTCGAGATGAATGGCACGTTCTACAAGCTGCCCGCCCCGAAAGTGTCCGTGGAATGGGCCGCTGAGGTTCCGGACACTTTTCGATTTGTCGTCAAGGCTTCCAAGTTCCTGACGCACATCCGCCGACTCAAAAACTTTGAAGAGCCGACTGACCGGCTGTTGACCTTTACCGCAGGGCTGGAGAAGAGGCTGGGGGCGATTCTGTTTCAGTTGCCCCCCAACATGAAGCAGGACTTGCCGCTGCTGGATGCCTTTCTGACAAACCTGGGGAACCGAGCCCCCGCGGTCTTCGAGTTCCGCCACGAGAGCTGGCTGGATCAGGAAGTCTACGCTTGCCTGAAGGAGCACAAGTGTGCGCTGTGTGTCTCAGTCGCTGACGACGACGCGCCGCGGGCACCGCTGCTCAAGTCCGCGTCATTCGGCTACGTGCGGCTGCGTTCGGAAGGCTACACCGACGTCGAACTGAAGACCTGGATCAAAGACCTTCGGGCCGTCGGCTGGAAGGAATGCTACGTGTTCTTCAAGCACGAGGACTCCGGCACGGGGCCGAAGCTGGCGACGCGGTTTTTGGAGTTGGCAGGGGAGTAGCGTGACTTGGCCTAGTGTCCTGGGTCAGAAGTTCGCCCCTGTAGGGAACGCCCTCCGTGGCGTTCCGAGAATTTGGAAAATCGTCACTTACTCGCGTAGCGCCACGGAGGGCGTTCCCTACAGTTGCTGATAATTGACGCGCGAACATACGACTCGGGACACTAGCCCTTCTTCTTCAAATGCTTGTCCGCAAAGTCCATGTACACCTGCCAATCGGCGGCCGTCATGGAATGCTTCCCTTCGCGGATGAAGTAGCCCAGGTTGCTGCTGATCAGCTTGCCGGGCTCGGGCATCTTCTCAGCTCCCAGGCCTTCGGCTCCCAGGAAACGATAGACCTTGTCGGCCGCTTGAAGGACTTCAAACTGGCCGTTCGGATTCGCCCACTGGTCTTCGACCGCGTTGGTGAAGAGGATGGGACGGGGCGCGACCAGGGCCACCAGTTCGTGCTGGTCGATGGGAAGTTTGTCGACCTGCTCGTTGAACTTGACGAACTCGTCGCAGAACCAATGCGGGAAGACGTCGTTGATCCGCTTCACGCTTTCGCCCACCGTGCCCCGGCTGGGGGCCGTGCCGCCGCAGCCGGCCTGATGCGGAATGGCCAGCGCGATGCGGTCGTCGAACGCCGCCGCGACAAGCGCCGTCTTGCCGTTTCGCGAATGGCCCACCACCGCGATGCGATCCTTGTCGAGATCCTTGTCGGTTACCAGGAAATCAACCGCCCGCTGAATACCCCAGGCCCAGGCGGCAATGGTCCCCCAGTCGTGCTGAGCAGGGGCCGTCTGCCCGGCCTTGAAGAAGTGCGGGTGGACCCCGTCGGTGAAGTCCGGCCGGTCCGGGTCAATATCGCCGGTGTAGAACGTGGCCACGGCATAGCCGCGGTCGATCGTTTGCTCGAGCGCCCACACGTTCACGTCCTTGCCGCGCCCCTCGGCCGTGGCCTTGTTGTCGACCACGCCGGGGCCGCTTCGCATCCAACTCGTGGGAATGGCGATGTTGGGATCGGCCAGCAGCGTGTGGTTGCCGTTGAAGTTGACGCCGACGAACACGGGGGCCGGGCCGGTCCGTTTGTTGGGAGTGACGACCAGCAGGCTGATCTTGGGACAATCCTTGGGCCCGAAGGAGATGAGGACTTCCTTCTTGGTCGCCTTGCCGCCGAAGTACTCGGGTTCGACGCGGACCACCTCGACCTCGATCTTCTCGGGAGCGGCCGGGAAGTAGCCGTACATGTAGTGCTGAAAGAGTTCCTTCAGTTCCGGGCGGCGTTTGCTGACCCAATCCTCTTTCGTCTCGACCTTCTTGCCGTTGAAGAACGTGAACGGATCGGGGAGCTCTTTGATCGAGGGAAGCTCGGTAACCGGCGGGAACTTGCCGGGCGTCGGTTCGGCAGCGAAGGTGGGAATGGAGATCAGGCCGAGCAAGGCGGCGCAGGCGAAAACGCGGGGCATGAGAGGGCTCCGGCGGGCAGTTGGGCGGCGAAGAATCGACGCGATCAGGCTAGGGCCGCGCGAAGGGGAAATCAAGAGAGAGCTCTTGGTCCCAGGCTCCGCCGGGGCCCACACTGACCCGAGGCTCCGCCTCGTGGCGAGCGAGCAGGCATTCGTTCGCTCGGAGGGTTTGCGTTCTCCTGCTGCGCTTCTGAGAAGGTGCGTGCGTGGCACAGCGATCTTGGACGCCAACAGATGGGAGCGAGTCACGCTTCAACGAGGCGGAGCCTCGGGTTCGTGTGGGCCCAGGCAGAGCCTGGGACCAAGAGGCAATGCTACTTCTTGCCAGCGTGCTCGGCCACGCGGATCATCGCCCGGGCCTGCGTCTCGGCCTTCTCGCGCAGGGCCATGCTCTCGGGCGTAGTCGTCTTGCGCTGACGGGCGGATGCCAATTGCTCGCGGGCGGTGTTCACGCTCAAAGTCGATGCCAACACCGCGCGGTTCGTCAGAATCGAAACCTGATCGCCGACCATCTGCACAAAGCCGCCATCGACGTAGTAGCGTTCGGTCTTGCCTTCGATCGTGAACCGCAGCTCGCCGTATCCCAGCCGCCCTATGAATGGGGCGTGCTTGGGCGCAATGCCCAACTCACCGTCGAACAACGGGACCGCCACGAAGTCCACCCTCTCATCGCGGATGGTGGCTTCAGGCGTGACGATGATGAGTTGAAGGTTGGCCATGGAACGTCGAGCTTGTGATTCGTGCAAGTGACCGGAGCGAACACCTCGGACTTCGGGCTTTGCCTCTCAAATTTCAGATCTCAAATTTGAGATTTGAATTTTGAGATAGAAAGCAACGCTTACTTCTTTTCCTTCTTCCAGGCCTCTTCCGCCTGCTCGACCACGCCCACGTACATAAATGAACGCTCGGACAGGTGGTCCCACTTGCCGGCGCAGATCTCTTCAAAGCTGCGAATCGTCTCGGCCAGCGGAGTCACTTCGCCCGGCTTGCCGGTGAAGACTTCGGCCACAAGGAACGGCTGCGACATGAACCGTTCCAGCCGGCGGGCACGGTGCACGATCAGCTTGTCCTCTTCGCTCAACTCGTCGACACCCAGAATCGCGATGATGTCCTTCAGTTCGCGATACCGCTGCAGAATACCCTGCACCTGCCGGGCGACCGCATAGTGACGGTCGCCGACGTACTGCGGATCGAGAATCCGGCTCGAAGAAGCCAGCGGATCGATCGCGGGGTAAATACCCTTTTCGCTGATCGAACGCTCCAGATAGATGAACGCGTCAAGCTGACCGAACGCGGTCGCCGGAGCGGGGTCGGTCGGATCGTCAGCAGGCACGTACACGGCCTGCACCGACGTGATGGCCCCCTTGTTGGTCGAAGCGATCCGCTCCTGCAACTGCCCCATTTCCGTGGCCAGGGTCGGCTGGTAACCAGCGGCGCTGGGCATACGACCGAGAAGGGCGGACACCTCGCTACCGGCCTGTGAGAAGCGGAAAATGTTGTCGATGAAGAGCAGCGTGTCGGTCCCGGTCGCATCACGGAACCACTCGGCCATGGTCAGGGCCGACAGGGCGACGCGAAGACGAGCGCCAGGCGGCTCGTTCATCTGGCCGAACACCATGCAGGTCTGCTCGATGACGCTGCGATCGGTCTTGCCGATCTTGGTCTCCTGCATTTCCAGCCACAGGTCGTTTCCTTCGCGGGTTCGCTCACCCACGCCGGCGAACACCGAGTAACCGCCCGACGTGCTGGCGATACGGGCGATCAACTCGGTCAAAATAACCGTCTTGCCCAGACCGGCACCACCGAACAGACCGGCTTTACCACCGCGGACGAAGGGGGTCAGAAGATCGACCACCTTGATGCCCGTCTCGAAGACTTCCGTCTTGGTCGACAGCTCGGTCACTTCGGGAGCGTTGCGGTGAATGGGCCAGAATTCCTTGGCGCCGATGTCGCCGCGGCCGTCGACCGTTTCGCCCAGCAGGTTGAACACCCGTCCGAGCGTCTCCTTGCCTACGGGAACCGTTACCGGCGCGCCGGTGTCGACCACTTCCTGGCCGCGGATGATGCCGTCGGTGCTGCCCAAAGCGACGCAGCGAACGCGGCCGCCGCCCAAGTGCTGCTGCACTTCGCCGGTCAGCTTCAACGAGACGCCCTTGTGCTGAGCAGAGATCCGCACGGCGTTGTAAATCGCCGGCATCTTGCCTTCCGCAAACTCTGCGTCGAAGGTCGAGCCGATAACCTGGGTAACGTGGCCGGTATTCATGGGCGGGGAAGTGGCTAGTGGTTGGTGGCTAGTGATTGGTGTGTAGGGTGCGGAAGTTGATTCGTGATTCGGACTGCGACATTTCTAGTCACTCGCCACGAACCACTTCCTTCTAGCCGTTCAGGGCTTCCACACCGCCGATGATCTCGATGATCTCGGCCGTGATCTGGCTCTGTCGGGCGCGGTTGTATTCTGTCGTCAAACGTTTGATCATCTTGTCAGCGGATTCAGTGGCCCCCTTCATGGCGACCATGCGGGCGATCTGTTCGCTCACCGCTGCATCCAGGAAGCACTTAAAGAGCTTCACCTTGAAACTCGTCGGCACGACCTCTTCCAGAATGCTCTGGGCCGAAGGCAGGAACTCGTACTGGATCGGCACCTTGTTGCCGGCGGTCGGCGGGGCGACGGTCTTCTGATCAACCTTGGCTTCGCCCAATCGTGCCGCACCGGCGGGAGCCGTTCCTTCCAGCGAACCCAACGGCAGCAGCGTTTCGACCACGGCCTCTTGCCGCGAGATCGAGACGAACCGCGTATAGGCCACATCGAGCCGATCGAGTTTGCCCAGGATGTAGGCCTCGAGATAGCGCGTTGCCAACACGTCGACTTCGGCAAAGCTGGGCTTGTCGTCGAACTGCGTGTAGGTCACCGCGGGGGTGATCTTGCGGAACTTACAGGCCGAGATCCCGCGCTTGCCGGAAACCTCGAGCTGCACTTCGGGGATCGTCGCCTTGAGTTCCTCGAAGCGGGCGAATCCCTTGCGCTGCACGTTGCCGTTGTAGCCGCCGCATAGACCGCGGTTGCCCGTAAGCACCAGCAGCGTGGCCTTGTTCGTCTTCTCGCGAGCCTCGAGCAGCGGATGGCTGACCTCGAGCCCGGCGTTGGCCAGGTCCGTGACCAGCTTCGTGATCCGCTTCGTGTAGTCGGTCGACGCGTTCGCCCGGTCCATCGCTTTCTTGAAGCGAGCCGTAGCAATCAATTCCATCGTCCGCGTGATCTTGCGGATGTTGCGAATCGATTTGCGTCGTTTGTCGAGGGCGCGGGCCTTGGCCATGGGAATTCAGTGACTAGTGGTGAGTGGCGAGTGGCTAGTGCGAGGAAGCGACGGCTAGCGGATTGGGCAGCGACACACTCGTCACTCGCCATAAACCACTAGCCACTTCCCCCCTACGCTACCTTCCCGGCTTTCTTGTCCGCTTCGGCCTTTTCCTTGGCCCGGGCGGTGTCGTATTGATGCTGGAAGACCTTGATCGCTTCGACGAGCTGCTTTTCGGTATCGTCGTCGAGCTTCTTGGTCTCCAAGAGCTTGTTGCGGATCTCGGACTTCTGCTCCCGCATGAAGTCGAGGAACTCTTTTTCCCACAAGTGAATGCTCTTGCGGGGGACCTTGTCCATGTAGCCGCGGGTGCCGGCGTAGATGCTCATGACCTGATCGACCACGTGCATCGGACGGTACTGGCCTTGCTTCAGCAGTTCGACCATCGCGTAGCCGCGATCGAGCTGTTGTTGCGTGGCGGCGTCGACATCGGTGCCGAGCTGAGCGAAGGCTTCCAACTCGCGGAAGGCCGCCAGGTCGAGACGCAAACCGCCAGAGACCTTCTTCATGGCCCCGATCTGGGCCTTGCCACCCACGCGAGAGACCGAGATACCGACGTTCATGGCCGGGCGTTGGCCGCGGAAGAACAGGTCGGGCTGCACATAGATCTGACCGTCGGTGATGGAGATCACGTTGGTCGGAATGTAGGCCGAAACTTCGCCTTCCAGGGTTTCGATGATGGGGAACGAGGTGATCGAGCCGCCCCCCTTCTCCTTCGAGAGACGGCAGGAACGCTCCAGCAGACGGCTATGGCAGTAGAAAATGTCGCCAGGGTAGGCTTCGCGGCCCGGAGGACGACGCATGAGCAACGACAACTGGCGATAAGCGACGGCCTGCTTCGAGAGATCGTCGTAGACGATCAGCGAATCCTCGCCCTTGTACATGAAGTACTCGGCCATGGCCGTGCCGGCGTAGGGAGCGATGTACTGCAGCGGAGCCGGATCGCTGGCACCGGCCACGACGACCGTGGTGTAGTCCATCGCGCCATTGGTGCGAAGCACTTCGATCACGCCGGCCACGGTCGATTCCTTTTGACCGATGGCGACGTAGAAACAGCGCACGCCCGTGCCGCGCTGGTTGATGATCGCGTCGATTCCGATAGCGGTCTTGCCCGTTTTGCGGTCGCCGATGATCAATTCGCGCTGGCCGCGGCCCACCGGGGTCATGGCGTCGATCGCCTTGATTCCCGTCTGCAGCGGCACGTCGACAGGTTGCCGTTCGGCAACGCCCGGGGCCGGATACTCGACGGGGCGGGTCTCGCTGGTCACGATCGGGCCCTTGCCGTCGAGCGGGATACCGAGCGGGTCGACCACGCGGCCAATGACCGCATCGCCCACGGGGACGCTCAACAGCGTGCCGGTGCTCTTGACCTCGTCGCCCTCTTTAATGGCCAGGTAGTCACCCAAAATGATGACACCGACCGAGGCTTCTTCAAGGTTGAAAGCCAGGCCGCGCGCGCCGCTGGCGAACTCGACCATTTCACCGGCCATTACGCCGGAGAGACCATAAATGCGCGCGATACCGTCGCCGACCTCGAGGACTTTGCCGACCTCGCGGACGTCGATCTGAGATTGGTACTGCTCAATTTCCTTCTGCAGAACCGAAGCGATCTCGTCGGCTTTGAATTTCATGAACGCTCCTGTGCAACAACTGTTCGCGGATTCGCTTCAATTCGGTGGCGACGGAACCGTCGAAGACGGTGTCCCCCACGCGGATCACGATTCCCCCGATCAACGCGGGGTCCGTGGATTTGATCAATTGGGGCTCGCCGAAACGCTTGAGGACTCCCGTGCGGATGGCCTCAATCAGCCCTTCGTCTTCCAGGGGAACTGCCGTGCGGACTTCCACACGAACGCGCCCCTTGGCCTCTTCGGCAAGTTTCACCAGCTCGGATTCAATCGCTCGCAGATAAATGCCCCGCTGGTGACGGGTCACGACCTTCAAGAAGTTCATCAGGATCGGATGGATCTTCCCACCGAACATCTTGTCGAGCATTCTGTCTTTTTCGTCATCAGGCACACGGGCGTTGGCGTGCAGCAGATCCATGATCTGCCCTTCCAACTCCGGGTGGCCGTTGAACAGATCGTGAACGATCTCTGCCAGGTCCGAAACGACCTGGTCCAAAACGCCCGCGTCTTTGGCAGCTCCCAATAGTGCCTTGGCATAAACCCGCGCCAACACCTCGACTTTGATGTCGAAGGTCTGTCGCGGGCGGCTGGCGTTGGGGGTGCCGGAAGACATCGTGCTACTCGTTTCCAGAGACTAGTTTTGGCTGGGGGGATGAGCCGCGGCAAACTGCTGCAAGGCATCGCCGATCAAACGCGAGTGATCTTCGGGCCGCAGCTTCTCGCGGACCAACTTGCCCGCCAGTTCCACAGCCAGGTTCGTGCTCTGTTCGGCGATCTCTTTCAATGCCTGCGCCTTAGCGGTGTCGACCTCGCGCAGGGTCCGATCCCGCAGGGACTGCACTTCGGCCTGTCCCTTCTGAACCAGTTCCTGCACGGTCTTCTCGCCGTCGCGGCGGGCCTCTTCGATGATGCCCCGCACTTCTTCGGCCGCCAGGGCCAGCTTTTTCTCGTACTCGGCCAGCATCACCTTGGCCTGTTCATGCGAACGCTCGGCCGCTGCGATGTTGTCGGCAATGCCGCGCTCTCGCTTGTCGAGTCCCGCTGCGATCGGTCCCCAAGCAAACTTGGTCAGTACGAACAGCAACGTCAGGAACACGACCCCGGTCCAGACCGCCAGATCCGAGCGGAATTCGATCGGATTCGGGTCAGGTCCATGATGGCCGCTGGCATGCGCGCCGTGGCCGTCATCCTTCTTGAAGTCAGACGCGGTCGCTTCGGCTTTGGAGTCGGCCGCCAACAGGGCGGGGCCACTCACCAGCGAGCCCAGCGTTACCAGGCTTGCCAACCAAAGTGTCGTAAAGACGCGTGTTCCCATACCAACGGCTCCAGCGCAAAGTCCAGTAAGACCGCGGCCTCGGGACGATCGCCCGACAGGCCGCAATCCGTTCACACTTCCACCGTCGTCGTGCGAAGAACGCAGCGCGACGATGGTCCGAGTTAACCCATGCAGACGATCAAGGCGAAGAACGTCGCACCTTCGATCAGAGCTGCCGAGATGATCATGGCCGTCTGAATGTTGCCGGCCACTTCGGGCTGGCGAGCCATGCTCTCCACAGCGGCCGCACCGATGCGGGCGATACCGGCACCAGCGCCCAGAATCACCAGGCCCGCGCCGAACGCGCCGCCGAAGAAGATGCTGAAACCCTGATTGGGGTCGGTCTTGGCGGCTTCCTGAGCCAGCGCGGGGGTGGCCACCAACATCAACAGAAAGCAAATGGCCAGAATCTTGAAGAGCTTGTGCACGTGCTGAATCTCCTTCCGAACGGTCTAAAAAACGAGGTTTCTAACGAAGTATTTGTTTGCGGCCACCCGGCCACTTAGTGGGGGTGAACCGCCGAACCGATGAACAGAGCTGTCAAAAACGCGAAGATATAGGCTTGCAGGAAAGCCACAAACAACTCGAGCAGGCTGAGCAGCGTGGCTCCGATGACACTGGCCGGCATCACGCCGTACCAGGCGCCATGCGGCGCCGCATCGGCAATGAAGCCCACGATCACCGCCAGCACCAAGTGGCCCGCAAACATGTTGGCCAGCAACCGCACGGAAAGCACAAAGTGCTTGATCACCAGGCCCAGCACTTCAATGGCGAAGATCATGGGAATCAGGAAGATCGCCAGCCCGATCGGCAGGTCCATGTGCGGGACCAGCGATTTCAAGTAGCCAATCGGCCCCAGCTTGAAGACGCCTACTCCAACCACTGTGAAAAACACAATGATCGCCATGGCGCCGGTCATGCCCATCGCGCCCGACGCAGACCCCAACCAGGGAATCATCCCCAACAGGTTGCAGGTCAGGATGAAGAAGAACAACGTCCACAAGTAAGGCGTATAGGTGTCGCCATCGTGGTGGCCTATCGCGGGGCGAGCCACTTGATCGCGAATGAAAACCAGCATGGACTCGAAGAAGTTCCAGAAGCGGCCCTTGGGGGCCTCTCCCGTCTTCATCCGATCCGCCAGGCGAATGAAAATGAAGGCCACGATCACTGCGGCCAGCACCTCAAGCAGCATGAACCGCGAGATGCAGAAACCGCTCTTGGGCTTGTAGAGATTTTCCAGCGTTCCCAGCGGCTGCGGAATGAGGATCTTGCCGTCGAGCTCGTGCTTCCACTCCGACAGCGAGTGATGCTCAGACTTGCGCAGCCACTCAGGAACATCCTTCAAAGAGTTGTACCGCCAGAGGCTCTTCGGAACCTCGAAGTAGTAGCTGTCTTTGACGTGGGCAATTGGATCGTGAGCCATAGGGAGCTGTATTATTGAGCGGCTGTTTCTTGGAGCCGGGGAGTCGAAACCGTTGCCGCCGAGCGACGCTCAACCACGGGAAGCGAGAGCCAGGTTTCCACCGGAAGTGTCGCCAGGTACATGGCGGCCAGCGCCATCAGAAAGTCGGCTTCACGCAACTCAAGAAGCCGATCATTCAGCTTGAATCCCACCACAAGGGGCAATGCCATGCGAAAGACCATTCCGCTCAGCATGCCCACCAGAGCGTTCGAACAAACGCCCGAAAGAATTAGTGCAATACTGGTTCCCGCCCAACACAGCGCGGCGGCAACGGCCGCTGCCTTCCATCCGGCCATGCCATGCAGCATCTGATTCACGCTGCCGACAAGCCCGAACAACACCAGCACGACGGCCGAAAGCAGAAGCCAGCGCGTCAGCAAGCCCAGCGATCGAATGCGAGCCGGCCAGTTGGCTTCCGACGGATTCACGTTGTCAGTTCCTACAGACACAAACTAGGGCAAGGGAGGCTTGCCCCCTTTGGCTTTGGGCTTGGTCAACTGCAACAGGTGCCAGAGACCCAAAGCGCCGCCGACCAACACCCCCACAACCACCCAGAAGGAAGTGCCGTATCGCTCGTCGAGCCATACTCCACCAACCGCTGGCAACACCATCTCGAGACAAACGGTGGTGATTCGGGAAACCCAAGTCATCGCCGCCGCCATAGGCGGTTGCTTGTCGCTGTCTCGATTGCTGCTGTCTCGATTGTGACCGTCTGGACCCGAATCGTTCGACTGAGGGGAGTTCATGCGGCAGCTCGCATCGGGGCGGCTGAGCACGATCCAGAAGCAAGTCAACGAGACCGGAAGCCTCGTCGAACCCATACAACTGGGGGGACGCTCAAGCGAAACGGCTGGGTGAGGACCAGTGTGCAGAACTCTACCGAAGCGACAGAAGGGTTGTCAATTGACTGGACTTGCGAATTCGTGTTTTTTTTCACAAAGTTTTTAGGTCAGCGCAAATCATTAACTGTTCGTTAATTACAGCCATTCATCGGATCAGAGTTCTTCAGCCGACCTGCCGCATCCCGAGTTGCGTAGAAGACACCATCGCGCGGACACCCAAGCCAAAGTTGATGGATCTTCGATCTGGCCACTTGCCAAGTGGCCATGCAGCGAATAGTATCGAATGAGATTGATCGGTCAGAAGTCGTTCTGATAGCATAAGTTACCTAAACGGAATCTTTCACTTTCGGATTCGCAACGAGCGTTTCCGATTGATTTCACCTGGTCCTTCTGCTACCCTCGACAGGGTGGTGCAAATTCAACGCCAAGTGCGATGACGCGACACCACCCAATCGGTCGGTTTGCGAGCCTCGGATGTCACAAGGTGGCATCTAAACGGTTTGCGAGTAATAGGTTCTGTCAGAAGTTCCTTCGGCAAGGGACAGCCGCAAGGATTAACAACGGCGAGTCAGGGACGACCTTCAACCCATCACCTCGATCGCGCTGGACCTCGAAAATGAGTCCAGGATGTCGCTCGACTTGAGTTTGGAGCGATCCCGAAGCTATGACCGTTGATCATCTCAAAACCTGCTCGTTGAAAGACTTGGCCGAGATGGCCCGCAAACGGGGCGTGCACGGTTGGCACGACATGCGGAAAGACCAGCTCGTCAAGGCTTTGGTCCGCTCTTCTGCAAAACGCTCGGCCGCCAAGGCTAAGCCGACTGCCGCTCGAGCCACGACTACCCCACGTGCATCGGCCGCCAAGGCCCGCACTGCCAAACCGGTTCGTCGCGCCGCCGCTCGGCCGATCGCCAAGGTTGCCAAGAAGGTCACGGCCGCACCCTCGCGGTTGGCCGGGCATCTGAAGCCCAAGGCCAGTAGCCACAAGGTGAATGGCAGCCACAAATCGAACGGCCATGCCAAGCCGGCCATCAGTCATAAGGTCGAAGCGGCCAAGACCAACGGCCACGCCAAGACCAACGGCCACGCCAAGGCCAATGGTCATGCCAAGGCGACCGCCGCTGCCCTGGCCAAGCACGACCCCAACCGCAAGCCGCCGGGCATCGCCCGCATGTTGGGCCGCGCCAAAGAGAAGATGGAACGCAGCAAGAACCTGGCCTACAACGGCGGTTCGACCGGGGGTTACACCCGCGATCGCCTGGTGGTCATGGTCCGCGATCCTTTCTGGCTGCATGCCTACTGGGAGCTGACCCGCGCCGGAGTGCAGCGGGCAGAAGCCGCGCTCGGACAAGATTGGCATATGGCCAAGCCGGTGCTGCGTCTGGTCGAGATCTCGAACCAGGGGACAACCTCCAGTTCCGAGACCGTCATTCGCAACATCAGCATCCACGGCGGCGTAAACAACTGGTACGTCGACGTGCAGGATCCGCCCAAGACCTACCGCATGGACATCGGCTACCTGGCCTCGACCGGCAAGTTCTATCTGCTGGCCCGCAGCAACCTGGTCAGCACGCCCCGTGCCGGCGCCAGCGACACGATCGACGAGAACTGGACGGACGTTGCCGAACAGTTCGAGAAGATCTATGCCATGTCGGGCGGTTACTCCGCCGAGGGGCAATCGACCGAACTGCAAGAACTGTTCGAGGAGCGGCTGCGTCGTCCGATGGGTTCGTCCATCTCGACCAGCGTCGGCTTCCCCAACGGCAAGAAGAAGAAGGACTTTAACTTCACGCTCGACGCCGAGTTGATCGTCTACGGCTCCACGGAACCGACCGCTCGGGTGAACCTGCAAGGGGATCCCGTCCAGCTTCGGCCCGATGGAACCTTCACGGTCCGCTTTGCCCTGCCCGATTCGCGGCAGATCATCCCGGCCGTGGCTCAAAGTGCCGATGGCCTGGAACAGCGCACGATCGTGCTGGCCGTCGAGCGAAACACCAAGGCCATGGAGCCGGTGGTTCGCGACAACGACGACCAGTAGAGGGACGACCAGAAGAGTCCGAGAACTAAATCAGCTTTCGCAAGGCGGAAGGAAGGAGCAATCTTTCCTTCCGCCTTTTTCTTTTGCCGCGACGAAGTAGTCCAAAAAGAACAAGGGACGGCACCCCCGTTTTGCGGCGGCCCCAGGTCCGCGCTACTTCTTGTCGGACACTTTGGCGGGCTGCACCCGCTCCAGCGCGGTCGTGCTTCCCTGTGCCGAGTCGAAGCTGCCCGGCCTCGGTTGGCCCGGCGGGGCGACGCAGCGAATCAACTGCTGGTCGCGGAACTCATAGATTCCGCGATAAGGCGTGGCCTCGGGATAGGCCTGCCGCAGGTTCTCGTCGTTGCCGTCGTACCAGACATCGAACTCGCGGGGCGACTTCTTTTCGTTAAGCCTGATTCGCAAGTCGGCCACCAACTGCCCGGCGTTGTAGATCCGATAGCGATCGCCCGAGAACTCCCAGGTCATCTGGCCGCCAGCCACGACCCACACGCCGCGGAAACGGTCCAGGTCGCTGGACTCGATCTTGCGAATCGGCCGAATGTCGATGGCGGTCGCCTCAAAAGCCCATGCCGCCCCAAGTAACAGCCAAGCCCAGCGAAAGAGTCGAATCCGTTTCATACGTTCCTCGCGATGCTGCGGCTGCTGGTGCTTCGTTCCACGACTGATTGAACTGGCCAAGTGGGTCAGTTTACCCTGCATGACCCACAAAGCCGAGCCCATCGGCGACCTTGCTTCTTGCCTCGCTACCCACGTCTTCCGTTGCGTGACAATGCAACCGTCGCTTGATACTCTGTCTGCCACCAGCGACTGCCTGCGAGATCGGACGCAGAGTTTCAGCGTATGGTTACCCCTTTCCAAGGAAAGACGATGACCAACTCCGTCCGGTTTCACCGAGTATTGCGAGCGTCGCCCGAGAAGGTTTAGCGCGCGTTCCTCGACGCGGATGCGAAGGCCCGCTGGCTTCCTCCCAACGGATTTACGGGCAAGGTTCACCACTTGGAAGCCAAGGTCGGCGGCACCTACAAGATGTCGTTCACGAACTTTACGACGGGCAATAGCCACTCTTTCGGCGGCACGTACCTCGAACTCGTGCCGCACGAACGCATCCGCTACACAGACAAATTCGATGATCCAAACCTGCCCGGCGAGATGCAAACCACGATCACGTTGAAGAAGGTGTTCTGCGGGACTGAGTTGAACATCGTGCAGGAAGGACTGCCGGATGTCATCCCACCCGAGGCGTGTTACCTGGGCTGGCAAGAGTCGCTGATCCATCTGGCGTTACTCGTCGAGCCTGAGATTCCGGACTAACGCCGGAGTGTGGTGCCTGGCAGTTTTAAATGGTCGGGCAAGCACCATCGCGTCGCCTGACTGCCGCTTGGAAGCTGCCGAAGAGGGAACACGAGGGAACACCAATCGAGCCGCAAGGCCTCCGCTCGGTTCGACAAAAGGGGGCCGCCCCTTGCCGCTTCACCTTCGCATCGGCCCCCAAGCCGCTTCGCAGTCGCCCGCGAGGGGCCGATGCGAAGGTGAAGACGGAAGGGGCTCACCGAGACCACTTCCAGGGAAGAATGGGGAGCGAGTAGCTCGTTCTGGGCATGCGCTGAATGGACCTGGCAGTTGCGGTCGATCGGTGTCGCGCGGCTCGACGAACTTCGCCCTGAAATCCCCAGGAATGAACCACCCGCGAGCCCCTTCCACCGTCGCCGTCGCATCGGCCCCTCGTGAGCGACCGCGAAGCGGCTTGGGGGCCGATGCGACAAGTCGGCTGTTCGTCCTGGCTAATGGGCGGCTTGAACGTGATCGTCACCTTTCGGCTGGTCACCCTTCGCCGTGAGCCCCGTTGCTCGCTCGTGCTGTGAACGTCGATGCGCTCGATCATCGAAGCCAGAGTAGCTTTGAGAGCCTCAGCGTCGTCCGTGGAGAGCCCTTCCATTCGGCTGGCCCAAACGTCGACCGCGGATCCCTTCGCGGCCTTGACGCTCTCTGGGTCAACGGGCACGGCCGCAGCTGCCAGCGCGGCGACGGACTCTCGATCGGCACGCAGGTCCCTCAGGCGTTCGGCCACCTCCGGCCGCATGTCCGGCTCGCAATCGCAGAACAGTTCCTGGGCCTTTCGGATCTTCTGGTCCAGCTCAGCCAGCCGCTTCTCCTGCCGTTTGCGTTCAATGGCCGAGGCGTCCTTGACCGGGGCGACCGGCTCGTTCAGCGCGGCCGTGAGTTGTTCCCAGCATGACAGGGCGTACGCTAGCGCGGCAGCCTTGATCGATGACACAAGCTGCCCTTCCTGGACGTACTGGCCCGGGCAGCCGGCCCCTGGCGCGTTGTGTTCCTGAGAGCATCGATAGTAGACGTGCCGCTTGCTGTTCGTGACCGCCGTTCCGTTGAGGCGGCTTCCGCACATCGAGCAATAGGTCACGCCCGAGAGAACGTACGTCGCGCTGCGGCGATGCTCAACCTTCTGACGCGCGGCCAGCCGGCGGCTTACAGCAGCCTGCGTCTTGGCGCTGACGATTCGCTCGCACTCGACCCATTTCGTGCCCTCAGGATCCTTCTTGCGATTGCTCATGGGGTATCGACCGAAGTACTCCGGCCGATCCAGCAGGCGGATGATCGCGAGAGAGGACCACTTCCGGCCGGCTGGCGATGGGATCCCGCGAAGGTTGAGGTTCTTGGCGATAGTGAAGGACTTCTCGCCTCGCTCGTATCGCGCGAAAATTTCGGCAACGACCGGAGCTGTTTCCGGATCCAGCACCGGGATCCCGTCGAGCTTCGATCGTCCCCTGGAGTCCACCGGCAGGCGTGACATTTGAAACCCGTAGACGACGACTCCACCGCAGAAAATGCCCGCAGCATGTTTCAGGTCGCGGGCGCTTTTTACGTTCTTCGAGATCGTCTTAGGCAGCCCGGCCCTGCCCTTTTGCTTTACGCCGGAGTTGATCCATTCATTTTCGTTTCGCCAGTCAGACTTCGGCTCTCCGCAAGGATGCAGGATCGGCACCCCGTATCGGCACAGCAGACCGCGGTCTGTCAGGTACTCGTTCTCGCCGAGGCGTCCAAACCGCTCAGTGTCAAAAACGAGCACAGCGACGAAGTCACGTTTCACCCGGGCGTCTTCGATCATTCGAAGGTACTCAATTCTGTGGTCCCGATATTCATCGAGCCCTGAGATTCCTTCGTCGCTGTACCATCGGAGAATTCGATAACCATCCTTTTCCGCAAGCAGGAGAATCATGGCCCGCTGTCGCGCGGGACTCGCATCCTGCCGGTCGTCGCTCATGCGAATGTACGCGCACGCTGGGATAAGTTCCTGGGACATCACGCACCTCCCTTCATCGCGCGGGCGGGCTGGGCGAGTGCCGCAAGGTCCGGCTCGTTGGTCGCCGTCCAGTTGGTGCCGGCCTTCTCTTCGGCGACGACAGCGGCGCGGATGACGCGCATGAAGGCACCGGGGTGCGGGACGGGACGCGACGGATCGAAGTGGAAGGCGAAGCCGGGCAGCTCGCGTTTTAAGCGGTCGATCAGGGCCTGCAGGTCGCCGATGACTGCGATCATCGGCTGATCGAAGCGGACTTCGACATTCGCCTGCGCGTCGACGTGGATCAGCGTGCCGCGTGCATCAAAGTCGATCCGGCATGTCGGGGGCGGCAGAGTTTCGATATGTTCCAACATAGGCCAATGCTCCTCTTCCACAGGGGTGTTGGATCCAGGGCCGGTCGGACGTTTCAGCGTCTCGCCGGCCCGCTTCATTCACCTTACAGACTTCGCGGCGTCGCCGCCTCATGGGAAACAAAAAACCCCCAGCAAGCCGGGGGTTTGGTGTCTTCCGATTCGCCGAAGTCGCTACGCCCGATTCGCCGGCGGCGCTAGGACCGTTATCCGCTCGTCTCCGCGGGCCAAGTTTGCGGGCCCGCTTGGCCGGGCCGGTTGGTTGGTTAAGGTCAGGTTCACCTCTGACCCGGGTGGGTTATCGCCGTCCCGCGGCTGCCATTTTTCTGGTCGAGCTTGGACCTGGTTGAGTTTTTGCCATCCCAGGGCAGCCGTGTTTTGGTCGTCGGCGTGCGACCGTCCGAGGCGTGCGTCCCGAGGGTTGCGTGCGTCGGACACAGCAGCTTACGCGTGCCACGGCCGCTCGGATCACGCCCGCCAGAAATTTCTTTTCATCGGTGGTTTTGGGCAGGTATCTGTCTGGTATGCCGAACGGCGAACACGCTCGCCAGTTCGCACCGGCCGAATCATCCACCCATTGGGGTGAGTCGGAATCGCTCAGGTTTGCACGTGCAATCCTGGCCCGGGCGAAAAGTGCCGTTTTCCCGGCGTTTTTCGAGGTGGCAGGTAGGAACGTTCCTACGTGAGCATTTTTGCCGCACCCTAATGGGTGGGCTTCCTGTCCGGGCGGTCCTTTGGACCCAGGTTGTATTTCTACAACCTGACCAGTGCCGACTCACCCCAATGGGTGGGATTCCGACCGGGCGTTTTCGCGGGTCCAGGTCTCAACGTTAAGACCTGGGTAATTTTTACAGCACTCCAATGGGTGGTACAGCGGACGCCGATTAAATGTAAACAATAAATCAATTAGACTCCCGATTATTTGTAAACAAAAAATGATTGGCATGTGTCATCAGGCGGTGATTTGACTTAATCTCGGCGCGGCTGTAAGTTTGGGTATCGAATTTCTCCAGGAGATCAAATCCCATGTTGCTCACCTCGGTCCAGGCCGCTTCGATCTGCCGGGTTACCCGGATGGATCTCCACAATCACACGCGGCTTCACGGGATCGCGCCCGTCAAAAATCTGGGGCGCGGCAAGGGGGGCGGCAAGGAATGGGGCCCCTACGCAATCTTCTGTCTGGCGGTCGCCCTGTCGCTCCGTAGCCGACTCAGCAAAGGCTGCGACCCGTGGCCCGTCCAGCGTTACCTCGCGGAGCTGGGGCCCGAGGGCTTCAAGGAAAGCATCCTCGCCGGCCGGCGTTTCATTCTGATCGCGAACGGTCAGGCCATGCCGTTGCTGGTCAGCGGTGCCGCGCTTCGGGACTCCGACGCGTGCGACCCGATCATCGTGGCTGGGACCAACGCCCGAGTGCAGGTCGCCGATCTGGCTGCCGGGTGGGCGAACTACGTCGGCGCGTTGGAGCTGCTCCGTCGGGAGCAAGAGAAGGCCTCGGCCGAAGCGAAGTGTGTCGCGCGGCCGCTGGACATTCCGTTCCAGGTCGCGGCGATGAACAACTGAAAAAAAAGAAGCCCAGGTTCACGCCTGGGCTTCCTTGATTGTCGCTCGCGTCTGCTTGGCAAGTGGCCACGAGCAAAACGTAGTCTGAGAGATTGAGTATGCGTTCCTGGGATCGAAAAAACAAGCAGCAGACCAAGAAAGCCGCCCAGCGTTGGCGTTCGGCCGATCAATTCGGCTTACGGGACACAGCTCCCAGAATCGCAGACTACGCCCCGGTCGCGGCCCACGGTTGCCTGAGGGCATTTATCCCCGCCGAAGGATCGACGGGCTGTTTGATCGACACGGTAAACGCAGAAAGGTGGCAGCCCGCTAGTGAAAGGGGCTGTTTGGCATCGAACACCATGACGTCACACGCGTCTGGCTCGCTGGAAGCGGAAACAATCCGGATCAAGTCGCGCACCCATGCGGCCCGGCCCCACATGACCCCGCTTGATGCGAATGCCTTAACACGGTCGAACGACACAGCCGCAAGGCAGCCCTAAACAGGCCTCTCAAGAATACGACGAACGCTGCCCTACGAAGAGCAGCAAGCCGAACCTTGAAGACTTTCCCCGCAGGGGATGGTCAACCGGGGAACTTGGGGGTGGTCCGCGCAGAAAGAAACCGAGGGTCGAATATGAAAACATGGAAAACGACGATCGAAGGAGCCCGCAGCCGAGGGTCGTTCAGCATGGACGAGCGGCGTCGGGAAAGTTCGATAGTAACTGCTGCGAAAGCCCAACCGAAGCAACCAACGTCCGACCGACTGGTGTTAGTAACCGGCGAGTGCTGTCCCCGATGCGAGAACCCGTCGTTCCGCACGGTGCCGATCCACGATGGGAGTCCGAGCGGA
>Ga0335397_10000673_pt1 | contig 45501 bp, 43 predicted proteins | sample MAT04_FD_205740 | JGI IMG/M metagenome (GOLD analysis project Ga0335397, IMG submission 205740) | Freshwater microbial communities from Lake Fryxell liftoff mats and glacier meltwater in Antarctica - MAT-04 (spades assembly) (version 2) ... | reverse complement strand
CGACTCGGCGGCAACAGGGTTGATCCAACCGGTGCCGGTGCCGGTGCCGGTGCCGGTGCCGGTGGCGGTGGCGACCACGAGCACCGAGCGGTCCCAGGCGCCGGTGCGGTCGAGCTCCTGCACCACGAGCGCGGCCCGAGCATCGGCATCTTCCGCTGACTGCAGCCCGGCGTAGGCCCGGATGGGTGCCATGGGCGTGCCGCCCGGTCCGGCGAAGGCGCTGAGCTCGTCGGTGCTGGTGGCCCCACCGGCGAAGGTCCGCCCCTGGAACCCGAGCGTGTCCCACGCCACCAACGAGCCGGGCCCACCGCTCGACATGGCGCTGGTGGGGGCGGCCACCCGTCGGCCGTGGTGTCGTCGAGGGCGCCGAACGTCGTGTCGATCCGATCCATGATCGCCCTGCCCACCACGTCCTGGCTGAACACCGAGGCGAGCACCACCACGATCACGGCGGCACCCGCATGGGCGACGACCGGTGGCATCCGCCGGATGAGCCATCGGTCGAGGCGGCCGACGCCGTGGGTGATCAGGCGGCCGAGCACCACCAGCACCACGAGCACGACGGCGCCGACGAGGAGCATGGGCAGCGCGGTGACCGCACCGATGTGGTCGAGGTCCACAAGGTCGCGCTGCTGGTTCTGCCACCGTGGCCACACGACCAGGCCTGCGATCACCAGGAGCGGCCAGGCCACGATCAGCGCGCGGCGCCACCGCGTGGCGCCGGGTCCGTCGAGGCCGTCGCTCGGGTGGCCGGCGAGGTTGCGCATGCCCCGCACGCAGGCGCCGAGCAGGGTGCCGGCGGCGTAGCCGATGCCCACGCACACGGCCGAGATGGCCCCCTGCGACATCGACGATCGCGGCAGTATGGTCGGGGCCAGCGACAGCCACCAGCACACGAGACCGAGCGTGGCGCCGGTCAGCGACGATGGGGCGATCAAGGCGTGGAAGACGCGGTGGCGCTTCTCCGGGGGGGTGTCAGCTCGTTGTTCTCTTCAGCAGCATCGGTCACGTCCCGCAAGGTACCTCCGACGAAACCTCAGCCGGTGGCTCGGCCCGACACCACGCCGCAGATCCGACCGGCGTTGAGGCAGACGCGGACCTCCTGCTCGAGCTTGTCCTGATCCCACGCGTTCATGAAGTCGGCGTGTGCGCTGAGCGTCGAGCCCGATGCCAGATAGAGCGTGTTCCCCGTGCCCGAGATCGGGTAGTGGATGTCGAACACGAGTTGTGGCACGGGTTCGGGATGCGAGCTCGGGCACCGTCCAGCCCGGCTGTAGTCCATGTGGGCCTGGTGGTCGTCGCTGTCGAGGTTCGCGCCGTCCCAGCAGTCGGGGAAGGCGATGCGCATGGCCAGCATCGAGGTCGGCGGGCAGTCGGGGGGCTCGGCGGTGAGCACCGGAGACGAGCCGCAGTGCCAGGCTGCCACCGCGACCGGTTGTGGGGACGTGGCCGTGGAGTCCCCGGCCACGACGACGAGGCCGGGAGGGAAGGGCTGCACGGTGGCCGGATCCACCAGCAGTCCCGGGCGGTAGTAGGCGACGCTGACGTTCGGGTCCACCTTCTCGCCGTCGGCGAAGAGGGCCGGTGCCCAGTAGGCGGCGGTGTCGAGCTTCTGTTGGCACGTGGTGTCGCCGGCCAGCAGCGATGACAGGGTCGAGTCGGCATCGGTGGTGGTGTTGCCGAAGAAGTCGTGCAGGTGGGAGGCACCTTCGTGGCCGAAGTGCACGATGGGATCGTCCGTGGCGGAGTGGCTGAGGCCGCACTCGACGCGGAACTGGGCCTGGCGGCCTTGCGGGCCGAGCCCCGGCGTGCGCGTGGCGGCCTGGGCGTCGGTGTCGAGCACGACACCGCCGATCAGAGCGACGATGGTCAGGACGGCGAGAGCGACGATCGCCACCTTGGGGCGCGTGCCGATCGGGCGTCGGTCGACACGCGGGGATGGCGGAGCGGGCACCGCCGGGTGTTCAGGCTCTAGCGGCCCAGCGGTGCCCGGACGCATCAGGGCTTGGTGGGTACGACGATGGCGTCGGTGTCGAACGCCATCGGCACGTCGGTGGCCGGACGGGCGGGAGCGGTGGCCGCGTCGGGCATGTTGTCCTGCTTCGGCGGAGCCGGCGTGGACGCGGTCTCGTAGTCGACCGAGGGAGGCTTGTCGCCGGCGAGCAGGGCCGAGAGGATGTCGGTGACGGCCTTGTCGACCCAGTTGCCGGCCGCAGGCTCGCCCTCGCACGGCGCCAGGGCCTCGACGTCGGCCGGAGCCGAGGTCTCGAAGGTGTTGCCGGCGAAGCAGTTGCGCAGCGTGGACGGGTCGGCGCCGACGGTGCCGATGGCCAGGTCGCTGAGGCCGGAGCCGCTGACGACGTTGTCCTTGATCGTGTTGCCGATCGGCTGCCAGTAGATCGTCTCGGGGATCTCCTCGGTGGTCAGCGGGTCGTCCTTGGTCTCGGCACAGGGCGTGTCCCAGGTCGACTCGTCGGGGGGCAGGTCGCTGGCGTTCGTCTCGGGGTACGGGACGAGGATGATGCCGCTGATCGGATGGTCGTACACCAGGTTCCGTTCCACCAGGTTGTTGACGCCGCCGGGGATGATGATGCCGGTGCCCATGGCATCGATGGCGGCGCCGATGGCCGGGGTGTCCGTCTGCCCGTTGTCGAAGACGGTGTTGCCGATGATCGTCGTCTCGCGCTCGGGGTAGCAGAGCTCGTAGGAGCCGGTGTTGGGCACGATGCCGGCCCGGTTGTTGTTGAAGCGCGAGTTGATGATGAGCAGGTTGCCGCCCGAGTTGGTGCCCGAGTAGCCGAGGCCGTTGTACTCGCTGATCGAGTCGGTGATGACGGAGTCGCAGGGATAGCACTCGCCGATGTAGAAGCCGGCGTCGGGGCTGCCCGAGCCGTAGGAGTGGTCGAACTGGCCCTTCACGGAGTCGAAGGCGTAGACGCCGTAGTCGCCGTTGCGGTAGGCGGTGAGGTACGAGCCGCGGTAGCCGGTGATGCCCGTCCAGAAGAAGCCGTTGGTGGTGTAGTTCTGGGCCGTCATGTTCTCGACGGCGACACCGTCGGCCAACACCCGGATGCCGTTCTCGAGCTCGAACTGGCCGTCGAGGATGACCTCGTTGCGGTCGAGGCCACGGATGGTGAGGTTCTCGGTCTCGACGTCGACAGCCTCGTTGTAGACGCCGGGGGAGATGAGGATGAGGTCACCGGGTGCGGCAGCGTTCACCGCCTCCTGGATGGTGGCGTGGTCGGCGGGCACGGCGATGGTGGCGCCGTCGCCGCTGGCTCCAGCCGGGGCGGTCGTGGCGGTGCTGTCGGCCGCCTCGTCCGAGCTGTCGTCGCTGCTGCACGCTGCCACCCCGATGGTCAGCGTGGCCAACATGGCCACCCCGATGAGTCGTCTTCCTCGCATGGTTCCCCCTGGTGCTTTCGTGTCGAACGGTTTCGAGCGGTGGGCGGCGGGACAGGTCAGCCGGTGACGGTGATCGTCCCCACCATCCCCTTGTTCTTCGTCCCGTGCAGGCTGCAGTAGTAGCGATACTCGCCCGGCTCGGTGAACCGGTGGCTGTACTCGGCCCCGGGCTCGAACTTGGCTGCCTCGATCTGACCCCAGCCTTCGGCCTTCTCGGGGTCATCCGGATTGGGGACGATGTTGTGCCCGGTGCGTCCCTTGTTGGTGAACACGACCTCGGTGCCGGCGGCCACGGTGATGTTCTCGGGCCGGAACGAGTTGTCGACGGCCTGGACCGGCGCCATGACACCATCTACCAGCGATGCACCACTCGATGCAGCATCGTCATTGTCCCCACAGGACGGCGCGAGGAGAGCGGTGAGCGCCAACGTGGCGCCGAGACTGCGGCGGAAGGTGCGGCGCGCGGGGAGCGGCGGTGCGGTCCGTGACATGGCCTCAGACTCTAGTGAACATCGCTCACCTTGCGCGCGGACTCGCGTGAGCGCGAACCCAGGGCTGCTCTCCGTTCGATCGACGCGAACGCCCCGATCGAGGTTGGCATGCGTGGCAAAGTTGATACACTTGCACTCAACTTTCCTAGTTCGCAGGAGTTGCTCATGGCCGTCGATCCCAACCGTTGGACGTTGAAGACGCAGGAGGCGGTCAACGCCGCCATCGACGAGGCGCGTCAGAACGCCAACCCCGAGGTCACGCCCGACCATCTCGTGCTCGCCCTGCTGGGTCAGGCCGAGGGCGTGGTGCTCCCCATCCTCACGAAGGTCGGTCTGGCGCCGGCGCAGCTGCGCGCCAAGGCCGAAGCGGTCGTCGCCGCGCTGCCCAAGGCCCACGGGTCCGAGGTGCGCATGTCCCGGGCGTTTCGTGATCTGCTCGACGCAGCCGATGTCGTCCGCAACGAGCTGCACGACGAGTACCTCTCGACCGAACACCTCCTCTTGGCCATGGCCGATGCCATCGGCACCACCCGCGACGAGCTGCTCGCCGCCCTGCAGCAGGTGCGTGGCAGCCACCGCGTCACCAGCCAGAACCCCGAAGATCAGTATCAGGCCCTCGAGAAGTACGGCCGCGATCTCACCGAGGCGGCTCGCCAAGGCAAGATCGACCCGGTCATCGGCCGAGACGAGGAGATCCGCCGAGTCATCCAGGTGCTGAGCCGCCGCACGAAGAACAACCCGGTGCTCATCGGCGAGCCGGGCGTGGGCAAGACGGCCATCGTGGAGGGCCTGGCCCGCCGCATCGTCGAAGGCGACGTGCCCGAGGGCCTGCGCAGCAAGCGACTCATCTCGCTCGACCTGGCCTCGATGGTGGCCGGGGCCAAGTTCCGTGGCGAGTTCGAGGAGCGACTCAAGGCCGTCCTCAAGGAGATCACCGACGCCGAAGGCGAGGTCATCACCTTCATCGACGAGATGCACACCGTCGTCGGTGCCGGTGCATCCGAGGGCTCGATGGACGCGTCCAACATGCTGAAGCCGATGCTCGCCCGGGGCGAGCTGCGCATGGTCGGCGCCACCACACTCGACGAGTTCCGCAAGCACATCGAGAAGGATCCCGCCCTCGAGCGCCGCTTCCAGCAGGTGTACGTCGGCCAGCCCACGGTGGAAGACACCGTCGCCATCCTGCGCGGCCTGAAGGAGCGCTACGAGATCCATCACGGCGTGCGCATCCAGGATTCCGCCCTGGTGGCCGCCGCCGTCCTCTCCGACCGCTACATCACCGCCCGCTTCCTGCCCGACAAGGCCATCGACCTCATCGACGAGGCTGCCTCGAAGCTCCGCATCGAGATCGACTCGATGCCCACCGAGATCGACGTGGTCGAGCGGCGCATCCGCCAGCTCGAGATCGAGCAGGTCGCCCTGGCCAAGGAGACCGACGCCGCCTCGAAGGAGCGGCTCGCCGCGCTCGAGGAAGAGCTGGCCAACCTCCAAGAGCAGTCCTTCGCCATGAAAGCCCGGTGGCAGGGCGAGAAGGAGGCCATTACCACCATCCAGGGCCTCAAGGAGGAGCTGGAGCACCTGCGCCTCGAGCTCGAGCGTGAACCCGACCTCGAGAAGGCGGCCGAGATGCGCTACGGCCGCATCCCCGAGCTCGAGCGCCAGGTCGAGGCGGCCACCGCCGCGCTGGTCGAGGCCCAGGGCGACGAGCAGATGCTCAACGAGGAGGTCACCGACACCGACATCGCCGAGGTCGTGGCCAAGATCACTGGCGTGCCGTTGACGCGCCTCATGGAAGGGGAGATGGCCAAGCTCATCCGCCTCGAAGACGTGCTCCACGAGCGGGTCATCGGCCAAGACGAGGCCGTCACGGCCGTGGCCAACGCCATCCGTCGCAGCCGGGCCGGCCTGTCCGACCCGGATCGCCCGATCGGCTCGTTCCTCTTCCTCGGCCCCACCGGCGTGGGCAAGACCGAGTTGGCCCGCTCGCTGGCCGACTTCCTCTTCGACGACCCGAAGGCCATGGTTCGCATCGACATGTCCGAGTACATGGAGAAGCACTCGGTGAGCCGATTGATCGGTGCCCCTCCGGGCTACGTCGGCTACGACGAGGGCGGCCAGCTCACCGAGGCCGTGCGCCGCCGGCCCTACGCTGTGGTGCTGCTCGACGAGGTCGAGAAGGCCCACGGCGACGTGTTCAACGTGCTGCTCCAACTCCTCGACGACGGCCGCCTCACCGACGGCCAGGGCCGCACCGTCGACTTCACCAACGTCGTGCTCATCATGACCTCCAACCTGCCCGGTGAGCCATCGGCCTACTTCCGGCCCGAGTTCATCAACCGCATCGACGAGATCGTCCGCTTCAAAGCGCTCGACCAGGCCGATCTGCGGTCGATCGTCGACATCCAGCTCGAATCGCTGGTCGCTCGCGTCGCCGCCCGGCGCATGAGGCTCGAGGTCACCGACACGGCCCGCGACCTGCTGGCCACCGAGGGCTTCGATCCTGCCTATGGCGCCCGACCGCTGAAACGGGTCATCCAACGAGAGCTCGGCGATCGCCTGGCCGTGGCGCTGCTCGAAGGCCGTTTCCTCGACGGCGACACCATCACCGTCGACGTCGCCGACGGCGAGTTCACGCTGCGCTGACGGCAAGGGTGCGTCGTTCTATGTCAGAGCTAGCCGTAGAAGAGGGTCAACGACACGGGTGCAAGCGACCCTTGGGTGTTGCCCAGGACCATCAGCATCAGGAGGAAGCACATCGTGACCGAGGCTGCGCCCGCCGCCAGGAGCGCAACCCGCTTCACCGTCCACGGTGCACCGCGCGTTCGGGACCCTTCGATGAGCCGACGCCAGATGCGAGCGCTGAGCAGAACGAAACCCAGGAGCAGGACGCTGCAGATGATGGACTTTGGCTGTTGCCACGAGACGCGGTCGTCGATCCGGTTCTGGACGACGGCGGGCATCTGGCTGCTCCCCGACTGCAGCCAGGTGTCGAACGCCTGGTGCAGCTCGTACTTCGGTGAACCGACCCTCGGTGTCCCGAGCAGTCCGATGGCTCCTGCGAACCCGTGCCGGGGGTCGAGGACGTTGCTGAGGTTGGCGACGACGACCAGGGCCAGCAGGAGGCCGACGGCGACGCTCGAGACGCCGAAGCAGAAGTAGGTCGCCTTCTCGAACGACCAGAGACGGCGGCCTGAGCCTGGCGTCGTCCGGAAGCGCTTCCAGCATGCGACGCCGAACGCAGCGAGCGCCAGCACGAAGAGACCGCCGGCGACGAGGAATACCACGTGGTACCTCATGTAGTCGTCGAGGAGCGTGTTCAGCGCGGGATTGGTGTCTGCGCCGGATTGCATCAGTCGGTGCAGGGTGGCTTGCAGGCCGTCACTCACGTTGCCTCCTCCTTCGAGCGTGCCGAGATGCCGGGCGCCCATCTGGGCTCCCGTCGGATGCCGCCAGTGGGTTCAGGATGAGGACGACAGGCCTTTTGCACATCGGCGCCGCGGCCGAATCGGCGATCCGATCAGCCGGTCTGTGTTCCCCGGCGAACCAGCCGATCGGCCGATCCGCCGGTGGGGTACGGCTCGTACCATGGAGCGGTGACGCTTGGACCGGTGCGGCAGGAACCTGCCGCCGACTCGACGGCAGTGGCGGCCGCATCCAGAACCCGCTCGGCGCGGTTCGAACCGACCGCGCTCGACCGACTGCTGGGCCGGGTCCAGCGGGCCAACCCGAACCTGGCCCGCACGTCGGACCTGGTGCTGGTCGGCGTGACCGCGCTGCTCGCCGTCGTCGATCTCGCCCTGTGGGGCAGCGGCCGAGCGGTCGACACCGGTCGGCTCCCGATGTCGATCGCGGTCCTCATCCCGGGCCTGGGAGCGCTCGCCGCCGTCGCCGTCGCCGTTCGGCGGCGATACGCCGTTGCGGCGCTGGTGACGCTGGCCGGCGCCAGCATCGCGCTGACCCTGGTCAGTTGGGCTGTCGGCACCAGCCTCGTGCCGTCCTTCGCCGCGTTGTTCGCCTTGGCCGTGCTGGCCACTGGGGTGCTGCGCTTCTCACCGGGCGGGATGGCGGCCCTGCTCGCCCTGCTTGCCGCCGTGGCCGTCGCCGCTGAAGCCTTGCGTCCGCGAGGCAGCGTCGCCGTCGACTTGCTCGTCCTGTGCGAAGGGGCGTTCGCCGTCGCTGTGGTCGCCGGCGTCTACCTGCGTTGGTCGGATTGGCGGCGTGTGGCGGCCGAGGAGGCAGCGCGCACCGACGAGCGCCTCGAGATCGCCCGTGAACTGCACGACCTGGTCGGCCACTACGTGACCGGCATCGTCGTGCAGGCCCAGGCGGCGCGACACGTGGCCGAGCGCCGGCCGACTGCGGCGGCGGCGGCCCTCGAGAGCATCGAGGTGGCGGGCATCGAAGCGATGGCCGCCATGCGCCGGATGGTCGGCGGCCTGCGCGACGACTCCGTTCCGGCGCCCGGTGGCAACTGGGACGACATCGACCAGTTGCTGGCGGATGCCATCACCCGAGGTGCCCCGGTGCGGGCCATGATCGACCCCGACGTGCGCGGCACCGCGCTCGCCCTCGTGCCGTCGGTGCACCGCATCATCGGCGAGTGCCTGACGAACGTGCGCCGCCACGGGCGTGACGTCACCTGCATCGACGTCAGCGTGCGTTGTCGAGCCGACCGTCTGCTGGTGACCGTCCACGACGACGGTGTGGCGTTGTCGGCGCCGGGCCACGACACGTTCGGCATCGTGGGAATGCGCGAGCGAGCCACGGCCCTCGGCGGTTCGCTGATCGCCGGACCGGCATCGGACGGCGGCTGGCTCGTGCGCGCCGAGCTGCCGATCGAGGGTGTCCGGTGACCATCAGGGTGCTCATCGCCGACGACCAGGAGATGGTGCGCGCCGGGTTCCGCATGATCCTCGACGATGCCGCCGACATCGACGTCGTGGCCGAAGCGGCGGACGGCGCCGCGGCCGTAGCGCTGGCCCGGGAGCTACGTCCCGACGTCTGCCTCATGGACGTGCGCATGCCCCACCTGGACGGCCTCGAGGCGACGCGACGCTTGGCCGGTCCCGAGGTGGCCGATCCGCTGCGAGTGGTGGTGGTCACCACCTTCGACCTCGACGAATACGTGCACACCGCGCTGCGCAACGGCGCGGCTGGCTTCTTGCTCAAGGACGCCGGTCCGACGTTGCTGCTCGAAGCCGTGCGGGCCGCCCACCGCGGTGACGTCTTGGTGTCGCCGTCCATCACGGTCCGTCTGCTCGCCCACTTCAGCGAGGCCGCGCCGGTGATCGAGCCCGCGCAACCTGCCACACCATTGACCGACCGTGAGGAGGAGGTGCTCCGCGCCGCGGCGCGCGGGCGCAGCAACACCGAGATCGCCGACGAGCTCTACATCTCGCTCGGCACCGTCAAGACGCACCTGTCGAGCCTGCAGGACAAGGTCGGCGCTCGAAACCGGGTCGAGCTGGCAGCGTTCGCGTGGCAGAGCGGACGCATGCGGGACTGAGCGCACGCGGGCTGCGGCGGCGCGCGTTTCCGGTTCGGTCGGTGGCAGGCGTCACGACTAGGGTCGCGCCGTAAGACGACGTCTCAGCCAAGGAGGCCAACGTGCCAGCGACCGTCGTCGTCGGGACCCAGTGGGGTGATGAGGGCAAGGGCAAGTTCACTGACATCTTCGCCAAGGAGATGCACCTGGTCGTGCGGTACCAGGGTGGACACAACGCCGGCCACACGATCGTGGTCGACGGCGAGACCTTCGCCCTCCAGCTCGTGCCCTCGGGCATCCTCTACGACCACATCACGCCCATCATCGGCAACGGCGTGGTCGTCGACCCCCGTGTGCTCCTCGCCGAGCTCGACATGCTCGAGGCCAAGGGCATCAACGTCTCCAACATGAAGGTGTCGGGCAACGCCCACCTGATCCTCCCGTACCACCAGGAGATCGACAAGGTCTCCGAGCGCTGGCTCGGCAAGAACAAGATCGGCACCACCAAGCGCGGCATCGGCCCGGCCTACGCCGACAAGGCCAGCCGCGTCGGCATCCGCGTCCAGGACCTGCTCGACCCCAAGATCTTCCGCGAGAAGCTCGATGCTGCGCTGCGCGAGAAGAACGCCGTGCTGGCCAAGGTCTACAACCAGCTCCCGCTCGACTTTGATGCCATCTGCGACGAGTACCTCGGCGAATGCGCGCCGCGCATCGAGCCGATGATCGCCGACAGCATCAACCTCGTGCACGAGGCCCTCGAGGCCGGCCAGAACGTCCTGCTCGAGGGTGCGCAGGCCACCTTCCTCGACCTCGATCACGGCACGTACCCCTACGTCACCTCCTCGAACCCTGTGGCTGGCGGTGCCTGCACCGGCGCCGGCATCGGTCCGCGCTTCATCGACCGCGTCATCGGCGTGGCCAAGGCCTACGTCACCCGCGTCGGCTCGGGCCCGTTCCCGACCGAGCTGCTCGACGAGACGGGCGACCTGCTCGTCGACCGCGGTCACGAGTACGGCACCAACACCGGTCGACGCCGTCGGCCGGGCTGGTTCGACGCCGTCATGCTGCGCCACGCCGTGCGCCTCAACTCGCTGTCGGAGGTGGCGCTCACCAAGCTCGACGTGCTCGACACCCTCGACACCGTGAAGGTGTGCGTGGCCTATGACATCGACGGCGAGCGCTTCGACCACATGCCCTACCACCAGACACAGCTCCACCACGCCACGCCCATCTACGAAGAGCTGCCCGGCTGGCAGGTCGACCTCACCGAGTACACCGAGACGGGTCAGCTGCCGAAGAACGCCAACGACTACGTCGCCTTCCTCCAGGACCAGGTGGGCGTGCCCATCAGCCTGGTCGGCGTGGGTCCCGGCCGCGAGCAGTACCTGCACTTCGGCCCATGACCGGCACCACCGACTCCCGCGAGCTCCTGGCATGAAGGTCGTCGTCGTCGGGTCGGGTGGCCGAGAGCACGCCCTGGCCGAGGTGCTCGCCCGCACGGCCGACGAGGTGCTCGTCACCCCCGGCAACCCCGGCATCCCCGGTTCCACAGCCACGCCGGCCGAGGAGCTCGACGCGGACCTGTTCGTGATCGGCCCTGAAGCACCCATGGTGGACGGCCTGGCCGACCGGTTGCGGGCCGCCGGCAAGCTCGTGTTCGGCCCAGGCGCAGATGGCGCCGCGCTCGAAGGCTCGAAGGCGTGGATGAAGGACGTGCTCGTGGCCGCGGGCGTGCCCACCGCCCGCCACGGGTCGTTCACGACCGTCGACGAGGCCAACGCCTTCCTCGACACGCTCGACGGGCTCTACGTGATCAAGACCGACGGCCTCGCCGCCGGCAAGGGCGTCACCGTCACCGAGTCGCTCGACGAGGCTCGCGCCACGGTGGCCACCTTCCTCTCGGGCGAGGCCTTCGGCTCCGCCGGTGCCACCGTGGTGGTCGAGGAGGGCCTGACCGGCCCCGAGCTGAGCGTGTTCGCCGTGTGCGACGGCACCCGGGCCGTCCTGGCCGGCTCCGCTCGCGACCACAAGCGCGTCGGCGACGGCGACACGGGCCCCAACACCGGGGGCATGGGCGCCTTCTCCCCGGTACCTGACGCGGGACCGGCTATGGAGCAGTGGGTGCTGACCCATGCCATCGAGCCGACCCTGGCCGAGTTGCGACGACGCGGCATCGACTACCGCGGCTTCCTGTACTGCGGCCTGATGCTCACGCCCGACGGCCCCAAGGTGCTCGAGTACAACGTCCGCATGGGCGACCCGGAGGCCCAGGTCGTTCTGCCCCGCCTCACGAGCGACCTCACCGCCGTGCTGGTGTCGGCCGCTGCCGGTGAGGTGGCGGGCACGCTGACGTTCGCCGAAGACGCCGCCATCACGGTCGTGTGCGCCTCGGAGGGCTACCCCGTCGCTCCCCGCACCGGTGATCCGATCGCTGGCCTCGACGCGGCCCGCGCTGTCGACGGCGTGACGGTCTACTGCGCGGGCGTGGCTGCCGGGACAGACGGCGAGCTCGTCACCGGCGGTGGCCGCGTGCTGGCCGTGACCGGGCGCGGCGCCGACGTGGCCGAGGCTCGGGCGCGAGCCCACGCTGCCGTTGCCTGCCTGTCGTGGCCCGGCCTGCACCACCGCACCGACATCGGCGCCTCGGCGCTCGACGTCTCCACTTCCTGACCCCCGACAACGAGGAGCACCCCATGAAGGTCGCCGTGCTGATGGGCTCGCCCAACGACATGGACAAGATGCGTCCGGCCGAAGAGACGCTCACCCGCTTCGGGATCGAAGCCGACGTGCGCGTCCTCTCCGCCCACCGCAACCCGGCCGAGGTCGTGGCCCTGGTGTCTACTGCCCGCGAAGACGGCTACGTCGCCTTCATCTGTGGCGCAGGCATGGCCGCCCACCTGGCCGGCGTGGTCGCCGCACACACCACGCTGCCCGTGGTGGGCGTGCCGCTATCGGGCGGGGCGCTCAACGGCGTCGACGCCCTCTACTCGACGGTGCAGATGCCCAAGGGCATCCCCGTGGCCACGGTCGCCGTCGACGGCTCCATGAACGCGGCGCTGCTCGTGGTCGAGATGCTGGCCATCCGCGACGATGGCCTGGCCGCGCAACTCGCCGCCCATCGAGACGAGATCGCCGGCCGTTGACTGATCCCGCGAGCGGGTCAAGCGTCGAGAGCTCGGGCCTCTCGATTGACCTAACTCGCCATGCGGCCGTCGCCGCTGGGCCAGTCGATGGCCATCGAGCTGGCGTCAGCCACGGCCGGAGCGGTGGCGGCGCGGGCGGCCTGCTTGGCTTCCTTCTCGACCCGCCGTTGGTCACGCCGGGACAGGCGGGGCCGCTGGGAGGCGTGGGCGCGCACGCCGGAGGCGGCCAGCGCACAGGCGATGCAGAAGGGCGGCTTCTTCGGCCCGAACGAGTACACGAGGCATTCGCTGCAGAAGCGTTCGCCGCAGTGCCGGCACATCGCTTCGGACTCTTCGAACTGGTGTCGGAAGCAGCGATCGTCACTCGACATGCGACTCGCCCCCGTCTCTGCCGTGCATGGCCGCTCCGAACTTCCGCCGTCCTTGTGGTAGTCCCTTCGTCACGTCATGGCCGAAGCTTGACGAAGCGATCCGAAGTCCCAGCGAAATGGGCCGTACGGCCCACGCGCCAACCGGCTGCACGTCTCGACGTCTCTCAGGAGCATGCATGACATCACCACCCATCCCCAACGTCCTGGCTGCACGGTACGCCAGTGAGGCGATGGCGTCGATCTGGTCGCCTGAACGCAAGGTCGTGCTCGAGCGAGAGCTGTGGGTGGCCGTCCTCGAGGCCCAGCGCTCGCTCGGGGTCGACGTGCCCGACGGGGTGGTCGAGGCCTATCGGGCCGTGATCGATCAGGTCGACCTGGCCAGCATCGATGCGCGGGAGCGGGTCACCAAACATGACGTGAAGGCCCGCATCGAGGAGTTCAGCGATCTCGCTGGCCATGAGCACATCCACAAGGGCATGACCAGCCGCGACCTGACCGAGAACGTCGAGCAGCTCCAGGTCCGTGAGGCCCTCGCCCTCGTGCGTGCTCGCATGGTGGCCGTGCTCGTCCGGCTGGCCGCCCGGGCGGCGGAGTTCGACGAGCTGGTGCTCACCGGGCGTAGCCACAACGTGCCGGCCCAGGCCGTGACGCTCGGCAAGCGGTTCGCCAATGCCGGCGAAGAGGTCCTCCAGGCGCTGGCCCGCGTCGACGACCTGCTCGGTCGCTACCCGCTGCGCGGCATCAAGGGCCCGGTCGGCACCCAGCAGGACATGCTCGACCTCCTCGACGGCGACGAGGCCGCCCTCGACCAGCTCGAGGCACAGGTGGCGGCGCACCTCGGCTTCGACGTGCGCCTCGTCAACGTCGGCCAGGTGTATCCGCGGTCGCTCGACCTCGACGTGGTGAGCGCCCTGCTCCAGGTGGCCGCCGGCCCGTCGAGCCTGGCCACGACGTTGCGCCTCATGGCCGGCCAAGAACTCGTCACCGAGGGGTTCAAGCCCGGGCAGGTGGGCTCGTCGGCCATGCCCCACAAGATGAACAGCCGATCGTGCGAGCGCGTCAACGGCTTCACCACCATCCTGCGCGGCCACCTCACGATGGTGGCGTCTTTGGCCGGGGATCAGTGGAACGAGGGCGACGTGAGCTGCTCGGTCGTGCGGCGGGTGGCGCTGCCCGATGCCTTCTTGGCCATCGACGGCCTGCTCGAGACCTTCCTCACCGTGCTCGACGACCTCGGTGCCTATCCGGCGGTGATCGACCGCGAGCTCCAGCGGTACCTGCCGTTCTTGGCCACCACCAAGGTGCTCATGGCCGCGGTGCGTGCCGGCATCGGACGCGAGCAGGCCCACCGGGCCATCAAGGAGCATGCCGTGGCCGTGGCCCTGGCCATGCGGGCCGAGGGCACCGAGGGCAACGACCTGCTCGGCCGCCTCGCCGCCGATCCGCGCCTCGGCCTCGACGCCGAGGCGTTGGCGTCGGTGCTGGCCGATCCCCTCACCTTCACCGGCGCGGCTCGAGCCCAGACGCGGGCGTTCGTGGCCCGTGTGGGGGAGCTGGCTGCGGCCGATCCCATCGCTGCGGCCTACGCACCGGGCGCCATCCTGTGATCCCGGCCACGGCCGCCCGAGAGGACGTTCCGGCGAAAATGCCGCAATATCCCCCTGCTGGGGCCATGAAACGTGGAAACTGGACCTCGACGCCCCGATTCCTCGGGGCGAACGACCTGACCAAGGGGTACTCATGAATCGTCGAGATCTGATCGCTGCCATGGCCGAACGCACCGGCTCCACCAAGGCCGAGGCCGAGGCATCCCTGTCCGCCTTCGTGGACATCGTCACCGAGACGGTGGCCACCGGTGACCCGGTGACGATCACGGGCTTCGCCAAGTTCGCCCGTGTCGACCGCGCCGCCCGCATGGGCCGCAACCCGGCCACCGGCGAGGCCATCCAGATCAAGGCCTCCCGCAAGGTGCGCGTCACCCCGCTCAAGGCCTTCAAGGATGCCGTCCTCTGAGTCCCCCGGTCGGGCGTCCGCACCCGACCGCACCGACTGCCCGATCGCCCCGTGAGGGGCGATCGGCGCGTCTCGGACCAGGTTTCGCCGGTGCGGCGCCTGATGTTGTGTCGGGCCGGGCGACTTCGTAGGGTGCGGATCACCACGATCGAGGAGGATGCCGTGACCGGCGCGCTGACCCACCGCTACTCGGGCAAGGTCCGGGACATCTACGACGCCGGCGGTGGTCGCCTGGTCTTGGTCACGTCCGACCGCTTGTCGGCGTTCGACGTGGTGCTCACCGAACCGATCACCGACAAGGGGCGGGTCCTCACAGCCATGTCCGCCTTCTGGTTCGAGCAGTTCGCCGACGTGGTGGGGTCGCACCTGGTGTCGACGGACCTGGCCGACGTTCCCGACGGCGACCAGCACCCCGACTGGGCCGGTCGGGTCATGCTCTGCCGAGAGGCCGACATGCTCCCGATCGAGTGCATCGTGCGCGGCTACCTCACGGGCTCGGCGTGGAAGGAGTACCGCACGTCCGGCACCATGCACGGCACACCGCTGCCGGCGGGCCTGCTCGAGTCGTCGCCGCTGCCCGAACCGGTGTTCACGCCATCCACCAAGGCCGAGGTGGGCGACCACGACGAGAACATCTCGTTCGAGCGGGCCGTCGAGCTGATCGGTCCGGACCTGGCCGAGCGGGCTCGGGCCGTCTCGCTCGAGCTCTACGCCCGGGGTGCGGCCTACGCCGCCGAGCGGGGCATCATCATCGCCGACACCAAGTTCGAGCTGGGTCTGGTCGACGGTGAGCTGGTGGTGGCCGACGAGGTGCTGACCCCCGACTCCTCCCGCTTCTGGCCGGCCGATCAGTGGCAACCCGGTGCGACGCCGCCGTCGTTCGACAAGCAACCGGTTCGGGACTACCTCGAAACGCTCGACTGGGACAAGCAGCCGCCGCCCCCGCCCCTGCCGCCCGAGGTCGTTGCCGCGTCGAGCGCTCGCTACGTCGAGGCCTACGAGCGCATCACCGGCCGGTCCCTGGCCGACTGGCCGGGCTCGGCCTGAACCGGATCGTCGGTCGTCGGTCGTGTGCCACCATGGGCGCATGACCTCGACGTACGACGTTCGTGTCGATGTGACGCTCCGGGCCGGCATCGCCGACCCCCAGGGAGCCACCATCGAGCGCTCCCTCCCGCACCTCGGCTTCGACGGCGTGACCGGCGTCGGCGTGGGCAAGACCATCCGCTTCACCCTCACGTCGGCCGACGAGGCAACGGCTCGCGCCGAGGTCGAGGACATGTGCAGCCGCTTCCTCACCAACCCGGTGATCGAGGATGCCGAGGTCACCGTCACCGAGGTGGCGGGAGCGACGGCGTGAGCGCCCGCATCGGCGTCGTCCTCTTCCCGGGAACGAACTGCGAGCACGATGCCGTCGAGGCCATCCGCTCGCTCGGCGGCGAGGCCGAGATCCTCTGGCATGGCGATGCATCGCTGCACGGGGTGGATGCCGTCATCGTTCCGGGGGGCTTCGCTCACGGCGACTACCTGCGTCCGGGTGCCATCGCCCGGTTCTCCCCGGTGATGGCCAGCGTGGCCGAACTGGCTGCCGCTGGCGGCCCCGTGCTCGGCATCTGCAACGGGTTCCAGGTCCTCACCGAGGCCGGGTTGCTGCCCGGTGCGCTCCAGAAGAACGCTGGGTTGAAGTTCCTGTGCACCACGGTGACGCTGCGTGTGGAGACCACCCGGTCGGTCCTCACGTCCGAGGCCACCGTGGGCCAAGAGCTGCAGATCCCGATCAACCACTTCGAGGGCAACTTCACGTGCTCACCCGAGACGCTCGCCGAGCTCCGGAGCGAAGATCGTGTGGTCGTACGCTACGTCGACAACCCCAATGGATCGGTCGATGACATCGCCGGGATCTGCAGTCGGGGTCGCAACGTCGTGGGGCTGATGCCCCACCCGGAGCGGGCCATCAGCGACCTGCTCGGCTCTGCCGACGGCGTGCCGCTGCTGGGCAGCCTGCTGGCGGCCGCCGCCGTCTCGGCCTGAGGGCTCAGGCGCGACACCGGCCGGACGCGCGTCCGGCCGATGCCTCCTCGGATCTGTGGATGTCAGCCGGCGGCGCGGCTGATCCCGGCGGCCTTGAGTACCGGGGCGCTCACGCCCAGCTCTCGCCACGCGGCGTAGCTGATGCTCTTGCGGGTCGAGTACTCCTTGGCGGCCGCGACGAAACCGGCTTCGAGCTCGGACAGGTCGACCACCACGGCGACGTTGGCGAGCTCCTTCTCGAGATCGATCCGCGCCTGGATGAGCGCCACGCGCTTCATCGGCTCGGCGGTCGGGATCTCGTCGTTCACGGCATCGAGCTGCTTGGCGATGCTCTCGGGCGTGCGCTTGCGGCCTCGCTTCGGCTTGTGGGCGTCGAGCGCCTCCAGGTACTGGCGAATGGCCCGCCCCTGGTTTCGACCTTCGGCCAGCGCGGCCTTGTGGTCATCGGACATGTTTCGAGTCTTCTTCTTTGCCGTAGCCATGACGGATGGATAGCCCCTTTTGCCCGGGAGATGCAAGGCACCTCATTCTCGATTGTTTGGTGTTCGGGGGAGAACCATTGCCAGCCACTGTCATTGGCACCGCACTTCGCGCCGTGGGGGCACCTCCGGCAGGTCAGGTAGATTCCGCTCCATGGCTGACGCGATCCACCGTGCCCTGGGTCTGACCGACGACGAAGCTGCCGACATCGAGCGCATCCTCGGTCGGCCGGCGAACCACCTCGAGCTGGCCATGTTCGCCGTGATGTGGTCCGAGCACTGCTCGTACAAGTCGTCGCGGATCCACCTCAAGCGACTGCCCACCGAGGCGCCGTGGGTGCTGGTCGGCCCGGGTGAGAACGCCGGCGTGGTCGACGTGGGCGACGGCATCGCCGCCGCCATCCGCATCGAGAGCCACAACCATCCGTCGGCCATCGAGCCCTACCAAGGCGCGGCCACCGGGGCCGGCGGCATCCTGCGCGACATCTTCACGATGGGTGCCCGGCCCATCGCCCTCATGGACCCGCTCCGCTTCGGCCCGCTCGACGATCCCCGCAGCCGGTGGATCGCCGAGGGCGTGGTGAGCGGCATCTCCGGCTACGGCAACTGCGTCGGCGTGCCGACGGTGGGTGGCGAGACGGTGTTCGACGAGACCTACAAGGGCAACCCCCTCGTCAACGTGCTGTGCCTCGGCGTGCTGCCCACCGAGCGGCTCGTGCTCGGTGCTGCCACCGGCGTCGGCAACCTGGCCGTGCTGCTCGGTTCGACCACCGGACGCGACGGCATCGGCGGCGTGAGCGTGCTGGCCTCGGCCGGGTTCGACGCCGAGACCGACGCCGACAAGCGCCCGAGCGTGCAGGTGGGAGATCCGTTCGAGGAGAAGCGGCTCATCGAGGCCTGCCTCGAGCTCCTCGACGCCGGCCTCGTGGTCGGCATCCAGGACCTCGGCGGCGCCGGCCTCACCTGTGCCACGTCGGAGACGGCGTCACGGGGCGACATGGGCATGGACGTCAACGTCCACGCGATCCCGTTGCGCGAGGAGGGCATGGAGCCGTTCGAGACGCTCACCAGCGAGTCCCAGGAGCGGATGCTGGCCATCGTCGAGCCCGAAGGCCTCGATGCCGTGCTCGCCATCTGCGCCAAGTGGGAGATCCGGGCCAGCGTCATCGGCAAGGTCACCCCGCCTCCGGCTGACGACCACCGTGGCGGCCGTCTGCGCATCCTCGACGGCTGGGACGGCGACGTCCTGGCGGACGTGCCCGCCTCGGCCCTGCACGACGCCGCGCCGCTCTACGACCGCGAGCGCCAGGCCATGCCCGGCTTCGACGAGGCCGCCCGCCGCGGGCCCGAGTCCGGCCCGATGCCGTCGACGGAGGATCCCGGCGCCGACCTGCTCGACCTGTTGGCCGACACCTCGTGGGTCTACCGCCAGTACGACCACCAGCTGTTCTTGAACACCGTCATCGGTCCGGGTGGCGACGGCACGCTGCTGCGGCTCAAGCACCCGACCACCGGCGAGGACACCGGCCGGGCCCTGGGCCTGACCACCGACGGCAACCACGGCTGGTGCGCGGTCGATCCCCGGCGCGGCACCGAGCTGGTGGTGGCCGAGTCCCTGCTCAACCTGGCCTGCGTGGGCGCGGCGCCTCTGGCGCTGGTCAACTGCCTGAACTTCGGCAACCCCGAGCACCCCCAGGTCATGTGGCAGCTCTCGGAGGCCATCGACGGCATGACCACGGCGTGCCAGGCGTTCGGCATCCCGGTGGTGGGCGGCAACGTCAGCCTCTACAACGAGTCGCAGGGCACCGACATCGATCCGACCCCCGTGGTCGGCCTGCTGGGCATGACGGCATCGTTGACCACCCGACCGCCTGGTCCGAACCTGGTCGACGGGGGTCGCCTCGTACTGCTCGGCCCTGCGGGCGCCCGCACGCTCGACGGTTCCGCCTGGGCACGGGCCCGGGGCCATCGTGGCGGCGGCCTCCCCGAGCTCGACGCCGTGGCGCACCTGGCCGTGGCCGAGGTCGTCCGATCGCTCGTGGCCGCTGATCTGGTGGCTGGCGTGCACGACGTCGCCTCGGGCGGCCTCGGCGTGGCCCTCGCCGAGATGGCCGTGCGCAGCGGGCTCGGCGTGACGGCGGCACGCATCGCCGACCACGTCGACCTGTTCGACGAATCACCGTCGCGGGTCGTCGTGTGCGTGGCGCCCGACCGGTTGACCGCCGTGCTGAACGTGTGCGAGGCGGCCGGGGTGCCGACGGCCCGCATCGGCGTGGCCGGTGGTGACCGCTTCACCGTCAAGGGCGTCGTCGACCTCGCCGTCGCCGAGGTCGTCACCTCCTGGCGCGACCGCCTCCCCACCGCCCTCGGCCAGGGCACCACGCAGGGATGAGCGCGGCCCGCCGTCGCGGGACCGACGGCGAAGTCGCGTTCGCGTCGGGCGCGTGCGTATGCTGAGCCTGTGAACGAGCCGGCCTTGCCTCTGCCCGCCGACTCACCCGATGCGACACCGGGTCGCTCCGTCGTACAACTCGACGAGACCCCCGGTCACGAGTGCGGCGTGTTCGCGGTGTACTCGCCGGAGCAGCCCGTCGCCCATCTCACCTACCTCGGGCTCTACGCCCTGCAGCACCGCGGCCAGGAGTCGGCCGGCATGGCCGTGTCCGATGGCCAGACCATCACCGTGGTCAAGGACATGGGCCTCGTCTCCAACGTCTTCGACGATCGCACGCTCGATGCCCTGACCGGCCATCTCGCCATCGGTCACACGCGCTACTCGACCACGGGCTCGAGCACCTGGGGAAACGCCCAGCCCTTCTACCGCAACATCGGCGACCACTCGTTCGCCATCGCCCACAACGGCAACCTCGTGAACACCGAAGAGCTGGCTGCCGAGGCGGGCATGTTGCCGGGCACCGTCACCTCCGACACCGACGTGGTAGCCGAGCTCATCGAGCAGGAACTGGCTCGCGACCCCGAGTCGTCGTCCGACGGGCGGGCCCTCGAGCGGGCGCTGCTGGCCGTTCTTCCCAAGCTCGTGGGCGCCTTCTCGTTCGTGCTCATGGACGAGGGCCACGTCATCGCCGTGCGCGACAAGCAGGGCTTCTGGCCGCTGTGCCTGGGCAAGCTGCCCGCGGGCTGGGCGGTGGCGTCGGAGAGCCCGGCCCTCGACATCATCAACGCCCACCAGATCCGCGAGGTGGCAGCCGGCGAGATGGTCGTCATCGACGCCACCGGGGTGCGCACCGAGCAGCCCTGGGCCTTGGAGGAGATCGACCCGAAGCTGTGTCTGATGGAGTTCGTCTACTTCCATCGGCCCGACGGGTCGCTCTACGGCCAGAACGTCCACCAGGCCCGCATGCGCATGGGCGAGCAGCTCGCTGAGCAGGCACCGGTCGAAGGCGACCTGGTCATGGGCGTGCCCGAGTCGGGCCTCCCGGCGGCCGAGGGCTACGCCCGCCGCAGCGGTATCCCCTACGGGCAGGGCCTGGTCAAGAACCGCTACATCGGGCGCACCTTCATCGCCCCCAACCAGGAGATGCGTGCGCTCGGCGTGCGCCTCAAGCTCAACCCGCTGCGCGACTCGATCGAGGGCCGTCGCCTCATCGTGGTCGACGACTCGATCGTGCGGGGCACGACCACCCGGGCCATGGTGCAGATGCTGCGAGAGGTCGGCGCCCTCGAGGTGCACCTGCGCATCTCGTCGCCGCCCTACACGTGGCCGTGCTTCTACGGCATGGACACGGGCACCCGCGGCGAGCTCATCGCCGCCAACCTCACCGTCGGCGAGATCCGCGCTTACCTCAACGTCGACAGCCTCGCCTACCTCGAACTCGACCGACTCAAGGCCGCCACCTCCACCGGAGGCGCCGGGTTCTGCGACGCCTGCTTCACCGGCGCCTACCCCATCGAGATCCCGGTCGCCCTCCGCGCCGGGGTGCTCGACACGACGCCGCCGGTGCGCGACGCCGTCCCCAGCACCTTGGCGCTCCTGTTCGAGAGCGACGGGGAGCTCCCGGCCGACCACGCCCGCCGCCTCGGTGGCTGACCGCCGGGCACGCTCGCCCCGCGGAAACCGCACCGCCGACCCCGAAGCCTTCTGGAGCGCTGAGCATGGGTGAGACCTACGAAGCCGCGGGGGTCAGCATCGACCTCGGCGAGCAGGCCGTCGACCGCATCAAGGCCAAGGTCCGCTCGACCTTCCGCCCCGAGGTCATCGGGGACATCGGCGGGTTCGGTGGCCTCTTCGCCTTCGATCCCACCCGCTACAAGGCGCCCGTCCTCGTCTCGTCGACCGACGGCGTCGGCACGAAGGCGCTGGTGGCCCAGGCCGTGAACCAGTTCGAGACGATCGGGGTCGACCTGGTGGCCATGTGCGTCGACGACCTCGTCTGCCAGGGTGCCGAGCCGCTGTTCTTCCTCGACTACATCGCTGTCGGCCGGCTGGATCCCGCCCACATCGAGCAGCTCGTCGAGGGTGTGGCCGAAGGCTGCCGACAGGCCGGGTGCGCGCTCATCGGCGGGGAGATGGCCGAGCACCCCGGGGCCATGGAGGCCGGTGAGTTCGACCTGGTCGGTTTCGCCGTCGGCGTGGTCGAGCGTGGTGCCATGCTGCCCGACCGCGTGACCGCGGGTGACGTGCTGATCGGGATCCCCTCGCCCAACCTGCGGTCCAACGGCTACTCGCTGGCCCGGCGCATCTGCTTCGAGCGAGCTGGCATGCACGTCGGCGACCCGGCCTGGCCAGGTGCCCACCACTCGATCGGCGAGGAGCTCCTCCGCCCGTCGGTCATCTACGCCCCCGCCGTGCTCGCCCTGCGCGACGCCGTCGAGCTCCACGCCGTCGCCCACATCACCGGCGGCGGCATCCCCGGCAACCTCAACCGAGTGCTGCCGTCGGGCACCGATGCGCTCGTCGACCGCAGTCGGTGGGAGGCGCCCCGCATGTTCCGTGAGCTGCAGCGACTCGGTGACGTGTCGGATGCCGAGATGGCCAAGGTCTTCAACATGGGTCTCGGCATGATCGCCGTGGTGCCGCCGTCGGAGGCGTTCAAGGCCATCGACGTCCTTCGCTCGCACGGCCACCAGGCTCGTGAGGTCGGGCGGATCACCGACGGGCACGGCAACGTCCACCTCGTGGACGGCGACCTCGGCTGAACTACTCGTTCCAGCCGATCTGGCACCAGGTGTGATGGTGACAGGTCGGGCAGCGCATCCAGTGGGGGTGGCTGCGGCCGGGGAGCCAGGCCGACATGCTGGCGAAGCGCACCCCGAGATCCAGCAGGCCGACGCGGCTGCGCACGCCGCAGGCATCGCAGGTGATCACGACCGTGCCCGCTCGCTTGGGCCCGATCGAGAAGAGCGCCGAACGGCCCTCCTTGCCCCTGCCGGCCTGCAACTGGTCGGGGGCAGCAGTGACCGGCGCGGTGAACAGCGCGTTCTTGCCGAGCGGGTCGATGCGCCGGTGCGGCGGGGCCGTCATGGTGCCGCGACGGGCTCGACGACCGGTTGGGTCACGGGCTCGACGGTGAGCAGGAGGGCCAGCTCGCGGTAGGCCCGGGCCGGTGGCGACGAGGTGGCGTGATCGAGGATCGACGTGCCGCCGCTGGGCGCCTCGGCCACCTTGACCGACTTCGGGACGGGCGGGAGCAGCACCTCGAGGCCGTACATCTCGGGCACGGAGTCGACGATCTGCTGGGCCAGCTTCGTGCGTCGGTCGAACATGGTGGCGATGACACCGCGCACCTGGAGGCCAGGGTTGGTGTAGGCCTTCACGTCCTCGATGGTCTCGAGGAGCTGGCCGACGCCTCGCCTGCTCAGCGTCTCGCATTGCAGGGGCACCAGCACGTCGTCGGCGGCGGTGAGGCCGTTGATGGTGAGGATGCCGAGTGAGGGCGGGCAGTCGATCAGGATGTGGTCGTAGGCGTCGGCGACCGGCTTGAGCGCGTTGCGCAGCTGGTACTCGCGGCCGGTGCGACTGAGCAGGTGCACCTCGGCGCCGGCCAGGTCGATGGAGGCGGGCACGAGGTGGACCCCCCCGACGGTGAGCACCACGTCGGCGATGGCAGCCCGGTTGATCATCACGTCGTGCAGCGACTGCTCGAGCAGGTCGGGGTCGATGCCGTGGGACCACGTGAGGCAGGCCTGCGGATCGAGGTCGACGAGCAGCACGCGAAGGCCCATCTCGGCCAGCGCGGCACCCAGCGTCTGGACCGACGTGGTCTTGGCCACCCCACCCTTCTGGTTCGCGACGGCGGTGACCTTGGCCATGGGCGAAGTGTACGTGACCCCTGGCCGGGTCGATCCCGGCCTCCTGTCACACCTCCAGGCCCCCGTATGCGGTTGCGGTGGCGTGCGGGTCCGCGACTACCGTTCGCCCGATGGCCGACACGCCCACTGCCGCATTTTCGCTCCGCATCCGCGTCCGGCTGACCAACGAACCCGGTCAGCTCGGTCGCCTCGCCCTGTGCCTGGGTGAGGTTGGCGCCAACATCGTGGCCCTCGAAGGCTTCGAGGCCAAGCAGTCCCACCTCGACGAGGACGTGGTCGTCAACTGTCGCTCCGAAGCGCACCAGGCCGAGGTGCTGGCCGCCATCGAAGGCCTCGACGGCATCCTCGTGCTGGAGCACGAGGACCGCACGTTCCGGATGCACGAGGGCGGCAAGATCGAGGTCCTCCCCCTCGTTCCCGTCGGCGATCGTGACGACCTCTCGATGGCCTACACGCCCGGCGTGGCCCGGGTTTGCCTCGCCATCGAGCGCGAGCCCGCCCTCGCCCACAAGCTCACCATCAAGCGCAACACGGTGGCCATCGTGTCCGACGGCACCGCCGTGCTCGGCCTCGGCGACATCGGCCCCGAAGCGGCCATGCCCGTCATGGAGGGCAAGGCGCTGCTGTTCAAGGAGTTTGCCGGCGTCGACGGCTTCCCGATCTGTCTGAACACGAAGTCTGCGGCCGAGATCATCGAGACGGTGCAGCGGATCGCCCCCGCCTTCGGTGGCATCAACCTCGAGGACATCGCCGCCCCGGTGTGCTTCGAGGTCGAAGAGGCCCTCAAGGCCACGCTCGACATCCCCGTGTTCCACGACGACCAGCACGGCACCGCCGTGGTGGTGCTGGCTGCCCTCGAGAACGCCCTCAAGATCGTCGACAAGAAGATGGCCGACCTGCGAGTGGTCATCGCCGGGGTGGGTGCCGCCGGCGTGGCCTGCGGCAAGATCCTGCTCGAGGCGGGCGTGGCCGACGTGGTCGGTGTCGATCGCACCGGCGCCATCTTCGACGGGCGGGAGAACCTCAACTTCGCCAAGCAGTGGTTTGCCGAGAACACCAACATCGATCGTCGCTCGGGCACGTTGGCCGAGGTCATGCGCGGGGCCGACGTGTTCTTGGGCGTGAGCGGTCCCGGCCTGATCACCGGCGACGACCTGCGCACCATGGCCAAGGACCCGGTGGTGTTCGCCCTGGCCAACCCCGACCCCGAGATCCGCCCCGAGGAGGCCGCCGGCATCGCCGCCGTGCTGGCCACCGGGCGCAGCGACTTCCCCAACCAGATCAACAACGTGCTGTGCTTCCCGGGCATCTTCCGGGGCGCCCTCGACGCCGGCGCCATGTCGATCACCGAGGGCATGAAGCTCGCCGCCGCCGATGCCATCGCCTCGGCGGTGTCGGAAGACGAGCTGGCGGCCGACTTCATCATCCCGTCGGTGTTCGACAAGCGCGTGGCGCTGCTGGTGGCCGAAGCGGCGGCAGCGGCGGCGGTGCGCGACGGTGTCTGCCGTCCCCGCTGAGCCGAGCCGGAAGGCGAGGCGACCCACGTGGCGGCGCCGGTCGAGCGAAGCGAGACGGGAATCGAGCATCGATGCGTCCACCTCTCCACTCACGCCCTGAGCCGATCGCCCTCGAACGCTGGCGCGACGCGCCCCCCGAGGCCGTCACCTTCGATTACTGGGACACCCTCGTGTGCGCCGACGGGGCGAACAGCCGGCGCGAGCGCAAGGCGGCCGTCGCCTCGGTGCTGGCCGACGCCGGCGTCGTCGTGGCCGACGACGAGCTCGAGGCCGCCCTGGCCGCTGGCGGTCGGCGCTTCGACGAGCAGTGGCACGCAAACCGCCAGTACACCGGGGAGGAGGCGGGAGCGACGCTGGCCGCCAACTTCGGGATCGACGACCGCCCGACCGTCGAGGTCGTCGTCACCGCCTACATCCGGGGAGGTCATGGCACGTCGCGTCGTCTCACGCCCGGTGCCGGCGAGGCGCTGCGGACGTTGCACGAGGCCGGCGTGCGATTGGCCATCATCTGCGACGTCGGACTGACGCCGTCGACGGTCCTCCGCGAGACGTTGGTCCACCACGACGTGCTCGACCTGTTCTCGCACTGGTCCTTCTCCGACGAGGTCGGCGTCTACAAGCCCGATCCCGTGATCTTCCAACACGCCCTCGACGGTTTGGGCGTGCTCGACCCGTCGCGGGCGGTGCACGTGGGCGACCTGCTGCGCACCGATGTGGCCGGGGCCCTGGCCATGGGCATGGGCGCCGTCCGCTACGCCGGCGTCAACGACGATGCGGCCGTGCCCGTCGAAGGCGGCCCCGAGGCCATGGCCGGTGACCACGCCGTCCTCCCCGACGCTGTGGTCCACGACCACACCACCCTCCCGGCCCTCCTCGGCGTGTCCTGACTTGTGGTGCACGCGGAGGAGCCCCCGCCAGGCGGGGGCTCCTCGTGAGGTGGTCGGGCGGGGCGTCGATCCCCGGACCTACCGCTTTTCAGGCGGTCGCTCTGCCGACTGAGCTACCCGACCAGGCTCCCGAGAGCGACGCCACCCCGGGGGATGACGTCGCACATCGGTGGCGGTCCCGACGGGATTTGAACCCGCGACCTCCGGCTTGACAGGCCGGCGTGCACTCCAAACTGCACCACGGGACCAGGTGTTGCAGGGTGACGGCCCGTCACCCCCCACCCACATCCGAAGATGCGTGTGGTACCCCCAACGGGATTCGAACCCGTGTTACCGCCTTGAAAGGGCAGCGTCCTAGGCCACTGGACGATGGGGGCTCTCCCGCTGTGGGCGTGCGAACCATAGCAGTCTGCCCCGCAGGGCCAAAACGAGCTTCGGCGGGGGCGATCCCGGGGGCCTTCGGACCGCCGGTAGCCTCCGGGACGTGCAACCATCTCCGCCGCCCCTGGGTGGCCAACCGCCCGTCGGCGGCACACCGTGGGGCGCCCCGCTGCCGGGTGCCTTCGCGTGGCCGACCGTGCCGGTGCCACCGCCAGCGGACCCGGCCCCCAGCGGCCGGGGCCGGCTGGTCGCCATCATCGTCGGCATCGGCTGCGTGGTGGCGGGTCTCGTGCTCACCGCCGGCGTCGCGTTCGTGGCCAGCGGGGAGGACTATCCCGACGACTGGGATCCTCGGGTGGCCGAGTTCGTGGGTGTGGTCGAGGACGTGAAGGGCGCCCCGTTCGAGCACCCGGTGCCCGTGACCTTCCAGGAGGACGACGAGTTCCTCGCCGGGTTGTCCGGGGAGGCCCCGGAGCTCACCGCCGAGGACGAGGATCGGCTCGCGGCCAGCAGCGGGATGCTGCGGGCGCTGGGTGTCGCCGAGGGTCCGATCGATCTCCAGCAGGCGTCCGAGGACATCGATGCTGGTGGAACGCTCGCCTACTACGACCCGGTCGCCGACGAGATCTTCATCCGGGGTACCGACCTCGACCTCGAGACCGAGGTGACCATCGTCCACGAGCTCACCCACGCCTGGCAGGACCAGCACTACGACCTCGACCGCTGGAACGAGCTGGAGGCCGGGGAAGAGGCCGATGCGCTGCTCGGCCTCATCGAGGGGGATGCCACCAACGTGCAGAACGCGTACGTCGACGACCTCTCCGACGTCGAGCAGGACGAGTACTACGTCGACAACGCCGAGGCCGTCGCCGAGGCGGCCACCGACGATGTGCCGACCATCCTCATCGCCGACACGGCGTGGCCCTACGCGCTCGGCTCCCCGTACCTCGACCTCAATGCCGCGCTCGACCTCGTCGACGAGCCGACCGACGGGCTCTTCGCCGACCCGCCGAGCACCACCGAGCAGATGCTCGACATCCGCGCCTACCTGTCCGACGACGACGGCGGTGCCGTGCCCGACGGCTGGTCCGACGTCGCCGACGACGACGTCGTCGAGCAGGACTCGCTCGGGGCCATGTCGTGGTTCCAGGCGTTGGCCGATGTGCTCGAACCGATGGACGCCCTGGCCGTGGCCGACGCATGGGGTGGCGACGAGTACGTCGTGCACACGGTCGACGGAGCCACGTGCGTCGACGTCGTCTTCGTGGTCGAGGGTGGGGGCTCCAGCGCGCTGTCGATCGACGAGATCGACGGCCTGCTCGAGACCTGGACCGAGGCCCTCCCCGACGGTACCTACGAAGGTCGCCGCGGCGAAGACCGGGAGCTGTACCTGCAGGCCTGCGACCCGGGTGAGGACGCGGACGTCGACATCGGCAACCGCTCGATGGAGACGATGGCCTACCCGGTGACTCGGCTCTACCTGTGGGCCGGGCTGGCCGACCAGGGCTACGACCTCGACGAGGACGCCGACGTGTACTCGTGCTACGCCGACACGTTCCTGCGGAGCGCCACGATGGACGAGCTGAACGACCCCGACGTGAGTGACGACCGGATCCAAGAGCTGTTCGAGGACACCGACCGGGCCTGCACCTGAGGTCGGTCGGGGGCAGGCTCTAGCCCGGCGTCAGGCGTCGGGGTCGGGTGGCGGCAGGCCGGGGATGAGTGCCCCCACGGCGGCGTGCACGAGGTAGCCGAGCCAGTCGAACACCGCGTAGGCGCTGGCGCTTGGGTCGTGGGCATCGACGTCGGTGCCGTCCTCGGACACGTCGAGGCGGGTGCCCAGCACGAGGCGCAGCGCGCTGAGCCCCGTCAGCCAGGCTTCGAGGTCGTGGCGCGAGAAGTTGTCCTCGTCCACCGTGGCCTCGATGCGATCGAGGGCGGCGAAGCGCGCCTCGAGCAGCGGGCCGTTGGCCATGGCCGAGTACTCGGCCTCGAGGGCGGCGTCGCCCGGGTGGGCGCGCGGGAAGAGCCGCTTCAGAGCCGGGTCCGACGGGCTCATCAGCAGCTCGCGGAGCTGCGGCAGCAGGTGGTGGAGCAGCTCGCGCTCGTCCGGGCGGAGGTTGTTGCCCACCTGACCGTCGCCCAGCAGGCGGAACGGCTCGCGCCGGAAGAGTCCCATGCGTCCGACCTAGTCCTGCTGCATGGTGGCCCACAGGCCGTGCTCGTGGAGTCGGAACACGTCGAGCTCGGCGCGTTCCTTCGTGCCCGTGGACACCACGGCCCGCCCCTTCTCGTGGACGTCCATCATGAGCGACTCGGCCTTCTCCAGCGAATACCCGAACAGTTTCTGGAAGACGAAGGTGACGTAGGCCATGAGGTTGATGGGGTCGTTCCACACGAGCACGATCCAGGGGCGCTCCTCGTCGACGAGCGTGTCGCCGACCGGGTCATCGACCTCGACCGGTGCGGTCTCCGATAGTGCTCGACTCATGTCGCCATCGCCTTTGTCGAGGGCGTGCTGAGCGACCGGCGCTCCAGCGGTGGCCGGACGGCCAGCCCGAGGTGGAACCACAAGATCGCAACCCACACCAGCACCGAACCGAGCACGTGGAAGCCGACCAGCAGTGCCGGCACGCCGGTGAAGTACTGCGTGTAGCCGATGGCCCCCTGCACGACGATGGCGCCCACCAGCCAGCCCCCGCGGCGCCGGACCGTTTCGGGCGCGCCGGAGCGGTAGGCGAAGCGGAGCGTCACCAGCACCACGGCGAGCAGGGTGAGCACCAGCACCCCGTGGATGCGGGCCACCTCGGCGATGTCGAAGCCGAAGCGCTTCGAGTTCACGTCGCCCGAATGGGGGCCGGTGTTGGTGACGATGGTGCCGGTCACGATGACGGCCACGCCCAGCGCGACCACCGCACGGCTCCACGCCACGACCTTGCTGGGCACGACGAAGCCGACCGCGCCCCCGCCGGCCGCCGCCCGCTGGCACAGCACGACGGCATCGGCGACCAGCACCGCCGAGATGAGGTAGTGGCCCATCACGAACTGCGGGGCCAACTTGCTCCACACCGTGAACCCGCCCCACACGATCTGGGCGATCACACCACCGACCAGACCCAGCGACAACCACGTGAGGTCGCGGCGGCGAGGGACGCGCACCAGCGAGCCCAACACGGCCAGCATCACGGCCAACGACACGACGCCGGTGAACACCCGGTTGGCGAACTCGGCCACGGCGTGGGCGTCGTCCATCTCGGCGAAGAGCTTGCCGTCCTCGCACGTCGGCCAGTCGGTGCAGCCCAGGCCCGATCCGGTCAGCCGAACAGCGGCGCCGGTGACCACGATGGCGCCCAGTGCCACCAGGGCGATGAGGGTGATGCGGCGGTACGTCTCGGGGCGCACCTGGACTCGCGACATGGTCAGATCGTACGGGCCGGCCCGTGCGGGCACACCATCGTCAGCGGTGCTCCGGTGTGTGGGCGACACGCTGGAACCACGGCGATTGGGGGGCGTTTCCGGAGCGCGCCTACGCTGCGTGCTGTGACGACCACGGCGCCCGTCGCAGCCCTCCCCACGCGGTCTCCCCGCCGCCGCATCGCCGCCTATGTCGCGCTCACCAAGCCGCGCATCATCGAGCTCCTCCTCATCACGACGGTGCCGACGATGGTCGTGGCCGAGCAGGGGATGCCGGAGCTCTGGCTGATCGTCGCCACCGTGCTCGGCGGCACCTTCGCCGCCGGTGGCGCCAACGCCATCAACATGTACGTCGATCGCGACATCGACGCGCTCATGGAGCGGACCAAGAACCGCCCGCTCGTCACCGGGGAGCTCACCCCACGGTCTGCGCTCACGTTCGCCATCGGGCTCGAGATCGTGGCGTTTGCCTGGCTGTGGGGGTTCGTCAACCTGCTGAGCGCCGCTCTCGGTCTCGCCGCGTGTCTCTTCTACGTGTTCGTCTACACGTTGTGGCTGAAGCGCACCTCGCGGCAGAACATCGTGATCGGGGGTGCAGCCGGGGCCATGCCCGTGCTCATCGGCTGGTCGGCGGTCACCAACAGCCTGGCCTGGGCGCCGGTGGTGCTCTTCGCCGTGATCTTCTTCTGGACGCCGCCGCACTTCTGGGCGCTCGCCATCCGGTACCGCGACGACTACGCCGCTGCCGCCGTGCCGATGATGCCCTCGGTGGCCAGCTTCAGCTCGACCGCCCGCCAGATCGTGGCGTACACGGTGATCGTGTGGGCCACGAGCCTGGTGTTCGTCCCGGTGGGAGAGATGGGTGCCATCTACACCGTGTCCGCCGTCGTGCTGGGAGCGTTGTTCGTGGCCTTCGGCATCCGTCTTCTCCAGACCGGATCGGCCAAGGTGGCCATGCGCATGTTCGGCTTCTCCATCACGTATCTCACGTTGTTGTTCGCCGCCATGGCCCTCGACCAGCTCGTCCGGGTGGCGTGAGTGCGCAACCCCTGCCGCCCGGGTCCGCGAATTGTCGACCGCCCGAGGCAACTGTGTAGTGTCCCGACCCGTACCAGGTTCCGATCCGAGGGAGCGAACACCGCTCGAATCGGCCGTTTGCATGCCCGAACGGCCCGCGGTGAGCTGAAGGCTTATGGCGATCACTGACACCACCGCACCACCCCAGACCGCCTCGTCCGACGTGGAGGCGCGCCCCGAGGCGACCGGCCTGGCCGAGCTGCTCGGAACCGGCGACCACAAGGCGATCGGGTTGGCGTTCATCGTCGTGTCGCTGGTCTTCGGCCTCGTCGCCCTCGTCGGCGCCGGGTTGTCCCAGCTCAACACGGTGGGCACCGACCCGATGCTGTCAGAGGCCGTGGGCCTGCAAGTCTTCACCCTCAGCTCCGCCGCCCTCGTGCTTCTCTTCGCCATCCCGCTGTTCTTGGGCTTGGGCATCTACCTCACCCCGCTGCAGGTCGGCGCAGCCACCATCGCCTTCCCCCGTGCGGCAGCGCTCTCGCTGTGGGCCTGGTTGGGCGGGTCGGCGCTGCTGGCGGTGTCCTACGCCATCGGCGGCGGCCCCGGCGGCACATCGGTGCAGGCCGTCGACCTCTCCTACCTCGCCATGCTGCTGGTGATCTCCGCGCTGCTCCTCGGCTCGGTCTGCGTCGCCACCACGGTGATCGGGCTCCGTGCCGACGGGATGGACCTCAGCCGGGTCCCCCTCTTCTCGTGGGGCATGCTCGTCGCCTCCGGCGCCTGGCTGCTGAGCCTCCCCGTCCTGATGGGGAACATCCTGCTCATCGACCTCGACGTCCGCCACGGCCAGCTCAGCTTCGGCAGCCTCGACACGAACCCGTGGATGCAGCTCGGATGGGCCTTCCTGCTCCCCACGGTGTACCTCTGCGCCATCCCCGTGCTCGGCGCCCTCGGCGACATCATCCCCACCATCGCCGATGTCCGCAGCGAGCACCGCGGCCTCGTCATGTTCTCCCTCGGTCTGTTCGGTGCGCTCGCCCTCGGTGCGTGGGCGCAGCCCGCGCAGGGCGGCTCCGTGTGGACCGAGCCGCTGTTCGTGGGTGTCAACGTGGCCTTCGCCGTGCCGTTGCTCGGTTGCCTCGGGGCGTGGCTGCTGACGCTCAAGCAGGGTGCCACGAAGGTCGCAGCTCCGATCGCCATCGGGTTGTGCGCCATGGTCCTGCTGCTCGTCGCCGCCTTGGCTGGCGGCGTGTTCGGTGTCGGCCGCCTGCGGGCACCGACGGTCCTCATCCCCGGCTACGACGTCCCCGTCGGTGCCGTCGGCCAAGCCAACCTGGTCGTGGCCGCGGCGGTGGCCGGCGCCCTCGCCGCACTGTTCTTCTGGGGTCCCAAGCTCACCGGTCGTACGCTCAGCGAGGGCATCGGCAAGCTCGTCGCCCCGGTCGTGCTGTTCTCGGGCCTGGCCTGGGGCGTCCCCCTGATCGTGGCCGGCTACCAGGCCCGCTTCACCGGACTCGCCGATGCGGACGATGCCTTCGCCTCGCTGAGCGCCATCGGTGCCGCCGGCATGGTGCTGGCCGTCGTCTTGGCCCTCCTCGCCCTACTGGGATCGAGCCGCGGTGAGCATGCGGCCGACGATGCCTGGGGCTCCGGCCAGACGCTCGAGTGGGCCACGTCGTGCCCGCCACCCCGCGCCAACTTCGGAGCGCTCCCCCTCGTGACCAGCCCCGAACCGCTCCTCGACGCCGCCAAGGAGGCCTGACGATGGCACTGCCATCCCTCGCCCCGCCCCCCGCCCTGCGACGCCCGCGAGTCCTCGTGGTGGGCACGACCTTCGCCTCGGTGGCGGTGGTCATGCTCTTCGCCGGGATGGTGGGCACCTACCTGTTCGCCCGCGCCGCCGTCCTCTCGTCGGGCGGCTCGTGGCTCCCTGACGGTGCCGAGATCCCGCTGACGCAGCCCAATGTGATGATGCTCGGCCTGATCATGTCCTCGATCACGATGCAGTGGGCCGTGTCCGCCGTGCGAGCGGACGATCGCCCGAACACCTACCTCGCACTCGGCCTCACCCTCGTGCTCGGCCTCGCCTACCTCAACATGGCGGCCTACCTGTACTCCCTGATGGGCCTCGACATCGACACGAGCGAGTCGTCCGTCCTCATCTACGCGATCACCGGTGCCCATCTGGTCATGGCCCTGGCGGCGATGTTCTTTGCCGGCTTCATGGCCTTCCGGGCGCTCGCCGGCCAGTACACGAGCCGCCAGCACGACGGCATCTCCGCCGCTGCGCTGTTCTGGCACGTGATGGTCGCCCTGTACGCCCTCATCTGGATCGCCATCTACGTCACGGTGGATCTCTGATGATCAACTCCCGCGTCCTCACCTACGGGTTCCGCCTGTTCTTCGGCATGGCCGTCTACGCCTTCCTGGCGTCGTTCATCTTCGCCATCGGCTACAGCCTCGACTACAGCGACCAGGGCCTCATCGACAGCGTGCTCGGCCCGCTGACCTTCGGCTGGAAGGGTGGCATCGGCAGCCACCTGGGCTACGTGGTCCTCGTGGGCACGGCGGCCGCCGCAGCGTTCTTGGGCTCCGTGCTCATCGCCTTCCGCGACGCCGACCCTCGCGCCCAGGCCGAGATCATCCACGTCGAGTCCGTGCCGATGACCAAGGCACCGGCTGGTGCCGCCTACACGCCGATCGTGGCCGCAGCGATGGTGATCGCCATGCTGGTCGGGCTCACGGGCGAGAAGTTGCTCTTCATCGGTGGTCTCATCGGGCTGATCCTCGTTGCCGTCGCCTGGATGGTGCGGGCCTGGGCCGACCGGGCCACGGGCGACGACGCCACCAACATCGAGCTCTACCACCAGATGGTCGATCCGGTGGGTGTGCCGGTGGTGGCTACCCTCGTGGTCGCCTTCGTCATCATCTCGCTCTCGAGGATCCTGCTCGCCACCAACAAGGTCGGCGCGAGCCTGGTCTTCGGTGGCGCGGCCGTCGTGTTCATGGCCATCGCCACGGTCATCGCCATCGGGCCGAAGCTGAGCAAGAACGTGCTCACCGTGGTGCTGGCCATCGGGGGGCTCCTCATCCTCGCTCTTGGAGTCGTCGGTATCGCCGTGGGTGAGCGAGACTTCGAGAAGCACGAGGGCGAGGGTCACTCGTCCGGTGAGGCAACGGAGGCCGGCGCCGGTGAAGGCGCACTCGGTGCTCCGGCCGACACCTCCATCATCGTCACCCCCGCCGGGCGATAGGCCCGAGGAGACCAGCAGATGCGCATTCGTTCCATCCTCGGCAAGGTCCTCATCGCCGCCTCGCTCGCGATCTTCGTGATCCTGTGGGGCTGGATGGTGATGGACGCCTTCCAGTCGGATGGCAAGCCGCTCAACACGCTCGATCCGCAAGGCCCGAGCTCGACGCTCATCGACAACCTGGCCATGCCGGTGTTCGCCGTCGCTGCCGTCGTGTTCGTGGCTGTGCTCGGCGTGGTGTTGTTCGTCGCCATCCGCTTCCGCGAGAAGGAGGGCGAGGAGGATCTGCTCCCCAAGCAGCTCCACGGCGCCACCAAGTGGGAGATCGGGTGGACGGCATTGCCGGCCATCATCTTGGCCGTCGTGGCCGTGGCCACCGTCAACACCCTCATCGATCTCAACGAGACCAAGGACGACGCCCTCAAGGTCGAGGTCTTCGGCCAGCAGTGGTGGTGGGGCTTCCGCTACGACATGAACGACAACGGCACGTTCGACGATCCCGAGGACATCGAGACCTCCACCGAGCTCGTCGTCCCAACGGGTCGGCAGATCGATCTCGACATCACGTCGAACGACGTCATCCACTCGTTCTGGATCCCGGGCCTCAACGGCAAGAAGGACGCCGTGCCGGGCATGGTCACCGACTGGACGCTCGAAGCAGACAAGGTCGGCGTCTACCGGGGACAGTGCACGGAGTTCTGCGGCCTTTCGCACGCCAACATGCGCATGCTCGTCCGCTCGGTCGACCCGGCCGACTTCGACACGTGGGCGCAAGGTCAGACACAGCCGGCCGCCGAACCACCGGCCAGCAACGCTCTCGCCGTCGAGGGCAAGGCCCAATGGGAGAGCCTGTGCGCCGGCTGTCACCTGATCGATGGGGTGAACAACCAGCAGCTGGCCGAGACGCCGCCCGCGCTCGTGTCCGGCATCGCCCCCAACCTCACCCACCTGATGTCGCGTGGCACCTTCGCCGGTTCGATCTACAACCTCCACTACCCGAACCCGGGCGATGGCATGACGCCCAACGGCGGCACCCAGCCCTTCGGCGCCACCTGCGACAACTCTGAAGGCTCGCCGTGCGGCGAGCCCACCGACGTCGCCCTCCCCGGCAACCCCGACAACCCCGTGTACACGCCGTACCTCGAGGCCTGGTTGCGCAACGCCCCGGCCATGAAGCCGATGGCACCCGACTCGGGTCGTGGCATGCCCAACCTCGGCCTGACCGAGGACCAGATCGACCAGATCGTCGCCTACCTCGAGACATTGCAGTGATGACCACCTCGATGACCTCCACCGCATCCGGGACCCAGACGGAGCACGCAGCATGACCACCCTCGAAACCGGTCCGCTCGCCCTCGAGGCCGGCGAAGAAGAAGCGCCGTCCAACTCCCTGGGCGTCCTCGGCCGCCCCAAGGGCGGCTACAGCTGGCGTGCGTGGTTCACGACCGTCGATCACAAGAAGATCGGCATCATGTACGGCGGCACCGCCATCTTCTTCTTCATCATCGGTGGGCTCGAGGCCTTGCTGATCCGCGCACAGCTCTGGGCCCCCCGTGGCACGCTGCTCACCGCCGACCAGTACAACCAGGTCTTCACGATGCACGGCACGACGATGATCTTCCTCGTCGTCATGCCCATCGGTGCGGCGTTCGCCAACTACTTGATGCCACTTCAGATCGGCGCCCGAGACGTCGCCTTCCCGCGCATCAACGCCTTCTCGTATTGGTGCTTCCTCTTCGGTGGTCTCTTCCTGAACACCTCGTGGTTCCTCGGCGGCGGCGCCGACGGCGGCTGGTTCAACTACGCCCCGAACAACGGCGTGGTGTTCTCACCGTCGAACGGCATCGACTTCTGGAACATCGGCCTGCTCATCGCCGGCATCGCCTCGCTGACCGGCGCCGTCAACCTGATCGTCACCGTCCTCAACCTGCGGGCGCCGGGCATGACGCTGATGAAGATGCCGATCTTCACCTGGATGACGCTGGTCACCCAGTTCCTCCTCCTCTTCGCCATCCCGGTACTCACCTCGGCCCAGTTCCTGCTGCTCTTCGACCGGCAGTTCGACGGCAACTTCTTCAACGTGGCCAAGGGCGGCGAGCCTCTGTTGTGGGAGCACCTCTTCTGGATCTTCGGTCACCCGGAGGTGTACCTGATGATCCTCCCGGCGTTCGGGCTCGTGTCCGACATGCTCCCGGTGTTCTGTCGAAAGCCCATCTTCGGGTATCCGTTCATCGTCTTTTCCGGCATCGCTATCGGCTTCATGGGCTGGGGCGTGTGGGCCCACCACATGTTCGTGTCCGGCATCGGTCCGATCTCGGTCACGGTGTTCGCCCTCACGACCATGTTCATCGCGGTCCCCACGGGTGTGAAGATCCTCAACTGGACCGCCACGATGGTCGGCGGGCGGATCCGATTGGCCACACCCATGCTGTTCTGCATCGGCCTGGTCACGATGTTCACCATCGGCGGCCTGTCGGGCGTGACCCACGCCGTGGCTCCGGCCGACACGCAGCAGACCGACACCTACTACATCGTCGCCCACTTCCACTACGTGCTGTTCGGTGGCGCCTTCTTCGGCTTCATGGGCGGCTTCTACTTCTACTGGCCGAAGGTGTTCGGCTACCTACTCAACGAGACGCTGGGCAAGACCAACTTCTGGCTGATGTTCGTCGGGTTCAACCTCACGTTCGGTCCGATGCACGTCCTCGGCCTCAATGGCATGTCTCGCCGCACGTACACCTATGACCCGGGCTATGGATTCGAGCTCTGGAACAAGATCGCCACCATCGGCGCCTTCTTGCTGGCCGCCAGCATCGCCCTCTTCATCTTCAACATCTTCTATTCGAAGGTGAAGGCCAAGCACCTCCCCGCACCCGGTCCCGACCCGTGGGATGCCCGAACCATCGAGTGGATGATCCCGTCGCCGGTGCCGGAGTACAACTTCGACCCGGTCCCCACCATCACCACACTGGACGAGTTCTGGTACCGCAAGTACGGCGAGACCGAGGACGGTCGACTCGTGCAGATCGCCACGGCCGAAGAGGTCGCCCAAAGCGCCGAGGGCGAGCACGACGTCCACCTGCCGTCGCCGTCCTACTGGCCGATCGTCACGGCGTTCGGCCTTCCCATCATCGGGTACGGGCTGCTCTACACCTGGTGGCTGTCGCTGGTCGGAGGCATCATCACCGCCGCTGGCATCTACGGCTGGGCCTTCGAGCCGCCCGACGACCCCGAGGGCGCCCACGGCCACGAAGACCACGACGATCACCACCCCGACGACGACGGTGACCACACCGACGCCACCGACGACGCGACCCCCGAGCTGGCTGAGGCCGAGGGCGACAAGGAGGTCGAGACCGTTGGTTAGCACCACCGTTTCAGAGGTCGGGCTCGATGCGGCCGCACCGCACGCCCATGCAACCCACGACACGAACACCGGTATCTCCAACACCAAGTTGGCGATGTGGTTGTTCCTCGGCTCGGAGTGCCTGCTCTTCGGTGGCCTCATCACCACCTACCTGATCTACAAGGAACCTCTCGCGGGTCAGGGTCCAGCGTTGGCCGACATCGTCGACATCCCCTTCACCTCGACGTCATCGTTCGTGCTGCTGATGAGCTCGCTTACCATGGTGCTCGCCGTCTCGGCCATCGAGCGGGGCGACCACCACCGGATGCGCACCTGGACGGCGGCCACCGCCATCCTCGGGGCCACCTTCGTGGCCGGCCAGGTCTACGAGTTCACCGCCTTCTACCGTGAAGGCCTGGGCTTCACCACCAGCCGGTTCAGTTCGGCCTTCTACACGCTCACCGGCTTCCACGGCGTGCACGTCACCGTCGGCCTCATCATGCTGATGTCGCTGTTCGTGCTCTCGTTGCGTGGCCGCCTCCCTGAACACAAGGCCGAGACCGTCGAGGTCGTCGGCCTCTACTGGCACTTCGTCGACGTGGTGTGGATCCTCATCTTCGCCGTCGTGTACTTGATCCCCTAGGAGCGCCATGACCGACAGCACACTTCTCGGCGATTCCCCGGTGCCCACCGACGTCCTCGACGGCGCGGAGGAGGACTACTCCCGGGACCTCAAGTACGTCTACATCGCCATCTTCCTGGCCGTCGTCACCGCCGTCGAGGTCATGACCTACGTGGCTCCGGACTTCCCTGGGTGGAAGTGGGGCGACGGCGTCGGCCTCGTCGTCGTGCTCATGGTCCTGATGGCGGTCAAGTTCTGGACCGTCGCCTGGTACTTCATGCACCTGAAGTTCGACAGTCGGGTCCTCACTGCCGTGTTCTACGCCGGACTCGTGCTGGCGGTGTGCGTGTACCTCGCGATGATGACCGCGTTCCGGCTGTGGTGGCCGGAATCGCACAGCTAGCGATGTCCGCTCTGCCCGCCTGGCAGCCCCACCTCGAGGTGTGGCTCCTCGTCGGCGGTGTGCTCGCGCTCGGGATCTACGCAGCGTGGGTGATCGGTCCCAAGGTCGTGCCTGCCGGACAGCCCGTGGTCACACGTCAGCAAGGGTTCTGGTTCGCATTCGGCATCGTCACGCTGTGGGTCTCCTCGACGTGGCCGATCCACGACGTGGCCGAGCAGCAGCTCTACGCCGTGCACATGGTCCAGCACTTCGCGCTGACCATGCTCGTGCCGCCCATGTTCCTGCTGGCCACGCCCCGGTGGCTGGCCGGCCTGCTCGTGACCCAGGGCGGAAACGCCTGGATGTGGCTGCGGCGGGTGGCCAACCCGGTGGTGGCGGCGGTGATCTTCAACTCGGTCGTGGTCCTGTCCCACTGGACCTTCGTGGTGAACACCTCGGTCACCAACGGCCCCTTCCACTTCGGCATGCACCTGCTCGTGGTCACGAGCGCGCTGATCATGTGGATCCCGGTGTGCGGACCGTGGCCCGAGTTGCGCATGTCGTCGATCCCCGCCACCTGCATCTATCTGTTCGTGCAGTCGATCATTCCTACCGTTCCCGGTGCGTGGCTCACGTTTGCCACCACCGCCGTGTACTCGGCCTACGACGACGGCGGTCTGCGTCTGTGGAACATCGACGTCACCGACGATCAGCAGATGGCCGGTGTGTTCATGAAGGTCGTGTCCGGCTTCTACCTGTGGGGGATCATCATCGTGCTGTTCTTCCGTTGGGCCGTGGGCACGTTCGAGCGGGACAACAAGTCGAACCTCCTCACCGACGAGCAGGTCGACCAGATCGAGGCGCTGCGGGCCGCCGGTCCGCCATCGACGGCGTCCACGTCCACCTCGAGCTGAGGCCGGTTCACTCCCAGCGGAAGGTGCGGACGGCGACGAGCGGAGCCAGCACGGCCCAGGCCGCGAGCACGGCCCAGGATGCCTTGGGCGTGGCGGTGCCGGCCAGCACCGCGTACTGGAGCACCTCGGCCAGTGCCGCGGACGGCAGCAACGCACCGAACGACTCGAGCGGTGCCGGGAGCTGCGACAGGGGCACGGCGATGCCACCGAAAAGCAGCAGCACCAGGTACAGGGCGTTGCACACGGCCAGGTTGAGCGGGCCGGACAACGTGCCGGCCAAGAAGAGCCCGATCCCGGCGAAGGCGGCGGTTCCCAGCAGGAAGGCGAGCACGGTCAGGGCCACCTGGGCACCGAGCGGTGCGTCGAACCGTCCGGGGCGCCAGCCCAGGGCCACGGCCGTGGCCGTGAGCACGAGCACCTGCACCACCTGGATGGCCACGACGCTCAGCACCTTGGCGGCGAGCAGTCGCGGCCGTCCCAGCGGTGTCGTGCCGAGCCGCTTGAGCACCTTGTAGTAGCGCTCGAACCCAGTACCGATGCCGAGGCTGACCATGGCGCTCGAGATCACGGCCAAGGCCAGTACGCGGGGGAACAGGGCGTCGACGGCGCGCACCTCGGTGCCCAGGCCGGCGATCTCGACGGGCTTGGTCAGGTTGCCGAGCGCATCGTCGGCGGGGAGGACGTCGACCAGGGAGAAGAACACGAGCACGAGGACGGGGATGCCGAGCGCGACCAGGAGCTGCTCGCCCTGGCGGAGGCTCAGCCGGAGCTCGCTGCGCGCCTGGGCCTGCAGCGCCCTCACGACCGTCCTCGACGGGTGCGTCGGCGACCACGACCGGTGGTCGGCGGGGCATGGGCGACGGCGGTGGGGTCGTCGCCCTCGGTGAGTCGGAGGAAGACGTCCTCGAGGGTCTTCCGTCCGGCGCGCAGGTCGGCGAGCGGCAGGTCCTGTTCGGCCAGCCACTGCGTGACGGCGGCGACGTTCGTCGGCGTGGCCGCGATCGAGACGCGGTACTCGCCCGGCGCCACCTCGACGGTGGCTGCGTCCACCCGGTCGCCGAGCGAAGCGACGTCGATGCCGGTCGGTGCGCCGAACAGGATCTCGTCGGTGGCATCGGCTCGCAGCAGCTCGCTCGGCGTCCCCTCCGCCACCAGCCTGCCGTGGTCGATGATCAGGATGTGGTCGGCCAGCTTCTCGGCTTCGTCGAGGTCGTGGGTGGTGAGCAGCACGCACACGCCCTCGTCGCGCAGCTCGGCGACGACGGCGCGGATGAGGCGCCGGCCCGAGGGGTCGATCCCGGCGGTGGGCTCGTCGAGGAACGCCACCCGAGGCCGCCCCACGAGGGCCAGCGCCAGCGACAGGCGCTGCTGTTCACCACCCGACAGGTGTCGCCAAGAGGTGTGGACATGATCTCGCAGACCGACGCGGTCGAGCAGGGCATCGGGATCGAGCGGGTCGTCGTAGTACGAGGCGAACAGGCGGACGGCTTCGGCTGGTCGCATGCCCGTGTTCACCCCACCCGACTGGAGCATCACCCCGATGTGCGGGAGCAGCGCGTGCGCCTCGGCCACCGGATCGAGGCCGAGCACCCGCACCGTCCCACCGTCGGGCCGCCGGTAGCCCTCGAGCGTCTCGACCGTCGACGTCTTCCCGGCGCCGTTGGGTCCGAGCAGGGCGACGAGCTGGCCAGCTCGAGCCGAGAAGCTCAGGTGATCGACGGCGGTCCGGTCGCCGTGGCGGACGACGAGATCGTGCACCTCGATCGAGAAGCTGTCGTCCGCGGCCATCGTGGACCGACGCTACTGCCGGACCTGGCGCCGCCCGAAGTCGCCGTCCGGTGAGGAACCCCGGTCGGCGGCCATCGCCATCTGGCTACAGTTCGCCCATGCTGGATGTCCGACGACTGCGTACCGAGGAGTTCGACGTCGTGGCCGCCGCCCTGGCCCGGCGACACGACCCGAGCCTCGTGCCCGCCCTCGAGGTCGTGCGCGACATCGACGCCGAGCATCGCCTGCTCGAGACCGAGCGCAACGAGGTCCGCAGCCGGATCAACGCCATCTCCAAAGAGGTCGGCTCCCTGCGGCGTGATGGCCGGGTCGCCGAGGCCGAGAACCTCCAGCACGAGAGCCGGGCCCTCGGTGACCGCGAGGAGGGCCTGCGCCACCAGGCCGAGCACCTCGCCGCCCGGGTGCGCGACGCGCTGCTCCACCTCCCCAACCCGCCGTCGGTCAACGCCCCCGACGGCGCGTCGGCCGAGGACAACGTGGAGGTCCGCCGCATCGGGTTCGATCCCGAGGCCTACGGCGATCACCAGCGCGTGCCGCACTGGGACATCGGCACCGAGCTCGGCATCCTCGACCTCGAGCGAGGGGTGAAGCTGTCCGGTGCCATGTTCACCATGTACCGCGGCCAGGGCGCCACCCTGGCCCGCGCCCTGTGCCAGCTCGCCCTCGACCGCAACGCCGACGTGTTCGAGGAGGTCCGCCCGCCCACCATGGTGCTCACCGAGACCATGGTCTCGACCGGCCACCTGCCGAAGTTCATCGACGACGCGTACCACCTCGAGCGAGACGACCTGTGGGCCATCCCCACCGCCGAGGTGCCGCTCACGTCGCTCGCCCGCGACGAGATCCTGACGGCGGCGGCCCTGCCCATGCGGCTCATGGCCTACACGCCGTGCTTCCGCCGCGAAGCGGGATCGGCCGGGCGCGACACTCGCGGCCTGCTGCGGGTGCACGAGTTCGACAAGGTCGAGCTCCTGGCCTACGCCGCCCCGGAGCAGGCCGCCGACGTGCACGCCGAGATCCTGGCCCGCGCCGAGGGCCTGATCGCCGATCTCGGCCTGGCCTATCGCGTCCTCGACCTCTGCACCGGCGACCTCGGCAACTCGGCGGCTCGCACGTTCGACATCGAGGTCTACGCCCCGGGCGTCGACCAGTGGTTGGAGGTGTCATCGGTGAGCTGGTTCAGCGACTACCAGGCCCGCCGGGCCAACGTCCGCTACCGCCCCGAGGGCGCCAAGGGCACCGAGGTCGTGCACACCCTCAACGGGTCGGCGTTGGCCGTCCCGCGCGTGTGGGCTGCGTTGGTGGAGACGAACCGACAGCCCGATGGCACCGTCGCCGTGCCCGAGCTCCTCCGCCCCTATCTGCGCGGCGCTACCCATCTGACTCCCCGCTGACCCTCACCGGGCGCGAGCATGAGCCCATGGACCTCGACGCGCTCCGACAGCAGCTCATGGACGACGGCCTCGACCTCGACGAACTCGACGCCGATCCGGTCGTGCAGTTCCACCGGTGGTTCGACCTCGCCGTCGGCGCTGGCGTGCACGAGCCCGAGGCCGTGATCCTCTCGACCGTCGACGCCGTCGGTCTGCCGTCCTCGCGCCACGTGCTGTGCAAGCACATCGACGACCGCGGCTTCGTCATCTACACCAACGAGCGCTCGCAGAAGGGGCGGGAGCTGGCCGCCAACCCGGTGGCTGCGCTGTGCTTCCCGTGGAACATCCTGGCCCGCCAGGTCCGCGTGTGCGGGCCGGTGACCCGCGCCAGCGACGCCGAAGCCGATGCCTACTTCGCCACCCGACCGCGGGGCTCGCAGATCGGGGCCTGGGCCTCGCGCCAGTCGGAGCCCATCACCGGTCGTGCCGAGCTCGAGGGCTGGGTGGCCGAGCAGACCGCCGTCTTCGAGGGCCGTGACGTCCCCCGGCCGCCTTACTGGGGCGGCTTCCGCATCCGACCCGATGCTGTCGAGTTCTGGCAGGGACGTCCGTCGCGCCTGCACGATCGCTTCCGCTACGAGTGGTCCGGCGATGTGTGGAGCGTGCAGCGCCTCTCGCCCTGACGACCGGCGAGCGAACCGCGCGGGACCGGCGTTCGTACTGGGAGGCGAGCAACGCCTGCCGCGGAGCACCCGTGTGACGAGAGGAGGCTGACGATGCTTGCCATCCTGGATGTTCGGCCGGTCGCCTCGACCCACCTCCGCCTCGTCCCCGACATGCCGATGGCATCGGCCCGACTGGTGGCCGTGGTCTCGCCTAGCCTGCGACCGATGGTGGGGTCCGCGACCGACGTGCACGACGACCTGGCGCGGCGCTTCCGCGACGGCGACCGCGATGCCGTTCGCGACGTCTATGCCCGCTACGGCGGCGCCGTGCACGCGGTGACGCGGCGGGCGCTGTCCGACGCCGGGCTGGCCGAGGAGGCCATGCAACAGACCTTCCTCCAGGCCTGGCGCTCGGCGTCGTCGGTCGACCCCGACCGCGACCTCGGCCCTTGGCTCTACACCATCGCCCGACGGGTGGCCATCGACCTCTATCGCCGGGAGTCCCGTCGGGCCGCGGTCTCCTACGATGCCGCCCCGGACGGTGCGCCGCTCGACCCGGCCCTCGTCTCCATGCCGCCGTCGATCGAGACGGCCTGGGACATCTGGCAGGTCCGCCAGGCCATCGATGCCATGTCCCCCGACGACCAGGACGTGATCCGGTTGCAGCACTTCGACGGCCTCACGCAGGGCGAGATCGCCGAGCGCCTCGGCCTGCCCATCGGTACCGTCAAGTCCCGCACCTTCCGCGCCCATCGCCGGCTCGCCGCTGCGTTGGGCCATCTCGCCGAGGTCGACGGATGAACCGCAACGACGCCATCAGCCGTTGGTTGGAGCCGGGTGGCCCTGACGCCGAGGCCGTGGCCGCCCTGGTCGACGAGCCCGAGGCCCAAGCCATCGCCGAAGAGCTCGGCCGCGTGCGCGGGCTGCTCGACTCGCCGGAGCTGTGGGAGGCGCCTCCCGACCGGGTGGGCGATGCCATCTTCGCCACCATCGATGCCGAGCGCGCTGCTGACGAAGCGAGCTCGCCGGGCCTGCGGCTCGTGGCGAACGACGGCGGGCCCGCCGTCCCGAGCGAGCGGTCGCCCAAGGTGCGATCGTTCCTGCGCACTGCGCTACCTACCGCCGTAGCTGCGGCCGTCATCGCCTTCGTGCTGTTCGCCGGGTCCGGGACCGACGATACCCAGCCGTCGGTCGAGGTGGCGCTGGCCGGCAGCGAGCTGGCCCCCGACGCGGTCGGCACCGTCGGATTGACCGAGACGGCCGGCGGGCTCCGGGTGCAGCTCGACGTGGATCGGCTTCCCCCCCCGGCCGAGGGGTCGTACTACCAGGCGTGGATGATCGGCGACACCGGTGTCGTGGCCGTCGGCACCTTCCACGGGTTGAACGATGGCAAGCCGATCGTGCTCTGGTCGGGCGTCGCCGTGGAGCAGTACCCGGTGTTCGCGGTGACGCTCGAGCCCGACGACGGCGACCCGGCGCCGTCCACCGAGCAGGTGCTCATCGCCCAGCTCCGCCCCGCCCCCTGACGACGCGTCGTCAGGGCAGCAGGCGGACGACCTCGTCGCCGAGGAGCTCGATCTGCTCGAGGTCGCGCACGTCGAGCACCTGGAGGTAGATGCGCTGGGCGCCGGCCTCGGCGAAGGCGGCGATCTTGTCGAGCACCTCGGCGGGCGAGCCGGCGAGGCCGTGGTCGCGGAGCTCATCGACGGCTCGTCCGATGGCGCCGGCGCGCACTCCGAGCTGCGTGTCGTCGGTGCCGCAGCAGACCACCTGGGCCGCCGAGAACCGGAGGTCGTCGGGGTCGCGACCGGTCTCCTCGCAGGCCTGGCGGACACGTGCCCGGGTGGATGTGAAGTCGTCGACGCTCGAGAAGGGCACGTTGAACTCCGATGCGAAGCGTGCCGCGAGTGCCGGGGTGCGCCGGGGCCCGTAGCCGCCCATGATGATCGGCGGTCCGCCGGGCTGCACCGGCTTGGGGAGCGCGGGGGAGCCCACCAGGCCGTAGTGGTCGCCCTCGAACGTGAACTGCGTGTCGAGCGGAGCACGCCACAGCCCGGTGATGATCTCGAGCTGCTCGGCCAGTCGGTCGAACCGCTCGCCGAGCGTGGGGAAGGGGATCCCGTAGGCGCTGTGCTCGTCGTCGAACCACCCGGCGCCGAGACCGAGCTCGACGCGACCCCCGCTCATCTCGTCGACCTGGGCCACGGCCACAGCCAGAGGACCGGGCAGTCGGAAGGTGGCGGAGCAGACGAGGGT